>Ga0134121_10000394_pt1 | contig 51131 bp, 37 predicted proteins | sample KB301_FD_96463 | JGI IMG/M metagenome (GOLD analysis project Ga0134121, IMG submission 96463) | Terrestrial soil microbial communities without Nitrogen fertilizer from Kellogg Biological Station, Michigan, USA - KB3-0-1 | ecosystem: Environmental > Terrestrial > Soil > Unclassified ...
AGGCTGGCTGACGGACGGGCGCGGCAAGAAAGTTTATCTTTCGGACGCGATCATCATCATGACTTCGAACCTCGGCTCCGAGAACTTCAAGAAGTTTGAAAAGCCTCTGGGCTTCGGCACCAAGACGGCTTCTGACTTCCGCGCCGTTAAGAATGAAGTGATGAAGGCTTCGGAGCAAAGATTCTCGCCGGAATTTCGGAACCGAATCGACGAGATCGTCGTGTTCTCACCGTTGACGATGGATGAGGTTCGCCAGATCGCGAGACTCTATCTTGAAAAACTGCGGCGACAGATGGAGCGGCAGGGCAAGTATGTTGAGATAACCGAAGCGGCAGTGAATCAACTCACCGAAGCTGGTTACAACACGGCTTACGGTGCGCGCTTCCTGAAGCGACACATCGACGAGAAAGTGAAACTTCCAATTACCGGCTTGTGGAAGACAGCATCACGTTTCCGCGTTGATGTCGAGAATGGTGAAGTCATGGTGAAACCGGATAATGATGGCCCCAAGCCCGAATTCAATTAAAGACAGGATGATAGGGCTTACAAGATTCGTCTTGTAAGTCCTGCAAATCCTGTAATCCTGTAAACATGATCCTCCTGTTAATAATCTCCTTACTTTTTGCGCAGTCCCCTGCCCCACAAACATCAGTCGACGAGAAATCGCAACAGATCATCGATCGCGCCATCGAATCCCTCGGCGGGCAGAAGTATCTCGGCGTTCAAACAGTAATCGGCAAGGGCTTCTACACGACGTTCAAAGACGGTATGTCGCAGATCCCCGCCCGCTTCCTTGATTACATCCAGTATCCCGATCACGAGCGCACAGAGTTTAGCGGTGCGGGTATTCGCACGATCCAGACCAACGCTGGCGACACGGGTTGGATGTTTGACGGCGCGGTCAAGAAGATCTCAGACCAGACTCCCAAACAGGTCGAGGATTTCAAGCAGGCGATTCGCACGAGTCTCGAATATCTGCTGCGCGGGTACTGGAAAAAGGATGGCGGTAAGATCACTTATGTTGGCCGGCGCGAAGCTGGAGTTGGCAAGCGCAACGAAACGATCCGTCTGGCCTTTCCTGATGATTGGTGGATCGAGTATGAGTTCGGCGCGCGCGATGGTCTGCCGGCGAAGATCATTTACAAACGTGAGCGAAAAGATATGGACAGCGGCGACCTGGTGTGGATGACTGAAGAAGATCAGCTCTTCAAATTCATCACCGTTGATGGTGTCACCGCGCCGTGGGTCATCGATCACTTCATCAACGGTAAGCAAAGCTCGCGGATCAACTATGAATCAGTGCAGTACAACCAACGCTTTGCCGATAACCTCTTCACGAAACCAGCGGACGTGAAGAGTATCAAATAAATCCGTACACAGACCGTGTCATCCGTGGCTTACATTGCCAACCCACCATCGACCTGGATGACCTGGCCCGTTATATAACGAGCATCATCTGACAACAGAAACGCCGCGATGCGAGCCACCTCGTCCGGCTCCGCAAAGCGACCGAGCGGAATCTGCTCGCGAATCTTTGCCTGGTAAGTTTCATCGAGTTTGCCGGCCATGTCAGTCGCGACCATGCCGAGCGCGAGCGCGTTGACAGTCACCTTTCTACTCGCAACTTCTTTCGCCAGAGACTTCGTTAGTCCAACCATGCCGGCTTTCGACGCTGAATAATTTGACTGTCCCGGCATACCGACTTCACCACTGATCGACGAGATGTTGAGAATCGATCCACCCGTGTCTTGTCGCAGCATCGTTCGCAACGCTGCCTTCGCGAAGTTCCACGAGCCTTTCAGATTCGTGTTGAGCACTTGATCCCAGTCGTCTTCTTTCATACGCAGGATGAGATTGTCGCGCGTGATCCCGGCGTTGTTGATGAGAAAATCGATGCGCCCGAAGGCGTCTTTTACTTGTTGGACCATCGCAGCCGCAGCCTCAGTGCTCGCCACATCACACTGCACTGCCAAACTGCGCACACCCAACGCTTCGAGCTCCGACTTCAAACTCTCCGCCGCTTCAGCGCTCTTCGCATAATTGAAAGCGATATCAGCGCCACGCTTCCCCAATTCGAGCGCGATGGCCCGTCCAATGCCGCGCGTCCCACCGGTAACGATCGCCACGCGACCTGCAAATTGTTTTTGATCCGACATGAGCCACTAAATAACACATAAAAGCTTTAGCCACAAAAAGGCACAAAAAGCACAGAAGAAAACGTTTTGTGCTTTTTGTGCCTTTTGTGGCTAAAAATAGTTTAGTTGTGGCACCAGTCGCCGGTCTGCTGCAAGCAACGGAAGTTGTTGCCAAGCGCCGGGAAAACAGGCGTGCCGTCAGCTCGCTTCACGTCGCGAATGAAAGCATCCGGACGAATGAAACCGTTGCGCGGATCCTCGGGGATCGGGCAGAGGACCCAACGAAACACAGGGTCGTTAACAGGACGCGTGCGCAGCTCGATAAGACCTTTCGCCGCCAGGTTGTCGATCTGCGACGGGCTCGTCAGGATTGCTGTGCCGTCGAGGTCGCGACCGTTAGCCGCCGCAATTGGATCGAGTTCTTTCTTACCTTCTTTGGTGAAAGCTTTCGGAGTGTAGACGACCCAAACGGCGACCCACATGCCGAGCGGATCGTTTGAGAAGTAACCGTCGCGCGTGTCGAAGAGGTTGTCCTGCCGTTTGTTCGGAAGAAACGGATCGAGGATGGAGCCGTTCGACGCTTTCGGAAAGATGAACACGCGAAAGTGCTCGGCAGTGTCGAACGAGGACTGGGCGCGCGCAGTCAGATTACCGGCGGCGTCGTGCTCGAAGCTGTTCGAGTTGAGCACGCCGAAGATGTTCGCGTAAGTTAGACCACTCGAGCCGGTCGTGCCGGGTGTGGTTTCAATGGTTCGAACATTTGCGCGGTTCGGATCAGTGTTGGTGTTATCGACGACGAAGTCGCCTGCGCGTGATGGAGTGCCAACACGCAGCACAATGTTTTCGGGGATGATGCCATGTGCGCGGTACGTAGCATCGCTGAAGTCGAATGGTGATGTGCCGAGGTCGCTGCCGCCGTCTGCGGAAACGCTCGTGCTGAAGTTAAGACTAGCTACCATCGTCAGCGCGAGTGCAACGACAGCGAACCAGAGTGTGAATTTTGAAGTGTTTCTGTTTTTCATGATCGGTGAGCTCCTTCGTATATCTCTCAAAACGAGGTGCGCATCATGAAGTAAGAGTCTTCGGAGGAATGTCAGCGCGGCGACAGTGCAATAAAAAAGCAAGTACGCCACAAAAAGGCACAAAAGGCACAAAAGAAGAGTTCAGAGTTCAAGCTTTAGCTTGCTCGCGTGCAGACCGAGACTGCAGCCTAAAGGCTAAACTCTGAACTCTTCTTTTGTGCCTTTTGTGCCTTTTTGTGGCTAAAAAGCGGCGTACGTCTGAAGCTCTTTGAGACGTTTGACACGAATCCAACCGCGGCCCAACTCGATGATGCCGCGACGTTCGAGATCGTTGAGTACAGTGGTAGTAGTTTGACGCGCGGCGCCGATAAGACTCGCAACGTCCTGGTGAGTGAGCGGCACGATATAATCAGTAGCTGCCGTTTCGAATTCGGCTGAGCTCGTTGATAGCTCGTGCAAGAGCTCGCAGATACGTCCCGACACTGGTTTCGATGTGATGTCAGAAAGTTTCTTCTCCATTCGCCTTCTGCGATCGCCGACGAGCTTGATGTAACTCAAAGACAGCATCGGCAGAGACGTAAGGAGTTTCGTGAAATCGTGTTTCGCGAAAACCCACATCAACACGTCGTCAAGCGCCTGGGTCATGTTGCTGCGCTGCGACTCATCCACGAGCGCGAACTCGCCAAAGATCTCGCCGGGCTGAATGATGTCGATCGCGATCTCTTTGCCGGATTCAGAAAGCACTGACAACTTCACTCTCCCGTGTTTCAGAATGTAGACGAAGTCAGCGCGATCGCCAGGCATGTAGATGAACTCACCGCGCGGCTTGCGCATACTCCGTGCGTGCGCCGCGATGCGAGTCATCTCCTCTGATTCCAGTCCGGAGAAAAGTTGCACACGCCGGTTGTGTCGGGGACCCGGAAATTTAACTATCGGGGATGCTGCGACTCCCATAAAACTTAAACTCCTAACGGGAGGTTGTTTTTTTGGAGTACTGGGCGAACTCCATGAAATAAGGTACTTGCATCCACCTTCTCAGGCGTTTATTAACTCTCGCATCTGAAGCATTTCCACAAGACTCCTTTCGTTCCGCTGGAGTTGCTCGCGCGTAGGCATCTGATCGAGACGCAGCAACTCCTCGGCTGCTGCCATCTCGCGATCGCGATTCATGCCTGCGACAGCGAGCACACGATTGTCCTTCACGTAGAAAGCAAGAAAGTCCTGTGATGCGACGTCGCCGCGGTAGATGATCTCGTCCCACCCGGCCGCATGTCCGACGTAGAGCAATCCGATATCAAACTGTCGCGTCCAGAAGAATGGAACCGCATCGAACGCGACGTTGCGTCCTAACATATTGCGTGCCGCTGTCCGTCCTTGCTGCTGCGCGGTACGCCAATGTTCGATTCGCATATGCCCCCCCGAGCGCGAATCGTGGAAACTGGCGATATCACCCGCAGCAAAAAGTCCATCAGCGGCACGCAGCCGCGAATCGACAACAACAGCTCCCCCCTGGTCCAACTCCACTCCCTCAAGAAATTGCGTGACCGGTCTTACTCCCACTCCAACAACAACCATGTCCGTCTCGATGAGCTCGCCATTGTCGAGCGCGACTGCTTCGACGTTGTGATTGCCTTCGAAGCCGTAGACAATATTGCCGAACTTGAACCGAACGCCGTGACTCTCGTGAACACGACGGAACAACGCGCCGACTTCCGCACCGAGTGTCGCTTGAAAAGGCTCTTGCGACGGCGCTATCACGGTTACTTCAAGACCGCGCTCACGCAGACTGTAAGCAACCTCCATGCCGATAAAGCTCGCGCCAACAACGACCGCCCGACGACAGTGTTTAGACGTCTCGATGATCGAGTCGGCATCGGCGAAGCTGCGCAACACGCAAACGTTCTTCAAATCCGAGCCGGGAATGTTCAGACGAACTGGCGCACCGCCGGTCGCGACGAGTAGCGCGTCGTAGTCCATCGTCTCGCCGCTTTCGAAGGTGATCGTCTTGTTGCGTGCATCAACATGTGTGACTTCACGGTTCAGCAGGAGCGTGATGTCGTTCTCTTTGAAGAAGTCGTCACCACGCAACGGCATCCATTCCGGTTCAGCGTGACCTTGCAGGTAATCCTTGCTGAGATTGGGCCGATCGTAAGGCGCGCGGTCTTCGCGCGTGATCATCACGACGCTGCCGCGAAAACCTTCTTCGCGTAACGTCTGCGCCGCAACGTAACCTGCCGCGCCCGCACCGATGATCACGAACTGTCGCGAGTCGACAGACGTATCGCGCTTACACATCGCGGGCATGCGTCGATCTTCTGCGTCTTCGGGCAGACTCAGCATGATGCGTTCGCCGTCGATGCGCAGAGGGTAAGAAACCAGTGAGTCGAGTGCGGGTGGATCCTCCATATTACCGTTTACGACGTTGAAGGCCGCGTGGTGCCACGGGCATACGACACGAGTGCCGCAGAGCGTGCCTTCAGCGAGCGGGCCGCCGTAGTGAGGACAGGTCGCGCTGACTGCGTGGAAGTTATCACCGACACGAGCCAGCAGTATCTTTACTTCACCGACTGAGATTTCTTTCATCTCGCCGTCGTGAAGATCGAGAGTATTCGCGAGATGAACTTCTTTCAAAGACATTGCAGTTTATGAGGCCACACTTACGAGATGGCCCATCTTCTCCTTCTTGGTCTTGAGGTATTTGACGAACGAATCGTGCGGCTCCACTTCGAGAGGCACGCGCTCGACAACTGCGATTCCTGCTTGTCGCAGCGCCTGGATCTTCGCGGGGTTGTCAGACATCACACGCACCGCGCCCAAGCCGAGATCGAGCAGGATTTCAGCACACTGTTCGTAACGACGCATGTCTGCCGCGAAGCCAAGCCGCTCGTTGGCTTCGATGGTATCGGCGCCTTCGTCTTGCAGTGCGTACGCGCGAATCTTGTTGATGATTCCGATGCCGCGTCCTTCCTGTTGCTGGTAGACGATGGCGCCGTGTCCTTCCTGCTCGATCAGTTTCATGGCCGCCTGGAGTTGTCGACCGCAGTCGCACTTGACTGAGCCAAACACGTCGCCGGTCATGCACTGCGAGTGGATGCGCACGAGGCTTGGTCGATCAACTTTCAGGTCGCCCTTCACCAGCGCGACAAACTCTTCTTCGGAGTCGAGCGAGCGGAAACCAATGATGCGAAACTCACCCGTCTCGGTGGGCAGTCGCGCTTCAGCCACTCGCTCGACTGTCTGGCGCGCGGAGTGAATTAGTCTGAGTGTCATTGTCTATTTGTCCTCACTTGCATCAACTGTAGGGGTGACGCCCATAATTAAAGTGACTTCAAATACTCTACGAGATCTGACTTTTGCTGGTCTGTCAGATTCGTCCCCAGGAAAGTGTTGTAGTGCTCGATCACGTCGCGAAGCGTAGCGAAGCGTCCGTCGTGATAGAAGCCGCCTTTCTGGTGTGTCCAGAGTCCCTTGAGCGGCGAGGTGCGATAGCGTTCGTCGGGCGAACGCTTGGCTTGGAAGTCGTCGATGCCGATCTCTTCCGCCGTGTGCATGTTCCAGCCCGGCTCAGTGAAGGTTGGCGGCACGTGACACACCGCACACTTCGCCTGACCATTGAACAGCGCCGCACCGCGTGCCGCTGCCGCCGGGTCGAAACTTCCTGCCGGTGCTGCAGGTGCAGGGATCGCGAGCTGGTAGAAGTGAAGCGCAGGAAGCTTTGGAGAGATCAAATCGGGATTGCTACGCACGTTTCCAAAACCTTCGCGCGCGGCGATCGGAAACTTCACCGGATCGTTCAGACGCGGATCGTAGAACGTTCCCTGACCGTGCATCTCGAGGTTCGCGACGAACGCGTTCCAGTGCGTGACCGATCCCCAGCCAGTCCAGGTGTGAAGGTTCACGCCCACGAGACCAAACGCCGGCGGGATCAACGTCGCTGCCGACTTGCCATCGGGTCTGAAAGCCTTGCCGTCAAGAAACAGCTCTGCGTCGAACTTGCCCGGTCCCCAACTCTGCAAAACTGTTTTCACTGTTGGCACATCAACGCCGAGCAAGGTTGCAACCGGCGTCAGGTTTGGACTCAGCGCCACGATCGCGCCCACGTTGAGATCACGGTTGGCCCAACCATCGAGACGCTGCCCGATGCCGGGCGCGAATGAGTTATCGACAGTCGAGTGGCAAAGCGCACAAGTGATACCGACAGACTGAAGACTGCCATCGCCTTTGAAAGTACCCTTGACGCCGACGACTGCGTTGAGTTTGAGCAACGCGAGCGTTGTAGCCGGATCGTCGAGATTCACGCGCCCGTGCTTCAACTGCGAAATGAGTGACTGTGGCAGCGCGTCTGTGTCGACTTTCAGACCGACGGCGAGTGCGGTCGCAGGGCTGACGCCTGGCCCGACGCCACCGAAATTCGCGCCGGCAATGGCGCGGTGGAGTTGTAGCGCGTCAGTCCAGAACGCCTCGTCACCGAAGGTGTCAAAACGAAAAGTCTGTTTGCCTTCGTCGAGCATCCGTTGCGCGTTAGCATCGGTTTGCCGTTCGCTGGCAGTGGATTTGCCGCGATTCTCCCCTTCTGCCCAACTGTCTCTCGTGCTTACAAAAACCAACGTTATCGCGGCGGCGAAAAGCACTAACGCGATTCTCGCCAGGCCGCGCTCGGCCAAAATGAGTCGCCTTTTGCTCGGGTTCATGATCATCCTCCTTATGCGTATTCCTGACTGAGACGGGCCAGTGCAAGTGCGGCGAGCGAGAGTCCGAAATCCCTCAGCGCCACATCGAAATAACCTGGAATCATCAGCAGATTGGCCACAATCAACAGCAGCCAGGCCGATACGACGTAGGCGAAAAGACGTGGTTTAAATGCGACTCCGAGGCCTGCAACGATCTCGATCACACCGACGGCGAGCATCAACTGGTGTCCGTGACCGCCGCTAAGGTTATTGACGAATGCAGGAAGGTATTGATCCCAGTTCACCAGCAGGTGAAAAAATTTGTCGAGCCCGGCCACGATCGGCGCGACGGTGAAGCCGGTGCGCAGAATCTGAAAAGCCTGATAGCCGGGGCTGCTAACACTTTCGCTCGTTCTCGAGGCGATCCCCGCTGAGTTACTTATTGCCTGTGCCATTGTCTTAGTGCTCCTGTTTGAGATTAGTCCTGAGTCCAATAAAATACTCCTGTTACATAATAAGTCAAGAACTTATTTGATTTTTTGTGTTTTCTTTAGAAATGCGTTAGAATCGCAAGCCGGATGGAAGGAATCACCTTCGATAAACGCTTTTTCGACAGTACGCGCGGGCAAATCGTTACGCTTTTGCGCAGTGCGCCATGCACTGTCGAGGACCTGGCGGGAAAACTAAACCTCACCGACAATGCCGTTCGCGCGCACCTCGCGACTCTCGAACGTGATGGACTTGTCAGGCAGAGCGGCCTCCGACGCGGTCCGCGGAAGCCGCACTTTACCTACGTGCTCACCGAAGAATCTGACAAGCTCTTTCCGAAAGCTTACGACGCGCTACTCAATCAGCTCATCGCCGTGCTCAAGACTCGTTTGGAGCCGGCGGAGATCGAGGATGTTCTTCGTGAAGTCGGCCGGGCGCTCGCTGCCGACGCACCTGCAGGTGGCAACCTGGAAAGTCGCGTTAAGACAGCGTTGAAGGTGCTCGAGGCAATTGGTGGCGCGGCCGAAGTCGAGCAGCACGGTGACAAGCTTGTGATCGCTTCCAGTGGTTGTCCACTCGCTGCCGCTGTTGCTGTTCATCCGGAAGTTTGTCGACTCGCCGAGACTCTCGTCGCTGAAATTGTTAAAGTCCCTGTCGAAGAACGCTGCGACCGCACGGGCCGTCCGAAGTGCCGCTTCGAAATTAGCCGCAAAGAAGCACAAGATTAAATCCAGCCACAAAAAGGCACATAAAGCACAAAAGAGTTGAAGAAAGCATTTGTGCTTTTTGTGCCTTTTGTGGCTACATACCTTTATGCTGGATCTTAATTACGTCAGAGAAAATTTAGATAAAGTGCGAGCGGCGCTCGAAGCGCGCGGCGCCGACACAAGAGCGCTCGATGATTTTGCGCAGGCTGATGAAGAGCGGCGCCGCACGATCGCCGAATCGGATCAACTCAACGCGCAGCGCAACGCTTCGAGTCGTGAAATCGGCGGCTTGATGAAGGAAGGCAAAAAGGAAGAAGCGGAAGCGCGTCGCGCCGAAGTCAGCGGCTTGAAAGATCGTATCGGCGAACTGGACGGGCTGCGCGCACAGACCGAAGAGCGCATGCGCGAGATGCTCTCGACGCTGCCAAACGTTCCACACTCGTCAGTTCCGGTTGGCAAAGACGAGTCAGCCAACACTGAAGTTCGTCGCTGGGGCACACGGCCGGAGTTTTCTTTCGAGCCGAAGGACCACGTCGATCTCGGCACCGCGCTCGGCATACTCGATCTAGAACGCGCCACGAAGATCGCATCCGCACGTTTCGCGATTCTGAACGGCGCGGGCGCGCGACTCGAACGCGCACTCATTAATTTCATGCTCGACGTGCAGACACGCGAACACGGTTATCTCGAAACGCTGCCGCCGTTCATCGTCAATCGCCATTCGCTTTTCGGCACGGCGCAGTTGCCGAAGTTTGAGGCCGACCTTTTCAAACTGGAAGATCCGCGTGAGCTTTACTTGATTCCGACGGCGGAAGTGCCGGTCACAAATTATTATCGCGACGAGATACTCGACGCGTCGCAACTACCGATGAAGTGGGCGGCGTACACGCCGTGCTTTCGATCGGAGGCGGGCAGCTACGGGCGCGATACGCGCGGCGTGATCAGGCAACACCAGTTTGAGAAAGTCGAGCTCGTGAAGTACGCCCTCCCGGAAAACTCTTACGAGGAGCTCGAGGCGCTAACGCGTGACGCGGAGACTATCCTGCAAAAGCTGGGATTGCATTATCGTGTCGTGACGCTGTCGACTGGCGATCTCGGGTTTGGATCGGCGAAGACTTACGACATCGAGGTGTGGCTACCGTCGCAGAATGCGTTTCGTGAGATCTCGTCGTGTTCGAATTATGAGTCGTTCCAGGCGCGCCGCGCGCAAATTCGTTTCCGGCGAAGCGGTGGTGCGAAGCCGGAGTTTGTGCACACGCTGAATGGATCCGGTTTGGCGATTGGGCGTACGTGGATCGCTATCCTGGAGAATTATCAGCAGGAAGACGGATCCGTGATCGTGCCCGAAATTCTACGACCGTACCTGGTCATGGACCGAATTATTAGCCGCGGATAAACGCGGATTATTTAATGCGAATATCGAATGGCATCACGAGCATCGACTCGCCATTCTTCATCCGGTCCATCATCGCCATGAAGCGCAACGCGCGTCGCGCATCTTCCGGCAAAGCCGCATAAACTGCCCGCTGCTGTGCGACTTGCGTATTGTCATCACTAGTACTCAACAACTCCTGCAGGAACGTTCTCGGGTAAGGCAGGATCACGCGCTCGACGCCTTTGTCAGCCGGAATCTTCGCAAGCTCTTTCGCCACTTCGATCGCTTTATCGAGCCCGCCGAACTCATCAACAAGCCCGCGTGCCTTCGCCTGCCCGCCGGTCCATACGCGTCCCTGGCCCACCGAGTCGATATACTGCGCGTCTTTGTGGCGTCCCTTCGCGACCTTCGGCACGAAGTCCTGGTAGTACGTCGTCTTAATCCACTCTTCAAACTTCGCGCGCTCGTCGTCGGAAAACTTCTCCGTCTCGCGAAACATTCCCGCGTTCTTGCCGCGCAACACGTACTCATTCGAGATGCCCAGCCAGTCGTAAAAACCACGCATCACAGGCTTGCCGGCAACGACGCCGATCGATCCCGTGATCGTCGAAGGCTGCGCAATGATCTTCGCCGCGCTCGCCGAGATGTAATAACCACCCGACGCCGCAACGTCGCTCATCGAAACCACCACCGGCTTCTTCTGATTCGCTGCTTCGACTGCGTGCCAGATGATGTCAGAAGCGAGCCCCGAACCGCCGGGACTATCAACACGCAACACGATCGCCTTGAGCGACTTGTCAGCCGCTGCATCATTCAGCGCCTTCGCAACCGTGTCAGATCCGATCGACTGATCGCCGGACGGGCTGTTCTGCGAGGTGCCTGAGCCGATCTCACCCGACGCATAAATCACGGCGATCTTTTCGCCCTTGTTCAGTCCCAGCGATTCCGGTTCGACGTCTCGATAATCCACTCCACGCACGGCTACAAACTCATCCGTGTCTTTATAACCGAGTAACTTCTTGAACTGCTTCTCGACGTCGTCCCTGTACAACACGTCATCAATCAGACCGGCGTCTTTCGCTTGAGCCCCACTGTACGGAGCGTTATCGATCAGTGCCTTAATTTCATCCGGCGTCTTGTGACGCGCCTGTGCGATTGCGTTCACGTAACGATCGAAAAGATCGGTAAGCATCTCGTTGATGTACTCGCGGTGCGCGTCAGTCATCTGCTTCTGCGTGAACGTGTCGCCCGCACTCTTGTATTTTCCGATCTGATAAATGTCAGGATAGATGCCGAGTTTGTCGAGCGATCCGCGGAAGAACATCACGTCCGCAGCGAGCCCGTTGATGAACAACTCGCCGGGCGGCGGCACGATGATCTTGTCGCACGCAGTGGCGATGTAATACTCCTTGTTGAGTCCAAACTCGACGTATGCGTAAACCGGTTTGCCTGACGAGCGGAAATCAGTGATCGCGTCGCGAAGCTCTTCCGCCTTGCCCCAGCCAACGCCTGACATGTTCACGTCAAGCAGGATGGCTTTGATGCGTTTGTCGGCCTTCGCCTTCTTGAACTGCATGACCAGACCGCTCAGCGACTGATCTGGTCCACCAAAGAATTTCTTGAACGGATCGTCAGGTGTGTAGTCCGGCAAGGCGCCCGCGACGCGAAGCGTGAGAAGGCTGTTGTCGCGGATGGTCGGTTCGCTTTTACGAAACACTGACCAAATGAGTACGACTCCGATGACGCAAACAAGGAGCCCGGCTCCCAGAATTCCCAGTATGACTAAAGCTACTTTTCGTGTTGATGACATTTGTTAGATCCTCGATTTTGTTACGTAAGGGTGCGAGAAAAGGTTTATTTAACCACGATTTAGGCGGAGTTTTTCACGATCCAGCCGCCGCCGATGACTTCGTCGCCGCGATAGAAAACTGAAGCTTGTCCGGGCGTGATGGCGCGTTGGGGCTCGTCAAAGACGATCCGAGCGCGGTCGTTGTCGAGCGGAGTGATCGTCGCCGGCGCCGCCGTGTGGCGATAACGCACCCGCACTTCGGCGCGCACGGGTTCTGTCGGATCAGCCAACGCGATCCAGTTCACTCGCGCGACCGTGAATTCGCGGCTCAATAAGTCTTCAGAAGAACCGGCAGTGACGCGCTTCTTGTCAGCGTCGATCGAGATCACATACAGCGCGCGCTCGTTTGCGATTCCCATCCCACGACGCTGCCCAATCGTGTAGCGATGAATGCCTTCGTGATGACCAATCACACGGCCAGTCGAATCTACTATCTCACCGGCGCCTGGTAAACGCTCAGTCTCGTTCTCGTATTCGAGATATCGATCGATGAAGCCAGCGTAGTCACCGTCAGGAACGAAGCAGATCTCTTGCGATTCTTTCTTCTCAGAAACGCCTGCGAGCCCGTGTTGTCGCGCTGCTTCGCGAGCTTCGGGCTTCGACATCTCGCCGAGTGGAAAAAGTGCACGTGACAACTGCGCCTGCGTCAGTTCCCAGAGAAAATACGATTGATCTTTCTGCTCGTTCTTGCCGCGCAGTAGTTTGTAACGATTGGTAACCGGGTCGAATTCGACGCGCGCGTAATGACCGGTAGCAACTTTCTCGCATCCGAGACTGACCGCCAGTCGATCGAGTGAAGCAAACTTCAACCGGCTGTTACACGAGACGCACGGGATCGGTGTCTCGCCGCTGAGATAACTGGAAACGAACGGTTGAACGACGTCACGCTCGAAGTCACGTTCGAGATTCAACACGTAAAACGGAAAGTCGAGCTCTTCGGCGACGCGACGTGCATCGTAAACGTCGTCGAGCGAACAGCAACGAGACGGCAGCGGATCGCCGTTTTCGTCAACGTTGATCCCGCGACGCTGATCCCAGAGTTGCATCGTGAAACCGACAAGCTCGTGTCCCTGTTCCTTGAGAATTGCCGCGGCTGCGGAAGAATCCACGCCACCACTCATTGCTACTGCTATTTTCATTAGTACTAAATCCGCGTTTATCGGTGTAAATCCGCGCCTAAAACATCGTTTTGGTCCGCTTCCCCTCGAATGTTAAGATGCCAATAAATGGCAGAAAGCGCAATTCAGGACTATCGAGTAGCAATTGAGCCTTATTACCTGCCCGTCGGGCGGGAAGTTGAGCTCTTCGAGGCCGCGCACTCCGCGCACTTGCCGGTCATTCTCAAAGGGCCGACCGGCTGCGGCAAGACACGTTTCGTCGAGCACATGGCGTGGCGACTCGAACGCCCGCTGATCACAGTCGCTTGTCACGAAGATCTTTCGTCGACAGACCTGGTTGGTCGTTTTCTGCTCGAAGGCGAGGAGACGATCTGGCACGACGGTCCGCTGACGTCCGCCGTCCGCAACGGCGCGATCTGTTATCTCGACGAGGTTGTTGAAGCACGCAAAGACACGGTCGTGATCATTCACCCGTTGACCGATCACCGTCGCCGGCTGCCGATCGAGAAGCTCGGTTCGATCGTCGAGGCGCCGCCTGAGTTCATGCTCGTGGTTTCGTACAACCCGGGTTATCAGTCGATCCTGAAGGATCTGAAGCAGTCGACGCGGCAACGGTTTGTGGCAATCGAGTTTGACTATCCGCCACCCGAGATGGAGGCCGAGATCGTGGCGCGCGAAGGTGGCGTTGATGAGGGCACCGCACGCGATCTCGTGCTGATCGGTCAGAAGGTGCGTAACCTGCGCGGGCACGGTTTGGAAGAAGGTGTTTCGACGCGACTACTGATCTACGCCGCACAACTCATCGCACTCGGTATTCCTCCAGTCGATGCCGCCGACGTCGCGATGTGCTCGCCCATCACCGACGACCGCGAGCTCCAGCGCAGCATTAGAGAAATCGTAACCACCGTGATCTAATCCGTGTTTTCAATCCGTAAAATCTGTGGTTTCTGACGATCAACAACAATCCTTCCTGGAATTAACACGCAGCCTCACAGGCTTGCCGTTGGACCAAGCGGCAGCAGTGCTCGAGACGAGCGCGTCGATCGCTGCGATCTCGCTGCGCGCCGGCATCGAGTTTCTGCGCGCCGCGCCCGCAGCCGCACACGTGTTGCAACCCGGGGAGCTGCGCGCGTGGGGTGAGATGGGTCGTCGTCTCGCGATGACGGACTACGAATCGGCCGCAAGCTTCTTCGGTGAAGGCGTCGAAGCACTGCGAACCGTTTTACCCGCCCTGCGCCCTTTAATCTTCGTCTTGTGCGCACGACAGATGGTCCTCTCGACTGCCATCGGACGAGAAACTCTTCACTCGTTTCCATCACTAGCCGCGGAGATCGACGACGACGAACTGCTGCGTTCAATACTCGACGTCGCTACAGAGATCGCACGCCGGTCCGCGAAACACAGCGCCGAGTTTCTCAACGCCGGCGGCACGGTTTCACGCGCTCTGAAGTCATTTCAAAGCCCGGCTGTAACCGCGGCTGCACTCGAGCTAAGCGGTGCATTCGCAGCGCGCGCAGGTGGCATTGCCTCCGATGCGTGGGCCATCACTCCCGAAGCGATCGCCGAGCTCTCGGCAGCAGATGCGATGCAATTGTTGAAAAGCGCAAGCAGCTTTCTCGAACGCGGTGGTGGCGCGGCACTTCACGTTCTGATCGCAGGCGGTGAGATTCTGCGCCGCGCGCCGGAGATCTTTGACGAGTGGATCGCGCTGCTGTGGGTGGTTGCGACGCATGGTAACGCGAGCCTCGTCGCGTTTGTTCGCAGTAGTCCCGGATTCATTCGCATACTCAACGCCGATCCGAATCGTGCCGCCGCGATCGCACTCTCGCAGCGTGTGCTGGCACTGACAAAAGAGATTGCAGCGGTTGATAGCGAAGCGGCGCTCGCCTGTTTCCGATCGAGCGCTCGCGCGTTACGCAGTGTGTCGATCGAGCAGTTTGAAGCGTGGGCGCGTCGCGGGCTTTCTTCCGGTCGCACAGATACGCGCGCGCGTCGCAGTTATTTCTCGCTCGAAACGCGCGGTAGTTACGAAGCATTACTCAGCGGCAGCGCGGGCCTCGCGCTCGAATCGATCCAACATTTACTTCGTTTGTATGTCGAGGCGCTCACCGGACGCGAAGTTGAAATCGCGCCACTCGCCGCCGTGCCTGACGAAGCACGCATCGATGATGGACGCACGATTCATTTACCTTCGCTCGTGAACGAGTTTGGCGACGAGGATCTCGATTTCCGTTTGTACAAAGTTCTCGCCGCGCATGCTGCGGGGCAGATCGAGTTTGGCACTTACGAGCGTGGTGGGATGTTGCGCGTGGCCCACTCGGCGATTGCCGCCAAGTATTCGAAAGAGAATGTCGATGCGCTCGATGCGTTTGCGATCGCGGATGAGATCGTCCAGCTACGCGCCACAGAAGAAAGTAGCCACGAAAAAGCACAAGAACACACAAAAAGCGAAGACATGGGTTATCGCGAGGTGCTGAAAGCGTTTCCGCTGCCGCAGCTCGCACGCCGTGTCTTTGGAACGCTCGAAAACGGTCGCATCGATCGCAGATTGCGTCGTACGTATCGTGGTCTGGGTCGTGACCTCGATCTAATCCGGCAACACCTCAGCCAGAGCCGTCCAAGCATCACGGGACTGCCGGCCGCGCTTGTTCCATTTGAATTGCTTTTTCAGATCACAATGCTCGGCGGCGCACGTGAAGACTCGCGCCTCGCTTACGGGCAGATCGTTTCTGAGTTGGAGACGGTGGTCAGCGAGTATCTGCTGCGCGATCAGATGACCGTTGCCGACACCTTGATGGCTACGAGTCGCGTTTACGATCTGTTTCAAACCGTGATGCCGGTTGATGATTCGGTGCAGCAGGTTGAAGCCCCTGAAGATCAAACGGAGTCTGACGACGAGTCCGCGAGTGATCGAATGAAGCAACGACAAGCCGAGCGCATGCCGGAGCGTCGTGATGCGCGCGAATTGTTCAATGCGTGGAACGATCCGTCAGCGGAGAGTGATCCTGACGAGCTCACTGGCGCTGACGCGTGGTCTGAAGCTGAGACACCCGAGCAAGTGCTTGCTGAAGGCGAAGTGGCGTACAACTACGACGAGTGGGATCGCGAGTTGACCGATCATCGCCTTGGCTGGTGCCGTGTGATCGAGAAAAAAGTGAAGCATGGCGATCGAAACTTCGTCGATCTAACGAAGGAACGGCACAAGGGCGTCATCTCGTCGATACGTCACCAGTTTCAACTAATGAAGCCCGAGAACCTCACACGCGTGGCGAATGAAGTTGATGGCGAAGAGTTTGATCTAAACGCAGTGATCGATTTCGTAATCGATCGCCGCGCTGATGGCTACCAGTCGGAACGAATCTACACGAAACGGTTGCGCCGCCGACGCGACGTGGCGGTGTCGTTTCTCCTGGACCAATCGTCCTCCACTGCGCGCACGATTGGTCGTCATCCACTGCAGCCATACACACGCCCCGGACGACGCATCATCGAGATCGAGAAAGAAGGACTCGTGCTGATGAGCGAAGCGCTGGAAGCCGTCGGCGACACCTACTCGATAAATGGCTTTACTTCTGAAGGTCGACGGAACGTGAAGTTTTACGTCGTCAAGGATTTCGATGAGAAATATAGCGACGAAGTAAAGCGACGTATCGGCGGCATCAGTTACCAGAACAACACGCGACTCGGCGCCGCAATCCGTCACGCGACCGCAAAACTCGCTAAACAAGATGCCCGCACGCGTCTCCTGATCGTCCTTTCAGATGGCCGCCCCTACGATCACGATTACGGCGATGCACGTTACGCGCGCGAGGACACACGCGAAGCATTACGCCAGGCAAAGAACGAAGGAATAACCCCCTTCTGCATAACCATCGATCGCGAATCAGAATCCGAGCTCCGAGATCTCTACGGTGAAGTCGGCTACACCATCATCGACGACGTGCTCTCCCTGCCCGAACGCCTCCCCGGCATTTATCGACGCCTAACCACTTAATCCGCGTCTTCATCCGCGTTAATCCGCGTTCCCAAAACCACCACCACCGGGCGTCTCAATCCGAATTCGATCTCCTGGTTTGAGATCGTGCGATCCCTTTGAAGCGAGGTTCGATTTCTTGCCATTCGAAACTAGCTCGTTGATCCCGGCCGCTCCATCCGCTCCGCCGAACAACCCGTACGGCCCACGTTTCCGTCGATCGCACAGCAGCGACATCCGCGCCGCAACGAGCGTTTCGATCTCACGCACAACACCGTCGCCACCACGATGCTTCCCTCGTCCGCCCGAACCCTTCCGCAATCGATACTCACGAACGCGCAGCGGATAAGCGTATTCGAGCGCTTCAGCAGGCGTGTTCAAGCTGTTCGTCATGTGCGTGTGTACACCACTCATCCCATCAGCCGCGGGACGCGCACCCATTCCGCCCGCGACGGTTTCGTAATATGAAAATTCCAAACCACTCCGGCTATCGATCCCGCCGATAGTGAGATTGTTCATCGTGCCCTGGCTCGCCGCCGGTATTCGATCGGAAACCGCCTGGGCCAACGCTTTGAACAACACATCGACGATGCGCTGGGACGTCTCGACATTGCCGCCCGCGACAGACGCCGGCGGATTTGCGTTCACCACCGTGCCGCGCGGCGCGATCACTTCGATCGGCTCCATCAGTCCCGCGCTCGCCGGCACCTCACCGCCAATCAAACAGCGAAACACATAACTTACTGCCGAAACCGTGATCGCCTCGACCGCATTGATCGCGCCCACGACTTGCGCCGCGCTCCCCGCGAAATCGACGAGGGCGCGCTCGCCTCTGATTGTGATGCGCACCTTGATCTGCACCGGTTGATCCTCGACACCATCGTCATCAAGCGCGTCTTCAGCTTCGTACACGCCGTCGGGAATCGAAGCGATCGTGTGTCGCATCAGGCGCGCGGAGTAGTTGATTAGTTGCGACGCATATTCGGTCGCTTCGCCTTCGCCGCGACGCTCGACGATCTCGAGCAGTCGAGCTGCGCCAGTCTTCAACGAACCGATCTGCGCGTCGAAGTCGCCGCGACGCTCGACGTTGCCACGCACGTTCGCCAGCAACAGACGCATCGTGTCAGCATCGAGAACACCTTTGCGTACGAGACGGATCGGCGGAATGCGAATCCCTTCACCGTAGATGTCAGTCGCGAGGCCCATCGAGCCCGGCGTTGCACCACCGATATCAGCGTGATGCGCGCGGTTCGCGACGTAAAAGAGCGTGCGCTTTCTGCTGACAACAGGCATCACAAGCGTCACGTCAGGCAAGTGTGTGCCGCCGGCGAAAGGATCGTTGAGCGCAACAACATCACCGTCGACTAGATCGATCTCGGCGAGCGCTGCGGCCACAGCCATCGGCATCGATCCGAGATGCACCGGCATGTGATCCCCCTGCGCGATAACGCGACCATCAGCATCAAACACCGCACACGAGTAATCACGACGCTCTTTAATGTTTGGTGAGAACGCGGTGCGACGTAATGCGACGCCCATCTCCTCAGCTACCGAAGTAAATAGCGCCCGGTAAATCTCCAATGTCGTCGGATCAAACTTCATTTGAACTCGATCAGTAAATTGCCAAAGCCGTCAATCCGTGCTTTTGAATCCGCGTCTATCAGTGTTGTCGCTGAATATTCCGTCACAATGCACGGTGTCATCAATTTGGCATTCGCAAACAGTTCTTCTCGCCGGTAAAGCGCCGCGGTGGTTTTCCGGCCATGGAGAAACATAGTCACTTCACCATGCGGCTTTGTTTTCCCTGATTTGATTTTTGTTAACGGCAGCTTCTCGACCACACCAAACGATCTCAGCCGCGCACTCACGATCTCGATCTCGCTCTGCTCCTGCGCATAACCGTAACGCTCGCGATGCACACGATGAAACTCCGCCCCGAGATCTCCTTCGATCTTCCTCACTTCCAACTCAAACGACTGCCCGCGATAACGCATCGCGAGAGCTCGTTCGTGTCGTTGTCGCGAACGTGGAAAGCCTTCACTGCGCAACAACGCTACCGCTTCCTTCTCCATTTCGCTAAAAACCTTCCTGAGCCTGCCGAGCTCTTTCAACGTAAACATCACAGTGCGACTCTGGTCCTTGATCACATCAGCAACCAGCACACCGACCGCGGAAAGCGCGCCCGGAGCTGTCGGCGCCATGATCGTCGGAATTCGCAACGCACGTGCAAGATCGACTGCATGCAGACCACCAGCGCCACCGAACGGCAGGAGCGCAAACTGTCGCGGATCGTGTCCGCGCTCGACTGAGATATGTCGCAGCGCGCGCTCCATGTTTGTGTTTGCAACTGACAACACGCCCTCAGCCGCCGCAATCGCGCTGCACCGTCTCCCTGCCGCCTTGCTCAGATCGTTCGCAAGATTGGTCATTGCTGTGTGAGCGCGTTTCTCATCGAGCTTGAACTCACCACCGAGCAGACCCAGACCGCCGAAGTGGCCCAACACTACGTGTGCGTCAGTGACGGTTGGTAACAACGAGCGCCCGTAACACGCCGGCCCGGGATCTGCGCCCGCCGACTCTGGTCCAACACGAAGCGAACCGCCTTCATCAACACGCGCAATCGATCCGCCGCCCGCGCCGACCGTGTGGATGTCCATTACGGAAACCGCGACCGGCAGCCCGGCAACGATCGCTTCATTCGTGGTTCGTATCGCGCCGCTGTCGCATAGCGCGACGTCTGTCGAAGTCCCGCCCATGTCAAAGGTGATCACGTTTTCGATTCCGGCTGATTGCGCCGCGCGCAAAGCACCAACAACGCCGCCCGAAGGCCCGGAAAGAATCGTGCGTACTGGTTCAATGGCGGCAATGTCAGCAGAGATGCTGCCGCCGGAAGATTGCATCACGCGAAGATTGAGACGGCCTTGTTCCGATCCGGCCGCTCCGGATAGTCGTTTCAAATACCGGCCCATCAATGGTTGCAGGTACGCATTGATCACGACTGTCGAGGTCCGCTCGTACTCGCGATACTCCGGAAGAATGCGACTCGAAATCGACAACGGAACGTTCAGCTCAGCGAGCGATGCTGCGATACGCTCTTCATGTTCCGGGTGCAGGAAAGAAAACAACAGCGAGATCGCGACCGCTTCCACGTGCTTCAACCTCTTCACGATCCGGCGCAGATCATCTTCGTCAAGCGGCTCGATCACTTCGCCTGACGCAACTACACGTTCGCGAACGCCGAACCGGAGATCATCGTCCACGAGTGGCGCAGGCTTGATAGCGTTGAGATTGTAGAGCTCAGGACGCGCCTGCCGTCCGATTACAAGCACGTCTTCAAAGCCGCGCGTCGTGATTAGCGCGATGCGCGCGCCACGACGTTGCAGCAGAGCGTTCGTGCCGACAGTGGTGCCGTGCACGACCTCGACTTTTGAGAGTTGTGCGCCGGTTTCAGCGCAGATACGCGCGAGGCCCTGTTGAATTGCGAGCGAAGGATCTGAAGGAGTTGAAGGAAGTTTGAAAAGTTCAACGCGCCCGTCTCGTTCGAAAACGAAATCGGTGAACGTCCCGCCCGTGTCGACGCCGATACGTATGGATTTTCTCCGAGTTATTAGCCGCGGATTTACGCAGATGAACGCAGATCTAATTTACCGATTCCCAGCAGCCACTTTCATTCGACGCGCGAATCGCATCCAGCGCAAGCTGCACACGATACCCATCTTCAAACGTCGCCGCGTCTTTGACGGTTGTCTTGCCCGCTCGCAACGCGTCACAGATCGCGATCGAGAGCGCGGTGAAGCCTCTGGACCAACTTCCCTCGCGCATCCCAACGGCCATGTGATCCTGATCGACTTGCACCGGCCGCCACGTTCCCGATCCAGTCGGCGAAAGCCACAGCTCGCCAGTCTCTTCGACCATCAACGCGCCCTTGGTGCCATAAATCTCCAGCCGGTTTTCGTACTTGCCCGATTCAACGACCGAGATCGAAGCCGCACCAGTCGTATTCTCCGTATGTGGACCATCACTGAAACGGAACAAGAGTTTCGCTTCGTCGTCAGTCGTAACAGGACGCATTCCGCCGCCACCATTTTTATCCGGACGTTGACCGATGTGCGTCGTCAACATGCCGAGCACTTTCGTGACTTCCGCGCTCAGTGTCCAGCGAAACGAATCGACGACGTGCGATCCGATCGCGCCCAACGCGCCGCCTCCCATCGCTTCATCAGACCACCAGTCCCAGGGGCGAGCGATGCCGCGATAGTCAGACCTGAAAACGTAATTGCAATGACGCACCAATCCGATCGCGCCTGTTTGCAACATGCCGCGCATCACTCGCCGGCTGTTCAGAAAGCGAAGCTCGTGATCGATGAGCGCGAGCACGCCGGCAGCTTTGGCCTTCTCGACCATGCGCGCAGCTTCACCGGCATTCAACGCCATCGGTTTTTCACAAAGGACTGCTTTGCGTTGATCGAGTGCGGCGATAGCGATCTCCATGTGAGTTGATGGAGGCGTGACAATACTGACAAGATCCACGTCCGGGTGGGCAACCAGCTCCTGCCAATTGCTTGCGACGTGGTCGATACCAAATTCTTTCGCGATGGCTTCAGCTCGATCCCGGTTGCGACTGGCGACTGCAACAACCTTCGCGCCCATGCAATCGCGAAATCCGGGGATCTGCGTGGTGCGGGCAAACCCCGTCCCGATAATTCCGATGCCGACAGGTGACCTCTTCATGGCGGGAATACTTTATCACGACCGCGATTTAATTTTCCCGGCCAGCGAGGCGGGCGATCATGGTCACGAGTTGGCTGGCGCCGATGGGTTTGGCGATGTGCATCTGGTAACCGGCAGCGAGTGCCTGGCGTCGATCGATGTCGCGCGCGTACGCAGTCAGCGCTGCCGCGGGTGTGTCGCCGCCTTTGTCGCGCGGTAGCGAACGCACTTGCCTGATGAAACTGTAGCCATCCTGTTCCGGCATCGCGATGTCGCTCAGAATCACATCCGGCTTCCACTCGGAAAGCTTCACGAGTGCTTCATGCGCCGACTTGCAGCTTTTCACTTCGGCGCCAGTGCGCGTGATCACCGTGCTGATGATCTGGCGTGCTTCCGGTTCGTCGTCGACGAGCAACACTTTCAAGCCGTCGAGTGAATAAGTGTCACTGATTTCCGGCCCGTGAGACACGGTCACCGGCGTGCGATCTGCCAGCAGCGGAAACATAACCGTGAAAGTCGCGCCTTTGTAAACGCCGTCACTTTGCGCCGAGACAGTGCCGCCATGCAGCTCCACCAGATGCCGCACGATCGCGAGGCCGAGTCCCAATCCGCCGAAACTTCGCGTGGTCGAACTATCCGCCTGGCGAAATCGATCGAACACGCGCGGCAGAAACTCCGGATCGATTCCCTGACCCGAGTCTTTCACCGTCACACGCACATCCGTTTCGTCCTGCTCGACGCGTAAAGAGATCTCTCCGCCGTGCGGCGTGAACTTCACCGCATTCGACAGAAGGTTCCATATGATCTGGTGTACGCGGGCGGAGTCAGCAGAGATCGCACCGAGACCCGGTTCGGCGTAGTAGTCCAACGTGATGCCCTTCGCGTCAGCCGCAGGTTGGACCACATTGATCGCCGCACGCGCAACCGACGCAATGTCCAACGGCCTGACGTCGAGATTGAGTTTACCGGAAACAATACGCGACACGTCGAGCAGATCGTCGATGAGCTGCGCTTGCACACGAGCGTTGCGATCGATCGCGTCAATTCCCTGCGCCAACACCTTCTCATCGCGCTTGCCTTCACGCAGTACGCTGGACCAGCCAAGTAACGACGTTAGCGGCGTTCGTAACTCGTGCGAAAGCGTGGCCAGAAACTCGTCTTTGATTCGATTCGCCGCTTCTGCCTCAGCACGTGCGCGTTCGGCACGCAGCAGTAACTGGCCGCGCGATTCTTCCGAACGCTGCAACTGAGTGATATAGCGCGACAACTCTTCGACGTGCAGTCTGGCTGCCTCAGTCTGTTCCAGCGACGCCTCGATATTTTTCAGATAAGTTTGATACGTGAAACAGATGATGAGAATGATCGGCGCAGTCGCAACGACCGCATAGAAACCATATCGATTGATGAGAATCGCGATGATTCCAGCCGCAGATGCACCCGCAAAATAAGTCACCGAAGTCCAGAGGTAGTAAGTTCGCCACGTATTCCAGACTGACTCTTTGATCTTGCTCGCCTTTTCGATCGCGATCAGAACAGTGTTGGCAATGTACTGCACGAGCGCCATCAAACAGACTGCGATAAAGAAGTTCTGAGTGAACTCCTGCGAGATGGCGATTATCGATCCGAACTTCAAATGCAGGACGGTCGCGGTACAGAAAGTCGACGTCGCGAGAATTGCTGAGTTGAAAAGAATTGTGCGTGGTCGTTTGCTGATGATCAATGTCGCGGCGACGCCTTCGAGCGCTGAGACGAGTACTGCCGCAGGACCGCCGTAGAGCAGCATCGTCAGAAAAACAAAAGTGTCGGCAACCGTAATACGACCGCTAACGCGTGGGATGGGAATAGCAATGAGCGAGCTCGCCATCACCATCAGGCAGAGGAAGCCAAAACGTGCATCGAGGTCGCCGTAAGGCAATTGATAAAGCGACACAGCCGCGATCGCTGCGCCCGCAATCACCAGCGACCACATGTAAACTTGTCCGAACTGAGGCCGATTAACGTCTACTTCTGCCGCGCTCATAATTCTACCTCGTAGCCACAGAACACACCGATTACACGGATCTGAAACTGCCGCGTAAGCAGGGCAATCTATGTAAACTGTGGATCAGTTTAATAATCTAAGCAGTCGTTGCCATCGTCTGATGGTGCCGCCATCGTTGAACTACTCTCGCCATTAAGCATGGCCGACTGAGCGCTGGCTACGAGGTCGCCTGTGATCACGCCGTCCCCAGTAATGACGCCGTCTCCGGTTATTACTCCGTCTCCCACCATACTACCTTCCGGCAGCAGATCCTGAAACAAAAGATTCACTGCGAGAAAAGCAGAACCGTCGCCCGTAATGACGCCGTAACTCGTAAGAATATGATCGCCCGTGATAACGCCGTCTGAAAAGTATGAAGGATCGAGAACCAAAGTGCTGTCACCGGTGATTACACCAATCCCAAGCAGCGTTCCCAGTGAGTATACAAGTTGATACTTCGTGATCAGATCAGTACCGGTAACGTATGTGTGATTGAGAATGATGCCGCGCGACCACGTGAACGTATGATTTGCGATAGTGGTCTCAGGCGCAGGTGGCGCGGGTATATCGCCTGTCAACAACGATGAGCCGACCGTTGTCGCGCTACTCAGATCTGTTCGCACTAACTGGGCCAACTTCACTGCGCCCGCGATGTTTAGCTGTCCCGCGCCCTGCTCGAACATGTTGAACCCGGCGAGCGGTTGTGCGGTGTACATCAACACCGCCTTCACGAGATTCGGCGTCAGTCTCGGATTCGCTTGCAGCATCAACGCCGCAGTTCCGGCTGCGACCGGTGTGGCCATCGAAGTGCCGCTCAAGTACATCATCTTGCGATTGTCAGCACCACTGACTCCTGCATCCAGTGACGGTGTTTGTGTCACGAGGTAATTGCCGTCAGCCTCTGCATCTATCAGTTTGTTGCCAGGCGCGACGAGATCCGGTTTCACGAGATTGTCGTAATGCCTGGCGCCTGCATCGTCTGTCGTGAAGCTACGCGTTGGACCACGCGAGCTGAACGTTGCGACAGCATCGTCGCTGCGATCATCCGTGCCGAATGTGTTTGTTGCTCCGACAGTGATCGCCGAGGGCTCGATGCCTGGCACATGGATGTGACCGTAGATTTTGTTTCCATCACTGTCTTTGCCGTTGTTACCGGCGGCTGCGAACACGACCACTCCTGCGTCGACCAGTCTGCGCACTGCACGACAAACCGGATCGTTGCGATAAGAATCCACCGCCGGCATGCCGAGACTCATGTTGACGACGCGAATGTTGTACGTTGTTCGATTCGTAGCCACCCAGTCTAACGCTCGTAGTACGTACGCGGTCGTACCAACACCCGTCGAGTTCAACACACGAAGATTGATCAGATTTGCGTTAGGCGCGATGCCCACGTATTGACCATTTGAAATGCGCCCGTTGCCGGCTGCGAGTGAAGCGACGTGTGTTCCGTGTCCGTAAGGATCGTCAGTACGTCCTTCGTTAGTGAAGTCCTCGCTGTACACAACGCGAACGTTGTTTGATCGGTTCAGAAAGGAGCGATGATCGGTATCGATTCCTGAGTCGAGAATCGCGATGCCGACGCCGGTGCCGTCGAGTCTTGTACCCGAGGGACCACTGTTGCGAATCCGATCCGCGCCGGTGGTGCTCGAGAGATGACCCATCGGAATGACGTCACGGTTTAGCGAGACGTAGGAAACGTCGCTGCGGGCAGCAAGATTCAGCGCTGCCGCTACCGGCAAAGTGACAACACGCACCGCGAAGTTCTTGAACTTGCGGATATTTTCCCCACCTGAATAGACGAGGGTCGAATCGATCGAGATATCGGCCGGGTTCGTTGGTTGAATGATTACGCGGACGAACTCGGCGCCACGCCCTTCGGAAGCCTTCTTGAGAATGTCCTTCGAGACCTTCCGTTCCAGTGACACTATCGACTGGGCGCGTGTTCCGTTCTGGAATAGGAACAGTGCTGAAAACAGGAGTGCGGCGAAACTACTCCACAGCCAGGGATTTTGGTAACGCTTCATTTGGTACTCCGGAAACCGTGGGGTGGTTTCACACTGGACCGCGAAACTTCAGTCGTGAATGAGGGCTTGGGGCTTCCAGGCATCCTCCGGGGAGATCGTCGGGGAGAAGAAAGTCTAACAGGTTTGAACGATTTTCAATTATGGAGTTTTCGTGTCGGACAAATCGGAATTAGAGGCAAAACGGCCCAAATATCGCGTAATTTGTGCCGTTTTGGTTATTTGGACTGATGACCTTGATCGAGTGACCTTAGGTGTTGAACAAAAGCTCGGGCATCAACCTCGTCGCCATAAATCCGCTCAACCAGCAGTCCTTTGATTTCGATTTCGCTTAAGCCGGTGGGAAGTGAGGCCAGGACCATTGCTTTCGCAGTCTCAAACATACTGCTCGCCATCATGACTCGCTCAGCTCCCGAGCGCTCCATTAGTCTCTGGCGTACGAGTTCTGCGATTTGTGGATCAGTGTCATTCATGAGCGCCTACGATTTCTTCTAATAATGGCTTCACCCCAAGGTTCTCAGCACGACTAAACAGATAGGGCATATCGCAATCGGAGCTCAACAGATTTCTTACATCGCGCAACTGAAGTTCTGGTTTCGACTTCCTGGCCCAATACAATTTCGAAAGAATCAGGTCTTCACGAGTAACAATCCATGTTTGAAAATCTCCGAGTGAGACCCTCTGCCGGCGCGCAAACTCCTCCTGACGATATTGTTGGTCCTTCAGAACGATGCAGTCGAATTTTATGATTGTGTCGTTGTGAATCAGATTAAACACCGAACGCTGCGCAATGGCTTTGGCGATTGCGAGCCGATCTACGTAATACTCCGCTTCAAACAGGCTGACCAAAAGATCAGTTTGATCCGAGGTAGCTTTCACAACTAGATCGATATCACGTGTCATGCGCGGCTGTGCATAAAAATTCATCGCCATCGATCCGGTTAGCATGAACGCCACGCCACCCGATTCGAGTCGCTGAGACACATCACGCAGAACATCGAGTTCCGTCTTCATCGTCCGGAGAATTATAGACAAACTTTCGAAAAACAATGATGGCAGAGTCGCGTCCTCCTACCCCGACCGAAATCTTGCCCAGCTAAATTATTGTTTGTGGAGGCCTGCCATGAGTTTAAGGAGCTCGATATTCTCGCTTAGCTTAGTTCTATGCGTCGTTGTGCTGACGATTACGTCCACCAGCACTCAGATCACCAGTGCTGCGACGGTGCCGTCAGGGTTTACTGACTCGGTGGTTGCGAGTGGTTTGACGAACCCTTCGGCCATGGCCCTTGCTCCCGATGGTCGTATCTTTGTTTGCCAACAGGGCGGTGCATTGCGCGTCATCAAGAATGGCGCTCTCCTGGCCACTCCGTTTCTCACTGTCACCGTCGATTCCTCAGGTGAGCGCGGGTTGCTCGGCGTCGCTTTCGATCCGAATTTTGTTTCGAATCAACTGGTCTATGTTTACTACACCGCTACCACACCAACGATTCATAATCGAATCAGTCGCTTCACTGCGAACGGAGATGTGGCACTCGCCGGCAGCGAAACGATCGTGATGGATCTGCCGAATCTGAGTGGGGCCACAAACCACAACGGCGGCGCGCTGCACTTTGGACCAGACGGCAATCTCTACGTCGCTGTCGGTGACAACGCCAACGGAACGAACGCGCAATCGTTGTCGACGCGGCTGGGAAAGATTTTGCGCATCACTTCAACCGGCGGCATTCCCACCGACAATCCGTTTTTCAACCAGGCGACCGGCGACAACCGCGCGATCTGGGCACTCGGCGTGCGCAACCCGTTTACGTTTACGTTCCAGGCGGGCGTGGGTCGCATGTTCATCAACGACGTGGGCGAGAATACGTGGGAAGAGATCAACGACGGTATCGCAGGTTCCAACTACGGTTGGCCCACGTGCGAAGGCTTCTGCAATCCGCCAAATCCGAATTTCCGTGATCCGATCTTTGCTTACGCCAACGATGCGAATACGTGCGCCATCACCGGCGGCGCGTTCTACAATCCGCAGGTTACTCAGTTTCCGGCAAACTTCGTCGGCAACTATTTCTTTGCAGACTTCTGCGGTGGTTGGATCAGAAGGCTCGATCCTGCGAATGGAAATGCTGTGTCGGATTTTGCGACTGGCATTTCGTTGCCGGTCGACTTGCAGGTGTCGCCTGATGGATTTCTCTACTATCTCGCGCGCGGAGCCGGCGCTGTGGGCCGCATCGGATTTACGACGTCAGGCGATAACATTGCGCCTACGGTTTCGATCACGAGTCCCGCGAACGGAGCGATCGTTGCGCGTAAAGCAAACGTTACGATCACGGCGACGGCGAGTGATAACGTTGGTGTGACGCGAGTCGAATTTTTCGTGAATGGAGCGTTGCAATGCACGGACACAGCCGCGCCGTATAGCTGCGTGTGGCGCGTGCCCGGTGCGATGAATAAGACGTATCAACTCCAGGCGCGGGCGTTTGATCTGGCTGGTAATCAAGGGACCTCAACTGTTCAGGTGACAGCCAGATAATTAATCAGTTGCGTGTAGAGTCAGGTACGGTAAGTCGCGGTAGCGAAGGTGTTGCCCGGGGCTTTCGATGAAGAGAAGATACACGCCTGTCTCGGGGACGTTGATGGTGATTTCGTAGAGGCCGTCGCCGAGTGAGCGCGCGATCTGGCGTTGCTGCCAAATGCCTGGGGAAAGAAAGACAAGAACGCCGACGTCTTTCAAAACTACAGGCCGCTTCTTCTGCGCGTCGGTCAGTCGAAAGCGAACTTTGTAATCTTCGCTGGTCGTGAGCGGCGTCTCTTTGTTCAAGTACTCAACTCGAAACGCGGTTTGCTGGTCCTCTTTTATCGCCGGGTTCGACTTCGCCGCCACTTCGAAACAATGAACGATGCGCGGCGAGTCGAGCAGCACCGAAACGTTGTAGACGCCTGCCTTCGGAAGTCGCGCCGTCGTCGAATACACACCAGACGTCTCTTCGCGCAGACTGCGATCCACAACCTTCACAGCCCGAGGCACGCGACGGTAATTCTGAAAATTACCCATCGGCGCGGCCATGCCTTCCGAGTAGTAATAGATCATTTGATCAGCCGGATTGGCGAATATCATCGCGTTAGGCTCCGGCGCGGCAACGAACGCATCAGCACTGGCGGCTGCCAACTCACTCGCGTCGCCCGGCGCGTTTTGACCGCCCGGAAACTTCACCACATCGAGTTGCTTTCCAACCGTGCTGAGCCGGATCGCCGACACCTGCTCCGTCCCGAGCGAGCGCACGTAAGCAAAGTTGTCTGTGAATGCAAACTGATCGGGAGTGTCACCAACTTCCTGTTTATGGACCAGCCGGTTGGTTGACGAATCGAAGATGTACACGTTGGAATCGAGCGGGTTCGCCACAAAGCCCCAGCGTCCGCCGGGCGCAAAACGCACAGTCTTCAGTCCGGATGCGGTTGCGATCGTCGCAATCAGCTTGTGACTCGATACATCGACGACGGCAATACTTCCATCCGCTTCGTTGCCGACGTAGAGCGCATTGCTCAAAGGCGAGAAGGTAAGTGACGAAGCCGGCGCACCGATCTTCACGTCGTTGAGCTTCCGCAGTTTCGGCACGCTGATAACCGAAAGTGTTCCATCATCTCGATTCGTAACAAACGCGAATGTATTGTTTCCGCCAAAAGCGATCTCGTGAGCGCCGGCGCCGGTAGAGATCTGTTTGGCGGGTTTGAGTGTTGCGGTATCGATCGCAGTCACGCCATTCTCGTTTGCAACCCACAGGTATTTCTCATCGGGTTGCAACGCGACGCGCGCGGGTTTTGCACCGGTATCGATATTCGCGATCACTTTCCAGGTCGTTGTATCGACAACCGCCACCTGATTCACACGCGGCATGCTCACGAACAGTTTCAAACGATTGCTCGTCAATGCCCAATCCTCACCCGGACTCTTCAGCAGCACGAGCGTCAGTAACTTGCTGCCGCCAAAACCCAGCAGCGGATCGATCACCGAGAGATTCGGTTCCTGATTGAGCGTTAAGAGGTAATAAGTGTTGAGATCGACGTCGGGTCGCGAACGCATACTGCCTTGCAGAAACGACTCGACTTTCGCGCGACACTGATCCGGACCAGGCGCGCCAGGCCGTTCACGCTGTGCAACCCACGCCGCCGGACGCGCGCCCGACAACGGCGTCCTGCTCGCCGTGTCGCGAATCTTGAAACGAAAGACGGCGTCCTCCCCGGCGATTATTCCGGCTTTGGACGCGGGCGGCTCAGCAGTAAACTCGATCTCGACGCCGTCTTTGACGATCTTCTGCGTTTTATCTTGCGCGTTCGCGGTCAAGCAAAGAGCGCAGACAATCAACGTTGCTAATGTAAACCGCCGCATTTCGATTCAGCCCCCTAATCAGATCTTGAACGGTGAACAAGAACAAGTCAGGAAGGGTGGCTTGCCCCCGCTGTTGGAAGGGCGGGGGCAAGCCCCTCTTCCCGACTTGTTCTATTCCAACTTGCTCAATTCAATTATTGAATAATCACGCAGACGTCCGGACAGATCTGCCCTGGCGGACAGGGCTGACAACCAGTCGGCGGTGGCGCACTCGGCGACACGCGAAGCAGTCCCCAGATCCCGCCATCGAAATGGAACGACTGGAACGTGCGATACAGGAAATCGCCCGGTACATGGAATCGTCCCCCAGCTCCGCCTTTCGGCAGGAAGTCGAAGTGCGTGCCTGGTCCAACGCCAGCCTGCGAACCAACCCAGTTTGAAAGCGGATTGCTGCCGAGGGCCTCCGAGTTGTTCACGTATGGCTCCGATTCCCAAATATGGCCGTGCAACAGGTACGTGTCGTTGCGCGGGTGACCACCGGGATGCAGCATGCGAATACGAAACTCCTGTCCCGGCGTCGCCGTGAACACCGGAGTCACCGGATCGCCGCCGACTTGCGCATTCGTCAAGACATTCGTGAAATCAAATTCACGTGTCTTTTCGAGTGGCGTGTCAGGTGCGAAGCCCATGCGTTTCCAGAGCGGCTCCGTGCGATAGTTGACGGCCTTCTGTCCCGAGTCTTCCGGATCTTCTGCCTGGGCAAGGTTGGGCACCGCGATGCCATTAGTCGTAGTCGCCTCGCCGTTCAAACCATTGAAACGAAGATTCACGTCGTTCTGAAACATCGTCACAAACTCGCGGAAGATGCTGCCGTTGGCTCGCGTGATATCGACCTGAGCCCGCGACTTAAGAGTATCGTTCCATTGCGCTCCCTTCGGCTCGATGATGAGCCCGCCGAACGCGCCTTTGTTTGTGTGCTTGATCGGATCTGACGGGGAGAGATTTGAAGAGCCAAACTCGATCGGCGTCGCCACGCCGGTGTTGTTTGGTCCAGTAACGAGGTCGCCCGCGTACCACTGATACGAAACAGTCGTACCAGGCGGCGCAGTCTGAACAGGATTGAATCCAACGTTCATGCCGTCGCTGCGGGTAACATCAAGAAACACCATCTGCGGATGGAGGCCGACGTGCGGCGAAGGTCTCACCTGATTTGCATTGAACTTGTCGAGGATCATCGGCATCGTGTTGAAGCCGTCGAGATCGAACTGCGTACCAGAAGGCAGGTTGTTCTTGAGATTGACCTCGAGACACTCGCCCGCCGCCGCGCGCAGGATCAGTGGCTCAATCACGACGTTGGGTTTAATGGCGCCAGTCGTCGGATCGAGATCTGACGTGCGGAAGTACATGATGGCGGTAGGATCGTGCAGCTTACCGCCGTTAGTTGTGCGTGAGTTGTAAACGAGCGTGCCGCCCGGCAAGGCTTGCTTCGCCGTAGTTGCGGTTACATTCAAAGTTCTGACCGGAGCCGTCTTCGGACATACTCCGTTGAAGTCGCCCTGGTTGGTCCAGTCGAGTGTGTTGTTCTTGGGATTGTTCGGCAGCTCGAGCAGATCGACTTTCTTCGTCGCATACACACGCATCAATCCCCAGAGACCCTGCCACTGATCGTCAGCGCCCTTGCCGGGTTGATAGAGATAGTCTGCAGTTTTGCCGTCAGCCTTGCGCGGCAGTTTCGGCACTACAAACTCGTAATGCTCGGAGATGCCCATCATCTGGTTGTTGCGATAACCGGAGTTCGGATCGGAAGGCTCAAATTTCCACTTGATCCCGTTGACAGTGAAGTTGTGCCCTTCCTCGTGCGCGCCAACCAGAATGCGAATCTGGACCGGATCGTCTTCATACGCGCGCAACAACGGCGTGAATGGATCGCCTGGTTGCACGTCGGATGTTAACGGCGGATAGAAGTTTGGCTGTACGTTGAAGCGTGTGTCCGCACGCGTGATATTCGAGCGATACACGTGCGACAGATTTCCTGCGAGACCTGCAGCCTGAGTGTTTGTCGCTGGATCGCGAATGCGCAACGGTACGGGCTCGTTCCGGTAGTTAACACTCATCGTACCGATGTCTGCCGCTGCGATTGCTTCGGGACAAGGGGGCGCGAAATTGGTGCCGGGACAAATGTCCGCCGGCTCGAGCAGGAACGGCAAACCAACTTCATCTTTCGCTGGTGGATTAACCGCCCGATTTCCATCATAAGCCATCTGAAAATCCGCAAACTCCAAAAGGAATTCCCGATAAGTGTCGGCAACATTGAACGTCAGAATGTCAGCGCGCCAACTGGTTGGACCACCATCAAAACGCGGCGTGACACCCTCGCCACCAAAGACGACACCGGTTTCCGGATTGCGCCACTTCGATTTTTGCGGTTCAACGACGAGACCTGCATATAGTCCCGCCTGCTGGTGCGTCGATGGACCAAAGTGATCGTGCGTGAATACAGTGCGCAGCGTGCGATCGACGCCGAGGTTATTCAGCACGTTATCTGCATACCAGCGTTGCACTGTTGTCTGCGCGCCTTTCGTTCCAAAGAACGGATGATTTTTGGCTACCGGACACGTGAACGTGCCGTCGCGCGGGTCGCCAAAATCGACACCGGTACAACCGTTGAACTTCCGAATCGCGCGAATGCGTTCGATGACTTCTTCAGGACTGAAACTACCATCCTCGTAGTTGAAACCGTTCCCTGCTCCGTCTGACGAGGTTACGTCAAACTTTACGAGGTGAATATGCTGGCCCATGACGTCCGTCGGCGTGCGTACCTGGAAGTCGTCCTGCGTGTAGACGCGCGGCACGAGATTGGTAATTTGGAAAGTGATGCAGTCGTTCGTGTTGGCGCGGAAGAAGAGTGGCTCGGGCGGTTTGGTGCCATCCTGAGTCGGCTTCACATCGGCCCACAACGCCGAGATACGCGACTGCGGGAAATGCCACGCGGCTTTGTTGAGCTTGAGGTCCAGTTGAATGTTCGCGCTCTTGTAAAGACGTGCGACACCGGCGGCAGCGCCATTGTCGTCCACACAAGGATCAGCGTATGGTGCGCCGGCAACTTTCGGACGACCGTTTGTGATAAAGGGAGCGGCTGTACCTTCGGGAGTAAAGCTGGGGTGGGTGCGATCATCGTGGAAATTCATCGCCGCGAGTTCCGCTGTTGTCCCACCTTCCGGGAATGACACGGCCTGCGCGGTAACCAGCGACTTATCAAAATCGAGACGTGCTTTGGCTAAATCGAAATTGGGCAAACGTTCTTTGTGATGAACGGCGGTGCCGCCGATGATGATGTGACGCGAGAGTCCGCCGTCATCGATCGTATCGAGCGGCGGATGCGACGGTCGATGTCCCGCTTGCGCCGCGATGTAAAACGGATAGCCCTGAAACGTTGCGGTTGGCATCAGTGCCATCGCGATCGTCGGAATCGGAACGAGAGCCGGTATCGGTGTTCCCGCTGCAATCTCACCATCCGGTAGCTTGCGTGATGTAGCCGTCGGACGGCCGTTCGCGTCGAGCACTGTCCCCGCTTCGAAAACATCATGAACGCGAAACAGTTCCCACATGCCCTGTGCGAAGTGTGGGTAGAAGTGACAATGGAAGATCGCGTCGCCCGGCGTCTTGTTTCGATTGCCGGCGCCGCCGTATGCGATCTCAGTCGTGAATGAGTAGGCAGGTCCCTGCGCCTGGCTGTCGAGATAAGTCGAGTTGTCGCTTTCAGGCGTGTGGAGCCACTGGTGCGCGTGCAGGTGGTGAATGTGGTGCTCTTTCGGCCCGGCATGCATCACGCGCATTTTGACGTTGTCGTTCATGTATGCGTGATGAACGTTTGACGGGTCGTCCGGGAAGAACACTTTCGTGGCTTTTGGACCAGTAATCAGAGCGCCGGCGCTGTTGCGGGTGTTTGCCGGTATGTCGACGATCTGCGCGGGATCGCCAATCGCCCACGAGGACAGGAAAAACTCTTCAAAGAGACATTCAGTGCATTTCGCCATCGGCCCGACGCCGAAACGATTAGCAAGAATCTCGGCGCCGATGCCGCCGGTGCCGTAGTTGATCGCGAAGCCGTCGCGAACGCTGTGCAGTGTGAAAGCGAGCGGATTTGGCGCGCCGTTGATCTGGTCGTCGAATTGCGGAAACGCCTGCACGGCCTGGATCTCGTCGTGATAGACGACCGTGAATTCGCGGAACGGCTGATTGCGATCGGGCTCGACCGGATTCGGACGATAAGTTCCCGCCGGAAAGTTTCCACGATTTGGACCGGTGATGATGGCGTTGATATCTGAGTGCACGATGTTGTTGTTGGCATCGAGCATCTTCAGGATCGGTGTGCCGGCTGGTCGCGTGCTGCTTGCCGGATATACAGCGTTGTAGTCGATGATTGGTTGGCCGTTGGTCGTCGTCATCGGCGTGCCGTCAGCGTTCTTCTTCGTCGCGAGCGCGAGATCTTTTTGCGTTACCTGGCTGCGATACCATTCAGCGCCGCGCGGCTCGACATTCACCGAGCCAAACAATCCCATCGGCAGCGAGCCGCCATCGCCTTCACCGCCGGTTGTTGCGGCGGTGCTGTAGATCAGGTGGTTACCTTCTTTCTCGGCGTAAAGCACGTAGGTGATGCTATTGCCGGGAGCGACGAGACTGCTCGGGTTTGTGCCGACGTTTGAGCCGTCGTCGAGAATGCTGTTTCTGAGGTTGAGGCCGACGGCGTGAATGCCTGCGGTGCGCGTTGCGGGTTGGTTATCGTCGGCTCGTAGAGGATCGAGCAGGTTTTGGAAGAGAATCTGCAAACAGTCGCCGATGTTCATGCGCAGCACGATTGGGCGCGCGCGTTTGTAGTCTTTCAGCACTACGTTGCCGGGGGTGAGTGCGGTTGAGGTCGATGAAGGTTTTGCTTTTACATCGCGCCGGAGGGCGTAGATCATTCCCGCGGGATTGACGGCGCCGAGGCGGTTGTAAAAGAACGGCTGATCGAAAGCGACGACGTCGGCTTTGATCGTGCGTTCACAGCTTGGTGCGATTATGACGTCTTCTTCGGTTTGCGCCTTGAGCGTTCCGGCGCATAGGGTGATTAGTAACAAGGCAGAGAGCGAGACACACTTCGGCAGAGTGGTTTTTGACTTCATATGATCCCCCGGATGTTTCGTTGTTCAGTGAGTACTCGGTGAGTGGCACAGGTGCAATAGTTATACCTGTAGAATTATTAGAGAATCACAAGAAGCGTGTTGCGTGGCGTGTCACGGATTTTCGTTCCGTGTCACACCACGTGTCACAAAGGATTTCTCTCGCGGCGGCGCAACGGCGCAACGGAAACAGCGACGTAGCGCCGTTGCACCGCCGCGAGAGAATCTATATTGAGTTACGAAGACCAAACTGCCGTAAACGCCGGTAAAGCGTTGGCCGGTTGTAGTTGAGGATCTGGGCGGTCTTTTTGATGTTACCGCCGGTGCGTTCGAGTGTTTGTGCGATCGCCTCGCGCTCGATGTCTTCCTTCGTCAAAAACGGCGGTATTACACACAGAAAATTCTGTTGACGTGACGTGCTCAACTGATCCGGAAGATCTTCCGGCATCAAATATTCCTCCTGCGCAAACAGAACCGCATGCTCGATCACGCTCTCCAACTCCCGCACATTTCCCGGCCACGCATATCGCATCAGTATCGATCGGCTCGCCGGCGAGATTCCGCGCACGGACTTCTTGTACTTCCGCGCGAGTCGTAACAAAAACGTCTCGCTGAGTAAAAGCAGATCGTCAAGTCGCTCTCGTAAAGGCGGCACGACTATCTTCACCGTGCTCACGCGAAAGTACAGATCCGTACGCAGTGTCCCGTCCTTCACCATTTGACTCGTGTCGCGGTTCGTCGACGCAATCAATCGAAAATCAACCGCGACCTCGTGCTCGTCACCGAGTCGACGCACTGTTCGCTCCTGCAACACGCGCAACAACTTCGTCTGCAGGTAAACAGGCATGTCAGCGATCTCATCGAGCAGGAGGGTGCCGCCGGCAGTCGCCTCGATCAGCCCACGGCGATCGTTGTGCGCCCCAGTGAACGCGCCTTTGCGATAACCGAACAACTCCGACTCGATCAAAGTGCTCGGAATCGCGGCACAGTTAATCCGAATGAACGGTCGCGCGGCTCGTTCGCTGCAAACGTGCAACGCCGTCGCGATCAACTCTTTACCGGTGCCTGACTCGCCTTCGATCAAAACCGAAGCGTCAGATGGCGCGGCGGTGCGGATGATCGTGCGAACCTGGCGCAGTTTCGGATTGTTGCCGATGATTCCGAAATCTTCGCATTCATCAACTACACGTATGCGGTCAGGCATGTGGGCGCACCCTTCCTTTTTAGTCTTCTGGGCATGAGAGCGAAGACCTTGAGTGAAGGGCGGGATGATGCGCTTTAAGTAAGACGAATCAATGATAAAGTTGCGGCAAAATGGTCATGACGGCATTAATCTGCCGCTTCAATTACTGTAGCCGACTGTTTTGAATCGCGCTTGGCCCGCTTGGATCGCGAAGGAATAAGCATTGGCACTGATCGACGATACTTTTCGTAAGTTTCGCCATGCTCGCGAACGAGGTCGCGTTCTTCGAATTGAATCGCCAGCAGGATGTAGGCTGTTGTCGCGATCGAAAACAGCAAGTGCGCGGCTGTCATCACGGGCGTCATCCAAAACGCGAACAGCCAGCCGACGTAGAGTGGGTGTCGCACCAGCTTGTATGGTCCCGGAGTGGTAAATCGCAAACCGCCTTGCGGTTGACCAAGCAAGTTGCGCCAGACCTGTCGCAACCCGAACAAGTCGAAATGGTTGATCAGGAATGTCGAGAAAAGAACCAAGCCCCAGCCAAACGCAAACAAGCTGCGCAACACGATTTGTCCAGCCGGATCTTCAACTGACCAGATCACGCCACCGAGTGGCCGCCATAACACAAACAACAGAATCAGCGCGAGACTCGAGAAGAGCACGTAAGTCGAGCGCTCGATCGGCTTCGGCACGATTTGCGTCCACCATTCTTTGAACCACTTCCGCGCCATCACGCTGTGTTGCACGGCGAAAATCGTGAGCAGCGCGGCATCGATCGCGAAACTGATGGCCAGCGGCCCGGTCGCCGCGCCGTCGAGTGTTCGCGGCACTCCGAAGTTGCCGATGAATCCGATAGCGTACAGAAACGTTCCGAAGAAAATAAGGTAACTAATAGTCCCGTAAGCAAAAAATGAAATGCGCTTCAGCATGGTATTGCCCTCCTCTTTCGTGCCGCGCAGGATCGCGCGATTCGGGGCGGCAGGCTATGGGAGTTTAGTCCCGGTTTGGCTATACTTCGGGCCTCCGCATAGGACATTTGTCTCAGCATGATCAAGAAGCCGGCACAGCGAATTCGATACCTGCGCACACCGGACGGAGTGCAGCTCGCGTGGGCTGAAGCTGGCGCCGGACCGACCTTGATCAAAGCCGCAAACTGGATGACTCACCTCGAATACGAATGGGAGAGCCCGGTTTGGCGTCACTGGATCCGCTTCTTCAGCGAACACTTCCGCTTCGTGCGTCACGATGAGCGTGGCTGTGGAATGACTGACTGGAACGTCGGCGATTTGTCGTTTGCGCGCTGGGTCGAGGATCTCGAAGCGGTTGTCGCAGCAGTTAATCCCACCGAGCCGTTCACGCTGCTCGGTATCTCGCAGGGCGCGGCGACGTGCATCGAGTACGCAGTGAAGCATCCGGAACGCGTGTCGCGGCTCGTGCTTTACGGCGCGTACGCGCGTGGAACGTATCGGCGCGGCGATCCGGACAAAGATCGCTTTTACCGCGCGCTGATCGATATGACTCGACTCGGCTGGGGCAAGGACAATCCTGTGTTCCGGCAAATTTTTACTTCGCGATTCATTCCGGGTGCGACTGATGAGCAGATTGGTTGGTTCAACGATCTCTGTCGCAAAACAACTTCGCCGGAGATCGCTGCGCGACTACTCGAGACGCGCGCCAATATCGACGTGCTGGATCTGCTCGAACGCGTCAAGGCGCCGACGTTGATACTGCACTCGCGTGACGATGATGTGATACCGATCGCGGAAGGACACATTCTCGCCGCCGGAATTCCGGGTGCGCAGTTCGTCGAGCTTGATTCGAAGAACCATATCCTGCTCGAGTGCGAGCCGGCGTGGGAACGCTTCTGCGCCGAGGTTCTCGACTTCATGGACGTTAAAGAATCTGCCGGCGAGGATCCCGCGTTTGAGGCATTAACGGCGCGCGAGCGTGAAGTGTTGGCGTTGATCACGGAAGGACTCGGCAACGCGCAGATCGCGGAACGTCTTTCGATCAGCGAAAAGACCGTCCGCAATCACGTGTCGAACGTCTTCGACAAACTCGGTGTCTGGACGCGCGCACAGGCGATGGTCTTCGCGCACGATCGCGGTTTCCGCAACGCTAACGGATGATTTCACGCAAAGGCGCAAAGATCGCAAAGACGCAAAGGCGCGCCCAATCCTCTTTGACGCAAAGAAGAATTTGACCCGCCTTTGCGCCTTTGCGATCTTTGCGCCTTTGCGTGAAAACTTCTTTCGGAATCGGGAGACTTATGAAACGCATTATTTTTCTTTTACTACTCGCATCGCCTGTCACGATCTACGCGCAGTCACGGGACCCGCTGCCAAAGCTTCTATCGGTCCGCGAACAACAAACCGTGCGTGAAACCTGGCTGAAGAAACGCCTCGACACGATGCTGCTGCCGATGATGCGTCAACAGAAGATCGAGATGTGGATCGTGACGAACGAAGAGTTTCACGCTGATCCGGTCACCGAGTACATCGCGCCACCACTTCCTTACAATGGCCGGCGCGACTTCTTCATCTTCGCCGATCGCGGTGGAGACAAACTCGATCGCATCGCTCTCGTCCGCTATCCCGAAGAACACTTGAAATCATTTTTCGAAGTACTCAACCCGCCCGGCAGAGATACTGCTGCAACACTGAAACGCATCGTCGAGGAGCGAAACCCGAAAACAATCGGGCTCAACATGGGTGGAACGCGCGGCGCCACGAATGGCATCACGCACGATACTTACAACTTTCTGGCGGAAACACTCGGAAAAGAACTGGCCTCGCGTTTCGTTTCCGCGGCTCCGCTCATCGTCGAATACATGGACACGCGTTTGCCCGAAGAGCTCGAACATTATCGAACCGCTGTCACTGTTACAGACATCCTGACGCAGCGCGCGTTTTCGAATGAAGTGATTACGCCGGGCAAGACGACGGTCGGCGATGTTCGCTGGTGGTTTCTGCAGCAGGTGAACAATCTCGGGCTCGGTGTGTGGTTCCAGCCGGACCTGCGTGTGCAACGACAAAACACTGAAACGGGTAAGGCGCTGCAGTTTCTCGAAGTCGCGGAAGAAGCAATGGTGATCCAGCGCGGCGACGTTATTCACATCGATTGTGGTGTGAACTATCTCGGCTTGAGCACTGACTGGCAGAAGATGGCCTACGTATTGCGCGCCGGCGAGAAGGATGTTCCTGAAGGACTGAAGAAAGCGCTGACGAACACGAATCGACTTCAGGACGCGCTATTCACTCACATCAAAACCGGCGCGAAGGGTTTCGAAGTCTACGATGCGACGATGGCAAACATGAAGACGGCCGGCATCGAAGCGATGATCTATTCGCACTCCGTCGGCAATCAGGGACACGCACTCGGCGCGAGTGTTGACTTTCGTCGTCCGGCAGCCGGCGCGCCGTTGGAGCCACCCTTCCGCGAAGGCTCCTACACTTCGATCGAGTTGAACACCACGACCGCGGTTCCCGAGTGGGGCGGACAAAAAGTAACGATCATGATGGAAGACGATGCCTACCTAACAAGGGACGGAATGAAATGGTTCCGCCCAAGGCAAACCGCTTTCTACATAATCCGTTGAGTATGTGAAGAGTTTTCTCACGCGGCGGCGCAACGGCGCAACGGGAAAACCAACGTAGCGCCGTTGCGCCGCCGCGTGAGAAATCTTTATTTAGATAGTCGTTAACGGCAGCGTCCGGTAGCGCTTGCCAGTTAAACGTGACAGAGCGTTCACAACCGCTGGTGAGATAACCGGCACGGGTGGCTCGCCGCAGCCGGTCGGAGGTTCGGTGCTCGGGACGATGTGGACCTCGACCGTTGTTGGAACGTCGATGATGTAGGGCGGTGCGTAGCCGTCGAAGTTGCGCTGTTCGATGTAGCCGTCCTTCAACGTGATCGCACCCTTCGCCACGAGCTGCGTTAGTCCGAAACCCAGCCCACCCTGGAACTGGCTCTCAACCGACAACGGATTCACAGCCAACCCGCAATTAACCGCAACGGTGGCCCGATGAATTCGCGGCCGCTTGTCTTCAATCGAGACCTCCACCGCACACGCCACCGCGGTGTCGAACGATTCGTGACACGCAATTCCTAAGGCTCGCCCTCGTGGCAGAGTCTTGCGCCAACCACTTTTCTGGTCCAACAGCTCGAGCACCGAGTGGAGCTTCTTCGCATCGGCCTTGAGCAGCTTTTGACGATAAGCAATCGGATCAACTTTAGCCCGGGTCGCGAGCTCGTCAACGAGTGTCTCCATCACGAAGGCACTGTGGGTGTGTCCGACGGAGCGCCACCAAAGCACCGGCACATTGACCGTCGGATGATGTACTGACACACGGAAATTCGGAACGTCGTAACTGGTGTCCTTCGCGCCTTCGACCGCAGTCTCATCAATCCCGTCCTTGATCATCATCGCAAACGGAGTTCCCGCCAGTAACGATTGCCCAACCACAACATGACGCCACGCGACCGGCATTCCATCCCGCCCGATACCAATCTCGACACGATGCACGTGCATCGGCCGGTAATAACCGCCGCGCACATCATCTTCGCGGCTCCAGATCAGTTTGACTGGCGTGCCACGCAGACGCTTCGCAATCAACGCCGCCTCGCGCGGTATGTGCGAATCGGTCGTCGCGCGCCGGCCAAAACCACCACCGGCAAACTCCGTATGGAAAGTAACTTTGTCAGGCTTGAGACCGAGCACTTCCGCAATTACCATCTGGTCCATCGTCTGAAACTGTGATGGCACCCATGCTTCCGCCTTGTCACCTTCGAATTTGACGGTCGCGTTGAGCGGCTCCATCGGCGCGTGGGCCAGAAAAGGAAACTCATACTCGGCCACAATTCGATTCGCAGCCGGAACACGATCCATCGCTTTTGTGTCGCCGCGGTTGATCGCGACGTTACCATCAGTTGCCGCCATCTGTTTGTATTTCGCGAGTAGTTGAACAGTGTCAGCGCGCTCAACGCCTGACAAATCCCAATCGATCTTCAGACGATCGCGCGCCTGCTTCGCCGTCCAGAATCGATCAGCAACCACCGCTACCGCACTACCTTTCGCGAGCGGTATCTCAAACACATCGCGCACTCCATCGAGACTACGCGCATCGCGATCGTCGACACTCTTCACGCGTCCGCCAAACACCGGCGAGTGCGCAACGAGCGCGATCTTCATCCCCGGCAGATCGAGATCGAGGCCAAACTTTTGCGAGCCGTCACACTTCGCGTGACTATCAAGACGCGGCACTCTCTTGCCGATAATGCGAAACTCAGACGCGTTTTTGAGCTTCACGGTTTGCGGGACCGGCCTCTTCGCGGCACCGTCCGCAAGCTCAGCATAACTAGAAGAACGATTGCCTGGCCCATACACGACGCTGTTTTCGGTGCGACATGGATCCGGAGGAATTTTCCAACGATCAGCAGCCTCGGCGACGAGCATCGCGCGCGCCTTTGCGCCGAGCTCGCGATACTGCTGAAACGAGTGCGCGATCGATCCCGATCCGCCGACCATCTGAATACCAAACAACGGATCCTTGTAAACGTCCTCAGCCGGCGCGAGCTCGGCGATGACCTTGGACCAGTCGGCATCCATCTCGTCGGCGAGAATCATCGGCAGCGAAGTCTGCACACCCTGGCCAAACTCGAGCCGGTTGACAGTGATCACAATGTGTCCATCGCGCCGCACGTGAACAAACGCGTCCGGCGGATAAACCTTCGGTGGCGGAGGCTGCTGCGCAATCAGCGAAGGTTTATCGAGATAAAGCGAAATCAACAATCCACCGGTGGCAGCGGTGGTGAGCTGAATAAAACTTCGCCGGTTCAATTCGGTTGCTGGTCGCATCACGCGGCTCCTTTGATCTGACGCGATGCACTCGCAATCGCTTCACGAATACGCACGTATGTCGCGCACCGGCAGAGATTCCCGCCCATCGACTCGTCCACGTCCTTGTCCGTCGGGTTTGGTGTTCCTTTCAGAAGCGCGACTGCACTCATGATCTGTCCGCTCTGGCAATAACCACACTGCACGACGTCTTTTTCCACCCACGCATTCTGCACCGCCCGACCGAGAGGATCGCTCCCGACACCTTCGATCGTCACGATCTCTCGTTTACCGATCAGCGACACCGGGACCACGCACGAGCGTGTCGCCACCCCGTCAACATGCACGGTGCAAGCGCCGCACGCACTGATGCCGCAGCCGTATTTTGTCCCCGTCAACTTCAACTCTTCTCGCAAAACCCATAGCAGAGGAGTCGACGGATCAACGTCCACTGTCTTCTCAGAACCGTTCATAGTGAGTCGATACTTTGCCATATCTTTATCTTCCTTTTGGACAGGGTGTGCCTGCTTCTACCCACGCACGAGTGGCGGCGACAAATTCCTGGTGCGAGATCGGCGGCAGCGTGCGCATGGTGCCGTCGGGCCTGCGGCCAGGGTTCCACGCCCAAAGCACAAGGTCGGCTTCGGCGTGATGCTTTAACAACGCAGGGCCATCCATGTCCTCATTCTTCGAGCGATCTGTAACCGCGCGGCAGACGGCAGCGCTCGACATAGGCCGATCATTCACGTCTTGCCACTGCATGGAGAGCGGCGCAAGGTGCCAGTTTTCTCCACCCGGAACGCCGGTACTGTCGGCATTGCTCTCCTGATGACAACTAATACAGTTCAATCCGGGCACACCGAAGCCTTCCGGGCCGCGCACGACGTTCGCGAAATGCCGGTGACGGTCGTCGCCCTGTTGCGGATAGTTGGTGGCGGTGTGACAGTTGATGCAGCGTGGCGAGACGAGCACGGCGTAGACCTGATCCCACGCTGCCAGTCCGGCGGCTGTATTTACGAGATCCGGCTTTGCAGCGAGCGAGATAGTCATCGCAAACAGCGCCACCACGAAAACCGGCGTCAGCAATCGAATAGACGACAACATTCAATCCCCCTTCTGGTCAGGGTTGGATTCGATAACAAGGGAACTTCTTGGGGTGTTGTAAATTATCACGCGGCGCGCAGGAAAGTCATTAGAATGTTTTGTGAGGGCAGGTCCTTAAATGAGCCATTCGGCAAACGAAGCAGTCCAGTTGAGTTTCAGGTACAGTGAAGAGGAATACCTCGCCGCGATACGTTTCTATTTCTGGCACTCCAAGACTCTCCTGGCGCGAGCGATAGTGGCGTATGTGCTGCTTTCGGCGGGCTTGGTGGTACTGGTTGCATGGATGGGCTTTCCTGTACCTTTTTGGTTCTACTTCGCGCTGGTCGCCATGGCGGGTGTGGCGTTGTTCCAGGGATTTGTCGTGGATCGTCCACGCACTTACTTCCAGGGTGATCCGAAGTTTCGCGACGACTACTACTTAACCTTCACAGACGCGGGGATCGAGTTTCATACGCAGAACATGAGCTCGATGACCGCATGGAATTTCTATTCCGGTGTGGTGGAAAATGACAGCTTCTACATTTTGATCTATGGCAAGAACATTCACTCGCTCTCGATTGTTCCCAAGCGAGCTTTTCAAAGTAGTAATCAGGAAACCACTTTTCGACAGATACTGCGTCGAAATGTAGACCCCACCCTGAAACTCAGTAATGGCGAGCCTGTACCTCCACGCTTAGGACCACCCGACTGGCGATAATTGAAACTTGTGATCCGCCTCGGCGTGTAACGTGCGCATGAGTCGGAACTACTTTCGAGCCTTCTTCTAACTTTTTGTCGGAGCAGTCGCGCGTGCCTGCATGACTTGTTTCAAGAATCGCTTTGCTACTTTGCCCGCCACCGTTCCGCCCAACGAGCTTAACTTACCGCTGGCTACGACGATGTTGGACCTCGCGTCAATCGCGGTATAAACATACTTCGTAAAGTGATCGTGATGTACTTCCAGTATTAAGTCTGCGACGTTGGGGTCTCGGGTGATGACGAGACCCAACTGCGAAAACTCCGCCCGCTTCTGAAGTTTCTCCTCAATCACTGACTTGCCAACCAGTATTGATGATGATTGAACGTAGATCAGCTTTGCGGATCGAAGAGAAGCAACCGGATCGAGCGTGGACGACTGTGCCGAAGCGCCAGTCGCCCAAAGCAACAACAAACACAGCATTGCGGGTAGTGGAAGGAGTTTGCGGGGTTGTGTGGGGTGCGATCTCATGATGGACCGCAGTATCCAGCGTTTTGAAACTGTCGCTGAAGATGTTTAGGACAGTTTTATAATTGTCACCTTGAGAGAAGATGGTCCTGTGATACGATTCGGCGTTCCGCAAATTCTTCCCTGGAGCAAAACCATGAATCGCGTGTTTGTCTGTGCCTTTTGTGTCGCTGTTGTCGTGCTTATCAATGCGTGCGGGTTGCACAAACAATCTCAGACTAATGAAAGCACGAACACAAACCAGCCGGCTCAGGCTGCTAAAGAGTCACCGGCAAAACCAGAGGCGCCAACAAACCCTGGTGAATTGCAACCGGGCCAGGCGAGTGGAACTTACACAGCGAAGGGTGAAGTCGTGGAGTTGAAATATTCCTACGCTGGTCGCGCGGAACGCTTCGGAACGGACTCGCTCGTGGTCCTGGTGACAGACAAGCCGATTCCACCAGAGGCACTGGCCGAAGAGATAAAGGAGGCCACACTATTGGAGGGCGAGAAGATCCGCGGCCTCGAATACGTCTTTGACGACAACGGCATGTGGGTTCGCTATCACCCCAGCCAGTATCAGGAAAGCAGCAGCAACAAGCTCAAGGAATACAAAGTCGAGAACGGCATCGTCCGCGGCTTCGACGACAACGTGAGCAACCTCTCAGACGGGAAGTACACCCGCTCAGTAAAGTTTGTGGCCGCGATTGCGAAGTGACGGTCAAACTTCAGCCGGTTGCAACCGACGTTTGACGCGATGGTGAAAAGCGCGCGGATTACGCGGATTTAAAATCCGGATTTTATCCGTGTAAATCCGCGGCAAACTGACTTCTATTCCGTAAGGCCGAACAGGGTCAGGTTGCGTTTTTGGGTGGCCGCAAGCTTCTCGAGAAAATCTGCGCGCGCGACGACTTTCGCGCCTAATGCTTCGAGGTGAGGTGAGACCATCTGGATATCAATCCAGTCCAGGCCACGCTCCTTCAGGTGCTCGATCAAGAACAGCAGGGCCAACTTTGACGCATTCGACCGCAACGAGAACATGCTTTCACCAGCGAAACTCCCACCAGCATCTACTCCGTAAAGTCCACCAACGAGCTCAGCGCCTTCCCAAACTTCTACACTGTGAGCATGCCCCTCCCTCTGAAGGTCACAATACGCCCAGATCATTTGATCCGTGATCCACGTGCCTGATTCGTGCTTGCGTTTGACTGTGGCGCAGTAATTGATTACCCGCGGAAACGCCCGATCGATAGTGAAGGTAAATTTATGCCTCATTCGCGCCAGCCGTCGAGGAATGTGCAGCTCGTCAAACTCGAGGATGCCTCTTTCCTCAGGGCAACACCACGGCACGATGTACTCATCGATCGGCCATGGAAAAATTCCACGAGCGTAAGCGCGCAGAAGGTTTGTGGCGGTGAGAGGTCCACCTAAAGCAACAATGCCGTCAATTGACTCTTCGGGTTCGATGAAATGAATCAAGTCACTGTTATGCGGCATCCGGGAATTTCAACGAGAGCTCTTCGTGCTTCAACTCGACCAAAACTTCGCCGGCAACGGGCTCACTGCCAAACAGGATCTTTTCCGCCAGTGGTTCCTTGATCTTCACCTGGATCAAGCGCGCCATCGGTCTTGCGCCCAGCAGCCGATCGAAACCACGTTGGGCCAACCACGAGCGCGCTTCGGGCGAAAGCTCAACAACCACGTTCTTTTCAACGAGCTGCTCGTTCAACTCGGCAATAAATTTATCGACAATCTGCTCGATGACCTGCGCGTCCAATGCCTTGAACGCGATCCACGCGTCCAGACGATTGCGAAACTCCGGACTAAACGTTCGCTCAATCGCGCCTCTTCCCTGCCCTTTGCCCTGATCTTTCTGAAACCCAATCCCGCTCTCGCTAATCTCTCGCGCTCCGGCATTGGTCGTCATGATCAGAATGACGTTTCTGAAATCGGCCTTCTTACCATTGTTATCAGTCAGCGTCGCATGATCCATCACTTGCAGCAGGATGTTGAAGAGATTCGGATGCGCTTTCTCGATCTCATCGAGCACTAACACCGCGTACGGAGTTCTGTTAATCGCGTCTGTCAGTAGACCACCCTGATCGAAACCGACATAACCCGGCGGCGCTCCAATCAACCTCGACACGGTATGACTCTCGGCGTATTCGCTCATATCAAAACGAATAAACTCGACACCCAAAATCACCGCAACCTGTTTGGCCAACTCAGTCTTGCCGACACCGGTTGGACCGGAAAACAGGAAACATCCGACCGGTTTTTCTGGTTGGCCCAGGCCCGAGCGAGACAACTTGATGGCGCGAACAACCTGCTCGATCGCATGGTCCTGTCCAAAAATCACGCCCTGTAGTTTGCTTTGCAGTTCTCCCAGCCGGACTTTTTCTGAGCTCACCACTGTCTTAGGCGGGACTTTAGCCATTCGCGCAACCACAGTTTCGATGTCTCGTGTGTCGACGACTTTCTTCTCGGAAGTTGAGCTCAACTTCAACGCCGCACCCGCTTCGTCAAGTACGTCTATGGCCTTATCCGGTAAGAACCGATCGTGCATGTACTTCGCAGACATCTCAGCAGCGACTCGTATCGCATCAGGGCTGTACTCCACGCCGTGATACTCCTCGTAATAGCTCTTCAGTCCGTTCAGTATTCCCACCGTCTCTTCCACAGACGTTTCTGAGACTTCGATCTTTTGAAACCGGCGAGCGAGGGCCCGATCCCTTTCGAATGATGCTTTGTACTCGCTGTAGGTCGTAGAACCGATGCAACGCAATTCACCAGAAGCCAGCGCGGGCTTGAGGATATTTGAGGCATCCATCGAGCCACCGTTAACGGCCCCGGCGCCGACTATCGTGTGGATCTCGTCAATGAAAAGAATCGAGCCAGGGATCTTTTTGAGCGCACTGATCACGCCCTTGAACCGCTGTTCGAACTCACCTCGGTATTTCGTGCCGGCCAGAACAGCTCCCATATCCAACGCATACAAAGTTGCAGAGCGCAGCACTTCCGGAACTTCACCCAAATGAATCTTCAGGGCAAGACCTTCAGCAATAGCTGTTTTGCCAACGCCTGGCTCGCCCACGTAAACCGGATTGTTTTTACGACGGCGGCACAATGTCTGAATCGTTCGTTGCAACTCTTCGTTGCGGCCGATGAGTGGATCGATTTGTCCGGCCGCGGCGCGCTCGTTCAGGTTAACTGTAAAAGCCTTTAACGGATCTCTGGATGGCCTAGATTCTTCTTCGCCTTCATCGGCGTTGATATCACCAGTTGCTTCCGTCTCACCTACGGCAGAAATTCCGTGCGAGATGTAGTTGAGTACGGCGAGACGTGTGATTCCCTGGTTATTCAAAAGATACACAGCGTGAGAATGCTGTGCGTGGAATAGCGCCGCCAGAACACCACCACCGTTCACTTCCTTTTGTTCGCTCGCTTGCGCCTGGAGCAACGCGTACTGCAAAACCTGTTGGAATGCAATTGTCTGTTCCGGCAACGTGCTCGGATCCGGATTGACCATTTCATCGTGTGCAGCAAAGAACGCCTCGATATCCTTCTTCAAAGTATTGAGATTTCCGCCGCAGGAATAGATTACGTCGCGCGCAGTCGGATCGACGAGCAACGCCAGGAGGAGATGTTCCAACGTTACGTACTCGTGTTGTCGAGTGGTCGCCTCCGCAATTGCCAGGCTTAAAGTGTTTTCAAGTTCCTTTGTGATCATCGTCCTCTTCCATCGTGCACAAGAGCGGGAACTCATTAGCTTGAGCCAGGCTTGTGACTTTGTCTACCTTCATCTCGGCGACTTCATAAGTAAAGACGCCGGCCAGACCGATACCTTTCCTGTGTACGTCGAGCATGAGTCGAATGGCATCGTTCTCGCCGTGATTGAATATAGTTTGCAGGATGAAGACGACAAACTCCATCGGGGTGAAATCGTCGTTATGCAAAAGGACCTTGTAGAGCGGTGGTCGCTCCAGCTTTGTCTTACTCTCGGTCTTTTCGACGACGGCGCCGCCGCGTTCAAACTCATCCATCGGCATACTGCAACATTTAAGCGCTTGAGATTTCTCTGCGCAACCTCTGCGCACTCTGCGCCTCTGCGGTTTACATGCTTTTTCGTCTTCTTTAACCGCAGAGGCGCAGAGTGCGCAGAGGTTGCGCAGAGGGAATCTTAGCGGAGGTTCATTACATAAATCTCGAAATTACCGTCGCGGTTACTCTGAAAGGCGAGCTTTGAGCCGTCGGGGGAGATCGCTGCTTGTTCGTCAGTCTTGGGTCCGGCGGTCAAACGCTTGCGATTGCCGCCATTTAGATCGACTTGATAGATATTTGATTCGGCTGCGAGATTATCAATCGCAAAAGCTAAACTGGCGCCGTCGCCCGACCAGCACGGATTAAACGAGCTCGGCGGATCCTTTGTAACCATCCTGACGTTCCCACCATCCGCATCCGCAACAAATATCTGAAACAGGTGATACGTGTTACCCGGCTCCTGACCAAGGCTGATGAAAGCGACTTTGCTTCCATCGGGCGACCACGCAGGCGATTTCGCTCCTATCGTTGTGAACCTGCGGACACCGCTGCCATCAGCGTTCATAAAATATATTTCACGTTTACCTTCGCGGTTGCTGGTGAAGAATATTCTTCCATCGGGTGACCAATTAGGAGACATGTCAATCCCCGGATCGGATGTCAATCTGGATTCATTGCTTCCGTCCGCATTGACCACATAGATCTCAGGATTTCCATCTGTCCCACGCACGAACGCGATCCGCTTGCCGTCGCGCGACCACGCAGGTTCACTATCGTTCGCCTTCGCGTTCGTTATCTGTGTGGGTGAGCTTCCGTCAGCGTTCATCACGTAAATGTGATGCATGCCCGTGCGGTTGCTCGAAAACGCAATCCTGCTTCCGTCGGGTGACCAGTCAGGATCGAGATCATCTGCCGGATCATCGGTAAGCTGCGTCAATTCGCCGTCAACACTGATCACAGAGATCTCGAAGTTCCCGTCACGATCAGTCTGAAATACAAGCTGAGAACCGTCGGGCGACCACGCAGGCCGGCCGTTATTTGACGAGTCGTTGGTCACACGTTTGAGATTGGTTCCATCGGCACTCATAACAAAGATTTGCTCTTTGCTTTGAATGATCCTTACAAAGGCAATGTTGTTGCCGTCAGGTGACCAGACAGCCCCGCCGTCGTTCTTATCGTAATCCGCGGTCAGGTTACGCTGGTTCGTGCCATCAGCGTTCGCCTCGTACACGTCAAAGTTACCGTTTCTGCCACTGACGAAAAGGATCTTCTTACCATCGGGCGACCAGCGCGGCTCCGCATCATACTCAGGGTCATCCACGATTCTTCTGACATCAGAACCGTCGGCCTTCATCACGTAGATATCGAAATTATAGAAACTGGAATTATCGCGGTTGCTCGCGAATGCTATCTGGCTACCGTCAGGAGACCATGAGGTAGCACTGTCGGTCGCAGTGTTTCTGGTTAAGCGAGTCTGGTTGCCGCCGTCGGCATCCATCACATAAATCTCTTTATTACCGTCGCGCTCGCTGTCAAATAGGATCTTGCGGCCGTCGGGGGACCACTTTGGACCATAGTCGTCAGACAAATTGTTGGTGAGTCGTTTCACATTCGATCCATCGGTGTTCATCAGATAGATCTCAACCTTCCCGTCGCGATTACTCGAGAAGGCGATCTGGCTACCGTCTGGCGACCACGCTGGTCCCTCATCCGACGCGTTGTTGTTGGTCAATCTGAGCAACGTACTCTTAGCGCGCGACACTGGCACCACAGACATACCGCGGCGCTTCAGATAAATAAACGTTCCGACAGAACCCGCGAGCAATAGAACCGCGACCGCGGTAGCGATCAGGATCTTCTTCCTCTTTCGTAGTGCTGGATCGCGAGCCGGTGGAAGCATCGCCAGCGGCTCAATCTCCGGCGGCAGCTCGGATTCTTCAAACTCTTCACTTAACACCCGAGCAAACGTGTGCTTCTCGATTACCGTCGCTTCCCCAGTGACAGGAGCGATTTGCGTGACATCAGAAACTTTCAGAGGCGCGAGGAACCTGTAACCCCGCTTCGGGATAGTTTCAATGTAGCTGGGCTGCGAAGTGTCGTCGCCCAACGCCTTCCGCAATTCGTGTATGTTGCGCGAAAGGCTGCCCTCCTCGACAAAGGTGTCCGGCCACACTTCCTTCAGTAATTGCTCCTTATCAACTACCTGCAC
>Ga0134121_10000395_pt1 | contig 51117 bp, 33 predicted proteins | sample KB301_FD_96463 | JGI IMG/M metagenome (GOLD analysis project Ga0134121, IMG submission 96463) | Terrestrial soil microbial communities without Nitrogen fertilizer from Kellogg Biological Station, Michigan, USA - KB3-0-1 | ecosystem: Environmental > Terrestrial > Soil > Unclassified ...
CGACGTTCATCTTTCAGCTTCCCCTCAGCACCGATCTGGCCGAGCCACCGGAGAGCCCGCGGGACGTCGACGCGGCCCTGTTCGAGGAGCCGGGAGACCTATCGCTCGAAGGCCTCAAAATCCTTGTCGTAGACGACGAGCCCGACACCCGCGAGATCCTGCGCAGGCTCCTCGAGTCGGGCGGGGCCCTGGTTCTGCTCGCGGCCTCGGCGCGTGAAGCGCTGGCGCTCTTGCGGCAGGAAAAGCCGTGCCTCCTCATCAGCGACATCGGCATGCCGCACGAGGACGGCTACTGGTTGATCCAGCAGGTGCGCGCCCTCGCTCCCGAGGACGGAGGTGCGATCCCGGCGGTGGCCCTCACGGCCCTGGCTCGCGCCGAGGACCGCCTCCGCGCCCTCCGCGCCGGCTTCCAGGCGCACACCGCCAAACCGGTCGAGACCGCGGAGCTGATCTATGTCGCGGCGGGCCTGGCCGGCCGCACGGCGAGACCCCACCGGGCGGCCAAGCCTGGCCTGCCATCCTAACCCCCCGCAATGGCCCCGATCACGTAGAACGGCTCGTCGCCGCGGGCGACGGCGTCGGGCAGCGGCGCGTCCGGCGGATCGAGAGAGAGGTCCTGCTCGCAGGCGAAGAAGCGCAGGAAGGCCCGGCGCTGCCGGGTGACGTGGTCGCGGATCGTCCCCTTGAGCACCGGATAGCGCGCTTCGAGCGCATCGAGGACGGTGCGCTGGGTCACCGGCCCGTCGACCTGAAGCTCCACGTCGCCCTCGACGCGAGCGAGGGTCCGCAGGTGCGGCGGCAGCACGAGGCGGATCACGGCAGGGTCTGGACCTCGACGGAGAGGACCGCCGGCAGGTCGCGGACGATCGGTTCCCAGTTGTCTCCCGCGTCGGCGGAGGCGTAGACCTGCCCTCCCGTGGTGCCGAAGTAGACGCCGCACGGATCGAGCTGGTCGACGGACATGGCGTCCCGCAACACGTTCACGTAGCAGTCGCTCTGCGGCAGGCCGCGGGTGAGCGCTTCCCACTCGTTGCCGCCCGTGCGGCTGCGGTAGACGCGCAGCTTCCCCTCGGGCGGAAAGTGCTCCGAGTCGCTCTTGATCGGCACGACGTAGACGGTGTCCGGCTCGTGCGCGTGGACGTCGATCACGAATCCGAAGTCGGTCGGCAGGTTGCCGCTGATCTCGTGCCAGGAGTCGCCCGCGTCGTCGCTGCGCATGACGTCCCAGTGCTTCTGCATGAACAGCACGTCCGGGCGCGCCGGGTGCAGGGCGACGTGGTGGACGCAATGGCCGACCTCGGCCGTGGGGTCGGGGATGAATTCCGAGCGCAGGCCCTGGTTGATCGGTTTCCAGGTCCGGCCCCCGTCGTCGCTCCGGAACGCTCCTGCCGCCGAGATGGCGATGACCATCCGCTCGGGGTGGCTCGGATCGAGCAGAATCGTGTGCAGGCACATTCCGCCGGCACCCGGCTGCCACTGCGCGCCCGTGGGGTGCTCGCGCAAACCTGAAAGCTCATGCCAGGTCTGGCCGGCATCGGTCGAACGGAACAGGGCGGCATCCTCGACTCCGGCGTAGACGGTGTCGGGATCGGTCAGAGACGGCTCGAGATGCCAGACCCGCTTGAACTCCCACGGGTGCTGCGTGCCGTCGTACCACTGGTGGGTGCCGGGAACTCCGTCATAGACGAACTGGTTGCCGACCGCCTCCCACGTCTTGCCGCCGTCGTCGGAGCGCTGGACCACCTGCCCGTGCCAGCCGGTGGACTGCGAGGCGTACAGCCGGTCCGGGCTGACGGGAGAGCCCTTGAGGTGGTAGATCTCCCAGCCCCCGAAATGGGGACCGCTGACGTCCCACCGTTCGCGCTTGCCGTCCGACGTCAGGATGAAGGCGCCCTTTCGCGTACCGACCAGGACCCGTACTCCGCTCATTCCGTGCTCTCCTTCCGTACCGGGAGGCCACGACGGACCGTCGCGGCTGGACGGGGTATTCTACCGCAGGTCGGCGATGAGGGAAGCCCTCCGCCCGCTTCCGCGGCGTTCGGAAGAAGACCCTGGCGCTTCCGGGCCTCAACGATAAAAAATCGGAAACGACGCCGGGTCGGCTTCGTTCATGAGGTCGTGGACGGCCTCGAAGATGGATTCCCGGTTGGGCTTCGAGAAGTAGTCGCCGTCCGAGCCGTAGGGGGGACGGTGGGCTTTGGCGGTGAGGGTGCGGGGCGGCGAGTCGAGCCAGGCGAAGCCGCCCTGGCTTTCCACGACCTGCTGGAGCATGAAGGCCGTGGCGCCTCCCGGCACGTCCTCGTCCAGGAAGAGGACGCGGTTGGTGCGCCGGAGCGACTCGCCGATGCGGCCATGGAGGTCGAACGGCAACAGGGTCTGCACGTCGATCACCTCGGTCTCGATCCCCACTTCGGCGAGCTTCTCCGCTGCTTCGAGGGCGATGCGGCAGCAGGCGCCGTAGGTCACCACGGTCACGTCCCGGCCGGGGCGCAGGACCTCGGGCACTCCCAGGGGCAGCTTGAAGTCGCCGATGTTCGCCGGCAGCTTCTCTTTCTGCCGGTAGCCGTTGAGCACTTCGACCACGATCGCCGGGTCGTCGCTCTCCAGCAGGGTGTTGTAGAAGCCCGACGCCTGGGTCATGTTGCGGGGCACGCAGACGTACATGCCGCGCACCAGGTTGAGGACGCCCGCCATCGGCGAGCCGGCGTGCCAGATCCCCTCCAGCCGGTGGCCCCGGGTGCGGACGATGATCGGCGCCTTCTGCCGCCCCTTGGTACGCCAGTGCAGGTTGGCCACGTCATCCGACAGGATCTGGAGCGCGTAGAGCACGTAATCCAGATACTGGATCTCCGCGATGGGCCGCAGGCCCCGCATCGCCATGCCGATGGCCTGCCCCATGATGGTGATCTCGCGGATGCCGGTGTCCGTCACCCGCAGGAGGCCATATTTGGCCTGGAGACCGGCGAAGCCCTGGTTGACGTCGCCGATCTGGCCGACGTCCTCGCCGAGGGCGATGAGGTTGGGACGGCGGGCCAGGGCGGCGTCGAAGCAGGCGTTGACCACCTCGAAGCCGTTGAGCACGGGCGAGTCCTCCCGGTAGACGGCTTCCACCGGAGGAATCGCGAGGGCCGAGCGCGGCCCCTGGCTGTAGAGATGCGAGCCGTAGCGATCCTCGTTCTCCCGCACCTTTTCCTGTTTCCATTCGACGAGCCGGCGGGCGGCGGGCGGCGTATCCCCTGCCATCGCCATCAGGGCGCCGTGCACGGCCGCCAGCAGATCGCGGCGCAGGGCCGACGGTTGCTTTTCCAGGTCCTGGCGCAGCCGGCGTACCTCGTTGCTCCCCGCTCCTTTCATTTCACCGGCGAGCTCGTCGAGGAGGCCCAGGGCCTCCCGCTTCTCCGCCTCGATGGGCTCCCGGTAGGCGTCCCAGGCCCGGCGCCGGGCTTCGCGGACTTGCCGGAGATCCTCCTCTTCCAGGGCGTCCAGCTCCGGAGCGGTCGCGATCCCCTCGTCGATCAGCCATTGGCGCATCTTGCGGAGGGGGTCGAACTCCACTTCCCAATCCAGGCGCTCCCTGGACTTGTAGCGCTCGTGGCTGCCCGAGGTCGAGTGGCCCTGGGGCTGGGTCATCTCCGTGACGTGGACGATGGCCGGCACGTGCTCGCGGCGCACGATCTGCACGGCCGAGAGGTAGGTCTCGCAGAGGGCGGCGTAGTCCCAGCCCTTCACGGCGTACAGGTCAATGCCCTTACGGCTGCCGGCCTCCCGCTGGAAGCCGGAGAGGATGGCCGAGAGGTCGCCCTTGGTGACCTGAAACTCATTCGGCACCGAGATGCCATAGCCATCGTCCCAGATGGACAGGAGCATGGGGGCCTGGAGGACGCCTACGGCATTGACGGTTTCCCAGAACATCCCCTCGGCGCAGCTCGCGTTGCCGATGGTGCCGAACGCCACCTCATCGCCGTGACGGGAGAACCGCTCGGCCAGGGGTGCCAGCTCCGGCAGCTCGCGATAGAGCTTCGAGGCGTAGGCGAGGCCCGCGAGGCGCGGCATCTGCGAGCCGGTGGGCGAGACGTCCGCCGACACGTTGTACTGGTCGACCAGCGTTTTGAAGCTGCCGTCCGGGTTGAGCATGCAGGTCGAGAAGTGGCCGGTCATCGACCGGCCGGCGGAGCAGGGCTCGCGCTCGATCTCGGGGTCGGCGTAGAGCTGGGCGAAGAACTGCTCGGCGGTGAGGAGCCCCAGGGCCATCATCAGGGTCTGGTCGCGGTAGTAGCCGGAGCGGTAGTCGCCGGGCCGGAAGGCGCGGGCGAGGGCCACCTGGGCGACCTCCTTGCCATCGCCGAAGATGCCGAACTTCCCCTTGCCCGTGAAGACCTCGCGGCGGCCGATGAGGCTCGCCTGACGGCTCTGGTAGGCGATGCGATAGTCCCGCAGGACGCTCTCCCGGGTGAGCTGCGATCCGGCGGACAACGACGAAGCGTCCCGGTCCATCAGAGAGAAGGTCATGCGGAAGCCTCCAGAGCGGACAGCATCGGAGAATGCTAGCACGCGGCCCGGAAGGACCGAAGGATCGCGGCGGCCGAGGCGTCCACATCCGCCTCCGTGGTCGCCCAGCCCGAGACGGAGATCCGCATCGCCGCCTTGCCCTGCCACGTGGTGCCGCCCAGCCAGCAGGTGCCGTCCGCCTGCACACGGGCGATGACCTCCCGGGTCAGGCCGTCGGCGCCGTCCGTGGGGCCGCCCGGCCGGTGAAAGCGGACGAGAACCTGGTTCAGGACCACCTCGTTGAGGATCTCGACTCCCGGCTCCTCCCGCAGCCGTTCCGCGAACCGCCGCGCCAGGGCGCAGCAGCGCTCGACCATCCCCGCCACTCCAGCTCGTCCAAGGGACCGCAGCGCCGCCCAGACGGTGAAGCCGCGAGCCCGGCGGGAGAACTCGGGCACCCAGTCGAAGGGATCGCGCTCGTGCCCCTCGGTCTGCACCAGGTAGGCGGCGGAGATGGTCATCGCCGCGCGGTGGGGCTCGGGATGGGCGACGGCAACAATCCCGGAGTCGTAGGGCACGTTGAGCCACTTGTGGGCGTCGGTCGCCCAGGAATCGGCCCCCGCCGCGCCGCGCACGAGGTGGGCGAGAGATGGCACGGCCGCCGCCCACAGTCCGAAGGCGCCGTCGACGTGCAGCCAGCCGCCGCGCTCCCGCGACTCGCGGACGATCGCGACGATCTCCTCTAGGGGATCGAAGGCGCCGGTATCGACGTTGCCGGCCTGGGCGCAGACGATCAACGGCCCTGACCCACCGGCCAGCATCTCGCGCAGGGCCGCGGGCACCATCCGCCCCTGACCGTCCACCGCCACCCGCTTCACTCGCTCCCTTCCCAAGCCCAGCATCTGCAAGGCGGTGAGAATCGTGGCGTGGGCCTCGTTGCCGATCACCACCTCGATGGGCGGCGCGCCGAAGAGACCGGCCTTCTCCACGTCCCAACCCTGACGGGCGAGAACGGCGTGGCGGGCGGCGGCCAGAGCGGTGAAGTTGGCCATCGAGCAGCCGGTGGTGAAGCCCAGGCTGGCCGAAGCCGGAAGGCCCAGGATCTCCAGCAGCCAGGCCGCCGCCACCTCCTCGACGACCGAGTTGGCGGGCGAGGTGACGTAGAGCCCGGCGTTCTGATCCCAGGCCGAGGTCAGCCAGTCCGCCGCCAGCGAGGCGGGCACGTGACCGCCGATGACGAAGCCGAAGTAGCGGGGTCCCGCCGTGCCGACCAATCCCGGATCGGCCGCCCGTGCCAGATGCTCGATCACCTCGCGGGCGTCCGTCCCCTCCTCCGGCAGCGGTCCTCCCAGGGCGGCCCGCAGCTCGGCGACCGAGGCGGTCTGCCTCACCCGGCGCTCGGGCAGGCCGTCCAGGAACTCCAGGGCGAGGTCAGTGGTCCGCTTCAGAAGGTCGTCGTGGCTCATGCTTTTCCCCTATGGTATTGGCCCGCTCTCCGTGCCGCTGCCACACCATGCGGGAGATCTCGGCGATGACCTGGTTGGCCTTCTTCTCGTCCTGGAAGCCGCCGGTGAGAATCACCAGCACGTACGGTCCCTCTCCGGGCGGGAAGACGATGGCGGCGTCGTGGTGGAAACCGGTGATGTCCCCGGTCTTATGGGCGATGGGGATCCCCTTGGGCAGATAGGCGGGGATCTTCTCGTTGAATTCCTGCTCCTTGAGGATCTCGATCATCTTGGCGTTCGAGGCCGGCGAGAACGTTTCGCCCTGGGCGAGCGCGGTGAGCAGGATCGCAAGATCCTTGGCGGTGGCCGTGTTGTTGAGCCCCGCCTTGTAGGACTTCTCGTCCTCCACGCCGCGCAGGACTTTCATGCGATAGGCGCCGAGGCCGCGCATCATGTCGGTGGCGCGCGAGGCGCCGAGGCGCTCGATCAGGATGTTGGTGGCAAGGTTCGAGCTGCGGACGATCATCCGCCGGATCAGCTCCTCCAGGGGCAGTGTGCTCCCCACAGCCTTATAGAGATCGGGATCGCCGTCGTCCTTGGGATCGAGAGTGAAGGGCGAGGCGTCCACCAGACTCTGGAACTGATTCTTCACCGCGATGGGATCGTTCAACCGCCGTTCGCCGGCGTCGATCGTCTGGAAAAGGGCCATCATCACCGGCAGCTTCATGGTGCTGGCGGCGTGGAAGGCGTCGTCCTCGTTGCGGAAGTAATAGGCGCCGGTACCCAGGTTGCGGTAGGCGATGGCGATGCTCACGTCCTGGCGATGGAGGAACTGCTCCAGTTGGCCGCCGAGGTTGGCCGGCTCCCCCACCGACGCGCAACCCAAGCAACTCAGGAGGAGCAGGCTGAGGGGAATCAATCCCAGGATCTTTCGCACAGTTTTCCTCCCACGAGTCCGCTAAAGAAGAGCCATCTGCGCCGGGGCCACGGATGTCCACAATGACGTCCGCGATGCGGGAGCATAACGCTCCACGTAGGCGTTCACCCGGAACTTGCGGCGGGTGCTCTCGGTGCTCATGTACCGGACGGAGCCGAACACCGGCCGCTCCGGCGCCCACGGCCTGTCGTAGCGGCCGAAGCACCAGAAGATACCGCTGTAGGAGTTGGGATCGCGGCCGTCCAGGGCCCAGCAGTTGTTGAGCTCGATCAGCATTGAGAGCGCCTCGCGCGGCGAATCTGACCAGTGGAGCACCTTCTTTCCCCACAGCATCCGCAGATAGTTGTGGATGCGCCCCTCCTCGCGGAGCTGGCCCTGGGCGGCGTTCCACACCTCGTCGTGGGTGGCGCCCGCCTCGAGCTCGGCGCGGGAGTAGAGATTGGGACGAGGGTCCGCCTCATGCTTCGCCAGCGTGGCTCGAGCCCAATCGGGGAGCGACTCGTAACGCTCGGAGTCCGCGCGGTGGGAGGCCATGTTGTAACCCACCTCGCGCCAGGTGACGGCCTCGTCGAGGAACTTCTCGGCGGCGGGTCCCATCCCCCACCACCCCTCTCGGGCGCCGGTCGTCGTGCGGGCCAGGCGATCCGGGCTCCACGTCTCGCGCTCGGCGAGAGCGGCGAAGACCTGGTGGATGGAGATCTGGCCCAAGTGGAGGTAGGGAGAGAGGCCGCTCGTCACGTCGTCTCCGGGATCGTTGCGCCCCTCGCCGTAGAGGGGCAGCCGCTCGTCCAGGAAGCGCGAGAGGACATGACCAGCCGCGTCGTCCCCGCCCCGCACGCCTGGAACCGGTGGCACCTCGTGGTCGATGGGCAGCGCCGCGAGGCTGCCGCTTCGCAGCCAGTCCGGATCGGCGGCCGGCCACCGCCGGGCGATCTCCTTCGGCAGGCTCGCAAGTCGGGAGGGTAAGGGCGCGGCCAGGGGATCTTCCTCCGGGAAGTGGGCCAGGTGCTCCGGGAGAACCTTCTGAAGGAAGCGCCGGAAGTGGTAGGCGGCGGTGAAGTCCCGATCCGCGGCGCGCAGAGGCAGGAGGCCGTTGGCGTCGACCGCCTCCAGCGGCACGGCAAGCCGGGGAGCCGCGGCGGCGAGCAGGCGCGGCAGGAAGAAGACGGGGGCGTCGTCCCCCACCACGAGGCAGGCGTCCTTTCCCAGCGCCTCGATCAGTCCCTTCCCCGCGCCGGCCGCCGGCTCCACGTAGGGGTAATAGAGGACGTTCGACCCCGCCAGCCTCGCCGCGTGCCCGGCCATGCCGTCGAGCACGAAGCGGTGATGTCGGTCGCTCGCCCAGCGGTAGCCGCAGCGCAGGGGCTCGAGGATCACAAGCGGCTTACCCAGCCGGCGGGACCAATCCGCGGCCCGCTCCAGCGCGAAGCTCCAGCCCAGGCGGCGGAAGGCGGTCATCCAGTAGAGGACGTAGGCGCCCTCCGGGCGGACCTCCCGCTCGTTGCAGGAGCGGATGCGGATCGTGGGGACGGCGGTCACAGGTTCTCCACTCCAGTCAGGGACTGGCCGGGTAGGATAGCAGGGCTGGGCTGGGTGGCAGCGTGGTAGCATTGAGACGCCGGGGTTGCGGGATGCCAGCCTTTCGTGATGTGATCCCGCGACCCGTTGGGGAAAGGCAGACAAGTATGCGAGTCCTTCCGCTCGAGCAGGAAATCGAGTACCCCACCTCCGACGGCCAACCTATGGCCGAAACTGCTGAGCACATGCAGGTGATGTTCGACTTGATCTACGGCCTGAAAGGCCGCTACGCCAAGGTATCGGACGTCTGGGTGGGGGGTAACACCTACTTCTTCTACGAACAGGGCAATCCCAAGGCCAGGGTGGCTCCTGACGTGCTGCTGGCGAAAGGCGTGAAGAAGTGGAACCGTCCCAACTACAAGGTGTGGGAGGACGGTCCGCCGGCCCTGGTGGTGGAAGTGACTTCGAAGAAGACCCAGCGCAAGGATCAGGACGTCAAGAAACCGCTCTACGAACGGCTCGGGGTCAAGGAGTTCGTGCTCTTCGATCCCTTCGCGGAATACCTGCGTCCGCCACTTCAGGGCTTCCGGTTGCTGCGTGGAAGCTACCAGCCTATTCCCCTGGAAGCGGACGGCTCACTGCGGAGCCGGACGACCGGGCTGTGGCTCAAGCGCGAGGGAGAGCGCTTGCGGATGGTGGACATCGCGACAGGGGAGCCCATCCTCTGGCAAGAGGAGATCGGAGCCGCCCGCACCGGAGCCGAAGCCAGGGCGCAAGCCGCGGAGGCGAGAGCTGAAGTCGCGCTGGCGAAAGCCGAGGCCGCGGAAGCAAGAGCCGAAGCCGCGGAGGCGAGAGCACAAGTTGCCGAGGATCGAGCGCAGATCGCCGAGGCGAGGGCTGATTTGGCAGAGGCCCGCTACGATAGCCTCGATGAGCGACTGATCGCCGTGGAAACCGGGCTGGCCCGGATGCCGAAAGTTTAGGATTCGCTTCGGGGTCTAGGGCTGAGTCTCGGCCATGGGTCTTTTCGACACCATCTACTGCGAGTATCCGCTGCCGAATCCAGCGCATCAGGCTCTGGACTTCCAGACCAAGGATCTGGATTGTCTGATGGAAACCTACACGATCATCCCCGATGGCCGGCTGTTACGACACGTGCGGCGTGGCCGGAAAGGGCCGGATCGCGATGTCGAGTGGCCTCTCCACGGTGACCTCAGAATCTATACATCACTTCGCACGGGGGACTCACCTGAAGACCGTACCTGGATCGAGTACGTCGTCCGCTTCACGCATAGCCGGGTCGAGTGGATCCGGCCTCTCGAGGAGGTTCCTGAGGCCCCCGACGTCGAGCCTGCCGAGTTCGACTGGGAGTGGCTGTCACAGCTCTCCAAACTCGCCAGGGAAAGAGAGAAGCCCGCTCCTGCCACACCTCCGGACGAGTCGAGTGTGGTGACTGAAGCCACGCCCGGCACTGAAGAGGCTCTGCTTCTCAACCTGGGACGCGCCAAGAGTGACTTGGAGAAACTGCTCTCGCAGTGCAACGATCATTGGGGCTATGAAGATCCCATCTACCGCTTCTATCACCAAAGTTTCAAGGTGTTCTGGCTCCAAGAGAGCACCCGGTCGATCGTTGACAAGCTGCAGGCCCTCGTCCCCGAGCGGCCTCTCAATCCCTGGTTCGTCCAGATCATCGAATCGGGAACCGGGAAACGGTTTCAGTCCGAGGACAACGCACGCTGGCTTGAGGTGACCCGGCCGATCCTGGAGGCCTTCTTCCACGCCCGCTACTTCCTCGAGATGGCCGTGCGCTACGCGGATCTCAAGACGCCGCCTGAGATTCTGCCCAGCGGGTATGCGGCGCTGCTGACGCTGTTCGGCCTCCGATAGATCGCGTCTCAGGTATCTACAGCGAGGCCCTGACGCTTCAGCTCCGCGGCCACGAAAGGGCTCCACTCTTCGAGCACCTCGAACTGCAAAAGGCCCCGGCGAAACGGCTCATAGTAAGTCGCGCGAGCCTGTAGGCATTCGTTATCGTTCAGCTTCAACCTGTCGATGGTAGCCTGGACTCGCGCCCGCGTGGCCTCGTCCAGATCCGGATGGGGAAGGATCTGGAGGAACGAAAACTCCAGGATAAACCAGCCATCCTCGACCTCGAAAGGATCAAGGACATCCTCGAACTCCCGCTTCCGTAAGTTCATCAGGGAGCAGGCGAGCCGGTAATTGGACCACTCATAGATCAGGTCACGGCGTCTCGATTTCGCGAGGAAGTGATCGACAGAACGCAACGCCGTTCCCTTGTGAATCAGGATACAGAGATACGCGCAGACACCCCGGTACGCCTCCCAAAGGTGCAGAGAGCAGTCCCGCCACAGAGGAGGAAACTCTTCACTGCCTGAAGCGAGAGCACGAATCCCCGGTTGACGGATCTTCGCGTCGAAGTCATCCGGCTCGGGCTGCGGATGGACCCGGATCACGGCTCGATGCCCGCAGCCTTCGCCTGCACGAGCCAGCGCCCCCAGAAGGGGTCAGTATCCTTGAGCACGGCGTTGAGCTCGTGGTGGATACGGCGCCTCTCTTCGATGGTGAGGTTCGGTTGCCGCATCGCCGCCTTGGCCTGTTGGATCGCTTTCTCGGCCTCATGGGACCGGGCTTCTTTCAGATCGAAGACATCAGAGGTCAGCCAGGAACAGGCATCGCCACGACTGCGCCAGTCCGCCCTGGCCACGCCGACCTGCCCGTCCTTGAGATCGAAGGTGAAAAGGGCGTCCTTCTCCTCATCGAAAAGCGGCTCGGCAGAGGCCAGGACTAGAGGGGAATGAGTGGTCACCAACACTTGAACCTTTACATCATCTCTCAAGCTTGCCGCAACCTTGAGAAGGGCTGGGAGAATCCGTCGCTGCCACTTAGGATGGAGGTGAGATTCGATTTCGTCAACGAGAAAAACGATTTGATCTGCTGGGGCTTCCCGGAGAAGCTTGGCAGCATATTGGTGCTCCTGCCAAGCCCAGACAAGGAGGTAGGCTAAGCTAATGACGCGCTTCACGCCCGCAGAGGCGAAGATGAGGGGCACCCGACCATAGGGCATGCTCAACGTAGGATGGTCCCTGACGTCGTTGACACTGACCCGCGTGGGCTCTCCCGGCAGGAGCTCCTCCTCCTCAGGGGAAAGGATACGGAGGACTTCCCGGAGCTGCTGAAAAGCCTCCGTGGTTTGCCTCTGCCAAGCTACCCAATCGCGAATGATCCCCTCACAAAGGACTCTCCCTTCATCAAAGAGTCCGTCCCATAGAGAGGAACCCGAAAAGTTATAGCCGCCTTTCGAGATAGGAATTATCCCCCTGAAGCTGTTTCGGAGGGAATCCCAGACCGAGAAGCTGCCATCCACGCGGGCATACAGGACCAAGCTCCCCACCGCCGCTGAACGCCAGTCCATGTCTTCAATCCATTCCTCCTCCCTGAAATTGTAGGCAGCTTGAACCCCTGTCGGTATCATGGGAGTCCCGATGTCGGAGATGAAGCTGGGAATTCCATATTCGATCAAGGGGATGTCAGTATCTTCACGGGGACGGGCGGGCCGATCTGCCCATGTCCCGGTCAGCGCCCACCAAGCGATATCCAGCACAAACGTCTTACCGAGCCCGTTGTCGCCGGTGAGCAGATTCAGTCTGTGGGCAAAATCAAGGTTCAGCTCCGGGGCGGGGCCGACTCCCTTCAGATGGATGTTCTGGAGCATGGCTCTCCTCTCCAGCCCAGTCTATAAGGACCAGTCCGCTTTCGCCCCTTCGGGGCTTTGGGAGATTTTGGGGGATCCTACCTGGGGCTGACGCCCCAGGCTACATGCTGCCGCCCCTTCGGGGCTAGGGGCCACCCCCTACACCTCCGCCGCCTGCAACCGTTCCTTCTCCATCTGCGCGGCCACGAGGCTGGAGTAGATGCCGCCGCGGGCGATGAGCTCCTGGTGGGTGCCCTGCTCGACGAGGCGGCCGCCGTCCATGACCAGGATCAGGTCGGCGTCGCGGATGGTGCTCAGGCGGTGGGCGATGACGATGCGGGTGGTTCGCAGGTTTTCGAGCTCTCTCTGGATCTCCCTCTCGGTACGGGTGTCGAGGGCGCTCGTGGCCTCGTCGAGGAGGAGGATCGCCGGCCGGTGGACCAGCGCGCGGGCGAGGGCCATGCGCTGGCGCTGGCCTCCGGAGAGCGAGGCGCCGCCGTCGGCCAGGATGGAATCGTAGCCCATCGGCATGGCCAGGACGTCGTCGTGGATGTGCGCCAGCTTGGTCGCCTCCACCGCCCTTGAGAGAGGGAGCGTCGGGTCCGACAGGGTGATGTTGGCCCGGATGCTGTTGCCGAAAAGGTACGGATGCTGTGGGACTACTCCCACCTGGCGGCGCACGGTGCGCAGGTCGAGCTCCGTCAGGTCCAGGCCATCGAAGAGAATCCGCCCCTCGGTCGGCGTATAGAGCCCCACGAGCAGCGAGGCCAGCGTCGACTTGCCCGCCCCGGAGCGCCCCACCAGAGCCACGAAGCGGCCGGCCGGGATCTCGATCGAAACGTCCTGCACCGCCCACGGCGCGAAAGGCCCGTAGCGGAAGCTCACGTTGTCGAGGCTGATGTTGCCCTTGAGACGCGGCGCCGGAGTGACCGTGGCGGGGTCCTGCTCGCGCGGGGTTTCGAGCACGTCCTCGATGCGGTCCAGGTAGCTGCCCAGGAGCTGGAACTGGAAGGCGTTGGTGATCAGCGTCGAAAGCGGCGTCAGGAAGCCGGCGGCGAGGGCGTTCATCGCCAGCATCGTGCCCAGGGTCATATGCCCCTGAAGCACCTGCACGGCTCCCCAGACCAGGATCACCAGCGGCGAGGCGGTGCCCAGGGCCGAGAGGGTCGAGTCCACGAACGCCTGCAACCGGCCGCGGGAGAGGGAGATGTTGAGCACGTCGACGAAGAGGTGCGACCACTGCTCCACCGACCGGTGCTCGGCGCCCGCGGCCTTGAGCGTCTCGATGCCCGCCAGCAGGTTCACCTGGTAGCTCTGCGACTTCGACTCCGTCTGCAACGACTGGGACATCAGGTCGCGGGTGCGCTTGCGGGTGAAGAGGAAGAGGCCGACGCGCAGCGCGCCCAGGAAGAGCACCAGGATGCCCATGGTCGGGCTGGCCACGAACAGCAGCACCAGGTAGATGGTGACCAGGAGGCCGTCCAGCACTCCCGACAGGGCGCCCGAGGTGAGGATCTCGCGCACCGTCGAGTTGGAGGAGAGGCGCATGATGAGGTCGCCCGCCGAGCGCTGCTGGAAAAAGGCGTAGGGCAGGTCGACCAGGTGATCGAGGAAGTCGAGGGTCATCCGCGCGTCGAGGTGAGTGCGCAGATAGAGGAGGAGATAGGAGCGCAGCAGCGAGGAGAGGAAGCTGAAGCCCACGATGACGGCGAGACCCGAGCCGAGGACGGTGAGGAGCTGAGTGTCACCCTGAGGAATGACGCGGTCCACCAGCACGCCGATGAGGATGGGCATGGCGAGGGCGAAGAGCTGCACCATCGCCGAGGTCACCAGCACCCGCTGGAGGACTCCGGCGTGATCCTTGAGCAGGCGGACGAAGCGGTCCAGCCGGCGGCCCTTTCCCTCTTGGGGCTCGAAGTCCTCGCCGAGCTCGAACATCAGGGCGACGCCGGTGAAGGAGCGGCCCAGATCCTCGCGGCTGACCTTGCGCCGGCCCGATCCCGGATCCACGATCTCGGCACCCTCGCGGGTCAGCCGCTCGAAGACCACGAAGTGGTTGAACTGCCAATGGAGGATCGAGCCGGGCGGCAGGAAGCGCAGATCCTCGACCTCCTCCACCTTGACGCCCCGGCCCCTCAGGCCGAAGATCCGCCCCGCGGAAAGCAGGGCGAGGGCGTCGGCGCCGTCGCGGCCGAAGCCGGTGACCTTGCGCACCTCGTCCAGCCGCAGGTGCTTGCCGTGGTAGGCCAGCACCATGGTGAGGCTGGCGGCGCCGCAATCGCTGGGCGTCGTCTGCTGCACGTGAGGCACCCGCCGCCGGCGCTGGGAGAAGGTGATGCGCTGGAGCGCCGGAAAACGCTCGTGGAGCGGACTCGGGTTCGCCCCGGACGGCGTCGGGGACGGAGAGGTTGGCTCGGGCTCAGGCATCGGCCCCCTCCCGCGGCTCGAAGAGGACTTTCAGGGCCGGCACCAGGGCGACCAGCACGCGCTCGGAGCGGATGCGCACCTCGGCCGTCCCCCACATGCCGTCGTGGAAGCGGCGCACCTTGCCGTCGGCCTCGAAAGTATTGGCGGCGAGGCGGGCGGTGACCCTCACCACCGGCCCGGTGAGCTGCACCGCGTCGGCGATCTCGTCGCCCAGGGCGCGGCGGGCCTCCCCCGGGCCCACCACTTCGTCGCCCACCGTCTCCACCACCAGGTGCTGATAGGCGTACCGGTAGCCCTGCACCTCCAGGCGCAACGGCATGCCGGCTTTAAGCAGCGGCCGGAACTCGCCCGGCAGCAGGCAGATGACCTGAGGATGCTCCTGGCCGCGAACGAGCGACAGCAGCGACTGCCCCGGAGCGATGTGCTGGCCGGGGCGCACGCGGATGTCGCTCACCACGCCGGCCGCTGGAGCCCGCACCTCGCGCTCGGCGAGGTTGGCCCGCGCCAGCTCGCGCTGCGCCCGCAAGGAGAGGAGGCTCTGCTCGGCTCCCTTGTCGGACGGATCGCGCAGCCGGTTGATGAGCTGCAGCTCCATCTCATGGTCGATACGGGAGAGCTCGGCGGCCTCCCGGGCGCCGTAGAAGCGCACCAGCAGCCGGCCGGCCTCCACCGTCTGGCCAGTCGCGACTCCCACGTCGGTCACCGTGCCGTCGGCGGTGGCGGTGAGATCCGTGCGGCCGCCCAGGCGCACCACGGCGGGGCCGGAGGCGTACTCCCGCACCTTGGCGAAGACGCAGAACAGCACGCCGGCCACCAGTACGGCGAGCAGCAGGCGGTAGGTCCAGCGCATCCAGCCGGGATCGACGCGCAGCAAATCCCCCTCGGCGCGTAGGCCCACCTGGTGGTGCTCCACCGCTTCCTCGCGGAACAGACCGGGCGCCGGCAGACCCGAGGTGTTCTTCTCCGCCGCCGCCTGCCGGAGTTGGGCGAAGGTGGGGACCGCGGCCTCCGCGAGGCGGACGAGATGGTCCAGATCCTCGTCGTCGAACGGCTTCCTCTCGGCCAAGCGGACCGCGGCCAGCACGGCGAGGACGGAGCCGTCCGAGCCCACGACCGGCACGGCGGCGAAGCGCTCCTCGCCCGTCGCCTGCGGATCGTCCGCGTCGCGGTCGAAACGGGGATCACGCCCGATGCGGTCCACCACCAAGGGTTGGCCGGTGCGGACGACGAAGCTCACCAGTCCCACGGACGCGGTCTCCCGCCGCTCCTCCTGGTCCTCGCCGCCCATGCCGCCGTCCCACAGGGTCTCGCTCCCAGGCTCGTAGATGAGGCAGTAGCCCCGGTCGGCCTCGCCGAGATCCTCCACCGCCTCGGCAGCCACCCGGGCCACGGCCGCCGGCCGGGTCTGGGTCACGAGGATCTGGGTCACCGACAGCAGCCGGCGGGAGAAGGCGATCCGCCGCCGCTCCTCCTCGCCGCCTTCGAGAGCGGCGGCGCGCCAGCGGCCGGCGGCGCCCCGCAGCAGGGCGACGAGGTCGGCGGACGGCACCGGTTCCTGGCTCAGGTAGAAGAGACGATCGCGGTCGATCAAATCCTGGAAGAGCGTGGGATCGGCCCCTCCGGCAAGGACGAGGTTCATCCGTTCCGGGGTGGCGGGAAGAGCCTCGGCGTCCTCGATCAGCCGCCGCGCCCGCTCGGCCGTGATCGCGGCCCCCACCGCCAGCACGGCCACGGGATGGGCGGCGAGCAGGCGCAGAGCTTCCGCCTCCCGATCGGCCACCAGCAGGTGAAGCTCAGGTCCCAGCAGCCGCAGGCAGGCTTCCACACTTTCGCCGTCGAAACCGGCCAGCAGGGCGATGGGCGTTGAATCTCGGATCTCGAATCTCCTCAGCGAATCCCGGGGGCGTAGACGCTCGTCTCTGGATTGTACGCCTTCCAGTCGAACCAATAGTCCTTCAGAACGTACACTTTGGGCAGCTTCTTCCCTTGCAGCGGGCCGCTTGAGCCCTCGCCCGCGAAGCTCCAGGTGCTCCCCGTTTCGGCGTCGACGAGGACCGCCGGAGCGCTACCCGGCTTGAGGAAGAGCTGGAGCTCCCGCCCATCCACCCGTCTCTCAAACGCTCGCACCGAGCGGCCATCCTCACCCACAATGACAAGGACGGGCACGCCTCCCAAAAGGTCTAGAACCGGGTTCTGCCGCCGCAGGGTCGTGAACGGATACGCGCGGGCCTTGCCTCCCAGACGGATTCCTGCCACCACGTCGCGGGAACCGAGGGGGTCGCCCTTCGCCGGGGGATTGACGACGGGCAGGCGGGCGACGTCCGCTTCCCAGGTGTCGGTCTCCACCCTGCCGGCCACGCGGTCCGGCCGCAGCACTCGGCCCCCCGGGTGCTCGCGCTTCCAGTCGCCGAAGGAGATCTCGTCGTGAAATACGAGGTCGAGCCGCCGACCCTTGAGCGGCCCCTGCACGGCCTCGCCCGTCACCTGCTGCCACCAGGAGCCGGTCTCCTCGTCCGCCATGAGGAAGTTCTGGTTGTTGATCCCCGCCAGATGGAACCGGAGGCGCCGGCCGTCTACGTCTGCTCTCCACACCAGACCGGTGTGACAGAGCGTTCAGTAGGTGGCGACGATAGGAACGCCTCCCACCTCGTCCATCACCACGTGGTGATACGCCAACTGGCGCACCGGGTAGGCCACCGCCTCGCCGCCCCGGTCGACGCCCAGCACGAGATCGCCGTCCTTCATCCAATTCGCCTCGGCCGCTCGCGCGTACTGAGGAGACGGCAGGGGCGCGAACATCTTCTCGAAGACGTTCGTCCGCGCCAGCCAGACCGCACCGCCGAGCGGCACCAGGGCCAGCACCGTCAGCGTCCGGCTCCACCACCGCCCGCCGCGCCACAACCCCGCGGCGAGCGCCGCTCCGCCGGCCAAGGCGACGACCGTAGCCCACGGGGCCAGGCGGCGACAGACATAGGCCAGACTGATTCCCTTCGCCGTCTGCGGCACGAAGGGACGGATCTCCCACACGGGTATCGCGACCAGCGCCAGGGCCGCGGCGACGAGAACGAACAGGCCAAGGCCGGCCCAACGGCGGCGGGAACGGGATGGATCGTGGGAAGAGGTAAGGCTCGCGGGCATCGTCATCTCCTTGGGGTTTGCTGAAGGCTTCGGGGATTGTAGTGCTCAAGCGCTAAGATATTTCCCATGCGCCGCCTCTCGCTGGTTCCCCTGGCCCTCCTCCTGCTCGCCACCGGCTGTGATCGCCGGGCGGCCTCCACCGCCGCCTTGGACGCTCCGGCTCCCAAGCTCGCGGCGAAGCCCGCTCCAGCCCCGGTGGTGGAACCGGAGCGCAAAGGCTGGCTCGGCGTGGTGGTATCGCGGGAGTCCGTCGACGTGACCGCCGACTCGCAGGGGCGGCTCCAGGCCGTCTACGTGTCGATCGGCGACCGGGTGAAAAAGGGGGACCGCATCGCCTCTCTGGACACCCGTATCGCCGCCCAGGACCTGGAGATGGCGCGCTCCTCGCTACGGGGCGACGAGGCCGACGAGCGCCGGGCCGTCGACGAGCTCGCCGAGGCGCAGGCGCGCAACGACCGGCGGCAGAAGAACCCCGACTTCTTCTCCAAGGAGGACCTGGCGGACGCCGTCCTGAAAGCCAAGACGGCCGGGGCGGCCCTGGAGGTGGCACGCTCGCGCACCGCCGAGCAGAGGGCCAAGATCCGGCAGCTCGAAACGAGCCTGGGGCGCAACGACGTCCGCGCGCCCTTCGACGGCCGGGTGGCCGAGCGCTTCGCGGACGCGGGAGCCCTGGTGGGGCCGGGAACTCCGGTGGTGCGCCTGATCAGCGCCGGCGACCTCATGGTGCGCGCCGCCGTTCCCCCGGAAGAAGCACACCGCCTTAGGCCCGGCAACCCGGTCACCGCCACCGTGCGCACCCTGGGCCTCGCCGTGCCGGGCACCATCCAGCGGATCGCCCCGGAGGTGGACGCCGCCTCGCAGATGGTGCTGATCGAAGTCCGCCTCGACCTCACCCCCGAAAGCGCGAGCCGGTTGCAGACCGGCCAGGTGGTGGACGTCGCCCTCAAGCAGGGGTGACGCCGCTACACGGCCACGCTACGCAGGATGTGGCGTACCGGGGCAGGCTCTTCGTATTCCATGCCGTTCGCTTCGGCCATCTCGAGGAGCTGCTCCATGTAGAAGAAGCGCAGCGGCGCGACATGATCCTCCGCTTTCTTCCACTCGCCGAAGAGATCCTCCAGCAGGTGGCGCTCGGAGATGAGCTGATGGCCGCACCAGCGCCGGATCACCGGGTGCAGGAAGACGCTCTCCTCCGCCCGGCCCGGCTCGGGCTTGCGGACGATGACGAAGGGATCGCCCTCCACCTTCCCGAACTCCAGGGTGATGGTGTAGTAGTGCGAGCACTTGCCGATCTCGCTGGAGTGGATGTAAGCGAGAGGCATCTCCTCGTAATAGAGGGCGCGGTTCCAGTCCTCGTCCACCACGATGACGTCGTGGAGGAAACCGAACTGCTGCCACAGAGCGGAGGTGCTGTTGAGCCGCTCGAGCGTCGCCTCCACCAGCCCTTCGGGCGTGGGCTCGATCTCCCGGGCCGGCCAGTCCCGGTGGTGGTACTTCTTCTCCAGCATGCGGAAGAGGGAGCGCACGTTGTAGCGGAAGCCGTGGATGAAGCCGGAGGTGTGCTTCTTGAAGTCGTTGGCCTGCATCAGCGTGCCGGCGAAGTAGAGGCCCGGGACGTTGATCGACTCCCAGTCCGGCATCTGGGCCGGGAAGCGGTTGTTGATCACCAGCTCCGGCCGGCACTCCTCGGAGAAGATCGAGTCGTCGAAACGGAAACCGGTGCAGACGATCACCCGGTCGTAGGTCAGCTCCTCGGTCTCGCCGTGAGCGTGGCTGTAGCGCACCGAGACGACGTAGCCGCCGTCGCGCTTCTCGATGCGGTCCACTGTGCAGTCGAGGACGGCGTTCTGGGTCTTGAGCTGGTAGGTGTCGAGGAAGTTGTTGTTGACCGCCCGCAGGTGACCCACGAAATGGGTCTTCCAGGCCAGGCGCAGGGGGTTGGGGCTGGCCACGTGGAGCAGGGCGGTGGTGCCGATCAGGTTGTCCGCCGTCTCGAAGGCGGAGTTGCCCTTGCCGAGGATGAGGACGCGCTGATTGGCGAAGTCCTCCGGGTCGACCGAGACGTCGACGTAGCTCTCCGCCAGCTCGATGCCCGCCATCCGCGGCACGTACGGCTTGCTGACTCCCGTCGCCACGATCAATCGCCGGCTGGTGAAGACGTTGCCCTCGCTGTCCGTGAGCCGGAACATGTGCGGCTTCGGCTTTTCCACCAGCGCGACGCGCGTGTTGCAGCGGACGTTGAGCTCGTGGAAGTCGGCGTAGTCGCCGAGGTAGCGCACGAGCTCGTCGGCGGGCGGAAAGTAGCGGCGGCTGTACTCCTTGAACAGCAGGCGGCCGTCCCCCTCGCTGAGCAGCGAGTTCCAGTCGAACCGCAGGTTCACCTCCGGATCCTCGGAGCCGGTGTAGACCTTGTTGCTGGAGATCAGGGTGCGGTGGCGAGGGAAAGTCTTGAAGAAGTACCCGGGGCAATCGCCCGCTTCGAGGATCAGGTAGCTATGCCCGGCTCGCGACAGATGATGCCCCATCTGCAGGCCAGCGGGCCCCGCTCCCAGGATCAGGTACTCGTAATCGACGTTCCCTCCAAAGGTGGCAACAGGATTCATGGCTCTCCCCCCATAAGATGCCGTGCCGTCTCCGGGGCTTCAGGCCGCTGCATCCGGCTTTGGCTCCCGAGGCCCAGTGAATCGCCACGGACCGAAAAATCAAGTGCTTCGGTTAAGTAGTGGCACAAATGGGTGAGACCGGGACACCGGGCGTGACACGGTTGACAGCGTTGTCACACGTTTGTCACGCGAAGGGCGTAAATAAGGCAAAGCTAAGGCAGGGTGCCCGGGGGGGAGGGCCCTCATCACCCGGCTTGGCCCCTCCCCAAGCCCCCTCATCACCCCGGCCCTCTTCTCCCATCGCCCTCCCCCCCAACCGGGAGAAGAAGGAGAAAAGCAAGAACGCACCAGGGGTTACCCCTCCCGGGAGTGGGGATGGGGTAGCTCTCTGGCGGCGGCCTCTGTCACCTCTGTCGTAGTAGGCTATGCGCCGACCAGGCGGAGCGACACGGTGATCTCGGATTCCCAGACCAAAGCTTCAGAAGGCTCGGCGGACTACGCGCAGCTCCATCGCGACCTGGTGCGGGCCGTGGACCGCATCTGTCCGCGCTGGATGGCGGACAAGGCGGACGACCTCGTTCAGGTGGCCCTGATGCGGGTGATGGAGATCCAGCGCAAGAAAGAGGGCGCCGCCGAGCTCAACGCCTTCTACCTGCGCCGCGCCGCCTACAGTGCCATGATCGACGAGATCCGGCGGCTGCGCCGGCGCCAGGAGGTTTCGCTGCAAGGCGGCGGCGAGGACGACGAGGCGGTGACCTTTGATCCCGCGACGCCGGCCCCGGACCCCGAGCGCGCCTCGGCCGGACGCGAGGCCGGGCGTGCCATTCGGGACTGCCTGGGGAGCATGGTGGCGCCCCGGCGCCACGCCGTCACCCTGAATCTTCAGGGTCACAGCGTGCCGGAGATCGGCAAGCTCCTCGGCTGGACCGCGAAAAAGGCCGAGAACCTCGTCTACCGGGGCATGTCGGACCTGCGGGGATGCCTGGAAGGCAAGGGCATCCGGAACTAAAAAAGCGGCCGCCCGTGAGGTCCCGGGCGGCCGTCATTGGATGGACTGCATCAGAGGCCTTGTGGACCCGGAAGCCTCCCCGGGCCGTGGGAGAGAGCAACGAAGCGGCAACCGGCATCCCCTCACCCTCACTGTGCGGTGAGGGGTTTGGTGCACCAGAATCGTTCCTCTCTTGACGCCACAGCTCATCAGGCCCCGCGAGGCGCTCTGCGGAGCGGACGGCGACATCCCTTGAAGTACTTTGATTTCTATTTGTCCGCGGAAGGAAAAAGAGAGGTGCAACGATGAACCAGGATACCCAGGAGCTAGCGAGGCTGCGCACGGCGTTCACCGCTCCGGCGGATGACGCGCCGGCGACCGAGGACTGCCCGTCCCCCGAAACGATCTGGTCCGCCGTGCGGGGCGAGCTGCCGCCGCAGGCGCTGCGCGAGGTGGTGGACCACACCGCCCGGTGCGCGGCCTGTGCCGAGGATTGGCGTCTCGCCGCGGAGGTCAACCGGCAGGCCGAGGCGCAGGAGGAGGAAACCGTCCCCGGCCGATTACCCGCCAACGTCGTCGTGGGCCGCTTCGGCCGCTGGCGGTCGGTGGCCGCGGCCGCGGCTCTCGCCGCCGGACTGCTCGTCGCGGTCGGCATCTACCGTGAGGCGGTCGTGCCGGGCCAGCCGCCCATCTACCGCGCTCCCCAGCAGACGACGGTGCAGTCGCTCCTCGCCGCCGGCCAGGCCCTGCCGCGCGAGGCCGCCGTGCTGCGCTGGACGCCCCTCGCCGGCGCTACGTCCTATGACGTGAGCGTCAGCACCGAGGATCTGCGGCAGGTCGCGAGCGCCCATGGCCAGACCGCCACCGCGTACCCGTTGCCCCAGGGGGCCCTCGCCGGCCTGCCGCCGGGCGCCAGGCTGCTCTGGCAGGTGGACGCCGTCTTCCCCGACGGCCACCACGTCACCTCCCCCACCTTCACGACCCCGCTCCAGTAGCTCCAGCGACCTTTCAGGCCCGAGGCGGATGCCGGTCCGCCTCCCCGGCATTCCGCCTCGGGCGCCTTTTTTTGTAACCGCTTTCACTACGTTGTATCAACGACTTACATGGGAACCGGGAGAAACATTCACCGGTCTGAGACGTAATGTCAGGCGAAGTGAGGGGATTGGAACCCGAGCATCGTTACCTTCCCCAGAGGCGGCAGAGATGCCACCCGAGAGCCGAGAAGACAAACGAAAATCGATAGAACTCTTGAAGGAGATAATGTCATGGGCAGCACAGTCGAGAATCCGAAAACGACGACCCCCACTGAGATCACCGGCACTGGCACGACTCCGGATGGCAACGGCGACGCTCCGCCGGACACCGATCCGGGCCCGATCAAGGGCTGAAGCTCAAGTCCACTCCTCCTGGTTTTCCAAGGCGGGCGGCTCTCCGAAGCCGCCCGCCTTTTCGCTTTTCAAGCCGGGCCTGCCGCCCTGCGGTAGACTCGCCCCAATGCGCTCTGCGATCCCGGCGTCGCTGCTTTCGATCCTTCTCTTTTCATCCGCCAGGTTCTTACCCGCGCAGCCGCCCGCGGGATTCGACGCCTGTGACCGGATGGCGGCGAGCCAGCCTGAAACGGAGGCCACCGCCAAGTGCTATGACGACGTGGGCACCCGCCTGAAGCAGCCCGAGGTCGAGATCGCGCGGCTGCGGGACCTGCTGCAACGGTTCCCCCGCAACCCCTGGCCCTCCTTCTACCTGGCCTTCCTGGACAAGGACCATACCGGTGAGCTGCTCCGCACGGCCGCGGCTGGCTTCGCCGCTCGCCATGAAGCCAGCGGCGAGCTCCGCGCCCGGAGCAACCTCTACCGCCTTCTGTTCAACACCGGACACGTGGACGAGGCGGGGAGGGAGGTGGAACGGGTCACCCGGGTCGCCGAGGCGTCGCGGCAACCCGAGCTGATCGCCCGCGCCCGCATCCTGCAGGCGCGGCAGCTCTTGGACACTGGCAAGGACCTGGAGCAGGCCTACGTCCTGTTCCGGCAGGCCGAAGCCGGACTCTTTCCGGAGGGGAATTACTACGTGCAGCGCGACTGCCTGAACGGGTTGGGGAACCTGAGCGTCGAGCTAGGCCACTATCACGAAGGGCTCGATGCCTTCCGCCGTATGGCGGACCTGGCCGCCGCCAATCACGAGCCCTACGCCGAGGCCAATGCGCGCTATGGCATGGCCCGCGTGCGAGTCAACGAGCTAACCTCGCTCCCCAGCGAGGAGGGGCGGCGCGAGGCCGCGGGCCTGGCCCGGCAAGCTCTGGATGCCGCGGTGGCGGGAAGCAATCGCCCTATCCAGGCCAAGGCGCACCTGTTGCTTGGCTTTCTGGCGCAAGGCGACGAGGCGCGGCAGCATTTCGACGCCTGCCTCGCTGCCGCGGACACGACGCGGGACCAGAGCTACTGTCTCAATGGCCTCGCCCGCTTCCTGGCGCCGACTGATCCGCGCGGCGCCCAGCAGCTCACGGATCGCTCGCTGGCCCTGGCCCGGCAATCCCAGGACTACTGGTCCATGGCCTATGCCTGGCGGGAAAGGATGCGCGTAAGCTGGGCTGCGAATCCGGCAGAGCGGGCCTTGGAGGACTCGCGGGGCGTTCTGGACGCCATTGAGGCGCTACGCGACCTCCAGGCAGCCACTTCTGGAAAAACCGAAGCCTTCTCCACCTGGTCCGAAGACTACTACTGGCTCTCCGGTCGCCTGATCCAGGCTGCGCAGGCCGGCGGCTGGCCGGAGGCTCTGGACCGGGCCTTCCAGGTGGCCGAGCGATTGCGCGCCCGCAGCCTCATCGACACCCTGGAAGCCGCCCATGCCGTGCCGGCGGGCGCGGTGCCCATCCAGCAGCGGCGCAGCGCCGTGCTGGAGCGGATCTCCGGCGTCCAGCGGCAGCTCCTGAGCCCCGACCTGCCCGCCGCCGAGCGCACCACGGCGATGAAGGACCTCGAAGCCCTTGAAATCCAGGAGACGGACCTCCGCAACCAGCTCGCCCATGCGGCGCCGGCCCTCGCCGCTCCGCGCCGGCCCGACTTCGCCACGCTCTCCCGGGTGCGCCAGGCCCTGAGACCTGACGAGGCCCTCCTCTCCTTTCAGATCGCGCCCTGGGAGGACACACGGGGAGGCTTCGCCGGCGGCTCGTGGCTGCTGGTGACGACGCGCGGCGGTACCCGCGTCTACCGCCTCCCCGGCCGCGGCGAGCTGCTCTCCGCCGTGCATCTCTTCACCGGCATGTTCGACCGGCGGGACGGCTCCGAGGCCGCGCCGGCCGCGAGTCTGTACAGGCAAATCCTCGCACGCCCTCTGGCCGATCTGCCCCCCGGGGTCCGCCGGCTGACGATCGCCCCGGACGATGCCCTGCACCAGCTCCCTTTCGCGGCGCTCCGGGCCGCTGAAAAAGCTCCGCCGCTCGGCGTCCGCTTCGAGCTGACGGAGATCCCCTCCGCCACCCTGTGGCTGGGGTGGAAGGGAGAGCGCCCGGCCGCGGCCCGGATCCCCGCCCTGGCGCTCGCCGACCCGCCGCTTCCCGGAAGCTCCTCCGGCCATCCCCAAGTCGCCGCCGCCACCGAACGGGCCGCCATCTTCGCCTCCGGGGTCCGGCTGGGCCCGCTCCCCTACGCCCGGCGCGAGAGCGGCTCGGTGGTGGACGAGATGGGGGGCGGCAGCGTCCGCCGACTGGGCGAGGAGGCCTCCGAGGCGTGGCTCAAGGCGGCGAACCTCCAACGGTTCGCGGTCCTCCACTTCGCCACCCACGCGGTGACCGACGAGGCCAACCCCGAACGCTCCGGCGTGCTGCTCGCCCTCGGCGCCGCCAGCCAGGACGGCCTGCTCCAGATCCGCGAGATCGTCGACCTCGCCCTGCGCGGCCGGGTCGTCGTCCTCTCGGCGTGCAGCAGCAACACCGGCGTCGTCCTGAGGGGGGAGGGAGTGATGAGCCTCGCCCGGGCCTTCTTCCAGGCCGGCGCCCACACCGTGGTGGCGAGCCTGTGGCGCCTGCGGGACGACGAGGCCGCGAACTTCTTCGACCGCTTCTACAAGCACCTGGGGCACGGCCGCTCGGTGGCCGCCGCCGCCCAGGCCGCGCGCCAGGACCTCATCGCGAAAGGTGCCCCGGCCGCCGCCTGGGCCGGCATCGTCGTCCTCGGCGACGGCGACCTGGTGCCGCTGCCCGGAGGCAGGAAAGGCTGGCACATTCCCGTCTGGGCCTGGATTCTGGGATCGACGGGAGCGGTCGCGCTCGCCGCCCTCTGGGTCCTCAGCCGGTCGAAGAGCGCCCGCGCTCCTCGCTCAACCGAGCGGCTTGCGTCATGAGGTAGTTCCTCTCCGGAAGGCTCGTCGTGCGTCCGGCCGCGGTCCGATAGTCGGCGATGGCGCCCTCCCGGTCTCCAGCCCGCTCCAGCAGATGAGCACGGACGGCGTCGAGGCGATGGTGGCCGGCCAGCCGTTCGTCGGCGTCGAGCGCTTTCAGCAGCTCGAGACCGGCGGCCGGCCCCTCCACCATGGCCGTGGCGATCGCGTGATTGAGCGTCACCATGGGGTTGTCGGAAAGGCGCTTGAGCACGCCGTAGAGGGCGAGGATCTGCGGCCAGTCCGTGTCCTCGGCCCGCGCCGCTTCGTCATGAACGGCCGCGATCGCGGCCTGGAGCTGGTACTCGCCGATCGACCCTTTCGACAGGGTCGCCGTGACCAGCGCGACACCCTCGGCGATCGCGGTCTGATCCCACAGGCTCCGGTCCTGTTCGGTCAGGGGGATCAATTCGCCGTTCTCACCGGTGCGGGCCGGCCGCCGGGCATCGGTGAGCAGCATCAGCGCCAGCAGCCCCGCGACCTCGCCGTCGTCCGGCAGCAGGCGGTGGACGGCGCGGGTCAGCCGGATCGCCTCGCTCGACAGGTCGGCGCGCTGGAGGTCGGGACCGGCGCTGCTCGTATAGCCCTCGTTGAAGATCAGGTAGAGCACGTGCAGGACGGCGCCGAGCCGCTGATCGCGTTCCGGGCTGGAAGGGCTCTGGAACGGCACGCCCGACGACTTGATGCTCTGCTTGGCGCGGCTGATCCGCTGTGCCATCGTCGCCTCGGGAACGAGGAAGGCCTTGGCGATCTCGGCCGTGGTCAGGCCGCCCACGGCCCGCAGCGTCAGGGCGATGGCGGAAGAAGGCGTCAGCGCCGGATGACAGCACATGAAGAGCAGAACGAGCGTGTCGTCCTGCTCCGCCAGGGAACCGCTCCCGGCGGCGGGCGTGACGAACAGATCGGTCTCCTCGGCCACCACGTGTTCGCGCCGTCGCCGGGCGGTCTCGCTACGGATGTGGTCGGTCATCGACCGCGAGGCGACCTGGATCAGCCAGCCGCGAGGGTTGCCGGGCACACCGTCCCGCGGCCACTGGAGGGACGCCGCCACCAGGGCCTCCTGCACGGCGTCCTCAGAGGCCGCGAAGTCCCGATAGCGGCGGATGACCGCGCCGAGCACCCGCGGCGCCAACTCGCGCAGCAGGTGCTCGGTGCGGGAATCCAGGGCCGGTGAGGTCACACGAATTCTTCAGGCGGGCCGCTCATCACCTGGCGCACTTCGATCGCCATGTTGAGCGGCGCGCCGCCGGGTCCGGGTGCGGCCGAGCCCTCGGCCGCGATCTGGTAGGCGCGCTCCGGACTGTCGACGTCCACGATCCAGTAGCCCGCGAGGAACTCCTTGGCTTCCGGGAACACGCCGTCGGTGACCGGCTTGCCGTCCTTCCCGGCCCGCACGAGCTTGGCCTGGTCCGGCCCGGACAGCCCCTCGGCGGCGACCAGCTCGCCTGCCTCGCCGAGCTTCTTGTTGAGGCTCATCATGAAGGCGATGTGCGCCTTGATGTCCTTCTCCGGCCAGTTGGCGATCTGGTAGGGTCCGTTGCCCGGGGTATTCATCATCAGAATGTACTTCATGGCGTTTGCTCCTTCTTCAAGTGTAGCGCGCCGGGTTTGGCGCGCTTTCATGGGTAAGTCGGAGCCGGAAGCGCGTTCTCGACATGGCGGCCAACGATACCGAAAAAAAGTCCCGAGACCGAACGAGGGACGACAGCTCTTGATTTAACCTTGTCTCAGTTTTATGCTTTATTGCCATGAAAACTCCACATCGTCTCTCCGCTTCGGTTGCCTCGGTCGTCGCCCTTCTGCTCCTCCCCGGCGCTCTCCGCGGCCTCGCGGCCCCCTCGGGTTCTGAGATCCGCGTCACCGTCGCCGGGACTCCGACCTACCCGGTGACCGCCGTCTTTCCGGATGGCGGCTTCGTCGTGGCGTGGACCACCGGACGCGGGAGCTCGGCGATCCACGCACGCGTCTTCACGGCGTCCGGCACGCCCGCCTCGGGTGAGCTGCGCCTCGTGCCGCCGCAGCCGGTCAGCCAACTGGTGGACGGTGTCGCCATCACCACGGACGGCGGCTTCGTCGTCGTCTGGGAGAAGTCCCGCCCCAAGGACCCTTATCATCTGAGCGTGCTGGCCCGCAAGTTCGACCGCCAGGGCCGCCCGTTGACCGCGGCGTTCCAGGTGCACGATGCGAGTCCCTACAGCCGCTATGAGGCCGTGGTCGCCGGCATGCCGGACGGCGGCTTCGTCGTCGCCTGGGGCTCGGACAGCCCGCCGAGCCCCCTGATTTCCCTCTCCCACACCGACGTGTATGCGCGCTTTTTCCACGGTGACGGCACCGCGGCAGGGCCGGCTCTCCTGCTCGCGGGAGGAGGTCCCGCCGAAAACGATCCCCTCGACGACAGTGGAATCGTACCGGCAGCCATGGCGGCGGCGCCCGACGGCTCGGTGGCCCTCGTCTCCAACTGCTTCTGCGACGAGCCTGGACTGGTCCTGCAGCGCTTCACGCGCGAGGGAGCAGCAGGGTACATCGATCTCATCCCACCCGACTGCACCTCGTGCAGCGACACGCTCACCCTCTTTCCATCGCTCGCGATGGCGCCGGACGGAAGCTTCGTCGTGTCCTGGCAGACCACCAATGGACAGGTGAGCACCAACCCGAACGTCCCGCCTTCCGTCATTCGGGCACGCCGCTTCGCGGCCGATGGCACCGGCCTCGGCAGCGACTTCCAGGTCAACCAGCAGGGGCGCTTCACGACGGGGTCGAGCGTCGCCGTGCTCGCCGATGGCAGCTTCGTCATTGCCTGGACCGATGAGAACGGCCGCGACGGCAACCTGTCAGGTGTCTTCGCCCGCTCCTACGATGCCAACGGCGCCACCTCGGGCCCCGACCTCCAACTCGACGTGAAGGCCACCGGCGATCAATTCCTCCAGTCGGTCGTCGCCGCCGGCAACCGGGCGGTCGCCGTCTGGGTCAGCGAGAGGAGCACGCGGATCGTGGCCCGGCTCCTGACGCCGCATTGAGGGTGACAACCGGCCGGACCTCTCGATCCGGCCGGTTCCAAGAATTTACAGAGAATTCAGGAACTTGAGAAGGTTATTCGTGTCGGTCTTGCTCAAGGTATTGAAACTGGCGACCGTGGACGCGGCCTGATTGCCGTGGCGCGCGATGGCGTCGCGGATGGTGAGGGACTGGCCGTCGTGCATCAGCCGGGTGCGGGTCCGCAGGCCCCAGAGCGGCGCCGTGCGCACCATGTTGCGCGTCGCCGCGCCGCCGTTCTGAACGATGCCGTCGCCCGTGTTGATGTCGTGCAGCAGGAAGTCGCCGTAGGGATGGATCGTCTTGCTTCCCAGCGACGCGTCGACGACGAAGAGACCGCCGTTCAGCGAGGTGCCCGGGGCCGCGGTGGTGAACGAGTCGGTGTGGCAGGTCACACAGCCGATGGAGTCGAAGACCGCCTCGCCGGCGGTGACGTCGCTGGTGATGGGGCCGCGCGGCGGCGCCTCGGTGGAGCGCATGAAGCGGGTGAAAGCCTCGACGTCCGGGCCGAACGGGTTCGGGCCGGTCGCCGCGTCCTCGGGATCGGGCTGCGTGTCGAACGCCGCGACGGAGTTGCCGTTCGAGGTGTTCTCGGTCGGGAAGATCGGGCTGGTGATCCCCATCTCGTTGAGGTAGGCGTCCGCCGCGAAGGAGAGCAGGCTGGCGTGCTGGTCCTTCCAGCCGAAGCGGCCGACGCGCATGACCAGCCGGCCGCCGCCCACGCCCGTTTCCAGGACCGGGACCATGATGCGGGTGCCCCGCGTCGCGACGGGCTGGGCGAGCTCGACGGTCTTGAAGTCGATGTCGTTGATCGCCTCGACGAAGCCGTCGCCGAGGACGTTGAGCGAGGTGCGGAAGGTGCGCGTGTTGTCGCTGTCGAAGACCTGCTCCTGAATGGCGGGATCGATGGCCCGGTCGTTGATCAGCGAGCCGCCGGCGTGATCGGTGAAGACGCCGCCGGCGGTCTGGCCCGCCCGCAGCTCGTTGACCTGCGCGCTCGATCCCGAGACGGGGTTCTGGTGGCACTCCCGGCAGGCCTGGGCGTTGTAGACCGGACCCAGGCCGTCCATGATCTCCTCGACGCTGTCGAATTGCGCGCGGTCCAGATCGAAATTGGGCTGACTCTCGAAGCCGTTGGTCACATTGTTGAATCCGGTCGGAGCGTCGACCGCGGCCAGGACCAGCGGAAGGGCCACGAGCAATGTCAGAAATACAGAGGTGAAAGGCAACTTCGCAAACCGTCTCTTCAGTCTTGCCATCAGCGGTCTCCTTTACCAAGAAGGATCGTCGCCGCTCGAAGCCCACTCCAAGCCTCGAGTCCGCTCGGATCCGGCTGCACGATGGATCAGGAAGATCTCCCCCGCCCCTTCCGGGGCTCCTGCGCTACTGCTTAACGGTCGGCTTGAACTGCAAGAAACACGCCGCCCTGGCAAGGGCAGCGGTAGTGCGAAGGGGAAGTGAGGCGGCGGTGAGCCGAGTCGCATGCGCTAACCGGCGGGGCCGCACGATAGCGCAGCATCCGACCGGTTGAGGCCGGGGTTATGCACCGTTCTCAAAAAAGCTCCCTCCGAGCATAGACCCCGATGAGGTCTAGATACACCTGTCCGTAGCTCGCCTCAACCTTGAAAGGTCCAGCTACAGGTAGCTCGCGCAAGATGATCCCCTCCACCTCTTCGGGTGACGTCGGGAAAAACGCGCCTCCAGGCTCAGAGTGCAAGAAGAAATCACTAAGAGGCGCCCCGCAGGCACAATGGTTCATGAAGTACCGCATCCCGGCCGTCTTCGAGTACCGCTTCTCACTTGGCACTTATTTCTGATGGACCGCTATGGTATGCAGCCTCGCACTTTCAGTTGCGGCTCCGTTTCTACCTTGAACACCTCGAAGGGGCTAGCTGCTCCAGACTGAGATTCAATACTGGCGCCGCACCTCCTTGGTTCGTCTTTGGGATCATGTGGCCAAACCACCAGAACTCATTCGACAATCCCGACTCGGGCTGTAGTGAGAGAAGAGTCTCGTACTGAGCCGTCAGTGTCCTCCAGGATCGCTCTCTCACCTCCGTATCCAGCCATTGCAGGCTAGATCCTTCGTATCGGGGACTGTTATAATGATGAATCAAACTCAATGCTTTAGGCCGTTCAACCGAGAGTGATTCCATCGCTGAGAAGACTCTATCCAGGGCGACGGCAGCAAATAATCTGTCTTCGCACGTAGGGGCACTTGCCTCTACAGAGCTAATAGTGTGTGTCCAGCACGAGTCATGGATGTTAAGCTTCTCTGCCAAACCTGCTAGTACAATATCCTCCAAAGAATGCTCGAAGCAAAATACTAGATTTCCCTCTGGTAAGAGAGCTCTGATGTCAAGGTCGAAGATGGAGCACGTGCATACCTCGCCCTTCAAGAAGTACTCTTTCATAAACATTCGGAGCTGCCTTGCTCTCCCTGAGTCCTTCTCTAGGCCAATGTATGTTAGCGGCTGGGCTGAAGAGTGCCCAGCCAATGCCAAAGCAGCTATGCTCAAGGTACCTGGCCCCACTTCGATCAAGTGTGTAGCCCTATGGGCTGAGAGGAGCAATCCGATCTCTTGATAGTCAGTAAAAATTTCCCATAGGGCTGCCCTAGTCTCAAGGCAAGCGATTTCCGAAAAGAAACCGGCCACTCCGGCAGCCTCCTCAGACATTTCGGGTATGCCGTGAAACAAGTGCTTACTCTTCGACTGCAACTTGATCGATTGTGGTCAGCATTCGGCGATATTGAAGAATTGCAGCGTCGTAATCTCCCGCAGCAATTGACTTCACTACGAGCATGAGATGTTTGGCATAAAGATGCTCGAATATAGCAGGCTCCTGCCGTGATCTGGACCTAAGCTTTTCGACGAGGGCAGGAGAGATGTTGTAGTACTCTTCTACGAGTGTTCGCCCATGGTGAGTGCGAAGAAGATGCTCATCTCTAAACTCTCGAAGAATTGTCAGTTCATTGCAATCATCGGCCTTTCCCAAGGCTTCGCAAACGGTCATACTGACCAGACAGCCGGGCTCCTTACCCGTTCCCTTGCACTTTGGACAAGTCACCCAGTTACATCTTACTCCAGCGCATCCATATTCTTTGTGAGATGACGTGCAAATCTGTCCCCTCCCACCACACTTTTCACATTGAGCCATTCCATACCTCTCCTTCTAATTGTTAGAATTCTCCGGCCCTGTGCATAGGCTATCCAGTGACTCTTTCTCTTTTCGGCCAACGCTGGCTGCTGCTCAGCGGCCAGGAAGCAGAGCTTTCTGGTCCGCTGGAGCAGTTGTGTTGGGCGTCGGACCGCCTTCGTTGCGAGAAACTTCCCTCTCCTGCGCACAGGCTGATCTCACAATGTCTACCAATTGCTGAGGGTAAAGAAGCTTCTCGTTCTCAATCAAGTACTCCCGCAATAGGGGACTCTCCGAAAGCATATCGCGAATGTAGGCTTCAAAAAATGGTCGGAGCCTCCTTGGCGCGAGAGGGCGCAAGATGAAGATTTGCTCGAAAATGTCCAGGTACATTTCGGCTATGCTCCGCGCCTTCATATAGTCGTTGTCCTTGGACCCAATGAACTTCCCGTGAAAAAAGTATGGGCGCATTTCGGAATGCTCGATGAACGTATGATGAATATGATGTAACTCCCCGTAGAGCTGGCCGATCACAGCTGTTGCATAAGACTTTCTCGCTAAGAAAATGGAAACGGCAATCCCAACGAGGCCAACTCCTGAGATTAAGGCTCCCACGGCGGTCCAGATAGCTCCCGTGGCGGTCCAGTCGATTGATTCCATAATTCCTCATCCCTCCAGTCGCTTCGTCGCCTAACGCCTCTGGGCCTAACCGCGCGGCGCCGCGGAGCGGGGCCGTCCGGTTGAGGCCTTGGGTTCGGCGGCCTTTGCGAAGACCATCACTGCACGCCGTCGTTGTCAGGTCTCGAGTGCATCTTCGCCGCTTGTTTGTTCCCTAGATCTAGGTTCGCTCCTTCTTGTCGTATTCATACAGATCTGCCATTTGTTCGACATTCACTTCAAGTACAGCGAAACCATCGTCCTCGGACTCCTCAACGAAACCCTCAAACTCCTTAGGCGGGTCCGATTCGAGACCAACATATCGATACAGAGCCTCAACAAGGTCGCGGACTCCGCTATTACTATGATGTTCACCTCTATGAAAGATCACCTGCCCGACAATTGCATCAACGTCTGGTAGTAGGTGAGATTCCTTTCGAAGCTCAACCCCCTCAGGGCCATCCCAGAAGCAATCCCACGCAGTTGGGCATAGACCGAATGTTCTTTCCCAACTTCCGGACGAGTGTCCGTATTCCAATGGTATATCAGGACGCCATTGGCTCAGCACAGAATTCTTTGCTGCATTGCGTGGTTCCAACATGTAGGAGCCAAACTCCAAAGACCGTGGTCGGAGGTCGTAGCGCCTCGGGCCTCCATCTCTCTCTCGTCCAAACTCGAACGGCGGCCATCGTCTCAATAAGTCGAGCTGCTTTTGATCGAGTTTACACCATCGGCTCCGGGATCGGGACATTTTCGCTTGAAACAGTACGCTCTTTGCCTCCATTTGCGAGGAGAGAGGGTGATACTTCACCACGACGAGGAGATCTCCAAGCTCACATCGATAGCTGTTCGTCTTCACAATCGGCTTTTGGTGAACTTCAGCGATTCTGCAGCTGAACCGAGCGATGGGCAACTGGATCTCGCCGAGCCTATTGCTTAGCTCTCGAATCAGCTTTCTGAAGAAGGCGACCTCTGAACCAGAGCCAGGGACAGATTGCTCAAATGCTTTAGCTACAGGTACATAGATGAGCTCGCACGTCGATCTTAGAAAGGACGCGACTCCTTGCGCTTCCCGGCTAAGAATCAAGGCTTACCCCTCATAGTCAGTAGATGCCGCCGAACCTTGGATTCACCACCTAATCAATCAAGACTCCGACTAGCCATCACGACAAATTTCCGGGCTTGGCGGTATTAGGGCGAGCAGTGACTAGCATCTCTATCTCCTTCTTTTGGTGGAGCTTAGACATAGCCTACCGCTGAACCGTATTCGCGTCAATGCCATGCTGAATGTCGTATAAGCAAGTGAGCGGATGAAGCTTCCGACCAGTGCTTAGACGACAGAGTCTCGCATCGAGATGTCAAACCAGGCTTGTTTTGGCTTAGACGACACTATCCTGACCTTATGGCTCTCGGCTCAGGATCTCTCGTTCGAGACTCAAGTTACTGAGAGAGGGTAAGTTGGCCGTTACGACGGCCATCAGGAAGCCAGACTTAGACGACAAAATGATGTCGGCTAAGCCTGGATAGCGGGGTCTACAACCTGTCGATCGGGCTCTGCACACCCCGACCTCCGCGGTTGAGGACGTGGGTGTAGATCATCGTCGTCTGGACGCTCTGGTGACCCAGGAGCTCCTGCACGGTCCGGATGTCATAGCCATTCAAGAGCAGGTGGGTGGCGAAGGAGTGCCGCAGGGTGTGACAGCTCGCACGTGCCGCCCCGAGGGTCGATCGCTCCCCTCTCCACATAGGTGGAGAGGGGATTCCCGGAGACTTACCTACCCCTGCGTCCTCACGGGCGGCGCGGGACGTTTCGGGAAGGCTTTCGGATGGTCGTGGATCTGCTTCAGCACCTCGGCCACTCCCCGCTCGAGCTGCGGATCACGGCCGTCGAGGATGGACTTGACGTCGTTCTCCACCACGATGTCGGGATCGACGCCGTGCCCCTCGATGATCCACTGGCCTTCGAGCGAAACGCTGCCGGCCTCGGGCACGAAGATCTGGCCGCCGTCGATCATCGGGCCGTGATCGTTGATCCCCACCACGCCGCCCCAGGTGCGGGTACCGATCAGGGGACCGAGGCCGAGTTGGCGGAACATGTAGGGGAAGATGTCGCCGTCCGAGCCCGAGTTCTCGTTGAGCAGGCAGGCCATGGGACCGTAGAAGACCACCTGCGGGTAGGGCTGCGGATCGTCGTTCGTGCGCCCGTAGTCAACTCCCAGCGGATGGCGCGCCAGCCGCTCCAGGAGCATCTGGGAGATGAAGCCGCCGCCGTTGTTGCGCACGTCGACGATCATTCCTTCCTTGCGGACCTGGCCGAAGTACCACTTGACGAACTCCCGCATCCCGTCCTCTCCCATGTCGGGAAGGTGGATGTAGCCGATCCGGCCGTCGCTCAGGCGGGTCACCCGCTCGCGGTTGCGCTGCACCCATTCGAGATAGATCAGGTGCTCCTCGGTGTCGATCGGCCGGAAGGTGATCTCCCGGGCGCCGTCGAGGATGGGCTTCGCGCTCACCGTGAAGCGGACGGGACGGTCCGCCTTGTAGCGCAGCAGACGGTAGGGGTTGTCGTTGGCGGCGAGCTCCTCGCCGTCGATCGCCAGCACGTAATCCCCCACGTGGACGTCCACCCCCACTTCGGTGAGCGGCGAGCGGTAGAGATCCTCCTCGTTCTGGCCGGCGAAGATCTTCGCGATCCGGTACCGCCCGGCCGCTCGGTCCAGCTCGAAGCGGGCGCCGGGCAGCGCCACCTTGGGCCGGGGCGGTGTCTTGAAGTCGCCGCCGGCCACGTAAGCGTGGGAGTTGTTGAGCTCGGCGATCATCTCGCCGATCACGTAGTTCACGTCCGAGCGGTGACCGGCGTAGGCGAGCAGCGGCTCATACTGCCGGCGCAGGGCCTCCCAGTCATACCCGTTCATGCTCTCGACGTAGAAGAAGTCGCGGTACCGCCGCCAGGCCTCGCGGAAGACCTCCGTCCACTCCTCGGCGGGCACCCGGTCCACCATCAACCCGCCGGTGTCGATCGTCTTCTTCGAGTCCTTGCCCGCGGGGGTGGCGTCGTAGACGTTGAATTGTCCGTCCTGGACCACCAGCACCTTGCCGCCGTCCTGGGACAGGGCGTAGCCGCCGACCCCTTCGGTGAGCGTCGCCGTCTTGCGGTCCTTGAAGGTGAAGATCTGGAGCGACGGCTTGAAGGGCGGCTGCCCGAAGCCGTTCGGGGGGCGCTTCACGAGGATCAGGCGCCCGTCGGCGGCGGAGAGCGCGCCGTAGTTGTCGAACGGCACCGGCACGCGGGTCACCCGGGCGGCGAGGCCGTCGAAGTCAATGCGGGTGGGGGTCGGTTTGCCCGGCTTGTCCTCCTTTTTCTTGTCCTCCTTCTCCTCCTCGGCGAGGGCTACCGTGTCCTCCTCCGGCGGGAAGGGGTGGGCCACGTCCTTGCGCAGGGCGAGGGCGTAGATGCCGAAGTTGCGGTCCTCGGCGAAGTTGAAGTCGAAGGTGTCGAACTGCGGCAGATAGGAGCGGGCGGAAAGGTAGTAGAGATAGTCCCCCTTGGGGTCCCAGGCGGGCTGAGCGGCGTGGAACTGCTCGTCGGTGATCCGCCGGAGCTTGCCGCCCTCCACGCTCCAGATCCAGATGGAGCGGAAGCCGGTCGGGTTCGAGACGCTGAAAGCCAGATGGTCGCCGCCCGGAGACCAGGCGTAGTCGCGGATCTCTCCGCGGGTTTCCCGGACGACCTCGGCGAGCTTCTTGTCGGCCACGGTGACCACCCAGAGGCGGCCGTCCTTGTCGGAGAAGGCGAGCCGCTTGCCGTCGGGCGACCACTCCGGGTCGTAGCGCATGGCCTTGCCGCCGGTGGTGAGCCGCTCGGGCTTGCCCTTCCCCAGCGCGTCGACGACGTAGACCTCCTCCTCGCCGCTCAGGTCGGAGATGAAGGCGATCCGGCGGCCGTCGGGCGACCAGCGGGCCCACTTGTCGTGCGCCCCGGAGGAACGGGTGAGGTTGCGGGTGACTCCCTTCTCGATGGGCGCGTTGAAGAGGTCGCCGCGGGCCACGAAGAGCGCGCGCTCCCCCTTGGGGGAGAGAGTGGCGTCCTCGATCTGGCCGGCGGCCGGGATCTGCGAGGGCCGGGTGTCGAGGCCGTCGCCGGGGACGTCGATCGAGAGGTGGCGCGGCGTCCCCGTGCGGGTGTCGAAGACGTTCAGCTCGCCGTTCTGCTCATAGACGATCTGCCCGTCCTGATCCGCGCTGGGCCAGCGGACGTCCCATTGCGTGCTGCGGGTGAGCTGAGCGGTAGTGCCGCTCGCCGGGTCGTAGGAATAGAGGTTGAGCGTGCCGGTGCGATCCGAGTCGAAATAGATCTTGCCGCCGATCCACATGGGATCGCGCTCGGTGCGGGGGGTGTCGGTGATCTTCTTCGTCTCGTGGGTGGCGAGATCGAACATCCAGAGATCCTGCGCCCAGCCCCCCTGATAGCGCTTCCAGGTGCGGAAGTCGCGGGCGAAGGGGGTGTAGACGACTTTCTTCCCGTCTGGAGAAAGGTCGGCACCACCGCTGATCGGCATGGGGAGCGCCTCGCTTAAGCCCCCTTCCACCGGCACCGCGTAGATGCGGCTGCCGGGGTGGTCCCAACCGTCGCGCAGCGAGCGGAAGAAAACGGACTTGCCGTCCGGCGTCCAGCCATAGACCTGGTTGTCGAATCCCCAGCGGGGAGGGAGCGGGCCGCGGGCGGGATAGAAGGTGAGCTGCTTGGGCACGCCGCCGGCCGCCGGGATGACGTAGACCTGCTCGTCGCCGTCGTACTGGCCGGTGAAGGCGATCCATTTGCCGTCCGGCGAGAACTTGGCGAACATCTCGAGCCCGGGATGGGCGGTCAGGCGGCTGGCCGGCCCGCCGGCCGAGGGGGCGGTCCACAGGTCGCCGGCGTAGGTGAAGACGACCTTGTCCTTGTAGATGTCCGGAAACCGGAGCAATCGGGTCTGGGCGGACGCCACGCCGGAGGCGAGACCGGCCGCTACGACGCCGCAAACCAGAAATCGTACGAATCGAATGACGCGGATACTGCGGGTACTGCGATGCATGGAACCTCCCCCTGTGCGTTTGAGACAGCGGACGCTCGGAGAAGTACGGACGGGAAGGGGTGGGGTTGCAGAAGGGAAACCGTCCACCCGAGGCGACGCGAGCCGGACCGGTGGCCGCGCCGCCGAGGCCCCCCCTCATCACCCCGGCCCTCTTCTCCCAGCCTCCCCCCCCCACCGGCCGGGAGAAGAGGGAGAACAGCGAGGAGCAATTTCACCTTTGTAGGCCTTCCGGCTCCCCTCTCTCCCGGCCGGCGGGGGGAGGCTGGGAGAGAGGGGCTGGGGGAGTGAGGGTTTTCGAGGCGGCGGACAGAGGTCCGTTTACGAGGTCAGCCGGCGTCAAGATCCGGGCTCGCGGCCGACGTCCTCATCGCCCCGGCCGTCGGCCACATCGGCTTCGTGGAGTTCCACCGCGCCGCCGACAGCTTCGACGCCGGCCGGTGGGCGGTGGAACGGGCCGGCGAGGATCTGGACCGCGTGCTGGGGGCTCCTCCTACGGATTCTCCGTGAGCGCCTCTCGCGGCATGTTCCAGATCTCGAAGCCGTGGGTGGCGTCGTTGGCGATGAAGTAGATCTCGTGACCGGAGAGGAAGAAGCCGCTCGGGTTCGAGGGGAGCGGGCCGGGCGCGACGTCCTGCACCATCCGGGTGCCCGCCCGCGTGCCGTCGCTCACCCAGGGCTCGTGGCCGTGGACTCCGTCGTCCGCCGAGAAGAGGAGGAGACCGCCGACCCCGGCGAGGTTCCCCAGGTAGGAGGAGCGGGCCCCGGGAACGATGTCGGCGACCAGGCGCGTGCCGGCCGCCGTGCCGTTGGTGACCCACAGCTCGCGCCCATGGACGCCATCGTCGGCGGCGAAGAAGACGCGGTTGCCCACGGCGGCGAAAGAGGCGACCGAAGACCCTGAGGCTCCCCGGGCGATATCGGCGAGCATGCGCGTGACGGCCGCCGTGCCGTCGCTCACCCACAGCTCCCGCCCGTGGATCCCGTCGTCGCCGGCGAAGAAGACCCGTCCGCCGGCGAACGCGAAGGACCCGGGTTGAAAGTAGTTCAAGTTGAAGCTCGGCTGCTGCCCGGGCTTGAGGGGCGCGATCCGGTTGAGACGGCGGGTGCCGGCCGCCGTGCCGTCGCTTGCCCACAGCTCGATGCCGGCCGCGTCGACGTTGCTGAAGAGGAGGCTCGATCCCAGGGCGGCCCAAAAGGCAGGGTGTTGAAAAACGTGTCCCGTGTCGACCGGCTTCGTGCCGGCCGCTGTGCCGTCGCTCGTCCACAGCGAGGTCTGAACCGGGTCGGTGTAGATGGAGACCGAGAAGAAAAGCCGGTTACCGACGACAGCGCGCTGCTCCGGAAGGCCCCGGTCGAAGCTGTGCAGGATGGTGGTCCCTGCCTCGGTGCCGTCGGTCTTGACAAGGGCCTCGCCGGTTCCCGACGCGATGAAGTAGAGCGATCCACCGATCTTCGCTGCCCCGTCCAGGCCCAACACCTCCAGGTTGGAGGTCGCGGGCACCGTCAGAGTCCCGGCCGCGGTGCCATCGGTGACCCACAGGGCAAAGTCGTAGGAGAAAAAGAGCCGGTCGCCGATCAGGGCGAGCGGAGTGGGTGGGAGAGTGCCGTCAAAGCCTCGGACGGGCACCAGGCGATCCACTTGGAAGGTCCCGCCGGCGCTGCCGTCGCTCCGCCAGAGATCCGTCACGCCATCGGTCCCCGGTTCGCCGGAGAAGAAAAGCATCGTGCCGTTCAGGTCGGCCAAGGGAGAGAGGAAGGGGGAGGTCTGGAGGTCGAGCGGGGCGACTTTGGTGAGGCTGTCCGGCGAACCGTCGGTCGACCAGAGGAACCAGCCCTGCCTGTCGCGGGCGTCGAAGAACCAACGGCCGCCCAGGACGCCCAATCCCGAAAACATGCCCGAGCCGGGCAGGAGATCCGCCGCCACGGGATAGGTGCCGGCCGCCGTGCCGTCGCTCACCCAGGGATGGAAGTCGTGGAATCCGTCGAAGAGGAAGAAGCCGAGCCGGTCGCCCACGGCGAACATGTACCGGCCGAGCTGCGGTCCGGGAAGCGGCCAGGCCGGCCGGGTGCCGGCCTCCGTGCCGTCACTGACCCAGAGATTTCTCGAGCCCCAGAAGAAGAGCCGGTGGCCGGCGGCGAACAATCCGCCGGGAGAGCCCTCCTCGGGGAGACCGGAGAAATCCTTGACCAGGGTGGCGCCGGCCAGAGTGGCGTCGCTCTTCCAGAGCGCGCGGCCCCCGGCCGTCGTCCGAAAGAAGAACAATTGAGAGCCCACAGCCGCGACGTTGGACTCAACGCCGGCCAGCGGATGGGTGCCGGCCGCCGTGCCGTCGCTCACCCAGGGACCTCCGGTCGTGCCGAACGCCTCGAAGAAAAGCCGGCCCCCGAGGGCGACGACCGGAGGGGCGAACGCGTTGCCGGTGAAGGTCACGCCCGGAGCCCCGGCATTGAGCTGAACGGTGCCGGCCGCCGTGCCATCGGTCGCCCAGAGCGACTCACGCTGCGTCTGGGAACCGATGCTGAAGACCAGAAAGCCTCCGGCCCGGCCAATCAGGGAAGGGCGTGCCGCCGAGGGGCTTGCGGGGACGCGGAAGCTCCAGAGGCGGACGGTGCCGAAGGCCGTGCCGTCCGTCACCCAGAGCTCCCCTTTGGAGCCATCGGCGCTGAGCCCTGAGAGAAGAAGGCGGCCTCCAGCCTCTCCCAGCGGGGCGAGGGAGTGGCTGGCGGCGGACGATCCGGGACCGAAGGCCGGACCCGTCCCTCGCGGCGTGCCGTCGCTCACGAACAGCAGGTTGTGCAGGCCATCGAAGGCGGTCCAGTACATCTTGTGCCGAAAGGCCGTAAAAAAGGCGGGAAGGGACGAACAGAGGCCCGGGCAGGTGTCCTGGAGCATCAGGGTGCTGGCGGCGGTACCGGCGGTGCGCCAGAGCTCAACGCCGTGGATATTGTCGTTCGAGCGGAAATAGAGGACACCGTCGAGCTCCACGGCCGTTCTACCAATGCGGTCGAAGGACCCCAGCGGTGATGCGAAGGAAGGCTCCTTCCCGAGGTCCAGCAACATGGACGCCGGTTGCGCCCGGGCAGCGGCGAGCACGGTGGTCAGAAGGGCCAGGGTGGCCAGCGTGAGCGACCTCGTCCTCATGTCTCCTCCTGGAGGCAGCTCGCCGGCGTGGCCTCCGAGTCGTCGCAACTTCGTTTCGAACACTCTATGTCATTGGAGCATTATTTGGCAAGAGGCGAGGGCGCGGGCCTTCCCTCTCTCCCGGGACGGGAGAGGTGGGTTGGGCGACTACCTCCCCCGACTACCTCCCCAATGTAGAGACGCCCCGTGGCGGAGGGAACCTCCGGTGGGGGCGTCTCCGAAGCGGAGACAACGGCTCAAACCGGAAGGGATCGTCCCGGCGGCACTTGGGCAAATCCAGGGTGGCCTGTGCCCGCGGACAGTCTTCGAGGGATCAGGGTTTATCCCCGCCTCGGAGACGCCCCCACCGGGGGTTCCCCCCGGCACGGGGCGTCTCTACATTACCTGGGGAAGGTCACCGAGGCTCCTACGGATGCCCCCCAAGGGCAGTCGCCGGCATGGCCCAAAGCTCGAAGCCGTGGATGGCGTCGTTGGCGGTGAAGTAGACGTCCTGGCCGGAGGCGAGGAAACCGCTCGGGCTCGAGGGGAGCGGGCCGGGCGCGATGTCCTGGAGCAGGCGGGTCCCCGCCAGAGTGCCGTCGCTCGTCCAGGGCTCGACGCCGTGGATGCCGTCGTCCGCCGAATAGACGAGGACGCCGCCGGCCGCGGCGAGGTTGCCGGGATAGGAGGAGCCGTCTCCAGGAACGACGTCGGCGACCATGCGGGTGCCGGCCGCCCGGCCGTCGCTCACCCATAGCTCGCGGCCGTGGACGCCATCGTCGGCGGCGAAGAAGACGCGCGGGCCCACGGCGGTGATTGAGCCGATCGCCGACCCGGGCGCTCCTCGGGCGATGTCGGCGAGCATGCGCGTGCCGCCCGCCGTGCCGTCGCTCACCCACAGCTCACGTCCGTGGACCCCGTCGTCGCCGCTGAAGAAGACCCGCCCGGAGGCGACCGCGAGAAACCCGGGGGCCACGCCGGCGCCCGGAGCGGCGGCGCCCGGAGCGGCGGCGCCCGGAGCGGCGGCGCCCAGCCCGGGCGGGAGGACGATGACCCGGGCGAGACGGTAGGTACCGGCCGCCGTGCCGTCGCTCGTCCAAAGCTGAATGCCCGAGTTGTCGCTGTCGCTGAAGAGGAGGCGCGATCCCAGGGCGGTCCAGAGGACCGGACTGTACAGCGCATGCCTCGTGGCGACCGGCTTCGTGCCGGCCTCCGTGCCATCGCTGGTCCACAAGGACGACGATTGAGTCGAGCCGTTGAACCTGGTGACCGAGAAGAACAGCCGGTTGCCGACGGCGGTGAGCTGCGACAGACGCTCGGTATTGGGGTTGAAGTTGTACAGAAGGAGGGTCCCGGCGGCGGTGCCGTCCGTTTTGAAGAGACCGGTGCCCTGGGTGACTCTTTCCCCGATGAGATAGAGCGACTCACCGACCTTCACCGCGCCTGAGGTCAGCGACAGGGGCGAGCCCTCGGGCACCTGCAGAGTCCCAGCCGTCGTGCCATCGGTCGCCCACAGCGCAGAGGTGATGGAGAAGAAGAAACGGTCGCCGGCCCGGCCGAGCGGGACCAAGGGGAAAAAGCCGGCACCGCCGATGGATGCACCTCCGGCTGGCGCGAAGCTCTCGATGGAGAACGTCCCGCCGGAACTGCCGTCGGACCGCCAGAGCCTCTCCCCGTTCGAATCAATGGAGGAGAAGAGCAGATCGCCTCCCAGGTCCCCCAACGGAAGAATCGACGAAGAGGTCTGCACGTTGAGCGGGCCGATCTTGGAGAGGCCTCCCGGCGTGCCGTCGCTCGCCCAGAGGAACCAGCCTTGCCCGTCACGGGCATCGAAGAGCCAGCGACCGCCCAGGACGCCCAACCCCGACCCCAGGGCCGGGCCGGGGTGGAGCTCCGCCACGAAGTGGGTGCCGGCCGCTGTGCCGTCGCTCACCCAGGGCTGCAGGCCGTGGGCTCCGTCGTCGGCGAAGAAGGCGAGCCGGTCGCCGAAGGCCAGAAGCCGGCCAATCCCCACCCCGGAGAACTGTTGCACCGGGACGGTGCCGGCCTCCGTGCCATCGCTGACCCAAAGCTCCTGAGCGGTCTTGAAGAAGAGCCGGCCGCCCACGGCAGCCATCGCTTCAAGTGAATTGGAGAACGGCCCCTTGACGAACTTGGTTCCGTCCAGGGTGCCGTCGCTCTTCCAAAGCTCCGAGCCCGTAGCCACGGATCGAACGAAGAACACCTGCGGCCCCACCGCCGTCAGCGCGGGACCGAAAGAGACATCGGTCAGCGACCGGGTGCTGGCCGCGGTGCCATCGCTCGCCCAAAGCTCGAGCCCGGTCGCCGTGAAGGTCTCGAAGAAGAGCCGGTTGCCGGCGGCGGTGGCATTGCTGGGGAGAATGGACCGGCCGGCGGCCTGGGCATGGATCGGGAGGGTACCGGCCGCCGTGCCGTCGGTCGCCCAGAGCGTCTCACTGGGCGCCGACTGTCCGGTGGTGAAAAGAATGCGCCCGCCGGCCCGGCCGATCAACGAGGGGATTGCGGGGACGCGGAACACCCGCAGGCGGACGGTACCGGCCGCCGTGCCGTCCGTCGCCCACAGCTCCCCCTTGGAGTGGTCCAGGGAGAGCCCCGCGAGGAGGAGCCGGTCTCCCGCCTCTCCCATCGGAACCAGGAAACGGCCAGCGGCGGGAGAGCCCGGCCCGAAGGCCAGAACCGTCCCCTGCGGCGTACCGTCGCTCGCGAGCACCTGGGTTTGCAGGCCGTCGGAGGCGAGCCAGTAGATCCTGTGCCGGAAGACCGTGAGGAAGGACGGAAACGATGAGCAGATTCCCGGGCAGGCGTCCAGGAGCATGCGGGTGCCCGCGGCGGTGCCGTCCGAGCGCCAGAGCTCCGGGCCGTGGACGCCGTCGTTGGAGACGAAGTAGAGGACGCCATCGAGCTCCACGGGATTGACCAACGGTAAGACTTGCGCGCCTAGGGGCGACGCGAAGGAAAAGGCATCCCCGATATCCTTCACCATGGACGCCGGCTGCGCCTCGGCAGATGAAAGCAGCGTGGGCAGAATCGTCACAGCGGCCAGCGCGAGCAACCTCGTCCTCATGTCTGATTTCCTCCTGGAGCGCTCAATGTCCTTGCATCAATTCACATCTCTGGAGTGAGGTGATTGGCCCAGCAATAACGTTTCTTCTTCAGGCTTGTTGACGGTGGTCATTCCGTCCGCCGGCCAGCCAGCCTGGAGAACTTCAATGAGGCTCAACTCAACCGTCATCGCCCTGGTTCTGCTCGCAGTCGTCTCGTCCGCCGCCTTCGCGGCCCCGCCGGCTGTCTCGCAGTCCTCGCAAGTCCTTCTCTCCGAGATCTTTGCGCCGGCCGTTTCTACCCATCCAGCCGCCAACCCAGCCCCCACGCCCGCCGGCACCCTGCTGCCGCCGGCGCTGACTTCGATCTGCTCCCCGTGCACGCAAGCCAACTGCACGAGAATCTGCCACCAGACAGCCTTCTGCAGCTTCGACCCCGACACCGGCTGCTCCTTCTGCTCCTGCTTCCTGAACTGATCGCCCTGGTCTGAAGCGGGCGGTCCGGCCCCGCCGGGCCGCCCTTGGCGGGTCAGTGGCCTCGACGTATCTAATACGGTTGGGCGGCGTCCAACGTCGCCCTCCAGGAGAACTTCGCATGTGGCGCCCGCGCGGCAGAAGCCGAACCAAGGACATCAAGGACACCAAGGACAGCAGGGACAAAAGAAGGCCGGACCAGGTACCGTCGTCTGTCCTTAAGGTCTTTGCTGTCCTTGGGGTCCTTCCTTCGACCGCCCGAAGCGTGGCCAGCTCGGCCGGCCCAACGGGCCGGGAGAACGGAGCCCAGGGCTGAGGCCGCAGGCCGATGCCCTGGGTGGAGCGATTTGATAAACACGGTGCGGCCTGAAGGGCCGCGAGAACGTGGGCCGGCGCTTGGAGGCCGAGGCTCTGAGAGAACCCAACTGACGAGACAGCGGACCCGACTTGCGGATGAACGGACCCGACTTGCGGGTCAGCCGACCCGTGGGTCCAGTCAACCAGCCACGCGACCCGTGGGTCAAGACGCGCGACCCGTGGGTCAAGCAACGCGACCCTCGGGTCAAGACTCGCGACCCTTGGGTCAGGTCACGCGACCCTCGGGTCAAGTCACGCGACCCTTGGGTCAAGTCACCTCGCTGGCGGGGCCGCTCACCAAACTGCCCTGGCGGGTCATCGGGCTCGCGGGGCGGCTCTCCGCACTCCTGAGGCCGGGTTTCGCCTTCGAGCGCCGCTCGGCACCAAGGCTTCCAACTCGGGCAGACGGTGAGGACGATCCGACCGAGGTCTGACGACAGGGCCATGATACCGTTTCGCCCCCCATGGGCGAGCACGCACCCCTCCCTGCCTCCCCCGAAGCCGTCCTCTTCGACTGCGACGGCGTCGTTCTCGACAGCGAGGTTCTCTGGGACCGGGCCGAGGGCGAGTTCCTTGCCCGGCGGGGAATCGTGTTCGATTCGGCTCGCACCAAGCCGCTCATCACCGGCCTTGGAATGACGGCGGGAATCCTCCTTCTTCAGGAGCAGTACGGGCTCCTGGGGGACATTGAGGAGCTGTCGCGCGAGCGGATCGAGATCGTCCGCGGCCTCTTCGAGCGGGAGCTGCGATTTACGGAAGGTTTTCTCGATTTTTTCGAAACGAAAATCCGGGGACGCTTCCGGACGTGCATCGCCACCTCCATGAACGCCGACATCTTCGCCGTGGCGGACCGGCGGCTGGGGATCTCTCATCTCTTTGAAGGGCGCGTCTACTTCCCTTCCCACGTCGGCGGACGGGCCAAGCCGGAGCCGGATCTCTTTCTCTACGCCGCGGCCCAGCTCGCGGCACCGCCCGAGCGGTGCGTGGTGATCGAGGACTCCCCCCGGGGCATCGAAGCCGGCCGTCGCGCCGGCATGAGGGTCATCGGCCTCGCGACGACGCACCCAAGAGAGCTCATCGCCAACGCGGACGTGGTGGTGGGATCGTTTGTGGAGATGGACGCTAAGCTGTCTTAAAGCTCCGCCTTCCTGCGCGAAGGCTAGAGGAAAAAAGCCCGAAAACGGGCTTGCGGCCTCCGGCAACTTCGAGTAGCATGCCCCCCTGGTTCCTAAAATAGTATTTTGCTGCCTAATTTTCTGTGCAGTCGTGGGGTGGGGAGCGGAAGCAAGACCTCCAACTGGATGCGAGTCCAGAAAGAAGACCTCTATGAAAACAAAGCTCGTCGTCGCCGCAGTCCTGATGGCCGCTCTCCTGGCCGCTCCGAGGGCCAACGCCCAAGCCAACGCCGCGAACTACGTCTTCAGCACGACGGTGACCGGGTCGCTGACGGACATGAGCACCGGCACGACTCAGCTCGTCGCCGCGGACCAGGACGATACCGCATCGCCGGTGACCCTGCTGGGCTTCGACTTCTACTTCATGGGGGTTCGCCAGGACCGCTTCTCGGTGAACTCGAACGGCACGATCCGCTTCGGTGCGACGACCGTCTCGAACACGCTCTACGATCCGCTCGGCCAGGCCGGGCAGTCGCTGATCGATGCCTATGGCGCGGATCAGCGCACGCACGCGGGCAACGGCAAGGTCCATTTCAAGGTCACCGGCTCCGCGCCGAACCGCGTGGCGGTCATCGAGTGGCTCAACATGCAGTCGGACTTCAACGCCGGCGGCACGGCGGACCTCACCTATCAGGTGCGCCTCTCGGAGACCACCGGCACCATCGAGTTCGTCTACGGCTCGATGTCGATGAGCGCCGCCGGCGCGGCGGACGTCAACTCGTCGAGCCCGCAGTACGGCTTCTCCTCGAACAACGCCGTGGGCACCGTCGGCTCGATCACCGCGGCCCAGAGCGGCACGCCGGCTCCGACCTTCAGCGGCGCTTCGGCGACCCCGGTGAACAATCTCTACGTGGCCGGCACGATCCCCGTTCTCACGTCCGCCGCGGACGGCTCGCGCCGCACCTTCCTGCTGAGCCCGCCGGCGGTCAACCCGCCCGGCGGGCCGATGACCTTCACCGGCGTGACGGCCACCGCCATGACGCTCAACTGGACGGACTCTTCGAACGAGACCGGCTACGCCATCTACATCTCGACCGACGGCACGAATTTCAGCTTCCTCAACACCGCGGCCCAGAACGCGACCAGCTTCGCCGCCTCCGGCCTGCTCGGCGGCACGACCTACTTCTGGCGGGTGTACGCCGTCAACGAGGGCAACACGGCGTTCCTCGCCGGCAGCCAGGCGACCGCCACGCCGACGCCGAACAGCTCCCTCGGCACAGGACTTTGGAGCGCCCCGGGAACCTGGTCGACAGGGATCGTCCCGACCAGCAATGACGCCGTGACCATCACCGGGGGAACGACGGTGACGATCGATACGGCCGCGGTCGCCTACTCGGTCTCCGTCGCGGGCACTCTCCAGTGGGAGCAGACCACGGCGCGGACGTTGACCGTCGGCACCGACGTCACGGTTCAGAGCGGCGGGACGTTCCAGTCCAACCCCGCGGGCACCCAGACGGGCCACAACCTCAGCGTCACGGGAAACCTGACGAACAACGGCACGCTCGACTTCTCGACCAACGCGGATACCGCCGGCGCCATCATCACCTTCACCGGCGCGACGAACACCACGTTCTCGGGCACGGGCGCCACGACCGACATTCGCCAGATCACGGTCAACAAGGGCACGACGCCGGCCCCGATCGTGGAGGTCATGCCCTCCAGCTTCACCGTCCGCGGCGTGACGACGGACACCGTCGTCGGCGGCTGGCTGGTGATGACCAACGGCACGATCAAGATCTCGGGAACCTTCACCGGCACCAGCCGGGTCTTCGCCACGGCGGCCTACACGATCCCCGTGAGCTTCGGCTTCTGGCTCAACAACCCCAACTACACGGTCGCGGGCCAGAACGGCTCCCCGACCAACAATGGCCTGCTGCGGGTCACGCAGGGCACGTTCAACATCGGCACGGCCACCGGCAACTCGATGGGCTTCAGCGCGGGCAGCACGGTCATCGTCGAGGGAGGAGCGGTGAACTCCACCAGCCGCTTCGGCGTCGCCGCGGCCGCCAACGCCATCACCTACACGCAGACCGGCGGCACCATCACGGTCAACACGATCGGCAACGCCTCGGCGACGCTCGGCAGCTTCGATCTCGGAACCGGGGTGGGCTCGAACATCACGATCAGCGGCGGCACCATCGTCACTCAGATCAACGCGACCGCGATTGACTACCGGAACCAGGCCGGAGGCGGGATCGCCGGTGTGACCGGCGGCACCCTGCAGCTCGGCAACGCCGCCTCCGGCGCGGCGAAGACCTTCAACCTGCGCGGCGTGATGCCCAACGTGGTGGTCACCAATACCTCGGCCGGTCATACCGCGACGATGTCCACCACACTCGTCAACTTCAATAACATCGGGCTCAACATCACCGTCAACTCCGGAGCCACCTTCAACACCGGCAACGTACTCTTCCTCATGGCCGGTACGACGCTGACCAACAACGGCACGTTGACCGCCAACGGCGCCAGCAGCAACTTCATCTGGTTCGACATTGGGCAGGGGCCGCAGACCTATACCGGCACAGGCGTCACCACAGCGCCGATCACCAGTACGAGTGTCCAAACTGGCGTAAGCCTCACCTTCACCTCCACGAACCAGTGGATCACCAACCGGGTCAACCTCTTCACCGGCAATATCATCAACGCCAACAAGATCACCCTCGGCACCGGCGGCGCGACGACGGGCGTCGTCCAGGTCGGTAACACCACGACGCCTACGGCGGCGGGTACCTTCGACGCGGCACCGACCTTCAACCTGGGCACGGGCGGCCAGATCCTCTCCTACCTGCGCACGGGCGGCTCGCGGACCACGGGGCCCGAGGTCAACCCCGGGCGCACCCTGACCAACTTCACCTACGACGACAACGATCCGGCGCACACCCTGACGATCGGCGGCGGCGATCTCACCGTGAATACCACGACGACGCTGACCAACGGACGCGTCATCACTGGCGCCAATACGTTCATCCTGGGCAGCGCCGGCACCGTGGCCCGGACAAACGGCTACATCGACGGCAACTTCAGGAAGACCTTCACGGTGGCCGCCAGCAAGACGTACGAGGTGGGCACCGCCAATGGCTACACGCCGGTCATCTTCAACGCTACCGCCGGGACGTTCCCGACGGACGTGACGGTGGCCGCGGTCCAGACGCCGGCTCCGGGCGTCCAGCCGTTGAGCAAGGTGCTCACCCGCTACTGGCGGCTGACGGCGACGGGCGTCACCGCCGACGTCACCTTCAGCTATCTCGACCCGGCGGACATCCCGGGGACGGTGACCGAGGCCAACCTCCGCGCCCTGCGGCACGAGGCGGGCAACCCGGCCGACTACAGCGATCAGGGCGGCACGGTCAACACGGCGGCCAATACCCTTACGGTAACGGGGGTCACCTCCTTCTCCGACTGGACCCTGGGCGAGGCCGGGGCCGATCTCGCGATCTCCAAGACCGACGGCGTCGCCACGGTGACCCCGGGCGGCACGACGACCTACACCATCGTGGTGTCCAACGGCGGCACGGTGGGCAACCCCGCGGCCACCGTCACCGACAACTTCCCAGCCGGGCTGACCTGCTCGACGACCTGCGTCGGAGCCAACGGCGGCACCTGCACCGCCGGCCCGACAGCCGGGAACATCAACGACTCCGCCAACGTCCCCTCCGGCGGCTCGGTGACCTACACCGCGGTCTGCATGGTCGGGGTCGGCGTCTCGGGCTCGATCAGCAATACGGCCACGGTCTCCGGCGGCGCCGTCAACGACGCCGTCGCGGGCAACAACTCGGCGACGGACACCGACGGCGTGGCCGCCACCGCGGACCTCTCGGTCACCAAGACGGACGGCGTCGTCAGCGCGACGGCCGGCGGCTCGGTCACCTACACCATCGTGTTCAGTAACGCGGGTCCGAGCACGGCGACAGGCGCCACCGCGGCGGACACCTTCCCGGCGGCCTGCACCACCGTCACCTGGACCAGCGTCGCCGCGGGCGGCGCCACCGGCAACACCGCCTCCGGCTCCGGCAACATCAGCAACTCCCTCAACCTGCCGTCGGGCGGCAGCGTCACTTACACGGCGACCTGCTCGATCTCCGGAGCGGCGACCGGATCGCTGAGCAACACCGCGACCATCACGGCGCCGGCCGGAGTCACCGATCCGACGCCCGGCAACAACTCGGCGACCGACACCGATGGTCTGGGAGCGAGCGCGGACCTGAGCGTCACCAAGACGGACGGCGTCACCACGGCCACGGCCGGCGGCAGCGTCACCTACACCATCGTGTTCAGCATCGCCGGGCCGAGCACCGCCACGGGCGCCACGGCGGCCGACACCTTCCCGGCGGCCTGCACCACCGTCACCTGGACCAGCGTCGCCGCGGGCGGTGCCACGGGCAACACGGCTTCCGGCTCCGGCAACATCAGCAACTCCCTGAACCTGCCGGTGGGCGGCAGCGTCACCTACACGGCGACCTGCAACATCTCCGCGTCGGCGACCGGCACCCTCAGCAATACGGCCACCATCACGGCACCGGCCGGAGTCACCGATCCGACGCCTGGCAACAACTCGGCGACCGACTCCGACACCCTGGGAGCGAGCGCCGACCTCTCCGTCACCAAGACGGACGGTGTCACCACCGCCACGGCCGGCGGCTCCGTCACCTACACCATCGTGTTCAGCAATGCGGGACCGAGCGTCGCGACCGGCGCTACCGCGGCGGACACCTTCCCGGCATCGCTGACCTGCACCTGGACCAGCGTGGCCGCGGGCGGCGCCACCGGCAACACCGCCTCCGGCTCCGGCAACATCAGCAACTCCCTGAACCTGCCGGCGGGCAGCAGCGTCACCTATACGGCGACCTGCAACGTCTCCGCGTCGGCGACCGGCACCCTCAGCAACACGGCGACCGTCACGGCTCCGGCCGGAGTCACCGACCCGACGCCCGGCAACAACTCGGCGACCGACTCCGACACGATCGCTTTGAGCGCGGATCTCTCGGTCACCAAGACGGACGGCGTCACCACCGCCACGGCCGGCGGCTCCGTCACCTACACCATCGTGTTCAGCAACGCGGGGCCGAGCACCGCGACCGGCGCGACGGCGGCCGACACCTTCCCGGCGGCTTGCACCAGCGTTACCTGGACCAGCGTGGCCGCGGGCGGCGCCACCGGTAACACCGCCTCCGGCTCCGGCAACATCAGCAACTCCCTGACCCTGCCGGCGGGCGGCAGCGTCACCTACACGGCGACCTGCTCGATCTCCGGCGCGGCCACCGGTACGCTGAGCAATACGGCGACCGTCACGGCACCGGCCGGGACGACCGATCCGACGCCCGGCAACAACTCGGCGACCGACTCCGACACCCTGGGAGCGAGCGCCGACCTCTCGATCACCAAGACGGACGGCGTCACC
>Ga0134121_10000396_pt1 | contig 51075 bp, 70 predicted proteins | sample KB301_FD_96463 | JGI IMG/M metagenome (GOLD analysis project Ga0134121, IMG submission 96463) | Terrestrial soil microbial communities without Nitrogen fertilizer from Kellogg Biological Station, Michigan, USA - KB3-0-1 | ecosystem: Environmental > Terrestrial > Soil > Unclassified ...
CTCCAAACAAGTCGTTTGCAAAACCCTAAACAAAACTGCCGTCTACTCGAAAGTAAACGGCAGCAATATAATCAAACTACCAGACCCACCAAGAGAAGCTACTGACTCAAGGCCGGTATCAAACTTGATTTGAATTCTTTCATTCCCTTTAACTTGAAATATGCTTGTAGCCTTCGCTGAGCTTCCGCTTCCCCTTGATTTCTGTTCAAGAAATTCAAATAGCTTGACTGCTCTTGAGGCTCACTTGGGAATATCTTCGTATCCTCCGACGACGATTTTAGTCCCCGAAGCTTGCTTGTCAGTTTCTGAATATCTATGTTCCCTGAACCATCTTTGGAAGACTCAATGGCTTGCTGAACGAGCGTGGATGCTTCTGCCGGTAACTTATTTAGGTCAGCCTCTTTATCAAAGGCACGCTCACTGGACTTACTCGCTACCCCTTGCATTGGTCGATACGAGTCTTGGGGAGTCGAAGTACCCTGTAACTTCCGAAAAACTGACAAGTCCCGGGCATCCTCCTTCGATTGAGTTTCTTCGGATAAGTGATTCCTTCCTACCCTCAACGCTTGAACTTGATTAATCAAGAATTCTGGAATCAATGAAGACATTACCGATATCGGAGATTCACCATTATCCAAAGCCTGTCTTGCATCTACTGTTGCATCGACCAAATTTTCCACTCCACCAGCTAGCGGATTCCCACTTAATTGTGGTGTGCGTTTGTTCACAAGAAGGTCAGTCGCCGTCTTTGCAATATCTCCAGCTATTCCCATATAACTACCCATCTGCATCAACGCAACCACAGTAGCAATTTCCTGTTCCTTATTTCCAGATTCAAGGGCTTCGCTCACAGTCGGATCAGACTGCTTCTTTCCGTTCAGGAACTGAGCGAGTTCGCCTACAACCTTACCACCCACAGCAGAACCAATAGTAGCGAGTAGAAGGGGTTTAAAGTCTCCACGTTTAGCTGGCTGTATAACATCTTTATGGATGTTATTGAATCGTTCGATAGACCAACGCTGTAATGGAAAAAGAGTGCTAGCAACAGGATGGTCGAACATACCAGCAGGCAAACCGCGGGCGTCATACGTGCCTTGAAGGCGATCAGTGAAATTCTTGCCCACTTGTGCGAGTTCCTGCTGTCCCCACTCAGCGATTGGTTTTTCATTTAGCGTCGAAAAGTTCTCCAACCATTTCGTTGCTTTGGAGTCACCCCCTAAGGACCTGGCAAGATTGAGTTTAGCCAACTCGACACCCAAACCATGGGTGAAAATCCGCGACGACTGTTCCAGAAGGTCTCGTCCCTGATACTTGCGTAACGCGTTGGCAATGTTATTGAGCCGTTCAACAGTAGAAGACTCATCCAAGATGTTGTTCCAGCGTTTGTAGTCAAGACGTGAGTTTCTGGAACCGTATTCGAGAGATTCTTTTGCATAGTCTTTCCATCCTTTGAGGGCTTTGCCGAATGCACCTAGATCTTCAACGTGTTGTAGATATGGTGCAGCAAGAAAGGGAACAGAGGCAACATCTTTAGCACCAGACACAGGTCCGAGCAAGCCGTTAGTTAGGACTCGTTGCAAGGATTGAAAAACCGGTGCCCGACGGCGAGGGAATTCATCAGTGACGAACTTCATGGCATTGACTACTGGTGTGCTTCCGCTGATATTCTGCACGCCCTCTACGTCCGGTGAAGTTGCTCCAGATGGTTGCTCAACTTTCAGGGCAGCAGCTATGTCTGGATGCTTCTGTAATTCTTCGTAATAAGCTAGTGTCTTTGCCGAACGCCTCCCATAACGAGCAAGTGTGTGCAGAGCATCCTGTTCTCGTAAAGCTTCTGGAATTCCAAAGCCACGGACTTTTGTTAAAGCATTAAAATATTGACTACCTGTGGAATTCCCCAAAGCAGAGACGTAGTCGTTAATCTTCTGTAAAGCGTCCTCATGCGAGACTTTACCCTTCGATTGTTCGACCACATGATCTGCCCAGACTTCTTTAGCTTTCTGTGCACGTGCGCTTTCAGGTTCCTGTGTAAACACCCTAACCGCATCTGTCGAAAGCATGTCTGGCCAGTAGTGTTCGGAGACTGCGCCTTTATGTGGATTGCCGTTAGCGTCAAAGACTGGTAAGCCGACCTGATTTTGATATTCCCGCACGCTCTTCATCAAAGGTTGCAAAACATCAACAGCTTTCTTGGCACCTTGCGATAGTATTGTATCATCCACATTCTCACCACGAAACCGGTCTCGCATGTAGTCCGCAGCTTCCTGAATTTCAGACTTGTTGACACCCTGTTTGGAGAGTTCTTTTAAGGGAACATCCAAGAACTGAGCTTCCAATTTATCTTGACGAGCGAAGAAATTCTTCAAGCCTTCCGCAGCACGTTTTCCTGTGGGTCCAAGTTCAGCCACTTTGTCCACAGCTGGTTTGATAGCTGATCCAATAGACTTAAGGGTGGAGAATTTCTCAGGAGAAAGGTCCAGAGATTCTGAATCAGTAGATTCTCCCTTCGTAATCGGCTGCGTCTTTGCAGCAGTGCCTTCTTGCTTCCCGCCCGCTTCAACATTCTTTGGGTCAAGTAATAGTTTTCGCGCAAACAATCTCGCATAGTCATCTGGATTTTGTGTTAACCGTGCTTTCAACGCCGAAGCTGCATCTCGCAGGCCACTACGAAAAGGTGAATCCTGTTCGGAAAGTTTCTGGACAGTTGCTTGGCCAACTTTCGACGTGAGAAATTCCTCTACGTCTCCTTGATTCTTGGCACTCCACTCTTTGAAGGCTGGAGAATCTTTCACCACATTCTCAATCTTCTGTGCATGTCCTGCAACATCCACGCCAGCAACAGACTTTAGGTAGTTCCAAAATGCGTGGAAGGCTTCATGCGGAAGTGTTTCTTGATTTGCGTCCTTGCGAGAGACTTTAATCAGGGTGTCGTCAATTCCCTTGCGGACTAGTGCCACACCACGAACTGGTTGTCCTTCGTGCGTGATAGAGTTATCCTCCTCCACTTTGTAATTGCGGAAATTCGCACCAAGTTTCTTGAAATACTCAAGCATCGACTTGGTTGCTGGTTTGGACATAAGTTCGCTGCGGACCTGTTGAAAGAAAGGATAGGGAACTTCAGAATTTTCTGATGCGGGGACTTTAGCCGGTTGCCCAGCAAGAGCAACCTCACGAGTATTCTCAACAGGCGGCAACTCTCTGGGTTCTGGGGTTACTTCCCGCATCGCCTTCGTCTTCTCAACCTCTTGCTCTCCAAGAATAGATGCTTGATTCTCCGTTTCTAGTTCCTTCCTCAAAGCATCTCTCCGCTTCTCATCTGCAATCTTCAACTTCTCATTCTCAGCAGCAATCTTCGCTGCATCTTCATTCTCTTTCCGCGTAACGGCTTTAGCTAATTCTTCTGGATCATTAGCAAGTGCTTCCTGTTGAGCTTCAAGTTTCAACTCTTGAGTTGCCGACTTCTTATTTGGCACTACGTCAACAGGCGCAGTGGTTAGCTGCTTCTCATACTCTGCATCCAATTTTGGCTCGTCGATCCTCGTCTCACCAAGTGACTGCTTCTCAAGGCGAGGAGGAACTTCATCTGGTAACTTAGCGACATTCTCTGCAATTTCCTGTCCGGCCAGGGTTCCAGGTCCTTCCTGTTCCAGCATTCTATACTGTTCATCCGTGATTGTTGGATGCACACCAACCATTCTCCCAAGTTTGGTAGGTGAGGTTGATAATCCACCTCCAGCCATCTCAATTGCCAATTCTGCTGGGTCAACATCTTGTCCTTGGAATTTATGGTAACCGGCTACAGCAGCAGGAACACCAGCACCAATACCTGCATTGACCAAAGTGCCTACTTGTCCTGGGGTCATCTCTGTTCTAGCCGCTGGACCTGCAAGACGACTAATCAAATTGATGATTCCGCTTCCTAGTTGCTTGGTTCCTTCTACAGACGGACGAACCACCGCTCCGCCACCAACCACATTACCAAAAGCGGACGCAAGGTTGTGTTCTTGCCTCGCACGTTGCAAGTAATCTACCGCTGCTTGTGGAAGCAGTTTCTCCTGCAATGCATTAGCTCCAGCACCTGCTGCCATACCTGCGCCAATGCCTGCTGGAATCCCGACCACAGGAGTCATACTAGAAGTTGCACCACCAACTGCACTGCCAACTCCCATTGCAGCAAGAGAGGGCAAGACATTTGCTGCTGCATTCGCAAGAAAAGCACCAGTCTTAGAGGTTGTTGGCGCGACAGGAGATTCAGCAGCGTCCTGTTTTAAGACTCCTGGGATAGTAGGAGACGAGGCAACGCTAGGAAATCCTTGAGATGCAGCAGTCTCAATAGGCATTAGACTTGACGTTGCCTCATCAAAAGTATACTTTGCAGGGTCCTGTCCTGCGTTCAATACTATGTTACGCCGCTGTTCCTCTGTGTATGGCATAGGTTATTGAGGAATACCACCTTGAGAACCTGAATACTTCATGAACAACCTAATCAATTCCATTGGGTTGAATGCCCCAGGATTCGGTCCACCAAAAGCATTCATGACATCTTGAGGTTGCTGAACTCCAGGAATCGTAGTTGGCTTATACGATGGGTTGCTAGCAGGAGTTACCACGTTTGCCGTCGGTACATTGGTATTGTTATTATACAATCCTGCATTGCCAACTCCAGGAACCATTCCACCAGTCGGTTGAGGGGGATTGGGATTCGGTTGAGCAACAGGAATCGACATTGGAGGCATTACCGCTGTTCTGGATTCAGTTGTCTTAGGAACCTGCCCAAGAGTCATCTGTCCAGTTTTTGGGTCTTTAACAGGACCAGTCCCAAAACTAGTCATCGACTGTTGTGGAATCATGCCACGAATTGGAGAGGGAGATGGTGATAATCCTGGAATCCCAGAAGGTTCATAAACTAGACCGCCTTCAGGAACGGACACAGCAGAATTCTTGAACAGCGACCCAACTGGTGCATAATTTTCTGCTGTCTTGCCTGCCGCAAAAGAGTTGTAGGTTGCCGGATCGTTGGCAAACTTACTTGCCATATTCACGTTTCCTGCTTGGCCACTAATGATTCCTGGGACCACACTTGAATCGTATGACTGCCTGTTTCCTGGAGTGTCGAGAATGCCCATTCGACCAAGAACACCTGTCGATGTTGCATTGTTGGCTACATCTTTTTCTGCGTCACGTTTTGCCTCAACAATCTTGATTGCGTCAGCCGTGGAAACTCCCTGTTGCTGCAAAGCATGCGTGTGCCTGACATCCTCCAAAGCCCGAGTGGCTTCAATTTCTTTCTGTTTCAGAGCCAACTGTGCAGCATTGTCGGCAGAATGGACATCAAGCTGTCCTTGGTTACCAAGCTTCTGCAAAGCGACCTGATTCGGGAAATTCTGAGCATTAAGTCCCTGATTGATGTCAAGAGTCTTGTTAATCTCGCCAGCAGTATTTGTCCTGCCAAGCAACTTGTCTAGCCAGTTGCGTTTATCCACCGCACGCAAAGTTGCTTGACTGTTTCCTGCCGGTGCATCTGGATTCCCCGTCCCAGCTTCGTCGAATTCACTGCCTGCTGGAGTTCCAGCCATCTCATAATTTCCACCCTGCCCTGCACCTCCTCCAATTCCAGCAAGGAAGCCGAGATTCATCTTACCACCGCCGCCATGAGGTTTACGAGGAGTTGCCATATTATTTGTCTCCGTTCATATAACGAGCAATACTTCTACCAACTTCAGTAAGTCCATCAGCAGAATGTGTTTCAGTAGGTTTGTCCAAATCCTTAATCTGGTTGGACCAGATGCTATCCCGGAACTTCATGGAATTTTCTTGTAACACACAAGTTCCCCTCACCAATCCCAAGATTGTGAAGATCATCAACTCGCCACAGAGTGACAGGAACCTGCTTGCCTGTCGTTTCCATTCCTCAGTTGCATGTTCCCATTTCAGCGAGTCACGATATTGGGTGGCAACAAGAACATCAATCTGATACAAGACTCCAATGTTCTCTTGGTAGAAGCGGCAGGAGAATACGTCACGCGCCATGTTGGTGATGTCGAGAAGCTGGCTATTCAAATCCCTGTGTGGCCTCTCCTTGTCGCAGGGTTGGTCTCGGTCAATAAAGTCATCCACAGCATGGATATACTGTGCATATTTTATTGCGAAGATTTTCGCTGCGTCATTGCCGTCCAGTAAATCCAGATATTCTTTTGAGTTAATGTCCACCATAAAGTTGAAAATCTTCTGAGACTGAGGTTGGAGTGTAGCCGTTTAGATAGGTTTCGCGAGTGAAGATTATTAGCCACTTCTTCTCGTTGATGAACGAATGAGCTTCTTCTGGACCAATCACCATTTTCTTAAAAAAATCTTTCCAGAAGGTAACGTATTTTGTCTTCCAAGCACCCTGTTTACGAATCTTAAACTCGGCGTCTCCGTAAATGTATCGCAAGTTGACCACTTGATTCTTATGCAAGTGTGCCTTACACTCATAGCCGGGAGGACAAAACCATATCTCACAAGCAGTGTTGCCAATATGCCCAAGCTTCAATCCCCAACAGGATTCGTGGCGCAGGATTTTAGGAAGTCCGAAGTTCATCAAAACTCCATTCTACTTTAGGTTGTTTACGAACTTCCGTGAGAAGTTCTAAGCATTTGTGATGCACCTGCTTCATGTAACCAACAGGATCATAAGTATTCTTAGCTGCAACCTTATGCATCTCGTATGCAAAGTATATAGGAATTTCTCTCCTGTTACTGAGATCAAATTGGGCTTCTAGCATGACACACTTCCCATAATTTGTGCAACACGATCCAAGCTGTCACGTTGCTGAGATGCCAGATTCTGTTGATTGGTTACATTTGCGGCCGAAACTCCAAGCAAGTTGTTTGTCAGGTTAGCCGTCTGTCCTCCAAGATTTCCTTGCAAGCTTCCTGTCAACTGATTTGCTGCGTAGTTGTTATTTGAAGGCTTTCCTGTCGCGACTTGGGCAACATCAATGCCTGATTTCGCACCAGTCTGCAACCCCTGAAATGTATTCAACGCATTCGTCAAGTCTGCCCGCTTCTTACTCAAAGCGTCCCCAAAAGACCCAGCAGCCGCAAGTGTAGTTGTCTGTGCTTGCGGATTAAATCCATTCGCACCATTCAGTCGATTGATTCCACGTTCCTCTTGCGCTAATTCACTGCCACTCAAGGCATTAGGGTCCATTCCACCAATCAACTTCTGAAATGCTTCGCTTGCGGCTTTACGATTAGCAAAGAATTCTGGATCAGTTGCCATCTGTTGAGCAAGAACTTCCTGATTCAAAGCCTTCCCAGGACCAGAAAGTGCATTCAAGTCTGCCTGTGCGGTATTCGTGACATTCGACGAATAAATATCCTGCCCAACCTTATTCAACTGCGGGGCATACTTACTATACAAGTCTGCCTGCAATTGCTGATTCTGAGGAGCAATGACATTTTGTGCATTCTGTGTGGCCTGTTCCACAGGAAGAATGTTCTCGGTATAAGTTTTGATCAGCGCAGGAAGATTAGCAACTAATCCCTGGAGGGCTTGTGCTGTCGATTCGCCTGCTGATTGTGGTGCTGGGTCGCCGCCCATAGTTTTAAGATTAGAGAGTTAGTCCGACCTGTTATATACCGTCCCCGTCGATTAGCAGTAATTGTCCATCCTGGGAACTGTTCTTGAAAGTGAAGGATGAAGGATCGTAGGCATTCCGAAGAGGAAAGTATGTGTGAAATATGAAGCGTGGCGTTCTCACTGTGCGTCCTGTAAAGAACAATTCCTTCCAACCCCTTTGGACTTCTTCCTGTATGGATTCTTGTTCCAGGATCGGTGAGCAGTCTAATGAGTTGGCTAAGAGACCACTCCCCATCAAATGCTTTTTTTGCTCTTGGATGCTTGAAGACATAAACTAGAATCTCAAGGAGTCCGCCGTGTGGTTGTGTCATTTGTGGCCTGCTGAACAGGAGAAACGTCAACAGTCTGATACTGCAAGTCGTAGCAAACTGCGGTTAATTGTGCATCAGTGTCCCAAGAAATTTCAGCACCAACTCGGAATCCACGATTGGCAATTGGATTGTTTCCCCCTAGAAGTTGATAATTTGGACGCACTGGAAAGCCTGCAATCACTGTATTTTTGATTGCTTTACGCAAGACTTGTGTACAGAGGGGAATTTCATCAACATACCAAGTAGCAGCAAGGGTGCCATCCGTGGTTGGAGACTTAACAAGAGCGTTGACACCAACTAGAATGGTTTGCAATTTTTGATTGGGAGGGCAGTGGTCGCAAGGGTAGAAACGAACAAGGTCAGTTTCTGTTTCGTGAGCATACAATTCTAGAGATTCACCCTCCGAAGTTAGGGCAAATACTCGTTGCTTGTTGCCCACACGACTAACCGACAGTTGGACCATCTCACCAAAGAATCCTGTCGGCGTATCGTAGGCTTCCCAAATTTGTAGGATTCGATTATAGGCTATAATACAGCGACCAAACGGTGTCTCACACAGAAAAAGAACATACTGCTTGTAGTTCACTCCACCAACCGTTGATGGTTGTGTAATGTTTTCAAAAATTCCAAGAATTGGAGAGGCGATTCCCTGGTTATCCTGCACTGTGGCAATCAAATCTGTTACACAAGTGATGCCCTCCTGTCCAATGATATACGTATCTGTCTTGCTTGGAATGAATGCGAAAGGGCCAGAAATGGGATACTCCCAAGTGGAAATAGTTTGGTATATTGGCTCCCCAAAAAGTAGAGTTGCAGTGTTCTTAGATACTTGAAAAACATTTCGTTGAGTGCCAACAAGGAAAGTTCCAGGGGTAACAGTCTTTCCTAGTGCTATAATCTGGTCAAACCCAACTTGATAAGAGACTTGCTTGGCACCACCAGCTAATTCACTTGGTAACTTCTGACCATTGGTATCAATAATCACCATGAAGTCAACTGGCCTCCCACTTACCGAACGTAGAATGCTAATTCCATCCCTGTCCACCATATACAACACACCGTCGGCAAACATCGGTCTAGTCCCAATCGGCACATATTCTCGATTGTCGTCAGTCCACTGCTGGTAATTCTGAGTCACTCGGGAGGTTCCGTCTGCAAGTATTAACCAAGGTTGGTTAATTCCGTCCATTGCAATAACAGCAGCAGGAGATGGGGCAAGTGGTGAAGAATCATACTGGACACCATAAGCAGCAGAAGCTTCGTCCACCAAAGTCCTAGGATAGTTGATTGTGCTTCCGGGAATCAACTCTGCAAAAATGATTGGTGCCGTTGGTGACATCAAGAATCCGCCTATCTGATTGTAAGCACTTCCGACAATACTAATATCACGATAGAATGCCTTCCCGTCCACAAACATTAGGCGGAATTGTCCGAAGTTGTAGTTGCCCTGATAAACAGTTCCTACAGGCACGACTTCAGCTACAGCCTTCTTGTTAGGCTGTATGACCTTCTTTAATGACCGAGCATTGAACAGTGTGAAATAGCAGTTCTCTGCTATCTTACTGTTGTCGCCCAGTAAAGTATTGAGGCCACCGCTGAAATCTGAACGCACGACTGTCGCGTCTATCATACCCATGTGATCGTCCTATCCATTTACTGCCACCGAAATCCATTGGTTTATCTTCGGAACCTTCTTGGTCAAAGTTGACCGCTGAGAAGTAATCTGAATACATCTTAGAGAAGTCATTCTTCTCTGTTTGTGAAATTGAATTATTGGAGGTTCCACCAAGCACACCCCATATGATAACATTGTCATACTGGTTGTTACCTACCATGTCTGAAGGGAAAATAAGCGGCTGAAATCGTTGCTTATAGCAGCAGTCAACAGCGGTGGCTGGGTAAAGATAGACAATCGGGAAATCAAAAACCTGAACAATCATATAACGCGAGAACGTCTGATTGTTTGGAATTCGTGCAAGTTCCCTATCATTGGCGTCTGTGACTACTGCATCACCAACAGATGCTGACCTCACACGCAAGGTATTATCAGGATTCCAGACGAACTTCTGGATGGAGGCAATACCCTCGTTGGATATTGGATTGAGCGGAGAGAACTGGTTGGTTGTTAACTTAACCGTTTCTCCTGGAGCAAATACCAGTTCTTCCTCTACCTTACCTGCCAAATTTGTTGCACCATTAATGACCACCCTGACAGTATTGGTGTCGGGCTTTGTCAGGGTCACCGTCAACGGTGCCGTGCTTGCCATGTTTCTCTCAAGAGGTCCAGTTCTTAGTATACGGAAGTTACAATAATCCGCTGCCGACCAGTTGGAATTATGGTATTTCGGACCCAATGACTGTTGGGAAATTCTAGCATTCCAGAGATAGACACGGAATCCGCGGGGAATACCCACATACCCAGGCAAAGTGACGCTGTTGGTGTCCAGACAATAATTGAATGTGAACTCAAATAGATTCTTATCCAAGTCTACCTGATTATACGCATTCTCTGCCACTATGTTGATCTCGTCGACAAGCCAGTCATACATATCCGAATTGGTGACATCCAGATTTAGCTTCTGGGCACACTTTCTATGAATGTATTCGAGGGACATAAGACTTACGGGAATTTAACTGCGTAACCTTTGATCCGCCAGTTTGCCGGTGTGATATTTCGCAAAGTTCCAGGAACTGCTCTATCATAAACTGTTGGGCCTCCGGCACCCTCAGACGTTAACCATGGAAAGGGTGCCAGTCCAATCAAAGTTGCATTTGCGTAAGCTGCCGGGGTGGTATAGTTGCTGTTCACCTGAAAGTTAACTGGAAAATTCACCTCGTCATTGGCCACATATCCGTATTCTGGGGTGACATTCACCAAGGTGAACCAAAATTGATCTGGCTGAACAGTCAGTCCATGGCTGAAGGTAACTACTGCATTATCTAAGACTGGAACAGCAGCATAACTTGGAACTGGAGTGCGATAGGTGTTGACCTGAGAAGATGCTGTAACCAATGTCACAGAACCATCCGCCCCAACAGCCAGTGTCTTGCCTGCATTGCCCGATCCACCAGTAACTAGAGAAGCTAACGGAACGGTTTGACTTCCAAGAAGTGTGGCTAAGGTTACCCATTCGTTTCCTGTTCGTCCTGCGTTAGTTCTGAGAATACTAAGGGCCGCTCCAAACTGAATAGACGATGGATTTACCACATTCGTCTGTAGATTTAACTCATCAACAATCGAAAATAGCTTCCACTCTAATACTCCAGTCCCGTTAACATACAAGAAAGTATTTGGGTCACCTGGAACTATTGCCGCAATCGCAAGTGACCCGTTAGGTATGATGCTTCCAGGAGCAACCAACTCGAAAGCTGTAGAGCCTCCATTAATCCGCAATACAAATCCGCCAGATGACGACGGGGCAAACAGCTTATTGATAGTGATGATGCCATTCGAAATTTGATCCGCAGAAGTAATTGCATCATCGCCCACAGCTTGCGCTGCCCAGGTTGCCGGAGCAGACACAAAATAATGAAATACTCCTGTATCGTCCATCCAAATAACATTCTCAAGAAATGCTTGAGGCCAGTCAACAGTGGATGGTGCGGCAGTAGATTTCAATACCAACCCCAATCCAATTCCTGTGTTAACCCCACCTTCCTGCACCATCTGCAAGTATTGTGCGGCGGAAAGATTTGGTTGTCCTGTAGGGTCAAGACCGGCAAGAAAAAATTGAACAGGCATAGATATTTAAACTCGTGGATTGTTAAAAATAGAAGGAATTGGGCAAGGGAGAGGTTCCCAAATGTTGGCGTTGGTTGTCACTCCATTATCCTCAGTGGGTGGATAGTAGGCGTTGATGATATCCAACAATTTTGAAGTCCTCAGAATCATAGGTGCAGCATTCAAGATTGTTGTGCTACCATTATTGATTGTCCAGACTTCAAAAACTACTCCAGCAGCAGGGAGTGTTTCTCCGGCATACAATGGATAATGTAACACCATTAAGTCACTTGACCAGATCAGGCGGCGATTGGGATTGTAAGGCGCGTCCGCTGAGGGCCACCTAACTGCAAGAACAAAGTTGTTCATTGCAAACTGGTTTGGGACAAACAAGTCGCTGATTGCCCAATTTTCCGAGAAGGTTACGTCAAATTCAAGCGCAATATATGATGCCCCAAGCCAATCAAAGCCATTTAACATGAACGCAGGAATAGTGACAGTTGCAAGTCCCTGTTGTGCAACCACTACAGGCTTGTAGTAGATCATCAAACTCGACTGAAACAGTCCTATTCCTTGAGTGTTCATTTCCCTTTAATTATCTCCTGCAACTCTGCATCATTTAACTTCCTGAGTATCTCCAGCATCCGACTTGTTGGGACGAAATACCCATCATAAACATTTGTCGAGACACTATTCGCTGGCAAGTGTGTGACACGCTGGTCATCGCGGATTACTATTAGTTGCGTCTGGCAACTTACGCAAAGAATCGTCAAGCAACTCATTAACAGCAACATCGTTGCCTGTGGTGAGAGCTTTGTTGATTGCTGCCTCTTTCGCGTCATGTGCAATTGTTGGATCATCCTTGTGGTTGTAATACCTGTAGATGAAGAAGGCAATGAGCGCAACAGCAGTTCCTATGGTTGCCCACATTTATTTGGTGGTGATAGTAGTTGTGACAGGTGCCGTTGTAGTAACAACACCGGTGCTTGCAGCTGAAGTCTTAACAAACGAGCGGGCAATCGTATAAATTGCTGCCAAGGTATCAATCGCCACAGCCTCAGCAACGGGCAAGGGATGCCCAAGTGCGTCAAGAACACCCTGCCCAAGAATCACCACAAGAATCAGAATCCATTCAGTAGTCGTTCGTCCAGCTTTGATGGTAGGAAGATCACGTTGAACAACCTGGATTGCCTGTGGAACTTCAGCCACAATTGCTGGAATGTCCTGTGCCACATTCTTGATTCCACCAGACTTGTAGTCCGAAATCGCCTTTTTTACAATCGCCTCAATCTTGGCTGTCTCGTCGCTCAACTCTTTAACTGCCGTTTGTGTTGCTTGATCCATTTTATCGTCTTTCTATTTACTTGGTTACGTGTGGTCCGAAATGTTCCAGCAGCTTGATACCAAGTTCTAAAGCAGCTATTATGCCACCACCTGCGTAGATTATCCGTTCTGTCCTTTTAAATGCTGGAATCAAATCCTCGTTAATTACCTTCTGCATTTGTTTTGTTCCTTCTCGCAATCCCTGATTCTCATCTGTCCCATAAACTGTAGCATTAAGTTTGTCAACATGTTCTTTCATGGTTTTCCGCTCAGCTTCAGCTAATTGAGTTTTGATTTCTAGGTCGTTGATGCGACCAGATAATGCGTTAATCTCGTAGAATTGTTTCGTATCATCTTCCATATTATTTACGACTTGGAAGTTTCGCTGCGTTGAGGATTACGACCAGACAAATTGAAAATAGAACAGCGAGGATCATAGCTACTCAATTCTCACCAACTATAAACCAATCATAGGTAGATGTGTCCGTAGCTGTTGCAGTTACTGTAAACTGTGATCCAGGAGTTACAGCATACGTTGGCATTAACGCTGGAGTTCCGCCAACAGTGCGAAGTGAAAAAAAGATATGGTCAGTAGCAGCAACTGTAGTATTACTAACTGTAGCGCCTCCTGCAACTAGCGTTACAGTTCCAAGTCTACAATTAGCTCCCGCTTTAAGATAGATACCCTTACCAAGTGATGCAAACTTCAAGTCAACAGCTGTTATGGTTACTTCATCACTTTTAACAGACAACTTAGTTGAACCAGTTCCAGCCGTCGATGTGGCAAAATCAAGCTGGCCATTTCGTGTTGATGCAGTAGAAGTCCAAGTGTTCTGCTGTTTGGCAGTTATAGAAGCCCCCAAAAAGACGGTAGAAGACGTAGTGGTAAAATTATACTGAGCAAGAATAGAACTAGGAGTTCCAGAATTGTCAGTATTTGCATATGACATCGCAGGAGAACTTGTGCCCGCATAAGACAACTGTAAACCTCCAGCTAGCCCCCAAGTTGAAGACCCGGCAAAGGGACCTGGACCAGCTCCTTGATAAAATAAACCATTGACAGGCGCCGCACTTAAATCTGCTCCAGTTCCACCTTTAGTTTCCGGAACAATACCTGTATAGGTTGTTGCCACGCTACCAGCAGAAGTTGTAACATCTCCGGTTAACGCCGGGAATCTAGCCGCTGCAAGTGTCCCTGTAACCTCACTGCTGCTCAAGTCTGTAGGACCATTCGTCAATAATCCACCAGAACCCCATCGAGTTGGGAAGTTAGTCCCACCACTATTCGTGAACGCATTAACTACTGTCACCCCTCCCGCACTAATCCTAACCTGCGGAACTGTTGCTGGAGAAATTGTAATACTGCTACCCTCTATCGACAACGGAAAGTATGTTGAGTTACTTGCTGTAAGTATGTGTGCCGTGCCTGACTGGACATATTGTCCAAGGTAATGTTGGTTCGATGGAGGAGTTGCTCCACCTGTCACCCAGGTTCCAGGAACATAGAGGAAGGTTGCAGCACCTCCATTACGAAAATCAAAGTTCAACGCCCGTGCCTGCATTGGCAACCAAGCAGAAGCTCCAAAATCTCGCGAATCCAAGAAACCAGTTCCACTTGCCATGATCCAACTTGTTGCCTGTCCAAAAGTTGGAGCAACAGCAGCAGCGGGAAATGAATAAGTCGGAGGTGTCCAAAGTCCAGGACCATTAGTTAAGACCATGACTCCTGTGTAGGTTGGAGCACTAGCAGTAGGAGCACCTCTAAACCAGACCATCCCGTCTGCCGCAGTGTCACCTCTCCAGCGTTGCACCCAAGACGCTTTTGAAGTGTCAACTAGACGATCCGAGAATGGATTGTAATTTTGTCGAAGCTCCAAAATACCGGCCGTCGACGAAACAAACGAATGCTGGCTATTAATCCAAGTGACATTGTTTGAGACCAACAATCCTGAAGTGGTATCAGGTGCAATATCAATCGCATTACCCCAAAGATTCAATTTCTTGTAGGTTGTTGCTGGGTCATAAGCTAGAACATATCCTTGCGGGGCATTATATGCAAGAAATACTCCGGCTTTCGGGTAAACTAGTGGTCCACCAGTTGTGCCCACTCCGTTATCGAGGTTCAAGTATCCCTTAATAAAAGCATTTCCACCCACTCCCAAGCCGTAACCGTCTGGCATCGGAGTTCCACCAAGATTTATCGCCAATCCGCCAGGTCCTTGTGGATTTATAACCACCGGACCATTTGTCTTACCTACACCAGATTGTGAGAAGATTGTTACCGCCCCACGATTCGTGTCCCATCCTACAAACAAACCGTTAGTTCCAGTATCAGAATAGAATTTTGCTGTGCTGCTTGCTGGATTGACCGCAGAAGTTCCAATCACACGTTCTGGATTGATTATTCGGCAAGCATCAGCAACCGCCTGCCCGATCAGAATCATGCCCGCCGCATTTGGATGCAAATGGTCACCGGAATCATACCCTGATTGTAGAGTGCTATAATAATAGGCATCCGTCAGAGCGTTTGCAGTGCCCACATAAGGATCAGCATCGACAAGAATTGAGTCTGTAGACAATGATCGCTGCTCAATAAATTGCTGGAGAGGCTTCTTATCAGTCGAAGTGCTTCCACTTGGAAACACTCGACACCAAATAATCTTAATTCCTGCTGTCGTCAATGCATTTGCAATGCTGGTTAGATTATTTGTTATTGTCCCAATCGCCACCACACCATTTAAATCGTTAACTCCACCTTCCAAAAGCACAGCTTTAGGATGCAAGTTGATAACATCATTTGTCACCCTAGCCAACTCTAAAGTTGTCGTATTCCCAGGCACGCCCATATTCTGAAAGGTGATTCCACCGAGACGTTGGGCAGCATTGTAGGTAATCGTCAAGGCTGTATTAAATGGATTACTGCCGTTATTTGTAGTAAATGCGGTATTGGTAAAACCACCACTAATAATCGAATCCCCGAAGCCCACAATAGAAGGCGCTCGCATATAAGCCTCTAGCGGAAAAGCAAACCCACTCAACTGCGTCTGGGCATGCCAGTTATATCCGACTGTCCCTGGAGTGGAAGTCGTCACCCAAACACTGCCAGTTGGTGCTCCAGTGTAAGCAACGAAATTCTGCACAGTCGCCGTTGAATATTCAAATCGAAATCCTTGGTAGTCACCCTCTTGAACAGAGGTGATTGGAGTAGCAAGGTTCACCAAGTTGGTGACACCAGCAACAAGAGAGGGTAGAAAGTTGTCGCTTGTCCCAACCAAATCAAAGGTTCCCAAGGCGTTAGTCCTCCAAACTTTAGCATAAACTGCGGAGAGTCCAGTCAATACCGAAGCATAAACCCGCACCTGACTAATGGTTCCCGTCTGCCGGATGCGATAATAATGGACATCGGTAATTCCCTCATAAGCTGTCCCGCTTGTTGCCCCAAAATTAGCTGCTCCACCTATTGCCGGTTGGTAAGGAGCAACAATCACCAGATTCGTGTTCGGAGTAAAATCAATATTCGTGACAGTTCCTGTGAAAGTTACCGAACCATTGGTTGAGTTGGTGGTTGAACCTCCAATAATATTTGGATTAAACAGTGTGATGTTCGACATCCCAATATTGTTGATTGCCAGTTGCAATACCCAACGACCATTTGTAGCATTAGGGGGATACGGAGCATAGATGTTTGAGGCGTTAGTTGCTAACACTGACCCCCTGATATAAGTGAACATCCCCTGCCCGCCATCATTCACGTTTGTTGTCCCAACCACGAAGACATTTGTCATCGTGTTATTCGGGGTTAGACTTAACAGATTTGTCAGTGTGTTGCCAGACAGGACTGTCCTATCTTGAGCAACTCCTATCAACCACAACAACAAACCAAAAATCACAAATAATTTTCTCATAACATCTCAAAACGGCCAGCACCAGAAATATCATCAGGTTGAACGACATTAAAATCATCCGCTGTCTCCACACTAGACGGATTCCACAAGTAACGAAATCCTTGCCCGTCTCCTGGGGTAAGGTGATAAAGTGTTGTGTAAATAACTTTCTGAAAACGTCTTTCTGCCGTTACTGTTCTTAAGTCCGCCACACCATTATACGCTGGTGTTCCGACTTGAAGTTGGACAATTTGATCCTCAAGAAGTTGCAAAATCGCCACCAACCCACTCAAATCTATGGTGATAGTTCCAAATCCCCCAACCAATGCTTTCCGAACCTGTTGCCAAATAGCCTCCTCTTTAACATTATACTGAGCAAGAGTAACCTCCTTTTGAATAACTCCCTGCGACAAAACCGCCCAATGCTCAGGCAATCCAGCAATATTGCCTGCCGTTACTGTAAACGTCCCAATATTGTTAAAATCTATGTCGGCCATAACAAAAAAAAAGTTTGGGTGATAGTTTGCTGTCCTACCACCCAAACCAACCTAACCGATTAGAACGCCGGAGCGTAAGTCACGAAGATAGTCCCTGGAGCGGAACTGTAGACCGTGACACCAAGTGTGGTATAAGCACCAACCGATGCCCGACCCACAGGAAGCGTGGTTCCCATCGTCTGGATAACACTCAGAACTGGTGCCGCAGCCGTGGACACATCGTTGCTCGTCGCCACATTACTGATGGCGTTGAAGAAGTTAGTGGTCACGATGCCAAGCGAGTTCGTATATACGTTGGTATAAACAATATTTGTCTCGCTGTAGCTGTAATACGCTGGACGCACCAAGTTTGTGCTATTCGTCCGCGTGTCGTAGAGGAAGGATAGGTCGTTAGTGTTCGTTGCGGAGGTGCTAACGAACGACACACTCTGCAACCTATACTGACCTTGCAAGATGTTGGTGATCGTCCCAGCGGGGATTGATTTCACCAACAGTGTTTGAGCTTGTGTGGCAGTTACTAGCACACACAATCCGATGATGTAACTAAGAAGTTTCTTCATATTCTTTGTTCCTTGTTGTTAAGAACTGTTAACCGACCGCCGTGCCTTGAACCGTCACATTAGGCTCAGAAGCAAACGGACCCTTCGTGCGACGATACAGAATCGGCGTCACCGAACGAAACTCAACTGGCAAGCAACCAAAAGTCGCCTCAGAGATGAGTTGCAAGTTGTGCTTGAACTGGTTGTTGTCGATGACTTTGCCAGCATCGTCCAACGACAGAACATTGTCAGTCATCAGAACTTCACCGTTCCAGTTCATCGCCCGAAGCTTCTCCGGCTCATACTTCTTGGACCAAGGCCCTGGAGGCATTCCAACTTTCAAGCCACGATAACCAACTTCACCGGCAATGAAGCCAATCTCAAACTGTGCGACATTAGGGTCTTGTTGTGTGCCAGCAGGAAACCCGCGTGAATACAATGGATTAGGAATCGTCTCCTGGAAGTTCGGAGCATTCGGATTCATCTCAATCGTCTCAGGCTCGGGCCAAGTAATGGCAGGAGTATCATTCGTCGTCTTGATGTTGAACCTCAGAGGGAGAACATCGAACTGAACGGTAACGTCGTCGAACGGAGTTCCATGAAACTTCTGGCCAACAATGTCCAACTGGATAGGACGATTTTGCCGTAGGTAAGGATCAAACGTCCATTGCCGATAAGCACTCGCACCCATCGACAAGAGATACTTGCCATCAGCCAACTTGTCACGCTTCGAGACTTCAGTTCCCTCGAACGGAGGAATCCGCAAGTCGTCAGAAAGGATGTTGCATACACGCTCAGTGTTAATCAAGTCCAAGGTTCCACCAGTCCCAGATGCTCCACGGTTACCAACACGCAAGGCCATGTTGATCCAGAAAGCGTCGTCTTTCGTTGGTGTCCCCGTTGCCGTTACATTAGTTCCAGGAAGAGGAATACCAACAGGAGCCTCAACTAGATAAGTTCCTTGAGTGTCGTCGCAGATGTAGATATATCGCGACCAGTAGAGGAACTGAGTGCGGTAGAAGAGTTCCCGAAACCGCATCACCTGATCATTGATGTCGTTCAGGGTATACTGAACGTGATCGTTGAAGAAGGTGGTAAAGTCTTGGTAAAAGTTGAATACCGGAGACTTAAACTGATGCCAGCAGACTTGCGCCTGAGTCGTTGTTTCACGCGTGGTGATATAATCAACGAGAGGCGTAATCCCAATGACTTTCGGATTCGCAAACTGTCGCAAGTTCGGAGAAGGTTCCTTCCGAACAGATTTCATGATCGGACCCATGTTCTGCTGCCATGGGCGTTCATTCACCATGTTCGAATAACACTGCCACATTTTGCCTTTGCGATACTGTTCCTGCGCAAAGTAAAACGGGAGAGAATTGTAGAGTGCTGTGTCCTGCTCTGACCAGAGATTCGTAAGAGGATTCTGGTCAATAGAAGGAACTGCTAGAAGTGCCATAAGTTCCTGAAAAGATTACTGACAGTTAAATTTACACTTTTTCCGCAAGTGTAAGTTAGCGGTTCCTGTAATCCCTCCTTGAAGGATGGCCTGAGAAGACTGGCCGCAAAATAGAAATCCTAGATAACTAAAATGCTAAAGCTACCTAAGCATCAAGTATGCCAAGGTAGCTTTGAGCAACTGACTTTGGAGTTGAAAATTACTCTATTTCACCTTTCAACCGCCTAAATGTATCCTCATTGATTTCAGGCACGACCGACTGTTGCCCATTAGTCGTCCTGCTTGCTCCACTATTCGCTGCTGTCGCTGTTGGTCCTGCTTGTCGAGCATTCTGTTTACTTACCGCAGCACCATTTTCTTTGTTCCTCAGCAATTTCACCATCTCCAGAGACTCCATCGCCAAGGTTGCCATATGCACGGCAAACGGCCATAGAACATTCTGCTTGCTGACTCCAATCTTCAACATTTCCGTCTCTACCGCCGACAATTTCTTCTTACCATCGTCCGACTTGTAGATGTCTTTGCAGACAAAATCGATTGCCCGCTGGACATTCTGTTGAACTTGGGCATTCTGTTGCTTGTGTTGGTTGACGAATCCATCAAGCTTCCCTTGAAGTCCTTGCTTGTGTCCACTAATTGCCGTCAAGTTTCGCAATAAGGTGATTTCCGCCTCAGGACTCGCTACCTGTTTCGGTCCTTGGACGATTCCACCCTTTCCATCGTCATGCAGGTTTGTCCATTCTTTCCCGTTCTTAACATTCGTCAATTGCTGAACGTAATGAGCCTCCACTTTCTCAGCGGTTGTCAACTCGTTTGTCAACTGTCCAAATTCTGGGGTTAGTACATAAGCATTCTCAGCCTCATAGTAAGATCGTTGTGCCTCCTTGCCGTCAAAAGACTTGACCTTGCCCTCTAATTCGGTTGCTTTCGCCTTAAGTGCCTCATGCTCGACTTTCGTCTTCTCATACTCTTTCAACAATGGAGCAACCTTCGAGAAGTCATTGTTATGCAAAGACTTTGCAACCTCCAGCAGGTTTCCCGACAATCCTGAATAGTCTCTTGCAGACTGTTTTCCTGTCGTTACTTTAGGTGGCTGAGACTGTTGCTGCTGCCCTTTACTCTTGTCCTCAGGTGTGCCCTCAGGTGTATCCTCAGACAGGCCGTCGCCAAGGAGTTTCTTCATCCGCTCCAAGCCTGCATCTTCGCTATTTTCCGTTTCTGGATTCTCGTCGAGAGTTGCCTGTCGCTTAGGGGCTTGGTCAGTGGTTACTGGTGCATTCTCGGTGGTTGTTGTGGTTGCTTCTTGTGATTCCTCCTCACCACCTGTCCCATTCTGCATCTGTGCGAATGATGTTGCAGAGGTGGACGAGACTGGTGTTGACTTACTTCCACCTGCCGCTCCAAGTAAGGCTAGCGGTCCTGAGGCTGCTGCCGGCGCTGCTTGATTACTGTTGTCGTCTGGCATAAGTTACTGACTTTCGATTAGGTCTGAGGTTCCTGTTTTGATTTGTTTGATACACTCCTCTAAGGTTGCTGCTACCGTCACTGCACGCAACAATGCTAAATGCTCATGCTGTCGCTTGGAGATTTCAACCATCCGTTTCTGCTTTGTCACCAATATGCTTTCTAGTTCCCGCAACAACGCCTGACAACCTTCCTGTGCTAGAAACTGCTTACGCAGAAGGTTGCGGACTTCCTGAGGTTGGGACGTTAGTGGACTGGTTAGATGCTGGACTTGCTCCAGAGTTGGATTGCTGTTGACCATTTTGTTGATTAGGTTGTGGTTGAACTCCTGCTAGCTGTTGGGCTGCCTGTATCATCTGTTGCACTTGTTGCACTTTGTCAGGCATGATCTTGGCAATATCAGGGAGCATCGCCTGAACAACTTGTGACAGTGCAAGCAAGGTATTCTTCATCATGTCACCCTGTTGCAACAATAGCGCAAAATCTTTGCCGTCCTCTGGCAACAGGAGTTCCAGAAACTTCTGCAAGTATGACGAGACGATTGTTGTTCCCTGTATCATTGGCCATGCATTTGCCATTTTCGTCAAGCGATCCTGACGCTTGATGACATCGGAGTCGCCTGCTGCAAGGACTCGATAATGCTGGGCAAGGACCATTTGGTCATTATCAATTAACAACTCTGGCTCTGTCTTGCCCGGAAGTGTTGTCATCACCTTCTTGCCAACCAGATAGATTATATTCTGCTGCGCCAAGTTTTTTGCAATCTTGAAGATAAACGTATATGCTTGGTGGATGAAGTTGCTATACATCGATATGCTGATACCGTTCAACGACTGCGTATCCTCCACACTAGCATCTACTTCTGCTGCCGTTGGTCTTGTCCTTCCCGTTTTTGACTGCAAGGCTGCCGTTGCCTGTCCTGCATCTTGCATCTGATTGGTCCTGCGCAATTGCAAGAACCTCATGAAGTTGGGGTCAGAGGGCGGAAGATTAAAGAATCCAATCTTCTTGTTGTAAACTAATCCTGTCCTGATTTTAACAGAGGTCTCCTTCAATGCCGATCCCTGCGATTCTGGGTCGTCAAGGTATGCATAGACACCGGACCCACGCACGAAGTTATTGGCTAACGCTGACATTCCTGTCGTCTGAAGTTCTTGCTCAAACTCCTGCAAGAAGACAATTCCACGCGACAATCCCAATTCCTGTTGTGAGGTCTGGTAATATTGATATGCGAAGTAGGGTAATTCTATCAGACCTACAGGTTGCCACTGTTCTTGCTGTGGAACTGGCGGAACTCCAGGTAGGGGTAGTTGTTGTGCTGCCTGTTGTGCCTGTCCAAACTGTGGATTTGGAATCTTGAATCCTAATTCCACCCGTTGAGGTTCACGCAACCACTTCTTAGCATCTCCATCTTTCGAATACCACAGGCTGTAGATCTGATTACCGTCGTCGCTATTCTTGTAGGTTACTTTATAGACAATGAACAGGAAAGTCAGAAAATCCTGCTGTTCTTCACGACTTTTCACTAAAGCATCCACAACTTCCTGTGAAAATCCAAACTCTACCACCTTTTCTTGCAACTGATCGGCGGTATATCGATAGATGCGAATAACACAAGAATTGTCATCCATCTTGATTGCTCGACGGTTGTAGATGAAATCTAGGGGCGAAACAAACTCAAGTGCAAGCTTCAGAGGTTTCGTCTCATCGTAGACAACTTCTGCAAATGCAATTCCGTGTGACAATCCTGCGTCGATGATCTTATAATGTTCTGTCAACCATCCATTATATTTGCATCCTGTGTTGAATGCTGTTTCCAAAACCGCAGGATCATCGTCGGGAAAGTGGACGTTATCGAGTTTTACCAAGCGTGGACCAGAAAGATAGCTCAGAAATGCCGGAAGTTCTCGACGAATGGTGCTATCGATCACCCTGTCGGGAATCAACGTCTCGTCACTCAACAACCGACCATTCACTCGCTCTTCCTCCACACTAACATCCACAAACCTGGTGTCGTTCTCGCTTCGATAGACAGGTTCCACCTGTGTTATGAAATCAGAAATCATCTGCGAGAACTTCTTGGAGGACTTGTCGTAATCGAAAAGCTTCATGGCTGTTAATTCTTCAATTGCTTCCACCTGTTACGTGTGGAGGAGTTAGATCGTGAGTTGATTAATGTTCCGAGATTCAAATAGCAGAGTTGCTCTTGCTTATGCGTGGATTGGGAAGACTTCAAGTATCGCGACCAAGCTTCTTGCGTGTCACGTTCTTGCGTGGATACATGGGTATCTACCACTTCTGCCGTTCCCACAAAAGCATCCGGCTTCACATTCGCATACGCGAGAACATAGGCATCCGCGCGGTCTGGTGATCCATGCCCGCGTAATTTTGCATCAATCTTTGACTCCAAACTCATGACGCCTGCGTCTGACGGCTTGTTGAAATACCTGTTGCTCAACTGGTCTTTCAACGTCTCGTCATGCTTGGGGATGATTAAGGTTCTGTGTTGTAGATGCAACTTGACGTTGTAGTATAATTCTATTCCGCGGTTCCTGAACCTTGCTGGATTAGCTGCTTTAGACTCATTCCGCAACCTTCTAATTGGCCACCCTCTATCTGCAAGCATGGTAATCAGTGCTCGTCCTAATCCACCCTCATCACCGTTCACATTATCGGGCACAAGACCTTTTGCCCGCCACTTATCAAGAAACGCCGCAAGCCTATTGACTACGTAGTTTGCGTCCTTGTTCCTGAAGAACTCTACGTCAACTACCATGTTGCCATCTATGATGTATCCTCCGCATTCATCTCCACCAATCGACAGGGAGAAGTCAATTCCTGCACGTAAGATTCCCTCACCTTCTCGCTTGTGTGCTGGTGGATGTAGGATCAAGTCGTCAATTAACGCCCTACTGATTACTGTCGTTTCCTCCTGTGAGGTGAACTCACTCCAGAATTGGCTACGCAATATTGCATCTCCTGCACCGTAATATCCTTGATCGGCTTCTGCTTTCTCTCGTGAGATGTGGGGACATTCATCTATGGTCACCTTGCGAAATGAATACTTCCACGCTTGTCGTGGTTGTCGCATCTCTATCGCATCTCGATAGTGTTTGTAGAAATCTCCACCTGTGGAACCTGCTGACGACACTTCTATCCAGTAGTTGTAGGTGCATCGATTCAGTCCCCGGAAGTTGCCTGTTGGGATGCCCTTGGCTTCGTTCAAGACGATTGCACAGTCTCGTCCTGGGGAGTCGTCAAACGGATGGTAACCTTCCGCTTTATTTGCCTCGTCTGTCACGAACATGTAAATCTCGCTGCCTGTCAAGGTGCAGATAATATGCTGCTTTCGTATGCGGAAGAACTCGCCACCCATGTTCTTGTTGATGCATTCGCATAGCCTTACGATTCCTGGTTCAGTCTGGGTATTCAGCTGCTTGAAGGAACCTGACGTGATGATGCATCGACTACGGATTTTGCAACAGGCGAACCATACAGCGAATAAAGCGATGCAATAGGCATCCTTGCCTGAGCCATTTGCTGCAAGTAACAAGAACTTGCACGGGTCCTCAATGCTAAACGGCTGCTCACAGATAAACGTGGAGATTTCCTTCTGCCAGTCGTAGAGGTCTTTCTTATGAGTAGCCAATTCCGGCAATGCCCAAATGCCCAATTCTGCATAGCTGGTGAACGCCAGTGGTGCATACTGGTTGCCTATCTCACCAAGAATCTCTCGATACTCGTCGTTCGAGAATTCTGTGGTAGTTGTTGTGTAGTCGGCGAGCACTTAATTATTCGTCCAGAAGGATAGTGTCTGGTTGGTCAAGAGATGGTCGTGATAGGCATTAGTCAACTGCTGCCAGTATTTCTCTGGAATCAGTGGAATTAACGTGTGCTCCCATTTCAATGCCAGTTGATTCGTTAGTTTTAACATTTCTCCCGGCTTCACATACACTATCGTAAGATTCTTTGACTCTGTCCAAGTGATGTCACTGCTCTTGGTTGCTGCTGCAATTGTTGACCCAAGAATTAGACTGGCTACCAGTAATTTTGTTTTATTCATATTGTCGTTAGCACGAGAGAAAACCAACTCAGTTTGTTTCTCGAAGTGTGTGTTCATGGATGACTCTCTCACAAGCATCCGTCCTCAAGGTCCCTCCTTCAACTGAGTTGGTTTAAAATCAAGGCAGGTAACCCTTCACAGCCCACGCAAACATGGTGGTTGTCGCTAACCACAATGGCGCATAAATCCAGATTGGCCACCGGGGTTTGTCATGCTCAACCAAGTCTGCTGAAATGATGAATAGCATGCCTGTCACGAAAGTTTCGCAACCTAAACAGAAGCAGAATGTCAACATATCAATATCCCATCCATTTAAGTATCTTCCAAATGAGAGTTCCCACAAGACCAACAATCCCAATGCAGCACAATACTGCAACCAAGAATGTCCAGAGCTTTGCTCCTTGATAGATGTCGTGTTGGGTGGGCATAATGTTATTCAATCACCGAAGCTTCCTCAATGATGGTTACCGGAGTCTCAATCACAGCACCAACTTCATTCACGGTCTTAATGACGTTCGGGTTGTTCTGGTCCAAACTTCCAGGTCCGATTCCTCGTGCTCGTCGGATGGCCTCATTTAACTTCAGAACACTAATTTGCATGAATTCCCGGGCAGGGTCGTTATAGGAGTTCCCGGCTTGTGAGTAGTTGTTCCGCTTGTCTTTAATCAAGACGTTCGATGCTTTGATTCGGACATGCTCGTCTGGGCTGCTCAATGCCAATTCCAACAATCCCCGACAAACCATCCTATATTCCTCGTCGGTGATTGCCGATTGCAAGGGAACACCATCCGCTTTACGGATGTCCACTTCATATCCTGTTGCTCGTCGACTACTACCGCTATCCCCATTGAATGATGGCCCACCATTCCCATTCGCTGCCACTGCTCTTTGCCGTGAAGCATCTTGTGCCAGCCGTTCTGCCTTCGCCATAAGTTCTGCTTTCACAGCTTCACGATACTTTGCACTGTTGTCATTCAGCAATTTTTTAACAACACCCGTATCCAGCTTCAACTCCGTGGCGATGCGATCTATGGTGAGCCCGGTCTGCTCATACATAGTCTTCGCCAACATTGTTGCTAGTTGGGTGTTCATCTTATTATGCCTCCGCTCCTGTCCACTGCTTAACGTCTTCCACCTTCAACCCCACCGGTTTTACCACACTTACCGCTCCCGCCAAGTCACCCAGGCCGTTGCTCTTCTTCATTATTCTATCCACCTGTTTCTCTGTTTCCCTCTCACACTCTTTTACCACTTCCACTATTTCAGGCCTCTCCCAAAACTCGTCCATCGCCCGCCTAACAATCTCCCTGCTCGCTTCTACCACCATCCCACAAATTTCTTTCTCTCCAGTTGTCAACATGCTCACATCTGAGCAATATCCCTGCCAGTGTTAATGGAGTTTAGTGATCTTATCATTTTAGGTTTCTTGGGGGTGTAAAATTTGTGAGTGGTTCATAGTAAGAGGTTTTCGAAAATTTCGATTCGCTTTCGCTACTCAGTATATACTCAGTCTATATTGTGATAGTGTCTACGTTAACGATAACGGACCGGTAACGATAAAGCTACCTATGGGATACCAATGCGTCAAATTTTCACGCATAAGGCGTGAGATTCACGCGTGCAAGATGCAATGGACCACTACAGGTTGTAGTATGGTGAAGTAGGTATACCACATATAGACATTGGCACGGGTGGAGCGCAGGTTGCTATGTTAGGTCACTGTGTGGAGCTAGTCCCTAGCGTTCAATGGTTAGGCCTGTGCTAACCATTGGCCGCTGAAGACAGTAGCTCCCAGAGCACAGTCCCAGCTTGGTTTACATATTCGGACACTTAACCAGTGTTACAGCGGGCGCGGACCTTGACAGTCCATTCTGCCGCAGAAGCAAGTAAGAGCCACTGTATATAGTGGATAGCTCGGAAGCGGCTACGTAATCAATCGTAGGTTCCATGCATATATAACGGGAATGATCCAAAGTAATGGATGCCATAAGCGGGACCATAGGTTGATGACTCGCTTGACCATGAAACGGAATCCCTCGGAGTAGGTCAAGACTCTCGAACAATAACTTGACCGAAGCTTGACAATTGATAGTGACAAAGCAATGACTCGCCTAGTCGAGCATAGAGTAGCTTCCCTTGTGAAGTGAAAGCTAGAATCAATTGTCGAGTCTTCTCAACAGTCGACATGAAGTCGACTGTTGAGCATGACTCTATGAAGCTGGTAAAATACAAAGATAAGGAGTATTACGTTGAGGAGTTTCAAGATTTCATAACAGGCGAGAAAACCTTTGAAGCGGCATCTGTTGATGTTAATATTCATGCGTATGGCATAACACCGGAATTGGCATTAGAACGCTGCCACAAAGCGGCACTAGAGAATGAGTAGAGTCTTCTGGCGGAATGGCAATAACGTCGTTTCGCCAGCATGACTCTATGACGCAGCATCAGGTAGTTAAAATCCATCTTGACGGCAATCGCCAAGTCAAGCAAGTTGAATACCTACACGGAACAATTGTCAATATTAAATCCCGTGATATGACAATTAAAGAGTGTATGGAACTCATGGCCAGCTTGGGCGCATATATCGTCAAACAAACAATTGGGCGTTAAGCCCTTTCAACTGTCGCAATCACGTTGACAGTTGAACAATGCTTAATGAACACCGAAATTCAAACACAGCAACAAGACAACTCTACGCTCGCCTTTCCCATTGCTGGCACTCCCCGTTTCCAACTGGACGCCTCCGGGATGAAATGGCGTGACTATCGGAAGGCGGCAGGAATCGACGATAAGTCACCAATGGACAAGGTGAAGGCGGCACAGAAGGAATTCAAGGCGCAACAGAAACAGGCGTTCAAACAGGCGAAGCAGTTGGCAGGGTTGTTAATCAATGATGACAGCTTCCGGCAGGTGAAACTGACCTGTCATACGGATAAGAAAGGGTATCGGGTATTCTCCGTGCGTGGAACCACAAAGGCGCTGAAGGTTCCTAAAGCGTTGGCGGACGAGGCTGAGAAACCTGTTAGTGAAATGAGCGTGGAAGAGCTTGAAGCAATCATTGCAGAGCGGAAAGCTGTGGTGACTGTGGAAGCGGCCTAAGTCAATCGAACAAGAGCTTCTTGTGAATACAGGAGGCTCCTTTCGGTTTACTTCAACACTCAATAACATGATAACCATCACCATTACTAACGGCGTGGATACTTACACAAAAGAAGTTGCTCCTGCGGAGATTGACGAAGTCATTGCCTTCTGTGCTCTTGGATTCTGGCGGATTGTCGCGGTGAACGCTTAAAATTCCACGATGCCTACCGTGGCGACGGCCTCCTGGGTTTCTTAGTGGTTGTGTTATGAATCCACATCGTGCATTGGAACGGAACTTGGTGATTCTTCTGCTACTATCTAGCGTTCTACTTGCCATTAAACTCCTCTCATGATTCTCAAACGCAAGATTCACCCACCACGCAAAATCACCAGAATCTTTCCACAACGCACAACTGTCTATTACTTTCCTGTTAGTTGGACACTTGATGAGAAATTGGCTTTCGTTTGCAAGCGATGGCCTCGAAAAGTTGTAGGATTAAGACCAAAGACGCTAGAAATCTGGTTGAAATAGAATGAGAAATTAGCCCTTTCATAAAACTTATCAAGTTGTTATGCCATTTTATGGCCTTCTTCTTATTCTTTATCTTTTTTATATATTTTTTTATATTTTTTTTCTTTTTTAATAACTTTTTAGCAGGAAGTTCTTGGTGAGACTTGATTTGATAAAGTGGCATAAAGTGGCATAAAACGGTGTTAAATCGGCATAAAATGGCATAAACATAGATAGGGAAAAAGAAAGAAGTGATAAGGAGAGATAAAGACATAGGATGGAATGTGAAAAGGGGTTAGCAGGAATTTAGCAGTGTGGTAGTGGTGATTTAGGAATGTCTTCTTTTTCCATAAGATCTATAGGCCAATTTATGCCCAATTATGCCAGTTTATGCCACTTCCCGGGCGGGAATGGCTGAAAAGGTCGTGCTAAAAAGATATGAGAAAAGAAATGAATCATAAGGCGGAGATAAAGGATGCATAAGTGGCATGATAAGTGCTAAATGCGAGGACAGTTAGTAGTTATCAGATCACCTATGAATAAGCATCAAAGGGAAATTAATAAGCTGTTCAGACAAAGAAGCGTGACAATATGAGAACAATCTACAAATATCCAATAGCTAGCAGGGACCAACAAACCATCCAGATGGGCCACAATGCAAAGCCAATTGCTGTGCAGTTTCAGCATGGAGTATTGTGTATTTGGGCAGAGGTGGAGAATCATCCATTGTATGCAAAACTTCCAACAAAAGTGACGGTGTCCATCTACGGCACTGGACACCCACTACCAGACGAAAGCTTGGAAGAGCGGTATCTTGGAACGGTGCAACAGGATGGTCTAGTTTGGCATGTTTATACGTTATGAATGAAAATAATCTACCAGTGGTTGAATTCACAATGTGGAAATCAACAGGAGGCTACAACATCAAATGTGTTTGCCACTCACGAGGATACTTGAAGATATGGAACTACATTCCAGCCTTGAAGCTGGCATCAGCAATAATCGAGAAAGTCTATAAAGCTATTGAAAACTCCACAGATTTATGAACCCACCAATTAACCTACCACTCACTATCCACGTCACGCAAGAGGACATAGACGAGGGAGTCCAAGAAGATTGCGAGAGATGTCCAGTGGCAAGGGCAGTAGAACGAGCAACGGGCATTTCAACAGTTGTGCAATTTGAGAGAATCTCTGTTAACTGCCAAAACAAAGTAGTATTCGTAACACCAACATACGTCAGAATATTCATCAAGGCATTTGACGAAACAAGACTCGTAACACCATTCAGCTTCACCCTAACCGAGAATGACCGCGTATGACAACCACCACGTTAATCACCATTCTCAAGCAACTTCCCGAACAGGAAGTGACAACAGGATTGTTAGCGGCATATGGAGTGCTGAACAATCCACAGGAGGAGTTGGATGCTGAGTTTAAAAAACTTGAAGGAATGCTCTCGGGTGACGACAGGCTAATGCCTGGTAGAGAATCAGACTTTGTAAAGTCTCTTTCGAAGGTTAAGCATCTTCGGAAGTTCATTGAGAATATTAAATACAAAGCGACAACATGAAAAACTGCCATATCCGAATCACGTTATCCAGCACCTACACAATCGCAACAATTCAATGGGTAGACTCAACCACAGGAAAAGTCAAAGGAACCTTTGGACGAGAAGAAATCTGTAAGTTAATCTACATCCTGGGAAGGAGACTAAGTGGACACAAAAGTAAGCCAACAATCTAAGGCATAACAACCAGATAAAGATTCTTAACAACCAACTGGCATGCAACCTGCTGTTAGACGCATGTCCTCAATCTCATGAAAGACAAACAAACTATAGACGCAACAGGTGTCAAGATGCACAAGGTGGAGTTGACAGATAGGGAAGTCACATTCTTAAAAGACGCAATACATATTGTGATGGAGACAGAAACAGGAACATTTCTGTGTGGTCTAGAGGAATGTGTGAACATCCTAAAGAAGCTTGAAGACAGTATCAAACAAAAATCTCCATCCAAACCTCTCCGTTGGTTTCTCTACAACCAAAATAATTCAGGTAGAGAATTCGTCAAAGACGATAAAGTCGATGAATATGTCTTCATTGAGGCACACGGCGCAACGGAGGCAAATGCTCTCGCAGAGAAGCTCGGAATCTATTTTGATGGCTGCCAGAAAAAAATAGACTGTTTTTGTTGTGGAGATAGGTGGACAGAATGTTGGGTAGATGAACATGGAACAGAGACAGTGGAACTCTACGGCAAGCCACTAGACGCCAATAGAGCAGGACGCAGCAAAATCTGGAATTACGAGACGTTGAGGAAACTCTAAGACAACATGAAGACAGTTATCTTATCTGTCAAAGACGTTCAACGCCTACGAACACTTCTAGGAAAGAGTGAAAAGATTAAGAAATTCAACAGTCATAAATGCTTCCCACTGTGCGAAAATTGTCTGCCAATAAACACACTATTGAGTAGCCTGTGGAATGCTTGGTATGACAACCGAGAAACAGGAAAGAAACCAACAATAGAGCTATCAGATAGCATGTTAAAGATTTGTATCGCCGCACTTCCAGAGAAGTCGAAAGATCAGATAGTGAGGGCATTAAGGAAGAAACTCTAATTTTAATCAACCAGCGCTCTACTGGCGATTAATTAGCAACGGCTAGAGCACAACAAGAACCAAACAAACAAGCAGAAAGAAACAATATGTCAGATGGAACTCCAGTTAGTGGAACACCCGTAGCGACCGCAGAGGGAGAAAAGACAGTCAAAGAAATCAAGCCCCTTTATGTCGAGGGCACAAACGAGGATATCCGCAAGGTAATCCCGATGCTTGATCCAGTCTCCCGTAATGGCGTATCCTGCGCCATCAACGCGGGACAAACGAAACACGGGCAAAAGCAAGGTCGGTATTACATGAAGCTCAAGGTTGAGGACTTGTCGTATCCTGACCTTTTGCAGTTTGTGGGTGAATCGGAAGTCAAGGGCATTCTGGTGAAGGAACTTGCCCTGCTCTGTCGTCAGTGGACCGATCAAGCATCGTCCATGAATGCTGAGGGTAAGGTTTCTCTCGAAGTCTGGAAGACCTGCGCTCAGAATCTCCTCGTTGTTCGTGTCAGCTTGGAGTCTCTCCAGGAGCAACTGGACACTGCATTCGAGGAGTTCACAGCGTTGTTTGGTCCAGATGGCGAATTGCTGCCTGACTCGCCTGACACCAAGCCCCAAGATACCAACAAGGCGAAGTTCATGCAGTATCTTGGACGCACTCGGGAGTTGCAGAAGCAGATCAGCAAAATTGAGGCAGACAGGGCGGCCAAGAAGCAGGGTGGCAGTGGTAATGGGTTGGATTGAGTAGTGTCTAGTTAACAGACAGGCATGGTCAAGAGTCACTAATGACCATGCAAGTCTGTCAACAGCAGAACAGTCGGAATACTTCACAATATGAAACCTTCTGAATTACTTGACTCACCTGAGAAGTGGACAACTGGAGAATTAGCTAGGGACAAGGACGGAAATAAATGTGATCCACTAAGTCCAGAAGCAGTTTGTTGGTGTATTGAAGGCGCATACAGGAGGGTGTATGGTTACGATATGGAGGCGATAATTGGAGTGTTCTTGATACGACAACTAGGACTAACGGAGACTGCATTCAGGTTCAACGACTCTCACACCTTCGAGGAAGTCCGGCAGGTTCTAATAAACGCTGACCTATAATTTCCCAACCATAGGTAATGCTACGACACACCATGATCCAGCATGCATGTCCGGAATATGAGCATAACCGGCTATGGTTGGAGTTAGGCGCACATAGTTCAACGGCAGAACGTAGAAGTCCGAGACACGAAAGTGGAGTAGGCATCCAAATGCTGAATGTCGGTTCGATTCCGACTGTGCGCGGTGATTTACCCAACATCAATGAAACCAACAACCCACGTTGTGGACTTGCTGAGTGCAACTTGTTGGTGTTGGGTTCTTCTTAAAATATTATGAAATATCTTGCAATAATCAACAGTGACTATCCGGGAGTAAAGATAGAAGATAGCAATGAGAACACTCATACGGCAGTGGTAGTAAACTCAGATGCTATTGACAGTGTCGGCATGTTTGAGGATGGAGAGGTTTACATTCAAACAAATGAAGAAGTCTACTACTTCACAAGTAACGTCCCACAACAAACCCAGCAGGTATTTGCTTGGATACTCAAGCAACTAGGCGAAGCCAAGTATTAACATGAGCATGAGCATGAGCATGAGCAACGATACACCTGAGGGCACACCTGAGGGCACAAACCACTGGCCAGGACTTGCAACCAAGCGTTGCGTGTGTGGATATCCAGCAGAGGTAGATTCCACACACGCAACGCAAGACAATGGGATGCGAGTAAAACTGTTCTACTTCAAATGCTGCCACTTTGAACACAAAGGTCCATTAGCATTCAGTGAACAGAAAGCAAGAGAATTGTGGAACCAGAAATACGCAAAAAATTCTAACTACAAAGACTAATGACCTCCCGACAGCTATCCATAGCCCTCGCCACAGGCTTCACCATTATCAACACTTCCCTTTGGCTAGACTATCGTGGAGTTGGGCAACGACTGCCGAAAACTTTACCAGGTGAGGCGTTGAAGACAAATTATTCTTTCAACATCAACATTGGTGAAGGAATGTCAAACACTGAGGAAGTCATCCTGCACGACGTGCCAACCTTGGATTTCGGTAGTGGCGTTCGCTTGCCACTGCTACCAACGTCCTCACAGCATGACCTGACAAACACTTTGAGGCAATTTACAACGCACGCAGATTTCAGATACATAAAGACGAATCGTTAACAACTATGAAAACAGAACTAATCGCAGTTAAAGAGGTAGTGAGGAACCAAAAGAAGGAAGGTCTTTACGAGACAAGACAAGGAACGGCAGTGGTCCTGGTGGCAACGTCAGGACTGAAGGCTATGGTTGTCCATTATGGCTGTCATTACGAACTGGAAATGAACTGTGGAGATATGGTTTCAGCCGCAAGCAACTTTGAACAATACTGGAAACGCCTACCAGCAGGAAGTCAAGTGCTGTTGACACAGGAATAACACAACTACCAATACCAAAACACTATGAAACCAACTGGAATAATCAAAACACGAGTCACCAAGAAGGATGTGGAGGAAGCTGAGAAGCATCGAGGAGAATCTTGCATTACACTTAGCTGTCCAATTGCAAGAAGTCTACGAAAGAAATGGGACACAGTATCGGTTGGGTATAAATCAGCAAAGGTCAATGGCCACTCTTACTGGCTTGATAAACTGGGAGAAACCATCTCAAGCCAGTTCTCTTTTGAAAAGAAGACTTCTACTGGATGGGTAACACTAACACCATTCTCCACGAATGTCTAACCAACCACCATCCAAGCCATACGAGGCATTTCCTGAGGACATTCCTGTCACCATAGAACGAGCAGGAATCGGAACGGCAACCGACATCAAGACACAAGGATTGCCTTTGTGTGTGGTTTTAAGGATGCTGATGAACAAGTCGGGGCATTTCATTTGGTCAGCGGTCTATGATGCCCACGACTTTGTGAAGGTGGACGTGAAACTGGCGAAAGAATTGGAACGACTAGACCCAGATGAAACCTTGCTGCACGTCCAGTGGGAAGACTTTGAGGGGAAACCAATCCTGTTTCACGATAAGTGGAGTGACCGAGTGATCCCGAATGTTGCCTGCGTCTGGCACATTCATGCTTGGCGAACATCAGTTGCACGGTGGCTATGGCAACAACATGCGTCCGAAGCACAACGACAGGCAAGGTTTCAGGAAGTGGAGGCGTATAATACGTTCGTATCGTTAATCGAGAAACAAGATGGGATTTCCACCAAACAAGCAGAGGAAATGGCAAGGTTCATCATCAAAGGAAAATACAAACCTATGGCACGAGTTTATGGTTGGGATTTAGAAGCGAGGAAGGAGATTGAGAGGGTATGAACAAAAGAAAATTGTGGTTAATAATTACCTGGTGGGTTCTGCTAGGACTATTACATGTAGGATTGCTAGTCACATCCGGATTCTTTATTGTCAAGTTTCTACTACTGGCAATTAAGTTTATGGAAAAGTCAATCCAATGAACAACCTGCCGCCTGAAGGCATTCCGCCCAAATACGAAGAACAAGATAACCTTTGGTATATGGCGATTTGGTTGATTGCGTCAGTGGTTATCGCAAGCGTGTTGTTAGTTTTGTTTTTCTCGTTATGAAACGTATAGCAATCGACACATTCATACTATTCTGCTTGTCACTAGCAATGGCGTGTTTAATTATCTTTATACTCCACCTTGCTGGATGTCAATAGTATGAAAGAACTAGATTTTCTGCGTGCAATCCGAAGTGAACTGCAAGACATCAAGTTGCTGTTAATCATTATAGCTGGCTTTCAGTTCTTCACTGTAGTAGCAGTCCTCTTCTACAAATGAAACTCTTCTTCTTGTCACTCAACCCACAACAAGCAGCGGAAATGCTGGACGACAGGAACCTGGAAACTTGTTGTGCGGAACAGTGGAAGTGGTTGCCGGATGTAGAACTGGAAGTTAACAGACCTAGAACCAAGTCTGAGGATTGGGTAAGGGTAACCTTAGAAAATCGTGTAACACTAGGCATCTTCTCCTCATATTGCCACCTAGAATTTAAATACCGCAACAACACGTGGCACCATCAAGAACCAAAATTTAACTGGTATTTTAGCCTACTGTGTAAGAAAGCAGACCACGAGCATTTGCCTGTCGTTATGCGTGTAGTGGTTCCTCAAGTGGAACAAGATGTCAGGAAAGCCTTTCGAGGCCAAGACATCGCCAAAGCCTACCAGCAACATTATCTGCATTCGGCAGAGAGTTGGAATGCTGTGTGGACCAAGCGTGAGGTTCCAGAATTTTACAGACAGCATCTAGCCGAGACTCAAATGATAAGAATGAAGAATCAACGAATGACTTTCGCGATAAACTAATAAATATGGACCTCCCCAAAAACTTTGACTTGTCCTTGCTGCCACCTGAGAACCCTGCGTTGCAATCTAATCGCCTAGAACGATTTCAGTATAACGCATCAAACAAGCTTTGTTATGCCTTCCTCGTCGCCGGTAAGTCTGCCATCCAGCTAATTGGTGGAACCGGCGTAGGAAAAACATGGATAGGTGGCAACTTCCTGGCACGCCTGAAAGCAGCAGGCAAGGATCGTGCACCACACAATACATTCACACCTTATCCTTTTTGGTGGATAACCACAGCAAACTGTGTGGAACCGGTTCGTAGGGAACTCACCCAAGGGTTTGGCTTACAAGAATTCGATGACTTTTGGGTAACCAACTACGATCAACTCCGGTCAAAAGAAGGTGAGAAGTTCTTCAGCGAGAAGACCGTAGTGCGAGATGGCGTAGAGGTTCTTGAAGTGGTTGTGCAGCATCGTCTCCTTCCCCGTGTAATCATCATCGACGAATCCCAGAAAGTCAAGAATCCAAAAACCAAGCAGCATCGATACATTCAGGCGATAATCAAACTTCCCAGGGAGATTCGCCCATGGATCATCTTCATGTCGGCAACACCCTGGACACGGGTGATTGACGCTAAGTGTTTCGTGACAGCATCGGAGATTCCATTGCTTGGCTTCCCCGTAGATGATAGCCATTGGGATGAAGTCTCCGCAAATATCTCAACCGACGGTGACCCAATGCTGCATTCGCCGAAGGCAATCGGGACACTAAGGGATTTGAGTGAGGATTGGATCATTGACATCCCAACCATTACCGGTAAGTATCGTGCCTACAACTCCTGTAAGTTGATTGACTTTAAGAATGTGGAAAGCCGGGCAAGGTATCTTGCAGCTTGGGAGAGGTTCGAGCAGAAGTGTGCAAAAATGGGGAGAGATACACCTAACGGCCACTTCGAGGAACTTGTGGCTTTGGGGCAATTCAGGCAAGCAGCGGAATTGGAACGTGCAGAAATCTTTGCGGATGAAGCTGTTAGCAGGTTGGCCAAAGACAACAAGTCCATCATCATTGCCGCCGCTTTTCGCGGAACCATTGCACGCTGTGTCCGTTATATGATTAAGAAGCATGGCGTCAAGCGTGAGGATATATCTCTTATCTGGGGAGGCGACGATTCCTTTGAGCAATCTGGTCGGTTAACGCAGAAGGAGATCATGGACTACGGGTTTCGGATTGCTAAGGGTGAGAAACTCCCCGAAGCTATCTGGCGAAAGCTGAATAAGGAATTGGCCACAGCAGATGAGGATGTCCAAGAGATTAAGGAACTGGCGGGTGTAAAGTTAGACTTAGGCAGCCAATCCCGAGAACAACGACAACGGGAAATTGACAGGTTCCAAACCTCTCGCACGAGGATTTGCCTCTTCACCCAAGCATCTGGTGGAACTGGGGTTTCCCTACATCACACCAATCAGTGGTTTGAGGTATTCTACAAGAAGCATTTCACTTGCTTAAATCCTACCGAAGCACCAGAGCATCGGGAATATCGATCGAACGCTACAGGCAAGGTCTTTCGCTCTTATCCCAGGTATGTGATGGTGACGCCCACATATTCCGGACAAGACTTTGTCCAGACACTTGGACGAGGGCATCGGTCAATGTTTAGTTTGTCAGACACGTATCAAGATGTTTGCTGGTTCCGTAATACAAAGGAAGAGGATGTCATGGATATTGTCCAGACAAAATTGCATTGCCTATCGAAAGCCATCAAGCAACGAGAAACGTGGCATGACGTTCTGCGTAAGCCCAAGAAGGAACGGATGGTTGATCCTGCGGAAGCTGCCTTGAAAGCTGTGAATGAAGAATACATTGCAGCAGATGGAGATGTTAACGAAGGAGAGAGTGAACAGGAGGAGAATGAATGAATGTAATTGACACCCCAATAGACCCACGAACCTATAATCCCCAAGTCCACGAAGACTTTGCTCGTGGATACTTGAACAAATTAATTACCGCCGATCCTGAAATGCAGAAACAGAAACGGATTGCGGAGAAGCTGGCAGGCCTGTCCGATCCTGTCCTGATTCTTGGAGAGACAGGCACAGGAAAGGAACTCTTAGCGCGAGCAATGGGTGGAATCAGGCATCCATTTGTATCCGTGAACTGTGCAGCAATCACCGAATCCTTGGCAGAGAGTGAACTCTTTGGACACAAGCGTGGATCGTTCACCGGGGCAATCGCGGATCATCAAGGGTATTTTGAACAAGCAGCAGGAGGTTGCATATTCCTAGATGAAATCAATAGCTTGCCGTTGAACATGCAAGCGAAATTACTCCGTGTATTAGATGGTGGCGAATACCGTAAGGTGGGTGCTGAGAAGGTGGAGAAGATTAGTTGCCGAATAATTGCTGCCTCAAACTATGTTAGCCTAACTCATGCTGATTCTCAATTCAGAACTGATCTTTATTGGAGATTGGCCACATATTCAATCATAACGATTCCGCTATGGAGAAGGGAGCAGGATGCCGTTAACTATATGTCTTCACAAGGGATGTCTGGACTGGATTTGACAACAGCTTTAAGTGACACCAGAGTGTTTAAGTCAGGCAACTACCGTGAAATGTTCGCGTATGTGAAACGCTGGAAATTTGAAAGGAGTTTGAGTCTATGATCAGTCACCAGTTTGCAGAAGGGATAACCAAAAGTGGAAAATATCCAGAAACACAGGCATGGAAAATAGCAGAGGAATTGGACCTAATATTAGTCTGGAGTGAGTATCCTGGAGTTGTAAGATTCCATGGATTGGTAAATGACGACAAGCATTGTGTGGTTGGGGAAAGGATAATTAAATTCTACCTACCGGAAGCTGGGCAGACTTTAACCTATCTTCAAGAACGTAGAGTGGGTGGAACCTTTCTGACCGTTGCTGCCGACTGTTCTACAGGAAGATTCATAGTCGCTGAGTCTAAAGAATATCAGTCAATTGGAGTTGTTCTAAATAAAAGGAGTTTGAAGATATGACAGAAGAACAGTATCAGGAGATTTTGAAGTTGAGAGATGCGGCAATAGAAGAAGCTGACGACATGGATTATTTCACTGGCCGAGCAGACGCCATCGAATCTGTGATGATAATTCTCGATAAACCGCTACCACCACGACGCGACTAAATTTAAATATGACAAAAGAAGAATATGATGCAGAATTTCTAAGGCTGACGTCAGCACCAATTACCCATCCATTTTGGGAAACGTGCAGAGCAGAAGTTAACGACCTTAGAGAGAAGATTGGATACTCTCCAGAACTTGCGAGGTTTGAATATTTAGCCAAAGCAATTGGATACAGACTCGGATACGAAACCTAACCTATGCCCCACTCCTACAAAAATCGACGAGCAGCAATGGAAGTCCAAGAATGGGTGGACATGGTTCTCGCCGAACCTGGTGCAGAATTCGAGATCAACCCACTCGAAAAGAATATGAACTTGGTGTCTCTCCAAACTTATATTTCCGGTGGCTTCTCCTACATGCGAGAACAAGCTAAGTCACCCAAAGAGCGTGCAGAAATTGACAACATGCGACGACGTATTGTCATCAAAAGGGATAAGGATAAGTTGATACTCACCGCAAAACCAGATGGATTCAATCGTTCATTGTTGAAACGCCGTGGAAGCGGCGCTCATATGGTGATAGATGGGCATGCGAAGTCGCATAAAGTGGAGCAACCAGAACCAATTGCTGGAACTGTATTTGACATCATGGAGTTTGCAACCAAGTTTCAGACATTTTACGAATCCGCGAAGGAGAACGAGGAGATGGTAGTCGTATACGATAACTACCTAACCGGAGCAGACAAGCAGGCGATTCATGATTTTCTTGAGTCGTCAGAGAGTTTCAAGTGCGTGGTGGATAGAAACAAAATAACCGTGAGGAGGGTAGCCTAATATGAAAGTCAAAGAACTAATTGAGGAGTTGCAGGCGTTGGAGAAACCGGAGGCTAAAGTAATTTTCTATGGATATGACTTCCAATATGCGATTGACTATGTAGCTTATGATCCAAAAGAGAACACAGTTGATCTTCAATGACCATCGAAGAATTCCTTGGACTTTCCGCAGACGACTTCGCACGAATGTCCGACGAAGAAATCATGACACACTTGCAACCATATCTTGCTGCAAGCAGGCCAGCAGAAGGAAAGAAATTCGCCAGCAAGGATCAAATCGTGACCACCCAACGAACGAACAAACGAAAGAATATGATGAGTATGATTGAAGGATATTTAAAAAAGCATGGAGAGCCGCTATGACATCAATAACCTGCGACGAGTGCGGAAAAGTTATCGAAGGTTTATCTGGAATTCCAACACAAGAAAGGTCAGTGAGGCTAAAGCTTAGAGGCGAGGTAACTTTTGAACTAAAGGTCAAGAAAGAGAATGCTGACATCTGTTGGCCTTGTGCTAAGATGTTATTGGTGAAAGTTTTTTCATCTATACAATGAAACCCACCATCCGCATAGACGCCTCATCCTTAGTTTATTCAGCGTGCATTCGACGCTTCTACTGGACAGTCGTCGACGGCTATCGAGAAGACGACCACGGATTTGAGAACACTGCGATGCATTTGGGATCAGCCTACCACATATTCGCAGAACACTTCTATAAGGACCGCTCCGAAGAACTTGCGATGCTTGCTGGTCGAAAGTATTTTCTGTCGAAGCGCTTCAAACCCGGACCCAAGCAGCAGTTTATCGACTTGCCGTATTTTATGTCGATGTGTGCGCAGGGTGCTTTGTATCTGTCGAACTCTCCATTTCAACCAGTAACGGTGGGTGACCAACCACTAGTAGAAATCAAGTTCGAGATTCCTGTGCATGAAGATGACCATTGTAGAATCTGCCTTTGTGGCACCATCGATAAGGTAGGGAAGTTCAAGAACGGACCTTACGCAATCGGCGATTACAAAGTTTCCAACGCAAGCGATCCGCAGAAGTATTTCGAGCAACATAAACTCTCGACTCAATTGCTCACTTACCTTTGGGCCTTACGATGGTTTTCTCGCGAGAAAGAAGCTATCGCAGAAATCTGGAATGGTGGGCAGGTAGGAATATTCATTGATGGAGTATTCCACCACGGCAAAATTGGGATGGTAGATTTTTTACGCAGTGACGTTATCTATGTGCCAGAGAAACTGATTGACGCTTATGAGTGCCAACTGCACACAGTAGCAAGAGGACTTGCATTTGCGATGAAGCACAGAGATAAAGTAGAGCCTCCACCTGAAGGCATTATTAATGGCTCCTGTTCCTCGTATTCTTCACAATGCAAATTCGTTGGTGTCTGTGGTGCAACTGAACCTGAGATTGGAAAACTATGCCTAGAACAAAACTTCGTGAAAAAAGAATACAACCCGTTGGAGTTTCGCTAAACAACTTATGAGCACTCAACTAATGGGACTTCGACGTGATGTTGCTGAATGCCTTGAGAAATTCTCACGAGCAGCGGCAATGGAATACATGCAGAAGATTCGAGATGAACAACCAACCTATAGCGAGGAGAAAGTTAAGCAGGTCTTTGACGAATACATGCAACCGTCTGCGGCGGTTCATGCTTTGGCGTTGTTCATTCAAGGATTGATTGATACTAACGGAAAACACATACAACTACCGAGCAAAGAGTATATCGCTAGAAAGTTTAAGATATGAACCTCATAGCATTCACAGGACACTCTGGAGTTGGGAAGGATACGGTGGCCTCAATACTTGAAGAACTCATTTCGATACCTGACTTCTGTCCGGTGGTTATTCACGTTAAAACCTCTGACTATATAGCCCTGCAACTGGCTAGGGTAATTAAAGCTGACCAGTTCCATATGTTGGAAGCAAGAAGCACGGAGCCTAAATTGATCAGAGAAATCCTCAAGGCTGCTGGAAATTGGGTCAGGGAAATGGAGTTAGAGTATCTTGACAACCTAGTCCACTCGACTCTTGAAGACTACCCACTAGGTACAGACGACTACTTCTTGCTCACAGGCATCAGGTTCCCAGACGAGATTACCACCATAATCAACAACTACAACGCAACCATCATCCGCATCACCAATCCACGTATCCCAATCCATGATCCATCTCACGATACTGTTAGGCATATCAATGACCTCCCCTACCATTATGTCATCCCAAACACTGGCACCATTGACGACCTTCGAGCAACGGTCACCAAGCTCTGGAACGAGACTAGATTCTCGTCAGTTGGACGCCCTCTTATCTGCCCTGGCACTTGTGGAGACGGGGAATAATCCCCATGCTATTGGTGCTCGTGGTGAGATTAGCGAGTATCAAATAATGCCAGCTTTATGGAGGATTTATTCCCAAAGACTTGGCACTAAAAATGCTCGGAGTATAGCATCCTCAATTCTCCACGATAACTATGCATGGTATGTTCGTCTATATTCTAGACCACCGTTTCCAGAAGAACAATACTGTATATGGAATCTGGGAAAAACTAAGTTCAGATGCACAACTAAATCAGGCAAGTTCCTACCTATCAGAATAAAAGTAGTTCAGAATTTTGCAAATACCTACCATGAGCAACTTAAACGACTTGGCAAATAAGGTGGCACCACTAGTAGCTACATCAGGTTTTGCGCAACAAGTCTCAGTCGCTGATCCGCTAGCGTTTCTCTCGTCGATTGTTGAATATTCAGACAATCCAAAATCCTCACAGATACGCTTGTTGATTATCTCCAAGAACGGACTTGGTAAAACTTGGTCGGCGTTAACAGCACCTAACCCGATTGTCTGTGACTTCGACCGCGGGATGCTTGCACACCAAGACCGGAAGATTCCAACATTGAACTTCTATGACGTAGATTTCTGCAAGAAGATAAATCCACAGAAACCCAATGCCCGTGACGCCTTTGAACAATGGCTCTGTTTTCCGGGGACTAAGACCGGAGCAGAACACATTCCAGCAGGACACACTTTAATCATCGACTCTTGGACAGGGTTGCAAGACTTTGAGGGACAGCAGACAGACATTGCACCTAAAGTCACAGCAAAGGGGAAGGAAGATGGTTACGCCAAATGGGCAACCAAGTTAGAGTATGCAACCAAGATTTGCTTGCGGTTGCAGACTCTTGCCTGTCATGTGATTGTCACCGCCCATGAAGATGAAATGAAGGACGAGAATGGTGCATTGATGAATCGTGTGATGCCACTCATGCAAGGCAAGTTCCAACAGAAGATGGGGAATTACTTCACGCATATCGTCAGGATGCTCGTAACCTCGAAAAATACGCTCAACTCTACAGGCAAGATCGAATCTGTCCAAAGTGAATGGTGGTGGCAGTGTCAGACCGACGACAATTTCGCGGCAAAGTGCCGTGGACGTAACGACAAATACAAAGTTCCCGCAAGATGGGAATGCCTTCCGCAGTGAACCTAATAAAAAACTAATATGGATATAAATACTAAAACACCACAGCCACTTGAAACTGGCGGGATTGGACAACCAAAATTCACGCCGACTGAACAAGAACAGATTGAAAGGACATTCACTTATCATGCACCAAAGGGTGACCAGCAAACTCGATATGTGCAATTGCGAGAGAAAGCGAAAGAGCTTGCTTATCTGATTGCAAGTAATTGTCCAGCAAGTCGCGAAAAGTCACTAGCCATGACAAGCTTGCAACAAGTAACTATGTGGGCCAACGCCTCAATTGCAATTAACGAATAACATTATGCCCGACGAAACCTTTACAAACGCAGACGGCCAGACAATCGACGAGCGCAAAGCTCAGATCGCACAACAGCAACAGGATCAAGACAATGCCCGACTCTCTGATCTAATCGCCAGCAACTACAAACGCATGTTTGCCCATCCAGTTGCCGGACCTCTTGCCGCCCAGCTGAATGCCTTGCGTGGCCAGTATCTATCAATGGGCGGTGACATCCAAGAGACTGCCAGCAATCGTGCTGTAGCGGCAGGACTTGCAAACTTGATCTTACCTTTCATTGATTCCGTGTCTCAGCTTCCAGGAATCTAACAATTTCTCCCTAAAGAGAAACACGAAACAAACAACAAACAAAAACATAACAAACTAAATATATGGCAGTATTCAACAAGTCCGATCTCGTGGCCGCTGGTGCAATCAAGCTCCCTACCGGCTGCTATCATTATCGTTGCATCTCCTCCAAGATTGCAATCTCACGGAAGTCTGGCGCGAAGATGTTCGTCAATCAATGGGAACTCTATTCCCCGGAGAAGGTGGAAGTTGGCGGCGTGGTCGCAATCATCGCTGGCCAGAAGTTCACTGATCGTGTGGTGATTTCTCCGAAGGCAATCCCCTTTGCCTTCCAGAACTTCTTCAACATCTTGCTCCCTGATCTTGACACGATCAACGACGAGGATGATGCACAGTTGGACGCAATCTGCAAACGGATTGACAGTCTTGCGGTGCGTGGAGTCCTTTCTTGGGAAGAGTCGTTCGTGATGGACGGGGAAGATAAAGTGCTTGATAGTGACACCAACCAGCCAATCTCGAATGGCTGGCAGGTGAATGTCAGGAAGCACCTCGGGTTCTCAACCATCCAACCTCCGGCGTTCTGATATGATACGAGAAGTGAAAATAGTTCAAGAGGAGGATGTGTCTATGGCAGAACACTATACTAATGAACATCTTCGTAAAGGATGGACATTGGTATCAGGACTAACTTGCGAGCATGGAGTGTGGAGAGCAGTTCTACATGACATGAAAGAGGACGTTCCACCAGCACCGGAAACGGAAAACTTCTAGTCCCATCAACACTTGCCCATCTAGTGTGAGGGTGGGCAAGATTGAGGAGATTAAATAATATGATTATATTTATTCCACCATCTTCAGATGAAGAATGCGATCCGGTCTTTGTAATGATAGTAATAATATTAAGCTGCATAGTAGGACTATGTGTAGTAGTCACTGCGGCATGGATAGCATTAAGCGGAACTTGGTAATGAGACACCCACCAACCCAACCCTATAATGGAATTACCATTGTTCTCTCACACCCTTCACGATTTGACACTGAACGCCTATTATCTGGGACAGCGGGAGCGTTCTTTGAGGATCATTGTCTCTGTTCAAATCTAGCAGCTTATGACATCCGCACAGCAAATGACCAGAATCCTCTTATCAGTGGAACGAAGTCTGTCCTACTACTCGGACAGTTGGCAGTCACACGATATACTGCCGAGCAAGCAACCATCCATAAGCTCCACGGAAGTCCTATTACAATACGAAAAGAATTATCAAGAGATTGCTCGTTGGCACAGGTCTATGGCATCCCAAGTTACTTCCCTCAAGACGCCCAAGACCCAATAGACTATGAGTCACTCAAGAATCCCCGTTGCCCAACTTATACTGGAACCCTTGTTGGAGGGGGAAATAAAGACGGAGACGAGGATGACGAGGATGACGGTGGAGGAGTCCAGAAGGGAAGGCACACAATCGTCTCGCGAAAGAACTACCGTTTCTGGTTGCAACAAGACACGCGCAAAGCAAAGATGCTGGCATTTACTTATAATGGTATTTTGCCGACCAGCAATTGTCGGATAGACGCACCATGTGATCCTTATGAAGCAGTCACAGTTCTCAACGAAGCAAGAGAAGGTTTTCTATATCTGGACATTGAAACCGACACTGAGCAGAACATCAACTGTGTGGGCTTTGCTGTTAACGACTCTAACATATATGTGTTTCCTCTACTCGATTGCCAGTATAAACTATTCTTTGGGCCTGCGGTTACTGCTAAGTTTATACGTGCTTTTGTTGTGGCTATGTCACGTCTCACTACTATTTGCCACAACTCGTTCTTCGATGTCCTAGTTCTTGCTTGGAAATACCACTTGCCAATTGGCCGCCAACATTATGATACGATGGTCGCAATGCGTCGAGCGTTCCCTGAGTGTGAGATTGCATTGTCACATGCCATTTCCTTATACACTTGGGCTAACTACCACAAAGATGCAGGGGTGTTTATGCCATACAACAGACAGCAAGAGCAACAACTTTGGAATTACAATGCTCTTGATGTCAAGGCCACAAGAGAGGTTCATATTGAACAGGCTCGCAGAGCTTCATGTGATGAAGGTCTTCAGGCGTCAATAACGCAAGGGAATTCAATGATCTATACTTATATTCTCATGTCCCTTCTGGGGATGCGATACGCCAAGCAGGAGGTTACTAGTTTGATGACCGAGAATGATAAGTTGATGACACAGTTGTTGAGGCTTTCAAAATTGATCCTGCAAGAGGAATTTCTGCCCACCTCTCCAAAACAATGTGCAACCTATTTTCAAGAAGCAATGGGTTATCCTGTCTTGAAACGCAAGGAAAAGACTGGCAATCCAGTTTGGGATGAGGATGTTCTGCGAAAACTCAAAATCCGAAACCCACTGAATAAGATGATTGATATTTGTTTACGCTATCGTGGCGTAAAGAAAGAGACTGGAAGTTTAAAATTCATACCATGGAAGGAGATGCCTTGAATGCATACACACTAAAGCTACAGGAAGAAGAACAGGCCATTGACAGTTTACAAAAATTGATCAGGGAATCCTACTCTAACGCAGTAGAGCATGGATTTCATAATGACGAGTTTAACTTTGGAGAAAAGATCGCGCTGATTCATGCAGAATTATCTGAGGCACTTGAAGCTAAGCGAGAAAATAGCCAGTCTACAGGTAAGATTGGAAATTTTGATCACATAACTGAAGAGCTTGCCGATGCCTGTATTCGTATTTTTGACCTAGCTGAAAGGATGGGCCTGCCACTGGCTCCAGCAATTATTGCAAAGCAGAAGTATAACCGCTCACGACCATACAAACATGGAAAAGCATTTTGAATGTTGTGACAAAGGCAAAGACGCAACACAAGTAATGTCTATTGTTCGAAACGGCGTGACAGAATATTCACGATACTGCGAATACTGCAAGAAACAGACAGCATTCTACAAAACCTTAGACCCAATCGTTAAAGAATGGAAAGAGTTATGCCAACAAACCAAATGAACAAAAACACCGAATACCTGAAATGCGAGAAATGCAAGATCATGTTTAAGATTGATCCATACAACGTAGAAGAATGCAAACGCAAACATTGTTTTATGTGTAGTCCAGAGATTAAGGATGAAGATTAAGGATTTGATATGGACACAAAAATTAAAAACTGCCTGGGCTGGAAATGTTTCATATCAATAAAGCTGGAAGGAACTCTGTGTCTTGAGTATTGCGGAGAACTTATTGCGTTTGACAAGAATAATAGGCGTTATTATTGCATAGAAGCTGCGGGGACCAGAATAAAGTTTGAAAGCAGCCAAGTCTATGACATTGTAGAAACCCAAGGAACCGATCCCAAATTTGAGATTATTCTATACTGATTATGTATGCCATCATAGACACCGAGACAACCGGACTTCCGATCAAGTCCTTGCCAATCACGCACCAAGCACAGCCACATATTATTTCCCTCGGCTGCCTGTTGCTTGATGAGAACTTCACCATTAAGCGTGCCCTCCATGAACTTGTGCAACCAGATGGCTGGACGGTTCCTGCGGAAGCTGAACAGTGGAATGGATTGACGCAGGCACAGTGCATGAAGTATGGCAGGCGACTCTGTGAAATCATGGACCGCGTAGATGATATCCTAGGTCACGCACGTTTTACCTTAATCTACAACGCAGAGTTTGACGAAGCAATGCTTGATCGTGAAGGGTATTTGTCGGTCTTGAAACTAACCTTATCACGTTGTGCAATGAAAGCCGCAACGCAGGCTTGCAAGATTCCAGGTCGACGTGGAGACGGCTATAAGTGGCCAAAACTCACCGAAGCATATTCCTCGATTGTCGGTATGCAGTTAGTCGACGCTCATAATGCGCTTGCGGATTGTATGGCGACGGCACAGATAGCAAAGGTTCTAAGTCGTAGTAGTCGCTGGAATATTGTGGAGAACACTTATGGAAATTAAACCCTGCAAGTCTTGCGGAAATAAGAAGCCACACTACTTATGTCTCACCAGTGATCCACCTTATTACAAGTTAGTATGCATTGGAACTTGTGGAATGTCGACTGGAAATCACAGGACATACGAAGAGGCCCGGCAAGAGTGGAATAAGAAGCAGAAGGACGAAGATGAAAACTAACTGGACCAACTCTGACCGTCCGATGCTCGTATCTGACGGCTCGGTTGAAGACTTAAAATCGGGAAACTGGAAACCTGACTGGTTCTACGGATGTTACTGGCAGGAGAAACTGAATGGTGTCCGAGCACATGTAGTTGGTAAGACTCTAATGACCCGGCAGCTGAAAGTCATCAAGCGTGAATGCTTGCCACACATATACGAAGAACTCGAAGCTCGTAACTGGCCACAGCTAGATGGTGAACTCTTTGCAGCAGGAAGACATTTCCAAGATATTTGTGGGATGGTCACGCCGAATCGCAAATCTGCACCAGTCTCGTGCGAGGATATTAAGTTCATGGTGTTTGACCTGAAATCCAAAAAGGTGCAGTATGATAGGTTTGGAGAACTGTCTGGATTATTGCCTTGCAAGCATATTGATCTTCTTGAAACGTGGCATGGATATCCTGATTATAAAGTGTTTGAGAAGATCAAGTCTCGTGGAGGTGAGGGACTTATTGCCAGAAATTCCACAGGAGAATACAAGCCTGGAATCAGGTCAACGGACGTGGTTAGGTTTAAAGTCCGGAAGGAGATGGTTGTTAGAATAACCAACTGGATTGAAGGAGAGGGAAAACACTATGGAAGATTGGGAGCCTTGGTGGTGACAAGCAAAGAAGGAGAGAAATTTAAAGTAGGCACTGGATTCTCAGACGGTCAACGTATTATGTATGATTACGATAATACTGTTGGAAGGTTCGCAGAAATCGAATACGAGATGCTGTCGCGTGATGGAATTCCGTTGAAACCTTCGTTTGTTAAGTTTGTGGAATAGGCGACTATGAGCAAACGTAACTCCACCTTACGCCGTAAACGTTATAAAGCCCGAAAAGCTTTCGATGAAATCAATCGTCATTTGTGGCCATGGCAACGGCAGCTTCTAAGTGCGTTCACTAGTAACGCCAAGAAGCTTGAACGGCGGTTGAAAAGCGGCATGCGCCGAAGACCAAAAGATACAACTATGTATCACAGGCTACGACTTATTTGCGAACCAATCTTTGCCACCCTTCCACCAGAACACCGCACACTCATTCCAATAATCTATCGCCGTGGCTAGGCACCCTCTCCTCTGCACCTTAGCTAACTACCCACGCAACACTTGCGGGTGGGGCTTAGCTGTTACAAATACCCTAAGACTAGCATCCCGCAAGCTATTTAAATATGGAACCAATCTTCAGAATCCCTCTGCAAGAATCTGTGAAATCTACATCCCCGACGCGGGATACAAGTTCGGACAAGTTGACCAAGCGGGAGCGGAGGCGAAAGTTGTTGCGTATCTCTGTCGGCACGGTAATCTGCGTGATTTATTTATTAGCGGCATTAAACCTCATGTGTTTGTCGCAATGCATGTATTTGCTGATTTATGGGAGAAGTCAGTGCTTGGTCCTATTGGGGATTCTATCAAGCCTTATATCAATTGCAGCGTCCCTGTTCTTAACAGTCTGCCCAATTTTCGCCTACTTAATAAGGCGATAAAAAATTCTGAACGTGAATATTACGTTGGCAAAAAATTATGCCACTCTTGCAACTACGGCGTAGGTTGGTCCACGTTTCAAGATACGGTAATGAAGGATTCTGAGAATACGGTCTGCCTATCTAACGACGAAGCAAAATACTATCACGGAATGTATCATGATATCTTTCCAGAAATTCAAGAGTGGCATCACAGGGTTAAGCAAGAGGTTCTTGAGACGAAAATGTTACGAAATCTGTTTGGCTATCCACGTCAATTTACCCAAGGATTATCATATGCTTTCTGGAAGGAATGGTATGCTTTCGTTCCACAGTCCACAGTGGCAACAATCACTAACATCGCCACAGTTGAGATGCAGCAGCATATCGAAGATAAAAAACTTGATTGGCACCTACTCAATAATAAGCACGACAGTTTCCTATGTGAATTCCCAGACAGTGTGGCAGATGAACACGCCTGGGTTTTGGAAGCTAGAAAACTTATTGAGAAAGACTTAGTTGCACCCGACGGCACACCTTTTAAAATGGGAAGCGAAGCACATACAGGCTTTAATTGGGGTAAGTATAACGAAGAGGAAAATCCAAATGGTTTACGAGAATATACGTTACAGTGAGCACACCCTGGGAAGATTGGCTAGTGGTTAACCGCAACAATATGTCGCCAGACATATACCAAAAGTATGCGTTCTATTTCATGATAGGAGCGGCACTGCAAAGGCGTGTGTGGGTTAACAACGAGGAGAGGCCATTATTTCCTAATATGTTCGGATTTCTTGTTGGCCCTGCCGCTCTTGGTAAGGGTGGAATCCTGAAACCAGTTCAAGACCTGCTTGGATTCCATCGCCTAACAGACAAAGCAAAAGTTTTTGACGAGCAACGAGTTAAGGCTGACGCGATCCAACTCTTGAAGTCTCCCGAATTCTACACTCCACAGATTCTGGCTAAGAGTGGACAGCCGCTATTTGCGCTTGCACCATCCTCTACTTCATTTGAAGATTTGGTTGAAAAGCTATTTCTGACCATTCGAACTTACACCAATACTGACGAGACTGGAAAGTCAACCGTCTATACTTACAGACCCTGGGTATTCTTGCTTGAAGAATTAAACTCACTATTCAAGAAAGGTTACTCTAACGTCAACAATCTGCTTCTCTGCTTGTATGATAACTCACCTTACCTGCACTCCACCAAAACTGGCGGTGAAACCTTCCTGAAGAATACCTGTGTCTCCATGCTTGCTGGGTGTGTCCCCAAATTTATAGAAGAATGCATGGGAAACAGCATGCTCTCTGACGGACTTGCGTCACGGACATTCATTGTTTATGCCTCGGAAAATAAAGGCCTGATTTTTGAACCTCCTGCAACTACACCAGACCAGATTGAAGCAAGGTATAATATCCTTTGCTGGCTCAAGAAACTGTATGATGTTTTCGGCCGATGCACCTACACTCCCAAAGCTCGTGAGTTGGGACAGTTCTATGTGGAAAAATCCATTAAGGCTCCAGGTAACCCAGCCAAGTGCTTGCAACCATTCTACGGCCGCATGTCTGCACACCTTCCAAAATTGTGCATGGCTGTCCACTTCTCACGCTCATTAAATTATGTCATCACCGAGCGTGACGTAGAGGATGCTTGGTCCTTAATTCAAGAACTTGAAGTGCAGATGGATGTTCCTTTACGCACACTAGGAATGAGCCGTGAAGCGGTGCTCGCAGAACGCATCGTCTCTTGGTTGGAAAAGCGCCCCGAACGAACCAAAGAAGAAATCATCGTAGAGCACATTCAGTATGCGAAACCTATTGAAATCTACGAAGCAATCACCTACCTTCTTACCATCTCCAAACAAGTCGTTTGCAAAACCCTAAACAAAACTGCCGTCTACTCGAAAGTAAACGGCAGCAATATAATCAAACTACCAGACCCACCAAGAGAAGCTACTGACTCAAGGCCGGTATCAAA
>Ga0134121_10000397_pt1 | contig 51057 bp, 31 predicted proteins | sample KB301_FD_96463 | JGI IMG/M metagenome (GOLD analysis project Ga0134121, IMG submission 96463) | Terrestrial soil microbial communities without Nitrogen fertilizer from Kellogg Biological Station, Michigan, USA - KB3-0-1 | ecosystem: Environmental > Terrestrial > Soil > Unclassified ...
AGATCAAGTACGTGTCCCAGAACGGCTCGATCTCGACCAGCGGAACGGTCATCAAGGAGCTGTTCTAACCCTCGCAGGAATCCCGGAACGGCCCGGACCGAAAGGTCCGGGCCGTTTCTTTTTTCCCCCCGCCGGCTCCCTCCGTTGACACCCCCCGGTCGTATAGATATCTTGAGCGAGCCACCGATGAATCACCGCGTGCTGCCGGCGTTCCTTTTCCTCCTCGTCGCGCCTCTCTGGTCCCAGGAGGGCCGCCCGGCTGCGCCTCCGCTCGCCGACGCCAAGGAACAGCTCGCGCTCGGCCTGACGCTCCAGATCGACGCCGGAGGGCTGCAGGACCGGCGCGATGCCCGCCTGGCCGCCCTCTGCGTCCCGGAAGGCACCTCGCCCACGCCCTTCCTCCCTCCCGGTCCGTTCAAGGCGACCTGGGAGGGATTCATCAGCGTCGACCTCGGCACCGACGTCACGTTCACCGCCGTCGGGAACGGCAGCCTCACCGTCACCATCGCCGACACCAAGCAGGCCCTGACGGCCAAGGGCGACCTCTCGACCGCCGAAGGCCCGTCCATCCGCCTCCGCAAGGGGCGCAACAAGATCTCCGTCAAGTACGAGAGCCCTGAGAAGGGCGACGCCGTCGTCCGCCTCTACTGGACCTCGACCGACTTCCAGCGCGAGCCGGTGCCGCCGCTGGTGCTGAGCCACGACGTCAACGCCGCGTCGCTTCGTGCGCAGCGCCGGCTCCGCGAGGGACGCGACCTCGTCGCGACCCGCCGCTGCCTGAAGTGCCACGTGGGCGACTTCAAGGGCATGCCCGAGCTCGAGATGGACGCGCCCTCGCTCGCCGAGGCGGGCGCGCGGCTCCATCCCGACTGGATCGCGAAATGGGTCCAGAACCCGCGCGACCTCCGGCCCGAAGCCACGATGCCGAAGCTGCCGGGCATCACGCCCCAGGACGCGGCCGACATCGCCGCCTACCTCGTCACGCTCGGCAAGGCGGAGGCCGATCCCGCCCCATCCGCCGACGCCGCGAAGCTGGGCGGCCACCTTTTCGTCGAGATGCGCTGCATCGCCTGCCACACGCTCCCTGACAAGGAGCCGGCGGCCGACCGCATCCCCTTCACGTTCCTGAAGGCCAAGTGGAAGCCCGCGGCGCTGAAGAAGTTCCTGCTCGGCCCGGAGAAGCACTACGCCTGGATCGAGATGCCGAACTTCCACCTGAAGGAGGAAGAGGCCGACCGGCTCGCCGCCTTCCTCCTGTCGAGGCCCGGGAAGGCCGCCGAGGCGTCGGGCCTCAAGGGCGATCCCGCCCGCGGCAAGCAGCAGGTCGAAAGCCGCGGCTGCGTGAGCTGTCACAAGGTCGCCGACGTCAACGCGTTCAAGGCGACGCCGATCCGGAACCTCAAGGCCGACTCGTGGGCCGGCGGATGCAAGGGCGCCGACTTCGGCCTCAACCCCGCCCAGGTGCAGGCCGTGACCGCCTTCGCGTCGACCGACCTCTCGTCGCTCACCCGCGACGCGCTCCCCGAGTTCGCCGAGCGGCAATTCCTCACGCTCCGCTGCTTCGGCTGTCACCGGCGCGACGACCACCTCGAGGCATGGTCCGAGGTCGCGTCCGAGACCAAGGGACTGGAGCCGCCCAAGAAGGAGGACGACGGCGAGTTCGCGGTCATCGCCGCCGCGGACCCGTGGTTCCCCTCGCTCACCTGGATCGGCGAAAAGCTGAAGCCCGAGTGGGCGATCGCGTTCCTCAAGGGCGAGATCGCCGAGCGGCCGCGCCCCTTCCTCAAGAACCTGCGGATGCCGGGGTTCCCGACGCGCGCCGAGGGACTGATCAAGGGCCTCTCGCTCGAACACGGCTATCCGGCCGCGAGCGCGCCCGAGCCGATGCCCAACGCCGAGCTCTCCGGCTTCGGCCGCAAGCTCTCCGGGCCCAACGGCGGCCTCGACTGCCTCTCGTGCCACGCGATCGGCCCCAAGGGCGCGACGAAGGTCTTCGAAGCCCCCGCGCCGAACTTCAAGCTCGCCCGCGCGCGGCTCCGGAAGGAGTACTACGACCGCTGGGTCCGAGAGCCCCTCCGCCTCGAGCCGGGGACCAAGATGCCCCAGTTCATCAAGGACGGCCGCACGCAGCTCACCGAAATCCTCGACGGCGACGGTGTCAAACAGGCGGACGCCCTGTGGAACTACCTGCTGGAAGGCGACAAGATCCGGCCCCCGGAATGAGCCGGGCCGCCGCCCTCCTCCTCGTCCTCACCCTCGGGTGCCGGGGCCCCGGAAAGGAATCGATGACCGCCGCGACCGATCTCCGCGCGATCTGCGACGACGCCTGGGAGGCGACCCTCCGCGAGAACCCCGCATACGCCACCTACCTGGGCGACTTCCGCTACAACGACAAGCTGGCCGACATCTCCGAGGCCGGCCGCGCGCGGCGCCGCGCCCAGACGGAGGGGTTCCTCGGCCGCCTGAAGGCGCTCGACCTCGCGTCGCTCGAGGAGAACGACCGCGTCACCGCCGACATCCTGCGGCTCCAGCTCGAACAGGGCCTCGAGGAGGACCGCCACAAGTTCTGGCAGTGGGACGTCGACCAGATGGGCGGCCCGCAGGCCGACTTCCCCCAGCTCGTCAACTTCCATCCGCTCACCGACCTGAAGGGCCTCGAGGCGCGGTACCGCGCCTTCTCCACGTGGATGGACCAGTACCTCGACAACCTTCGCGCCGGCGTGCGCGACGGCCGGGTCGCGATGCGCGTCGCCGTCGAGCGCGTCATCGGCCAGCTCAAGGGGCTGCTCGGAACGCCCGAGGAGAAGTCGCCGTTCGCGGCGAAGCCCGAGCTCGTGCCGTCGATCCGGGAGTCGGTCTACCCCGCGTTCCGGAAGATGCTCGCCTACCTCGAGGGCGAGTACCTGGCGACGTCGCGGGCGAAGGACGTGGGCCTCTGGGCGCTGCCCGGCGGCCAGGAGGCGTACCGGTTCCGGATCCGCCTCCACACGACGACCGACCTCACCGCCGAGGAGATCCACCGGATCGGGCTCGAGGAGCTCCGGTCGATCCAGGCCGAGATGCGGACGATCGCCAAGGGCGACCTGCGGCCGTTCATGGACCGGCTCAAGAAGGACCCGAAGAACTTCTTCGCGTCGCGCGAGGAGCTGATCGACTCCGCGCGCCGCGAGCTGGCGAAGGCGACCGCGAAGCTGCCCGCCTGGTTCAAGCGGCTCCCGAAGAACGAGTGCGAGGTGAAGGCGATCGAGGCGTACCGCGAGCGCGACTGCGTCGCGGCCTTCTACTACCAGCCCGACGAGAAGCTGACGCGGAAGGGGATCTTCTACGCGAACACGTTCGACGCGACGTCGCGTCCGCGGTTCAACATGCCCGCGCTGGCGATCCACGAGGCGGTCCCCGGCCATCACCTCCAGATCGCGCTCGCGCTCGAGATCGAGGGGCTGCCGCGGTTCCGCCGCCAGGCCGGCTTCACGGCGTTCGTCGAGGGCTGGGGCCTCTACTCCGAGCGGCTGGGCGACGAGATGGGCCTCTACGAGGACGACCTCTCCCGGTTCGGCATGCTCACCTACCAGGCGTGGCGCGCCTGCCGGCTGGTGGTCGACACCGGCCTCCACGCGATGAAGTGGTCGCGCCAGCAGGCGATCGACTTTTTCATGGAGAACGTGGCGCTCACCGAGACCGAGGTGCTCAACGAGATCGACCGATACATCATCTGGCCCGGCCAGGCGCTCGCCTACATGGTCGGCAAGCGGGAGATCTTCGCGCTCCGCGAGGAGGCCCGGAAGGCGATGGGCCCGCGGTTCGACATCAAGGACTTCCACGACGTCGTGCTGCGCAACGGCGCGATCCCGCTCACCACGCTTCGTCGCCTCGTCCGCGACTGGGCGGGAATTCGCTGAAGCGGCTCACGTCTCGAATCGACTGATTTCGCCCCGCGTGAGCCGGGCCATCTGGACGCTCGAGAAACACTCCAAACCGAACGCGATCACGGCCTCGGCGCAGACGGGCAGGATGACGTTCGGATCGACGGCCCGCGCGCTGAAACGCACGCGGAAGAGGAGCGACAGCACGCCGTCCTTGAGAGACGCCTTCACGTGGTTGTCGGGGGGCAGCTGCATCAGGGAACCGGACAGCTTCGGCTCGCCGAACACCTCGCGGAAGAAGGCCTCGTCGGAGGCGTGGAGCTTGAAGCGCTCGTCAAGCGGCGCCAGCTTCACCTTCTTGCACCCCGACTTCTCGGGAAACCAGACCCATTTCGACTCCAGGAACCAGCGTCCCGTCGCGCCGGTCAGCGGGACCGAGTAGGTGCTGCACCACGAGAACCGGGGGATGTGCTGGAGCCGGAGCTCGTGGACCGATCCGCTCTTCGTGAACCGGGCGACGTAGTCGTTCCTCTCCATCCCCGCGGTGCCCTGCGGGTCGCGCTGCCGCGCCAGCGCCTCGAGCCTCGGAAGCAGTCCGTCGATCACGACTTCCCTCCCGGCCGGAAGGCCGCCCGCCAGTCCCGTCCCTCCCGCGTCACGTCGCACGTCCAGCCGTGGCGGGCCGCGAGCAGCCGGAGCTGGTCCATCGTCTGCGCATCGTCGCCGATCACCGCGAACGGCGCCCCTGGAGATTTTTCGAGCAGATGCTTCTCGACGCGCAGCACCGGCATGCCGCACGGCTCGCCCCGGATGTCGACGTCGCTCACGCGAGCCTCCGGAGGATCGCCGTCCCCGCCCACGCGCCGGCCGCGAGGCCCGCGAGGAAAACCCAGCCGTGGAGGGAGAAGGCCATGATGCCCGAGAGCATCGTGCCGACGGTGCAGCCTAGCGAGATCATCGCGCCGAAGCCGAGGAGCACGCCTCCCGCCGCCGCCAGCGCGTAGGTCCGCGGCTTTCCCGTCCGGAGGCGGAATTCGCCCGACAGCAGCGCCGACGCGAGCGAGCCGGCGACGAGCGACACGATGAAGACGCCCGACTCCGTCAGCCAGCGGTCGCTCGCGATCGCGCGGCAGCCCGCCAGGCGGTCGAGCCCCTCGAGCCGCGCGGGGACGAACCCGAACGCGAGCCCCATCCGGCGCGAGACGCGACCGATCTCGGAGGTCACGCCGAGCGGATGGTTCCAGAGGTAGGCGAAGGTGGCGATGATCCCGACGGCGGCGCCGCCGATCCACGTGGGCCACGGCTCGCGCACGACGTCCCGGAGCCGGAGCGGCTCCCGCGCCGGCCGGGCCACCGGCGAGCCCTTGTGGAGGAGCAGCGCGGCCAGGCCGCCCAGCACCGCGAGCTGGAGCGCCAGCGCGCCTTCGTAGCCCAGCTTCGCGGGGAGCCAGACCACCGGCGAGGTCGAGACCGACTTCACGTAGAAAAAGTTCCAGAGCGCGAACGCGAGCCAGAAGCCGGGGATGCAGGCGAGGAGCGCCACCGGCGAGACGAGCGATCCCTCCCCCAGCCGGTAGAGGTGGCCGCTGATGCAGCCTCCCGCCAGGACCATGCCCAGGCCGAACGACACCCCGCCCAGAAGGACGACCGGGCCTGCGGGGGCGATGTGGGTGGTGTCGGGCAGGTAGCGCGAGGGATCGGGCAGCTGGGCGCCGAAGAGGACCGTGTAGCCGAGGCTTCCCATCGCGAGCGTCGCCAGGACTCCCAGCGCCGCGCGGCGGTCCCGCAGCACGAGGACGTCGCGGAACGCCGACGCAAAGCAGAGGCGCGACCGCTGGAGGACCGCGCCCAGCGCCGCCCCGCAGGCGACCAGGAACGCTGCCGTCCGGCCGGCCGTCGTGCCGTCGTTCAGCCGCTGGGCCCAGACGACGAGGGCGGCCGCCGTCGCCAGGGCGGCGACGGTCCGGATCATTTTCCCGTCCAGATCGTCCCGGTCTTGTTCTCCACCGGGACGCCGACCGCGTTGCCGTACTCGGTCCACGAGCCGTCGTAGTTGCGGGCGTCGTAGCCGAGCAGCACCTTGAGGACGAACCAGGAATGGCTCGACCGCTCGCCGATCCGGCAGTACGTGATGACCGGCCCCTTGCCGTCGATGCCGGCATCGGCGTACAGCTTGCGGAGCTCGTCGGCCGTCTTGAACGTGCCGTCCTCGTTCACCGTCTTGTTCCAGGGGATGTTCTTCGACCCGGGGATGCAGCCCGCGCGGATCGACAGCTCCTGGACCCCCGGCGGCGCGAAGATCTTGCCGGCGTGCTCGTCGGGCGAGCGGACGTCGACGATCGCCGCCGGCGCCTCGTTCTTCACCGCCTTGACGACGTCGGCCAGCCGGGCCCGCAGGCCGGGATGGGTCCCCTGCGCGGTGAAGTTGCCCGGCGCGTACTTCGACGCGGTCAGGTCGAGCGGCCGCTTGTCGAGCTCCCACTTCTTCCGGCCGCCGTTCATCAGCTTCACGTCCTTGTGGCCGTACATCGTGAAGATCCAGTAGCCCCAGCAGGCGAACCAGTTGTTGAGGTCGCCGTAGAGGACGACGGTCGTGTCGTTCGAGATGCCGGCCTCGCGGCAGATCGCCTGGAACCGGTCGGGCGGGACGATGTCGCGGCTCACGGGATCGCACAGTTCGCTGTGCCACTTGAACCCGACGGCGCCCTTGAGATGGCCCTTCTCGTAGACGCCCGGATCGACGCTGACCTCGACGAACCGGACCTTCTCGTTCCGGAGGTTCTCGAAGGCCCAGTCGGTGGAGACCAGGACTTCCTGCGACGACAGCGCGAGCAGGATCAGCGCGTTCATCATCCTTCTTCCTCCCGGCCTCTACTTGCGGTCGTACCGCTTCGTCTTCGGATTGGAGAGCTCCGCCTCGATCTCGAGCAGCCGGTTGTACTTCGCAAGCCGCTCGCTGCGGGCGATGGAGCCGATCTTGATCTGGCCCGCGTCGGTGCCCACGGCGAGGTCGGACATCGTGCTGTCCTCGGTCTCGCCCGACCGCGCCGAGACGACCGTCTTGTAGCCGGCCTTCCGGGCGATCTCGATGACCTCGAGCGTCCGGCTGATCGTCCCGATCTGGTTCATCTTCACGAGGACCGCGTTGGCGCACTCCTCCTTGATGCCGCGCTTGAGCCGGTCGGGATTCGTGGCGAAGAAGTCGTCGCCCACCAGCTGGATGCGGCCCAGCTCCTTCGTGAGCGCCTTCCAGCCGTCCCAGTCGTCCTCCCCCACGCCGTCTTCGATCGAGATGATCGGCCATCCGTCGACCCACGACTGGAGCGTCGCGAGCGTGATGCCGGGGGCGTGGCTCGCGGCGACGTCGAGGCAGACGGCCATGTCGGCGCCCGGCTTGAGGCCCGCGGCGGAGATCGCGTCGACGGTGAAGTCGAGCGCCTCCTCGACGTTCTTGAACCGCGGGGCGAAACCGCCCTCGTCGGCCACCCAGTGGGGGTTGTAGTCGAGTTTCTTCACGAGCTCGCGGGCCGACTGATACGCGCGCCAGAGGAGCTCCATCGAATCGGCGAACGACTTCGCCTTGAGCGGCGCGATCAGGATGTCCTGGATGGGGATGTTGTTGCCGCCGTGGAGGCCGCCGGAGATGAGATTCATCATCGGGCGCGGCAGCTTGCGTCCCTCGCCGAACGTCTCGTAGAGCGGCCGGCCCTGGGCCGCGGCGGACGCGCGCGCGAACGCGCCGGAGAGCCCGAGCGAGACGTTGCCCGGCAGCTCCTCCTCCTCGAGCAGCGCGTCGAACTCGCCCTGCGAGGACAGCGACGCGCGGTGGAGCCGCGAGTTGAGGGCGAGGACGCGGACGGCCGCCTTGCGGACGCCCTTCCCGCCGTAGCGCGGGCCGCCGTCTCGCAGCTCCTTCGCCTCCGCCTTGCCGGTCGACGCGCCGGCGGGGACGTAGAATTCGCCGGTGATGCCGTCGATGTCCATCGACACCTTGAGCGTGGGCATCCCTCGCGAATCGAAGACCTCCAGGGCGCGAAGGGAGGTGATCTTCATGCGACGACCTAGAGCCGGCGCCTCCGCGCCAGCGGTTTCCGGTTCGAGTGCATGCCCTGCGCCGGCGGCGTCACCGCGGCCTGAGGGGGCGGCGGGGGCAGCGGGACGTAGGTGCCGTAGTCGAAGTCCGGCCGGATGACGCGCGGGAGCGTCTGGCCGAGCGACTTCTCGATCTCGCTCATCGCCGCCTCTTCCTCGTACGCGACGAGGGTGAAGGCGTCGCCGACGGCCTGGGCCCGCCCGGTGCGGCCGATGCGGTGGACGTAGTCCTCGGCGGTGTTGGGGACGTCGTAGTTGATGACGTGGCTGATGTCCTGGATGTCGAGGCCGCGAGCGGCGATGTCGGTGGCGACCATCACCATCGCGCTGCCCGCCTTGAACGACTCCAGCGCCTGCTCGCGCTGGCCCTGGCTGCGGTTGCCGTGGATGATCGCGACGCTGAAGCCCCGGCTCTGGAGCTGCTCGCCCAGCCGCTCGGCGCGGTGCTTGGTGCGGGTGAAGACGAGGACCGAGTTCATGTTGGGGCTGCGGAGGAGGAGCGTGAGGAGCGAGGTCTTGCGGTTCTGGGCGACGGGATAGACTGCCGCGGTGATGCCGGCCGCGGCCTGCGGGCGGCGGCCCACGTCGATCGACAGCGGCTCCTTCAGGATCTCGCGCGAGAGCCGCTCGATCTCGGGCGGCATCGTGGCGCTGAACATCAGCGTCTGGCGGACCTTGGGAAGCTTGTGGATGATGCGGCGCAGGTCCGGCATGAAGCCCATGTCCATCATCCGGTCCGCCTCGTCGAGGATGAGGACCTGCAGCCGGTCGAACTTGGCGTTGCCGCGCTCCATATGGTCGAGGAGCCGGCCGGGCGTCGCGATGATGATGTCGAAGCCGGAGCGCAGCGCGGTCGTCTGGTTGCCGAAGCCGACGCCGCCGTAGACGGTGGCGGCCTTGAGGTGGCTGTGCTTGCCGAGGTCCCGGAAGTCCTCCTCCACCTGGGCGGCGAGCTCGCGCGTGGGCTCGAGGACGAGGACGCGGGTGCCGCCCTTCTGTCCCGCCATCAGGCGCTGCATGACGGGGAGGAGGAACGCGGCGGTCTTCCCGGTGCCCGTCTGCGCGCAGCCGATCAGGTCGCGTCCTTCGAGGACGATCGGGATGGCCTTCATCTGGATCGGCGTCGGATGGGTGAACCCCAGTTCCTGGACGGCTTTGAGGAACGGGGGCGTCAGGGCCAGCGACTCGAAGCCGGGCGGCTTCTCTTCTTCTTCGTCTCTTTCGTTCGTTTCCATTCTGGGCGAGAGGATAGCAGACGGCCGGGGGGCTGTCGAGAAGGACGTTAGTCCTTGACTGTACGCCGGGGAGCGATAAACTATCCGCCTCAAGCCAGGGGGGTGTAGCTCAATTGGCTAGAGCGCAAGCTTGTCACGCTTGAGGTTGCGGGTTCGAGCCCCGTCACCCTCGCCACCTGGCGAGAAACCCCTGAACGGCCCCTGATCCCCCGCCCGATGTCCTGCGACTTTTCGACGCTTGAAATCCAACTGAAATTTCAGTTGTATATCAGTTGGATGCCGATTAGGATCGTCGAATACCCGACGGGGAGGTAATCTAAGCTCATGAGGCGATCGCTTCCTGTCGCCCTGCTCCTCCTGGGGCTCTCGTTCCCCGCCCGATCGCAGGAGGACCCCAACCGCGAAGGATACGAGTTCTTCGAAAAACGCATCCGCCCGGTCCTCGTCGACAAGTGCTACTCCTGCCACAGCGCGGGAGCCGAGAAGATCAAGGGCAGCCTGGCGCTGGACACCCGGGAGTCCCTCCTGAAGGGGGGCGACACCGGGCCCTCCATCCTGCCGGGCAATCCCGACAAGAGCCTCCTCATCCGGGCGATGAAGTGGACCGAGGAGGAATTCCGGATGCCGCCCAAGAAGCGGCTTCCGGCCGAGGTGGTGCGCGACTTCGAAACGTGGGTGCGCAAGGGCGCGCCGGATCCGCGCCTCTCGACGGCGGCCGCCTCGAAGAAGCCGGCGATCAATCTGTCCGAGGCGCGCCGGCAATGGCCCTTCAGCCCGCTCGCCGAACCCGTCGTGCCGTCGACGACCGACGCGACCTGGGCCCGGAATCCGATCGACCGATTCCTCCTGTCGAAGCTGGAGGGCAAGGGGCTCAAGCCCGCGCCCGACGCCGACAAGCGGACGCTGATCCGGCGCGTGACCTTCGACCTCACCGGCCTGCCGCCGACGCCCGAGGAAATCGACGCCTTCCTCGCCGACGCGTCCGACGCGGCGTTCTCTCGAGTCGTCGAGCGGCTCCTCAACTCGCCCGCCTATGGCGAGCGGTGGGGCCGCCACTGGCTCGACGTCGTCCGCTACGCCGACACCGCGGGCGACAACTCCGACTTCCCCATCCCGCAGATCTACAAGTACCGCAACTACGTCATCGACGCGTTCAACCAGGACAAGCCGTACGACCAGTTCATCCGCGAGCAGCTCGCGGGAGATCTGCTCCCCTTCAAGACCGACGAGGAGCGGCGCGAGAACCTGATCGCCACCGGGTACGTCGCGAACGCGAAGCGCTTCGGTTCCGTCGAGGACAACTATCCCTGGCACCTCACGATCGAGGACACCATCGACAACCTCGGCCGCACCTTCCTGGGGCTCACCGTCAACTGCACCCGCTGCCACGACCACAAGTTCGATCCGATCACGAACGAGGACTACTACGGCCTCTACGGCATCTTCGAAAGCACGCGCTATCCCTGGCCGGGCATCGAGCTCGTGCAGTATCAGAAGGACTTCGTCCCCCTCGCCCCGGCCGCCGTCGTCGAGAAGATGGAGCAGGAGCGGGCGGCCAAGCGGGCCGAGCTCGAAGCGACGGTCAGGCAGCTCGAGGCCGAGAAAAAGGGGTACGAGGAGGCGGCCCACGAAGCGCTGGACGGCGAGGCCGACCGCATCCGTCAGCTGGCCAACGACCTGAACGGGCGGATCGATTCGATCCGAAAGGGCAACGGCTCCGTCCTGAAACAGCCCCTGCCCTACGAGACCGCCTACGCCGTCGTGGAAGCCTCCCGAAAGGGCAACACGAAGGTCCAGATCAAGGGGGATCCGACCCGCCTCGGCCGCGAAGTGCCGCGCCGGTTCATCGAAGTGCTGGGCGGGCAGACGCTCACCTCGGACGCGAAGGGCAGCGGCCGATACCAGCTCGCGGAATGGATCGCCGATCCGGCCAACCCGCTCACCGCGCGAGTCATGGCGAACCGCCTCTGGCACTATCACTTCGGCAAGGGGATCGTGCAGACGCCGAGCGATTTCGGCCGCCAGGGCCGGCCGCCGACCCACCCCGAACTCCTGGACTGGCTGGCACGGCGGTTCATCGAGAGCGGCTGGTCCATGAAGGCCATGCACCGGCTCATCCTGTCGTCGCAGGCCTATCGGATGTCGTGCGACGGCGACGCCGGCGCGGCCTCCGATCCCTCGAACGACCTGCTCTGGAAGTTCCGCCGCCGCCGGCTCGAAGCCGAGGCGATCCGCGACTCGCTGCTGGCCGTGAGCGGCGCGCTCGACCGGCGCATGGGCGGGCCCCACCCCTTCCCCGCCTCCCCCACCTGGGACTTCACGCAGCACAAGCCGTTCATCGCCGTCTACGACAACACCCAGCGCAGCGTCTACCTCATGTCGCAGCGGATCCGGCGCCATCCCTACTTCGGCACCTTCGACGGCGCCGAGACCAACATGAGCACCGCGCAGCGGATCACCAGCACGACGACGCTCCAGGCCCTGTGGATGATGAACGACCCCCTGGTCCACGAGCAGGCCCGCCAGTTCGCCGCACGCGTCATCAAGGAGCAGAAGACCGATGCGGCGCGCATCGATCGGGCCTACGCACTGGCGCTCGGGCGGCCGCCGTCGAGCGACGAGGCCGGCGCGGCCGCGGCCTATGTCGCGGACCTCCGCGCCGGGCTCGACGAGGCGCAGGCGTGGGAGAGCTTCGCCCGAATCTTGTTCCGACTGAACGAGTTCGTCTATGTCCGATAACTGCTCGCGGCGTCAGGTCTTGCGGTCGCTCGTCGGCGGCTCGATGCTGCTCCCGGGCATCCTGTCGAAGCTGCTGGCCGACGACGCGCGGAACGACCCGCTCGTCCCGAAAGCCCCTCACTTCCCGGCGCGGGCGAAGCAGGTCATCTTCCTCTTCTCGACCGGCGGCGTGTCCCACCTCGACACCTTCGACTTCAAACCGAAGCTCCTGGAGATGGACGGAAAGTCGCTGGTTCGCGGCGGCGGCCTGTCGAACGAGAAGAAGAAGCTGCTCCGGCCCGTGTGGCCCTTCAAGCCGGGCGGCCGCTGCGGCACGATGGTGAGCGATCTCCTGCCCCACATCCGCGAGCGGATGGACGACATCGCGCTCATCCATTCGATGAAGTCCGACGACAACGAGCATTTCCAGGCGACGCTGGCGATGCATACGGGGTCGTTCTTCTTCTCGCGGCCCAGCCTGGGCTCCTGGGTGAGCTACGGTCTGGGCACCTTCAATCAGAACCTTCCGTCGTTCATCGCGATCGCGCCCAATCTCCCCTATGCGGGCACCCAGGGCTTCGCCAACGACTTCCTCCCGGCCTATCACCAGGGCACGCGCATCGTGCCCGGTCCCGAACCCATCCCCGACCTTGCGAAACGCTCGCGCGCCCCGGGCCTCCAGGAGAAGGAACTCGGGATCGCGGCCGCGTTCGACAAGGAGTACCTGAAGCAGAACGGCAACGATTCCGAGCTCGCCGCGCGCATCAAGTCGTTCGAGACGGCGTTCCGGATGCAGACCGAGGCGCCCGACGCCTTCGACCTGAAGCAGGAGAGCGATGCGACGCTGAAGCTCTACGGCCTCGACCGCGCGAAGCCCGAGGGCTTCGCCTGGCAATGCCTCGTGGCCCGGCGGCTGATCGAGCGGGGCGTCCGCTTCGTCGAGCTGGTCGACACCGGTGCGTCGGGCAACTGGGACGCCCACGGCGACGTCGCCAAGAACTATCCCAAGCTCGCGAAGAACATCGACCAGCCGATCGGCGGGCTGCTCCAGGATCTCCGGCAGCGCGGCATGCTGGACGACACGCTGATCGTCTGGACCACGGAGTTCGGCCGGACGCCCGGCGAGGACGGGCCCGGCGGCCGGGGCCATCACAGCTCCGCGTTCTCGTCCTGGCTCGCGGGAGGCGGTTCGAAGGGCGGCGTCGTCTACGGCAAGTCCGACGACATCGGCTCGCTCGTCGAGGAGAACCGGTGCCACGTCCACGACTTCCACGCGACGATCCTGCACCTGCTCGGCATGGACCACACCAAGCTCACCTACCGCCATGCCGGCCGCGACTTCCGCCTCACCGATGTCCACGGCAACGTGGTCAAAGAGATCCTGGCCTAGACAGGAACAAAATAGACGGTCTATTTTGTTCCTCGCGGATTCGCGCTCCCGGACGAACTAGAACTTGTTGCCCTTCGTCGCCGTGCGGATGCGGACCAGGTACTGGTCGGCCGTGATGAAGAGCGTGCCGCCGTCCTCGCCCCAGGCGCAGTTCGACGTCGCCTCGCCCGTCGCCAGCGTGCCGAGATGGGTGCCGTCGGGCGAGAACACCAGCACGCCGCCGGGGCCCGTCGCGAAGAGGTTGCCGTTCACGTCGACCTTCATCCCGTCCGGAAGGCCCTTCACCTTGCCCACCTCCTTGGTGAAGTCGGCGAAGATGCGGCCCGCGCCGAGCGTGCCGTCGGCGTTCACGGGGTACGCGTGCCAGACCGCCTTGTCGGGATCGGAGCTCGCCACGTAGAGCGTCTTTTCGTCGGGCGAGAACGCGATGCCGTTGGGACGGGTCACTTCCTTCGTGAGCAGCGTGAGCTTGCCGTCGGTGCCGAGGCGGTAGACGCCCTGGAAGTCGAGCTCCTTGGTGGGATCCTCCATCCTCTGCGCCAGGCCGTACGGCGGATCGGTGAAGTAGAGCGCGCCGCTGGAGTGATAGCAGGCGTCGTTCGGGCTGTTGAGCTTCTTGCCGTCCTGCTTGTCGGCGAGCGTCACGAATTTCGACGCGGGCGACGAGAGCGGCGCGTCCATGCGGGCGACCCGGCGGTCGCCGTGCTGGCAGAGCACGAGATTGCCCTTCGGGTCGATGACCAGGCCGTTCGAGCCCGGCTCCGCGCGCAGGTCCTTGGGGCCGGTGAGGCCGGAAGGCTTGAGGTAGATCGAGACCCCGTCGCCTTCCTTCCACTTGCAGACCTTGTTGGGCGGGATGACCGAGAAGAGCAGGTAGCCGCCGTTCTTCACCCAGACGGGGCCTTCCGTCCAGTCGAAGCCTCCCGCCAGCACCTCCATCTGCGCCCCGGGCGGGATCAGCTTGTCGAAGCGCGGATCCTTCCGGAGGATCGTCCCGAGCGTCTTCGTGCCTCCCCCGGAAGACGTCGAGCTGCAGCCGAAGAGGACGACGCACGCCAGGACGGCGGTCAGGCGGGTGGTCATGGCTTTTCTCTCCCTTTCACCCTTGACGCGGCGCCGCGGCCGAAGGCCGCCGCCGCATGCGGCGTGTCCCGCCCGGTGGGACGGCGCCGAGTCCAGGGCAAGTCGCGGTCACTATACAAATACACGTCGGAGGATCCGACATTTTTGTCGGGTCCCGGACCTCTTCCGATGGAATCCGGCTGGCATGGCCTTTGCTTTTCCAGGGTCAGAACCTAGGAGGATGCGCCATGTCGAACTTCGGCGAACTGATGCGCCGGCTCCGGAGAGAGCGCGGGTGGTCGCTCAAGACCGTCGCCCGGAAGCTGGAGACCCAGAAGGGGTACCTGTCGGGCATCGAGAACGCAAAGGTCAATCCGCCGTCGGCCAAGCTCGTAAAGCGGATCTCCCAGCTCTACGGGCAGGACGAACGGATGCTGCTTCGGCTCGCGTGGGCCGACAAGGCCCCCACCCTCATCCGGGAGGACGCCGTCCGCATGGTCCGCCACGCCGACCTGGAGGACGACGCGTCGCCCGACGTGGTCTCGGTCCGGCTGCTCAATCCCGAAGGCCAGCCCTATCCGGCGGAAGTCGACGGCGACGGCGCCCTCCGGCCGGTCGGGAACACCCGGCTCGTGCTCCCCCGCTGCCGGCCTGCGCCGGAATTCGCGGCGCTGATCAACGACGACTCGATGGACTCCGGCGAGCTGCCCCGCTACCGCCGCGGCGAAGCGGTCCTGCTGTCTCGCGTCGCCCGGGTCGACCGGGCGGCCGTCGTCTACATCGTCTTCAACGACCGCGACGGCGCCCGCGCGCTGATCCGCAAGGGGGTGCCCGAGGAAAGGAACGCGCTCGTGCTCCAGCCGCTCAACGAGAAGTTCCCCCTGGAATTCATCGAGGCGAAGGAGATCGTCGCCGTCTACCGCACGGTCGGCCGCATCGAGATGTTCGCCGCGGGATTGACCGGATGAAACACCAAGACACCAGGACACAAGGGCCCGACTTGGTGGCTCTGTCTCTTTGTGTCTGGACCTCTTCTAGGTGTACTCGAACGGCTTACGAAGCTCGCGCCAGGGTTTGTCGTTGTAGACGTCGATCAGGAACGGCCCCTTCGCCACGGCCGGCGACAGGATCGCGAGGAACGTGACCGGCTTCTGCGACGAATTGTAGATCCCGTGGACGGTCTTCTTCGGGATGAAGGCCGTCTCGCCGACGCCCAGGATCTGCTTCTTTCGCCCCACCCACTGCTCGCCCTTCCCGTCCAGGATGTAGATGACTTCCTCGCGGGCCGGGTGATAGTGGAACTGGTGGCCGCGGCCGGGCGGCATCGTGACCCGCACCACGATCAGATTCTTCGTGCCCGTCAGCTCCGGCTTGCAGCACCAGTCGTGGTGGCCCCAGTGGGCCTCCGAGACCTCGCAGTCCTGCTTCGTGATGAAGCTCAGGAACTCCTTCTTGTCCTTCTCGAGCGTGGGGCTCATCGCGCGGCCACCTTTCCCTTGCGGGGAGAGCCGTTGGTCTTCCCCGACGGCAGCTTGATCGACTTGAACTTGCGGATCTGCTCGGCGATCGCCCGCTCGGCGGGCAGCCGCTCGACCGAGCTCGCGCCGTAAAAGCCGTCGACGCCCTTGCAGTTCTGGAGGATGTACTCCGCGTCGGGCGGCTCGGCGATGGGTCCGCCGTGGCAGATCACGAGGATCTCCTCGCGCACCGAGCGGCACGCGTCGGCGATCTCGTTGATCCGCCGCACGCAGTCGTCGAGCGTCTTGGACGACTTCGCGCCGATCGTCCCCCCGGTCGTCACGCCCATGTGGGCCACGATGATGTCCGCGCCGGCTTCGGCCATCTTCTTCGACTCGTCGGTGTTGAAGACGTACGGCGTGGTGAGCAGGTCCATCTGGTTCGCGAGCCGGGTGATCTCGACCTCGAGGTTGTAGCTCATCCCCGTCTCCTCGAGGCTCTGGCGCATCTCGCCGCCCCAGAGGCCGACCGTCGGGAAGTTCTGGATGCCGGCGAAGCCCAGGCGCTTCAGGTCCTCGAGGAAGAGATGGGGGATCATGAACGGATCGGTGCCGCAGACGCCCGCGAGGACCGGCGTCCGCTTCACCACCGGCAGGATCTCGACCGCCATCTCCTTCACGATCTGGTTGGCGTTGCCGTAGGGCATGAGGCCCGACGACGATCCGCGGCCGGCCATGCGGTAGCGGCCGGAGTTGTAGACGATGAGGAGGTCGATGCCGCCCGCTTCCTCGCTGATCGCGGAGAGGCCGGTGCCGGCGCCGCCGCCGATGATCGGCTCGCCCTTGGCGATCTTCTCCCGGAACCGCTTCAGAATCGCCTGCCTGGAATTGTCGACCTTCACGGAATCTCCTCTCATCTCTTACCCACCTTCATCAGTTCGAACAGCTTCCGGACCGCCGCGTCGGCGAACTCCGGGTCGTTGATATGGTTGTCCAGCTCGACGATCTCGACGCCCTTCGCGTGCTCGCGGATCGCCGCGTAGAGCGCCAGGCGCGCCTCGGGATCGTCGAACGGCTGGCCCGCGGCGTCGATCGCCGAGAGCCCTTTCTTCGGGAGCAGGATCGACTTCGGCCCCTTTGCCGCGGCGACCTTCGCTCCCAGGTCGGCGCCGATCCGCGCGTTCTCCTCGGGCGTCGTCCGCATCAGCGTCACGACGGGATTGTGCGGGTAGAGCTTCCGCCCCTTGTACTTCGCGGGGACGGTGTCGGGCGCGTAGAAGTTGACCATGTCGAGCGCGCCGACGGAGACGACCTGCGGCACGCCGGCCTTCCCCGCCGCGGTCAGCCGCTCGGGGCCCGCCGTCAGGAATCCGCCGCACGCCTCGTCGGCGAGCTCCGTGGTCGTGAGGTCGAGCACGCCGGCCACCAGCCCTTCGGCGATGAGCGTCTCCATCGCCTGGCCGCCGTTGCCGGTCGCATGGAAGACGAGCGCTTCATAACCCGCCTTCTCGATCTGCTCCTTCGCCCGCATGACGCACTTGGTCGTCACGCCGAACATCGTCATCGCAATCAGCGGCTTGTCCGACGCGTCCGACGGCTTCGAGGGCAGCGCGACCATCCCCGCCACCGCGCGAGCGGCGTTCGTGAGGATCGGCCGGCTGATGCGGTTGATCCCCAGGATGTCGACGATCGAGTTGATCATCACGATGTCTTTGTCGCCGACGAACTGGCGGACGGTGCCCGACGCGAGGGTGCTGACCATGACCTTGGGCACGCCGATCGGGAGCGCCCGCATGGCCGACGTGCCGATGATCGTTCCGGCGGAGCCGCCGAGGCCGAGGACGCCCGCGACTTCCCCGCGCGAATGGAGGTCCGAGATGAGCTTCGTGACGCCCTTCGCCGCCGCCTTCACGGCCTCGCCCCGGTCGTTCTTCTCGCGCATCGCGGCCAGCGAGGTGCCGGCCAGCTGGAAGATCTCCTCGCGGAGGATGTCGGCCTGGACGGCGGGCGCGCCGATGCAGCCCGTGTCGACGATCTTCGCCGGGACCTTCAGGGCGGCGAGCTGATCGCGCACGAAGGCGGCCTCGACGCCCTTCGTGTCGAGCGTGGCCAGGACGTAGACCGTTTTCATTTCTTAGCGGCCCAGGCGGCGGCGTTCTGGAGCAGCTTCTTGTAGTCCGCGTGGTCGTGGGCGTCGCCGTCGTGGCCCAGCGTGATGCAGGCGATCCGGCCCTTCGGATGCTTCACCGTCCAGACGACGGGATACTCCTTGCCGGTCTCGAGCGACTTGCCCTTCACCAGGACCTGGATCTCGGGGCCTTCCGGATCCTTCACGAACTGGTAGAGCTCGTCCTTCACCTTGAAGGTCTTCGACACGCCGGCGGTGAGGGGGCTCGCTTCATCGACCACGATCACCTCGAACTCCTGGAGCTTCTCGTGGCCGCGCGAGCCGCCGGCGACGAGCTGCCGGTTGTACTCCGGCCAGTTCTTCCAGTTGTACCAGCAGGCCGGGTGGACGAGCAGGAGCCCTTTCCCCGCGTCGACGAGATCGAAGATCCCCTTCCGCGCGGCCGGGTCCGGGATCTCCTGGTTGTTCGTCAGCACGAGGACGTTCAGCTCCGGCAGCGCCGCGGCGATCTGCGCGGGGTTCGACGTGTACGCCGCTCCGAGCAGCTTCGCGTCGCCCTGGTTGAACCACTTATCGAAGTTGTGGCTCGATCCGCCGCCGACCAGCAGCGTCTTGCTGGCGGGAATCTCGAGCTTCGGCGCGGTCGCGGGGGCCTGCCCCTTCTCCGGCGTGCCGCCGCCGCCGCCGACTTCGGCCGTGATCGCGAGGAACGTGGGCGCCATGGTGTTGTCGTAGCTCTCCAGGCTCAGGTGATGGATCGGCTCGTGGCGCTTGGGCTGGAGCGTGAACCACCGGAGCTGGCCCGGACGGTTCCCCTCGATCAGGCCGTCGACGAACTTCGACCCGGGGACGTCGACCCGCTTGATCCAGTCGGAGAACTCGACGCCGTCATAGCAGACGCTGGTCTCGGTCTTTCCGTCGGCGTAGTGATAGGTCACCTTGACGACGGGACGCCCCTTCTTCGTGCCGTCGAGCGTTCCCCACGCGGCGATGCCGCCGAGGACGTGGAGCTTGTCGCAGGCGAAGCCCATCGGAATCTCCACGGCCTGCGGCAGGGTCGTCTTGCAGTACCAGTCGGGCTGGGCGCCGCCCTTGAGGACGATGGCGTTGTTGCCGTTCAGGCTCTTGGCGGGATCCATGACCTGGAACGGGATGTTCTCGACCGTGACGATGCCGAACTTCTTCAGCCTGAGGTTGTTCGGCTCGCGGACGGGATCATACAGGCCCTTCACGCTGCTGGCGGTGAACGCCGTCTGGAGGTCCACGACGCGGAACCCGCCGGCGTCCGCCACCAGGAAGTGGAGGACGTCGCGGATCGCGTCGGCGCCCAGGCTCTCGAGGCCTTCGGGCATGAGCGAGAGGCCGGTCGACTGCATGGCGTCGATGTCCGACCGCCGGATCTCGCGGTCGCCTTCGTTGTTCTTGAGGACCACCACGTCGCGGGTCTCCTTGGCGACGATGCCGTTGAAGACCTCGCCGTTCTTGAGGCGGACGTTGAACGAGACGTAGTTGGTCTCGACGGCGCGGTTGGGGTCGATCAGGTTGACGAGCAGCTCGTGCTTGCCGTGGACGCCCATGCCGGTGAGGTCGGGCGCGATCGAGCGCCCTTCCCCCTTGTAGCCGTGGCATTTAAGGCAGTTCTCGGTGAAGAGCGCCTTCCCCTTCGCGGCGTCGCCCGGTTTGTTCACGAGCGGGAAGAGCGACTCGATGATCTGGTTCTTCGCCTTGTTGGACGTGCCGAGGATGGCATCGAGCACCTCCGACGCCTTCTTGGCAACCGCCTTGTCGGGATGGGTCCGGAGGCGGAAGACGGCGCTCACGCCGAGGTCGTTCGGCTTGATCCGCTTCGCCTCGAGCTCCTCGATGAGGAACGAGGTCCACGACGGCCGCTTGAAGATCTGGGCGACGACGAGCTCGCGCAGCGCGGAGGAGAGGCGCGGATACGCGGCGACGAGCGCGCCGGCGGCAGCGGTGTCCGAGGTCTCGCCGAGCGTGACGATCACGCCGCGCTGGAGATCGGCGGAGAGCGAGGGCTGGAGGAGCGCGGCGCCCGCCGCGATCGCGTCGGCCCGGATCGACTGGAACGTCAGGAGCGACGAGAGGGCGAGCGTGCGGGCGTCGTCGGCCTTGGAGGCGTCGGACACCGTCGCCAGGAGCGTCTTCGTCACCGGCTCGAGGACCTTCGTGAGCGACCCGTCCTTCACCCAGCGGGCGGCGAAGGGGAGCGTCGCGCTGATGACGGCGCCGTCGCCGGTCGCGAGGAGAGATTCGAGGGCGGCCGTGATCTCGGCGGACGGAGCCGGCGCGATGTCGGGCCGGAGGTTCTTCGACAGCTGGAGGAGGATGCCCTTCTTCGCGCCGTTGAGCTCGGCAGGCTTCTTCGAGACGCGGATGACCGTCTCGGCCGCGAGGGCGGCATCCTGCTTGTTGCCGATCAGGGCGGCGAGCTCCTCCGCGAGCGAAAAGTCCTTCGTGTCGATCGCGGCGAGCAGCGACTCCAGCGGCGACGCGGCGAGCGCGCCGATGACGGCCGACTTCGACCAGTTGTCGTCGAGCCGCGCGCTCAGGCTGATCAGCGCCTGCGACGCGTTGGGCGTCCCGGGGAACGCGCCGAGCGCCACGATCTTCTCGAGGCGGACGCGCGGATCGGCGTCGTCGAGCTTCGCGAGCAGGGTGCTCTGAAGGGTGTCGCCCTTCGCGACGAGGCCCGCGACTTTCGCGGCGTTCTTCCGGACGCCGGCGTCGGCGTCGTTCAGCGCGGCGAGGAGCTCGGCCTCGGTGATCTTGCCGAGCCGCTCCAGCGTCCAGAGCGCGAGGACCTTCGCCTCGGGCTTCGAGGTCGACTTGAGCAGGGCGACGACCTCCGCGGCGCCTTCGCCGCGCTCGACGAGGAGCCGCTGAGCGGTGAGGCGGTGGAACCGGTTGGGATGCTCGAACGCCTTCACGAGGCCGGCGACCGACGTGAAATCGGCGTCGGCCATCGCCTTGGGCTGCTTGTGCTGGAGCCGCCAGATGCGGCCGTGCTCGTGGTCGCGGTCGGGCCGGACGGCGGCGTTGAAGGGGCCGTGCTTCGGACCGCGCGTGTCGTTGTGGACGACCGCCTGATTGTAGAAGTCGGCGATGTAGAGCGCGCCATCGGGGCCGATCTGCGTGTCGACCGGGCGGAACCACAGGTCGGTGCCCGCGACGAACTCCTCCTGGCGGACCTTCGTGCCCTTGAAGGTGACGCCGTCGGGGATCAGCCGGTCCTGGTGGACCAGGTTGACGGTGCACTCGCAGACGAAGTGGATGTTGCGGTACTCGTCGGGCCAGGCGCCGCCGTCGTAGAGCGTGCTGCCCGACGCGGCGGTGAAGCCGCCCACGCAGTCGATCTGGAGGTACGGCGTCAGCGTGTGCTTGAGGACCGGGTTGGAATCGCGATGGTCGTTGATCTGCTTCCAGCTCTCGGTTTTGCCGACGCGGCCCTTGGCGAGGACCGAGTCGGGCAGGATCACGTGGCGGAGGTGCGATTCGTTGGCCATCGTGAAGAAGAGCTCGCCGTCCCAGCCGAAGTCCATGCCCCACGTGTTGGAGCCGTAGGAGGAGACGACCTCGATCGCGCTGCCGTCGGGGCGGAAGCGGAAGATGCCGTTGCCGATCTTGCCGAAGTCGACGCCCTTCGCGTTGGTGACGTGGTTCGAGCCGCCGCCGCTGTAGCCCTGCGTGGCGTAGATCCAGCCGTCGAGGCCCCACCGCAGGTTGCTGGCGACGGCGTGGGTGTCCCCGTTGCCGAAGCCGGTGAAGAGCGACTCCCGCTTGTCGGCCACCCCGTCGCCGTCGGTGTCGCGGAGGAAGAGGATCTCGGGCGCCTGCATGACGATGACGCCGTCCTTATGGAAGACGAAGCTCGTCGGCAGGTCGAGCTGCTCGTAGAAGACGGTCCGCTTGCCGGACTTCTCGAAGGTGACGAGGCTGTCGCGCGCGCGGGTGCCCCACGTCGCGGCCTTCTGGGGATAGCCGGGCGTGAGGAGCGCCCAGAGCCGGCCCTTCGGATCCCAGCCGATGGAGATCGGCTTCACGACGTCGGGCTCGGCCGCGACCAGGCTGAGCTCGAAGTCCTTGTCGATCGAGATCTTTTCGTGGGACTTGTCGGGGCGCGTCGGGCCGCCCGGCGGATACCGGAGCGTCCCGAGCTCTTCCTTCGAGACGAGCGAGTCGACGTCGCGCTTCCCCGCCCAGGCGATGCCGCGGAGCAGCAGCGCGCGGTAGTGGGGCAGGCTGAAGGACGTGTACTTATGGCCCTGGATGTTGACGAACGCGCGGTAGTTCTCCTTCTCGTAGACCCACATCTGGGGCGTGATCTCGTGGGGCGTGCGGAAGGCGGTGCCGATGACCTTCGCCTCGGGCATCAGGTGAAGGTCCCAGTAGATCTCGTCGTCCATCATGAAGTTGGCGACGCCCTGGGTGATCGGATGGGGATAGTCCTGGACGTAGATGCCGAGGTTGCCGTTGAGGAACTTCGACTTCCCGTGCTCCCACGCGCCGCCGATCACGGTCTTGAACCACTGGGGGTCCTTGCCGCAGACGGCGTCGTGGATCGCGACGATGCCGCCGCCGCGCTTCGTGAAGGATTCGAGGTTCGCCCGGTCGTCCGGCGCGATCGTGCCCGCCTCGGCGGCGAACATCACGAGGACGTCGGTCTTCTCCAGCTGGGCGGCGTTCGGGAATTCGAGGGCGCCGTCAACCACCGCCCCGCGGGAGCGGAGCAGTTCGGTCCAGTCGCGGAGAAACGAGGGATGGTCGTGCTCGCCCGGACCATGGGTCTTGGCGCCGCCCCGGATGAAGATGCGGAGAGGCCCCTTGTTGTCCTGGGCCCCTGCCGCGGCGCACGAGAGTGCGACGAACGTCCCCGCCACCAGCGTCGTCCACCGAGCCATCGTAACCCCCAGCGAAAGCGAGAATTCAAACCGACTGATTCTATCATGCGAACTCTATGCCATGCCGTGCCGTGCCATCGATTTAATTAATTGATTTCAAACAACTTAAGCTCAAACCATGATGTATGAGTAGATGGCGACTGTAACCGGTGACAGAATACTGTAACCTGAGTTACTATTTCCATGGTGACGGACGCTCTTGCGGAACTTCTGAAGAATCGGCAGCATCTCATCGGCGCGGCCGTGGGATCCGGCATGACCGCGGCGGCCGCCGAGGACGGCGGCGTGGACCTGCTCATGGTCCTCAACGCGAGCTACTTCAGGCTCCACGGGACCAGCTCGGCAGCGGCCTTGATGCCCTACGCCAGCGCGAATGCGCTGACCTGGGACACGGCGGTTCACCACGTCCTCCCGCGCATCCAGCGAAGCCCGGTCTTCGTCGGGACCTGCGCCCAGGATCCGGCGCTCGACCTCGACGCCCACCTGGCGCGCGTGAAGGAGTACGGGTTCGCGGGGCTGGTCAACTTCCCGAGCGTCAGCTTCTTCGAGGGGTCGTTCCGCGACGCGCTCGAGGAGTCGGGGTTCGGGCTCGACCGCGAGGTCGACATGCTGCAGCGGGCCCGGGCGCTCGGCCTCCTGACGATCGGCTTCTGCCTCCGCGCCGTCGACGCGCGCGCGTTCGCGAAGGCCGGCGTCGACATCCTCTGCCTCTGCCTCGGCATCGCCGAATGGAGGACGATCGACCTCGCCGAGCACCAGTCGGCCCTGGACCGCGCGGTCGAGTCGATCCGGGCGATGATCGACGCCGCCAAGAGCGCGGCGCCGGCGCCGTACTGCGCGATCTTCGGCGGCCCGGTGCTGCTCCCCCAGGACTCCGCGCAGGTGTTCCAGCGGACCGAAGCCCTCGGCTACCTCGGCGGCTCGGCGGTCGAGCGCTTCCCCACCGCCGCCGCGGTGACCCAGACCGTCCGCGAGTTCAAGCACGTCACCAAGGCCGGGAAGAAGATGAACCGGCTCGGGGCGCTGATCGGCACCAGCCCCGCGATGCAGCAGGTCTTCGAGACGATCCGCTCGGTCGCCGCCTCCGACGCCGCGGTCCTGATCCTCGGCGAGAGCGGCACCGGCAAGGAGCTCGCCGCGCGCGAGATCCACCGCCTGAGCCACCTCCACGGCAAGCCGCTCATCAGCTGGAACTGCGGCGCGATGACCGAGGGCCTCGCCATGTCGGAGCTCTTCGGCCACGAGCGCGGCGCGTTCACCGGCGCCACCCGCGCCCATTCCGGGAAGTTCGAGCTCGCCGACGGCGGCACGCTCTTCATGGACGAGGTCACCGATCTCCCCGTCACCGTCCAGGCGAGCCTCCTCCGCGTGCTGCAGGAGAAGGAGATCGTCCGCGTCGGCGGCGAGAAGACCATCGGTGTCAGCGTCCGGCTCATCGCCGCGTCCAACAAGGACTTCCGCGAGATCATCCCGGCCGGCCGGTTCCGGCTCGACCTCTACTATAGGCTCAGCACCGTCGTCCTCCGGATGCCGCCGCTGCGCGACCGGGAGGAGGACATCCCCTTCCTCGTCTGGGAGCTGGCCCAGGAGTTCGGCCAGAAGTACGGATGCCCCGTGCCGCGGATCCCCGACTCCGTGATGACCGCGCTCGCCCGCCATCCGTGGCCCGGCAACATCCGCGAGCTCCGCAACGTCGTCGAGCGGGTCTTCCTCCTCGGCCGCGGCAAGTCGTTCTCGCGCGCCTGGTTCGAGGAGATGTTCGCCGCCGACCGCGCGATCGACGAGAAACTCGCGCCCGCCGCCTCCGCCCCGCTCACCCTCGCCGCCCGCCGCGAGCGGCTCGAGGAGGCCATGACCCGCCACGCCGGCAACAAGACCGCCGTCGCCCGCGAGCTCGGCGTCACCCGCAAGACCATTCACAAGTGGCTGAAGCATTAGCGCCGATCCTGCTGTAGAGTTGGAAGAGCGGGATCCCTCCGCGGGAGCCGGCTCTTTTTTTTGTTCCCTTCCGGCTCCGCCCGCGCGTATCATTAGGGTGATGTAGATAGCACAACTCAGTTGCATTGTATGCAACTTCGGAGGAGCGCGTGAGGAAGGTCCTGGGAGGCGTGCTGGGGGTCCTGCTGGCGGCCGGGGCCGCGGCGCAGGATGCTTCCGCGCCCGCCGTCGACTTCGTCCGCGACATCCAGCCGCTGCTGAAAGAGCACTGCATCGCCTGCCACGGCGAGAAGAAGCAGAAAGGCAGCCTCCGGCTCGACTCCCGGGCGATGGCGATGGAGGGCGGCGCCGCCGGGAAGTCCATCCTCCCCGGCAACGGCAAGGGCAGCCGCCTCGTCGCGCTCCTGCTCGACCCCAACCCCGACGACCGGATGCCCCAGAAGGCCGATCCGCTGCCGAAGGAGAAGATCGACCTGATCCGCGCCTGGATCGACCAGGGGGCGGCGTGGCCCGAGACCGCCTCCTCCGCGACCGCGACGCCGAGGCACTGGGCCCACGTCAAGCCCGTCCGGCTCGAGCCGCCGCGGCTCCAGAACTCGTGGTGGGGACGCAATCCCATCGACGCCTTCGTCGGCGCCGGACTCGAAGCCCACCGGCTCAAGCCGCGGCCCGAGACGTCCAAGCCCCTCCTCCTCCGCCGCGTCACTCTCGACCTCATCGGCCTGCCGCCGACCCGCGAGGAGATCGATGCCTTCGCCGCCGACTCCTCGCCCGACGCCTACGAGAAGATCGTCGACCGGCTCCTCGCCGATCCGCGCCACGGCGAGCGGTGGGGCCGCCACTGGATGGACGTCTGGCGCTACAGCGACTGGGCCGGCTTTCAGCAGGAGATCCGCGACTCCATGCGCCACATCTGGCGGTGGCGCGACTGGATCGTCGAATCGGTCAACGCCGACAAGTCCTACGACCGGATGATCGTCGAGATGCTGGCGGGCGACGAGCTCTCCCCCGACGATCCCGACACGATCCGCGCCACCGGCTTCCTCGCCCGCAACTGGCAGAAGTTCAGCCGCGACTCGTGGCTCCAGAACGTCGTCGAGCACACCGCCAAGGCGTTCATCGGGACAACGATGAACTGCGCCCGGTGCCACAGCCACTTCTTCGATCCGATCTCCCACCAGGAGTACTATCAGTTCCGGGCGTTCTTCGAGCCGTACAACGTCCGGACCGACGCCGTGCCCGGCCAGACCGACGTCCAGGTCGACGGCCTTCCCCGCGCGTTCGACGGCGACCTCGCCGCCGCGACCTACCTCTTCGTGCGCGGCAACGAGAAGAATCCCGACAAGAGCCGCGCCCTGACGCCCGCCGTCCCCCGGGCGCTGGGCGGCCGCGAGCTGAAGATCGAGCCCGTCCCGCTTCCGCGCGCCGCCACCCACCCCGACAAGCGCGACTTCGTGGTGCGCGACCTCCTCTCCGCCGGCGCAAAGGAGGTCGAGAAGGCCCGCTCGAAAGTCGACACGCTCCTCCAGACCATCGCCCGGCAGGAGCAGCTCCTCGCGGCGGCCGACGACGCCAAGGCGAAGCCGGCGCTCCAGGCCGCGCTCGAAGAACTCCCGCTGGCCCTTCTCGCGGTGCCGATCGCCCAGGCGAAGCAGGCGTCGCTCGAGGCGGTGATCGCGGCCGAGACGCTGGAAGATGCGGGCCAGGACTTCAAGAAGGCCGGAGAGACGGCGCAGGCGGCCCAGCGCCGGCTGGCGCTGCTCGAGGCGAAGCTCCAGCAGATCGTCGCCCAGCGCGCGGCGGCGAAGAACCGCGCCGACGAGAAGGCGAAGAAGGGGCTCGCCGAGGCCGACAAGGCCGTCGCCAAGGCCGAGGCCGACCTCCAGCTCCCCGCGACGGCGGAGTACGCCCGGCGCAAGCTGCCCGCCTATCCCGCGCAGAGCAGCGGCCGCCGCCTCGCGCTCGCCCGGTGGATCGCCGACACGGAGAATCCCCTCACGGCCCGCGTCGCGATGAACCACCTCTGGATGCGCCACTTCGGCAAGCCGATCGTCCCGACGGTCTTCGAGTTCGGCCACCACGGCCGTCCGCCCAGCCACCCCGAGCTCCTCGACTGGCTGGCCACCGAGTTCATGCGCGAGGGGTGGAGCCTGAAGCGGATGCATCGGCTGATGGTGACGTCGGCCGCCTACCGGATGGACTCGTCGGCCGACAAAGGCGCCCTCGCCGTCGACCCCGAGAACAAGTGGCTCTGGCGCATGAATCCCCGACGCATGGAGGCCGAGTCGGTGCGCGACAGCATCCTCTACATCTCCGGCGATCTCGACCTGAAGCGCGGCGGTCCGGACCTCGACTATGTCCAGGGCCTGCAGATCCCGCGGCGCAGCCTGTACTTCCGCCACGCCCAGGAGAAGCAGATGAACTTCCTGGTCCTGTTCGACGGCGCGAGCGTGACCGAGTGCTACGAGCGGACGGAGAGCGTGGTGCCCCACCAGGCGCTCGCGCTCGCCAACAGCAGCCTCATGCTCGAGGAGTCCCGACGGCTGGCGGCGAAGATGTCGAAGGAGCCCGATTTCCTGGGGGCGGCGTTCGAGCGGATCCTGAACCGGCCGCCCACCGAGGCGGAGCGGCGCGAGTGCGACGGATTCCTGTCGTCCCAGAAATCCCTGTTCTCCGGCGGCGCCAAGCTCTCGCCGTTCTCGGGCGGCGCGCCCGTGAAGGTCGACCCCTCCGCCGATCCGGCGCAGCGGGCGCGGGAGGACCTCGTCCAGGTCCTTTTCAACCACAACGATTTCGTGATGATTCGATAGAGGGCGCCATGATGAACCGGCGGACGTTCCTGGCCGACACGGGCATGGGATTCACCGGCCTCGCGCTCGGCGCGATGATGGCTCATGCGGACGAGGAGCCGGCCTGGCGGCCGCCCGACGGGAAGCCGCACTTCAAGCCGCGCGCGAAGAGCGTCATCTGGCTCTTCATGACCGGCGGCGTCAGCCACGTCGAAAGCTTCGATCCCAAGATCGCGCTCAACAAATACGCCGGCAAGTCGATCTCCGACACGCCCTACAAGGACACGCTGAACAACCCCACGATCAAGGACATCCGGGAGTTCGTCGCCGGCAACCACAAGGTCCAGCCGGTCCTCTACCCGCTGCAGACCGGCTTCCAGAGGCGCGGCGAAAGCGGCATCGAAATCAGCGACTGGTGGCCGAACGTCGGCGACTGCGTCGACGACCTGGCGATCGTCCGTTCGCTCTACACGACCGACAACGACCACGGCGCGCAGCTTCAGTTCCACACGGGCCGCCATGCGCTCGAGGGGCCGTTCCCCACGCTCGGCTCCTGGGTCCACTACGGCCTGGGCGCGCTGAACGAGAACCTCCCCCAGTTCGTCGTCATGGGCTCGCCGCTCGCCGACTGCTGCGGCGGCGTCAAGGGCCACGGCGCCCACTACCTGGGACCCGAGAACGCCGGCGTGCGGATGAATGCCGACCCGAACGATCCGCTGCCGTTCGCGTCTCCCGGCCCCGGCAAGTTCCGAGAGGAGCAGGCGGCGGAGTTCGGCCTGCTCGGCCGGCTGAACAAGCTGGCGGGGATCGAGTATCCCGACGATCCCGCGCTGCGCGCGCGGATCAAGTCGTACGAGCTCGCCTTCCGGATGCAGACCGCCGTCCCCGAGGTCTTCAAGTTCGACGAGGAGAGCAAGGAGACGCGCGAGCTCTACGGGCTCGACCAGGCGGAGACCAAGGAGTTCGGGATGCAGTGCCTGGGCGCGCGGCGGCTCGTCGAGCGCGGCGTGCGCTTCGTCCAGCTCTTCCACGGCTCCACCGGCGGCGCCGGCGGCTGGGATGCCCACGGCGCGATCAAGAAGAACCACACCAGCATGTGCGCGAAGGTCGACAAGCCCATCGCGGGCCTGCTCAAGGACCTGAAGCGCCGCGGGCTCCTCGACGACACCATTGTCGTCTGGGGCACGGAGTTCGGGCGGACGCCGGGCGCGCAGGGCGGCGACGGCCGGGACCACCATCCGTTCGGCTTCTGCGCGTGGCTCGCCGGCGGCGGCGTGAAGGGCGGCGTCGTCCACGGCGCGACGGACGAGATCGGCTTCCACGCGTCGGAGAACCGCCACTACGTCACCGACATCCACGCGACGGTGCTCCATCAGCTCGGGCTGGACGCGCGCCGCCTGGAAGTGCCGGGCCGGAAGCGGCTGGAGATCGACTTCGGGAAGCCGATCAAGGAGATCCTCGCCTGATTACTTGACCAGCTTCTGCTGGTTGACGATCACGCGGGTCAGCTGGCCGGCGTGGATCCAGATGCGCTCCTGCTGGGGACCGCAGACCACCGTGTAGACGCCGTCGGGCAGCTCGCGCGAATCGCCCAGGCGGCCCTTCGCAACGATCTCGCCCTTGTCGTTCAGCACCGTGTAGTCCGTCTCGCCGACCGTGGCGGCCGTGAGCTCCGCGATCATGTCCTTCTCATTCCGCGCTTTGATGTACCTGCCGCCGCCTGCGTCCGCCATCCGCTGCATCCGCGCCTGGAGGTCGTCGTCGTCCGTGCTGAAGCCGACGACGTGGACCTTCAGTCCGCGGCGTGACGCGGCCAGGTCGCCCGTCGCGGGCACGGGATCGGCCTTCCGCTCCATCTCCGCGCCGTCGATCAGCAGCACGACCGCCATCTCGACGTCGGCGGGGACGCGGGCCAGGTCCTGCGCGGTCTGGATCAGCGAGTACGTCAGCGGGCTGCGACCCTTCACCTTGATCGACTGCATGTGGGTGATCAGCTGCCGCGGGTTCACCGGGCCGGGCGGCGTGATCAGCGTCGAATCGACTTCCGCGCCCGGCTCGATCGCCAGCTTCCGGTTGCCGTAGACGCGCAGGCCGGCGATCGATCCCTCGGGCAGCTTCTCGGCCAGCTTCGAGATCGCGCTCTTGGCGACGTCGAAGCGTTCCTTATCGCCCATCTCCTGGCGCATGTTTCCCGACGCGTCGAGGACGAACATCAGGTTGGAGCAGCCGCCGATCGACTTCATCTCGAGGCGCCCGGTGCCGCCCCGCTTCGCGCCCGACTGCAGGGCCGCCGTGCCCCGGGCCAGGAAGATCAGCGCCTGCGCGGTCGCCGCGACCGGATCGTTGCCCTCGTTCCACGAGCCGTCCGGCTGCTGCGACGCCGCGAGCGCCCGCGCGCCCGCCGCGTGCCATTCCGGGTCGGCCGGCGAGGCCACCGCCGCCGCGCGCTCCTGCACCGCGAGCGACGCGATCGGACGGGACGGATCGGGCGACGGCGTGCCCGCGACGCGCGACCAGGTCTCCGCCGGGAGCAGATGTCCGCAGTTCTCCGCCGCGCGGAGCGCCGCCGTGGCGTACGAAGTCGCTTCGAGCGTGCCGTCCGGCGCCTTCGCCGCGACGCCCTTCTTCGCGATCAGGTACCTCTTCCGCGCGGCATCGCCGGAAACCACGAAGGCCTCGGAGGCCTTCGGTTCGTCGAGCTGGACCGGGCTCTCGCCGTTGGGCGCCCACAGGCCGTTGGGGCCCTGGGTTTCGACCAGGAACTGCGCGCCTTCCGCGGTGAGTTCCTGGAGCTTCGGATCGCCGGAGGCGGCGAGCGCCAGCGTGCGCGCCGCGGCGGCGGACGTCGCGCGGGGCGACCGCTGCCACGCGTCGCTCTTCAGGAACTGGACGATTTTCTGCCGGGGCACCGCGTTGGGCGCGAGGAAGAGCGCGAACGCGGCCCAGTAGTCGGAATCGGTCGAGAAGTCCGCCTGCCGGTACCGGGCGGCGAGCCACGCGTAGCCGCGCGCCGCGACCTGCTCGGCGGTGGGAGGAACGACGATCGCCGGCTCGGGTTTCGGCTCCGGCTTCGGCTCGGGCTTGGGTTCCGGTTTGGGTTCTGGCTTGGGCTCGGGCTTCGGCTCCGGCTTCACTTCGGGCAGCGGCTGGGGCCTGAACTGCGGCGTGGGATCCGGCTTGACCTCGGGCTTCGGTTCGGATTTGGGTTCCGGCTTCACTTCGGGCTTGAGGCCCGCGATGACGACGGGGTCCGCGGGCTTCCGGAACTTGAACCACCAGACGGCGGCGCCGCCCGAGCCGGCCATCAGAAGGACGAGGAACGCCGCGACCAGCGGGAGCGCCGAGGATTTCTTCGGCACCGGCGTCGGCGCCGGAGCGGGTGCGGGAGCCGCGTCCGCGGCCACGTCCATTCGCGCCAGCAGCTTCTTGAGCGCGTCGGCGACGGCGCCGGACGACGGATACCGGTCTTCTTTCTTCTTCGCGAGCGCCTTGAGGATGATCGCCTCGAGCTCCGGGGAAATCTCGGGATTCTTCTGGCGCGGAGCCACGGGGACTTCGTTGACGACCTTCTGGAGGAGCTGGAGCGTCGTCTGGGCCGTGAAGGGATGGGCGCCGCAGAAGACCGCGTACATCGTCGCGCCGAGCGAGTAGACGTCGCTCCACGGACCGATCTCCTCGAGCTTCCCTTCCACCTGCTCGGGCGGCATGAAGGCCGGCGTGCCCATGACCGCGCCCGTCGCCGACAGGTTGTTGTCGCCGTCCAGCGACTTCGCCAGCCCGAAGTCCATGACGTAGGGCCAGTTCTCCTTCGTCAGCATGATGTTCGCGGGCTTGATGTCGCGGTGGACGACGCCGCCCTTGTGGGCCGCCTCGATCCCGTGCGCGACCTTGACGAAGACGTCGACGCGGTCGCGCATCGACAGCTTCGCGTGGCCGAGCGTCGAGCCGTCGATGTACTCCATCGCGAGGAAGTGGCAGCTCGGCTGCCCCGGCTGGCGCGACGGCGCCTCGCCGACCTCGTGGACCGGCGCGATGTTCGGATGGGAAAGCCGGGCCGCCATCTTCGCCTCGCGCTTGAAGCGCGCGACGCCCTCCTGGGATTCGCCCAGCAGGAACTTGATGGCCGCCCAGCGGCTCAGCTTGCGGTCCCACGCCTTCCACACCTCGCCCATGCCGCCCTTCCCCAGGACCTTCACCAGGATGTACTGGTTGACCTGGCGGTTGGGATCAAGCGCGAACGGCCGCACTTCGAGGGGGAATTCCTCGACCGACGACGGCGCGACGATCGTGGCCTCGGTGTGGGTCGGCTCCTTCTTCGTCTCCACCCACGAGGTGGGCGGATTGATCGTCCGCTTGTCCGGATCGGGCGCGGGGTCGGGAGTCTTGATCGTGTCGCTCATGCGCTCACGTCTTCTTCTGCTTGGAAGAACTCTTGGCGATCGACGCGACCACGAACGTGGTCGCCAGGGCGCCGACGATCGACCACACCAGCGGGAAGAACTGGTACCGGATCGTGATGCCGATGCCCCAGCTGGGAAGATGGAGCCACCCCGCCACTTCGCGGCCCAGATACGCGCCGATCAGCCCGAGAAACGTGGCCGCGAACAACCCGCCGAGCTTGAGATGGAGGATGCGCTGGGCCAGCACTCCGAGCCCCGCCGAGAGGATCAGCAGGAGCAGGAAGAAGATCAGGTCGCCCAGGTCCATGCCCGTTCCCTCCGGAACGCATAGTGTACCGAAGGTTCCCCACGAAGGCCATGGCGTCCTGTCCCTCCTTGGTCAGACTCTTTAGACGACGGTCTCCCCGCCGGCGTTACCGACGCTATAATGGCGGCCATGTGCGTGCTGGCGATGTGGCTCGGGGCGGATCCGAAGGCGCCGCTGATCGTGGCGGCGAACCGGGACGAATCGCTCACGCGCCCCTCCGCGCCGCCCGCGGAGGTCGAGCCCGGCGTAATCGCCGGCCGCGATCTCGAAAGCGGCGGCACCTGGCTGGGCTTCAACAAGCACGGCCTGTTCGTCGCGGTGACGAATCGGAAGACGCCGGCCCGCACGCCGGAGTCCCTCTCGAGGGGTCTCCTGGCGCTCGAGACGCTCCGATGCCGCAAGCTGCCGTGCGTCGAGGGGATCGTCGAGCGGCGCGTCCGCGACCACGCGATCGCGGGGTTCAACCTCGTCGCGGTGGTCGACGGCCAGGGGCTCTGCCTGCACTACGACGGCACGCTGCGGCGCGCTCCGTTCGGCGCCGGCGTCCACGTCGTTTCCTCCGACCGCGACCTCGACGATCCGTCGATGAGCGAACTGCGGGCCGCCCTGCAGATCGCGGGCGTGCCCGACGAGGCGGCGCTGAAGAAGTTTCTCGCCGGCCACGACGGCGACCGTCCCGTCTGCAAGCACGGCGACGCGTTCGGCACAGTGTCGTCGACGATCGTCGTCGACCGCGGCGACGGGTTCCGCCTGCTTCACGCGGACGGCCCGCCCTGCCGTACGCCGTTCGTCGAGATCAGGCCTTGATCGACGCCGTCATCTCCCAGGATCGGTCCCGGCGTCCCAGCGTGAAGTGGTGGTTGCGCATCGACTCGTAGACGTGGGCGCCTTCGCAGAGGTCGAGGTTGTAGCTGCAGATGGCGAGGATCTTGTGGTTGCCCACGGCGCGCGTGACCCGCGACTCGTACGCGTAGAATCCGGCGTAGTCCAGCCGGGTGAGCCACGAGATGTTGCCGCCGCACCGGAGCCCCTTCCGGCCCGCCTTCAGCGCCTTCTCTTCAACCTGCAGGAGATCCTTCACCGGGTCGGCCTTCGGATTCCCGACGTACCAGTCGTAGTGGTCGAAGACCGAGATCCGGCCCTCCTTCTCGAAGCGGGAGAAGGCGGGATACGCCCGGATCAGTTCCCGGCGCGCTTCGTCGGCGTAGAGCGGCGCCGCGGCGCCCCACATGCACTGCTCGTTGTTCTTCAACCCCGCGATGAAGTAGGGCACGACGCTCTCGACCAGATCGTCGCGGGTGCGATAAAAGTGGCAGAGATGAGTGCCCCAGGGCACTCTTCCGATGCCGCGGATTCCGGAAGGAGTCGTATTGTCGCTCATGAAGTCGTGAATCTAGCCGCCACCTTACGCAGATTTCCCGGCCGATGCAAGCCGATCACCGGCCGTGGCGCAGCCAGGTCCAAAAACCTTTGAAACCGCCCTGCGCGTGGCGGATCCGCCGCAGCGCCTGGCGGTAGGCGTGAAGCAGCGCTTTCTCCCGATGGAGCGACGGCAACGACGACGCCGCGGACTTGAGCCGATCGGCCGACGTCTCGACGACCGCCGTCAGCAGCCAGCGGAGACACTGGTAGTAGGAATTGAGCGAATCGGCCGAGACCTCCTCGAGCGCCGCCCGCCCCGACGTCAGATCGCCCCGGACCGCCTCCTCGAACGCCACCCACAGGCGATGGAGCGGATAGCTGTGATCGGGCGACATCCGCAGCGCCCCGCGCCCCGTCTCGAGCGCCTCGTCGAACGCCTTCCGGAACCGGAGGCTGACCACCAGCGCGCTCAGCATCCACGGCCGAACGCCGTCGCGCGTCTTCCAGTCGGCCATCCACTCGACGCAGGACTCGGGACGGCCGCGACTCTCCAGCGCGTTCCCCACCGCGCCCCACGTCACCGCGTCCGCCCGGAGCCGGTCGCGCGTCGCCGAGACGAAACCGTCGAGCTCCGCCATCTTCTTCGCCGACGCGAGCGCGCGGACGTACTCCGACGCCGCTTCGCTCCAGAGCCGGTCCTTCAGCCGCGCCAGCCCGTCCGCACACTCCTTCCACCGGCCGGCGTCCGTCACCGACCGCGCCCAGATGGAGCCGACGAGCGGCGTCGCCGGACCCGCGACGGCCGCCTCGAGCAGCGCTTCCTGCGCCGCGGCCGACGAGCCCAGCGCCTTCATCGCCGCGTCGAGCGGCCACCGGTCCTCCGTCGCCATCCCGCAGAGGGACCGGAGCGACGCGAGCGCGTCGGCCGTCTTTCCCCGCTTCGCCAGCAGCTGCACCTCCCGCGCGGCGACGTACGGGCCGCCGATGTGCCGCTTCGCCGACCCGAGCAGCGACTCCGCCGCGTCGAGCTCGCCGTCCTCCAGGTGGAGATCGAAGAGCGTCAACGCGCCGAAGCTGTAGTCGGGCTCCAGCTCCACCGACCGGCGGAAATCGGCCTTCGCGCCGGCGCGGTCGCCGTTCTTCAGCTTCGCGTCGCCGAGATAGCCCATCGCCACCTCGTTCTGCGGCGCGAGGCGGACGAGGTGGCGCGCCGCGTCGAGGTACTCCTTCTTGTTCCCTTCCTCGGCGTGCCAGTCGGCGAGCTGCATCCAGCCCCAGTAGTAGCTGGGATCGTCCTTCACGGCTCGCGACATCTTCGCAATCGCGGCCTGGCGGTTCCCCCGCCGCGCCTCGATCCACGCCGCGCGCCCCCGCAGGATCAGCGGCGCGTCGGCCCCGCCGCAGGCCGCCAGCGCCTCGGCGAAGCGGCCCGCGCCCGCGAAGAGGGACGCCTGAAGGTCGCGCGCATCGGTCAGCCGCGGATTGAGCTGGATCGCCTTCTCCAGCGCCTTGAGCCGTTCGTCGAGGTGGTCGGACCCTTCGAGCGTCTGGGCCAGCACCATCCACGACCGCGCCTCGCCGCCCCGCCGCTCCGTCAGGTTTCGCGCCAGCGACTCCGGCACCTCGCGGCGGCCGAGCTCGCGCGCCCAGTCGCTCAGCCGACTCCACGCCCATTCGTAGCCGGGCTCGAGGCGCACCGCGTGGGCCAGCCGGTCCAGCGCCGCCTCCTTCTCCCCCAGCTTCCACAGCATCTGCGCCAGGCCGCCGTGGTTGTACGAGTCGAGCGGCGCCCGCTGGATCGCCTGCTCCATCACCGACTTCGCCGCCGCGAAATCGCCCGCCCGCTCGTGGGCCGCCGCGAGCTCGCGCGACGCCGTCCCCCACGCCGGATTGATCCGCACCGCCTGCTCCAGCGCCTTCCGTTCGCCCGCCAGGTCGCCCCGGAGCTGATGGACGTGGGCCAGATCGACCCAGAGCCTCGGCACCAGCGGAAAGCGGTCCGTCGCCTGCGTCGCCCGGTCGAGCGCCTCGGGGATCAGGTCCAGGTCGGCGAGATGGCGCACCGCCGCACTCCACGCGTGCCACAGATCGGGCCGCGCCTCGAGCGCCTCCATCAGGAGCTTCTTCAGCTCCTCGGGCTCCAGCGTGTCGCGCGCCACCTGGCGGAACGTGATCAGGCCGTCGCCGAAGATCACCTGCCGGATCAGCTCCTTCCGGATGAACTCCAGCGCCTCGCGCCGCTCCTCCAGGGTTTCGCACGCGCCGACGAGGTCGTGGATCGCCGCATCCATGTCGACCGAGATGCGGATCGCCTCGCGGCACGACTCCTTCGCCTCCGCGATCCGTCCCGCCGCGGCCAGCACGCGCGACCGGATGTAGTGGCTGCCCGGGGAAAGCTCGAGGCGGCAGGCGAGGTCGGCCTGCTCCAGCGCTTCGGGCAGCCGGCGGGCCGACGTCAGCCGCAGCGCCAGCTCGCGCCGCGCCCACGCGTCGTCGGGGTTGATCTCGATGAGCCCCCGGATGGCGTTCTCGTAGACGTCGGGATCGCCGTCGCGGAGCCACTCGATCCAGAGCTGGTGGAGCCCTGCGTGATGGGGGAACCGCTCGACCGCGCGGCCGAGCTGCGCGACCGCGGCGACGCGGCCCTCGGTCTCCGCGCGGAGCTGGACCGCGGCGGACTGGGCGTCCATCGCCAGCGGCTCCGCCTCCACGACCTGGCGCCACAGTTCCAGCGCCTTCTGGAGATCGCCCCGGGATCCCGCCTGGTGGGCCGCGGCGCGCAGCCACGACGTCCGGTGGCTCCGCCCTTCCGCGGCCTTGAGCGCGGAGGCGGCCTTTTCCGGCGGGCCGTAGCGGTCGTAGACATCCGACGCGAACAGCAGCAGCTCGCCGTCGTCCGGCCGGAGCTGCAGCGCCTCCTCGAGCACCTGGAGCGCTTCGCCGGCGCGGTCGAGCTGCTCGTACGCCCAGAAGAGCGTCCGCGCCGGCCAGCCGGACTTCTTCCCGAAGCGGCGGAAGCGGTTGCGCAGGAAGAGGAGCGCGGCCGCGGTCTGGCGCAGATGGCGGGCGGCGATGAAGTAGGACTGGGCGTAGCGCTCGTTGCGGTCCTCGACGCACGCCGCGAACCGGTAGAGCTCCATGGCTTCGTCGAGCCGGCGCCGGTTCCACAGGATGCCCGCGAGCGAATGGTAGCTCTCGGCGTCGCGGCCCATCGACCGGATCGCGCGCCGCAGGAGGCCCGTCGCCTCGTCGGCGCGGCGGGCGTCGTGCGACAGCTCGCGCGCGTACTGCTGCCAGAAGAGCGGCGGGCTGTCGTCCTTCGCGCACTGGCGGCGGAGCAGCTCGAGGCGTTCCTCGCGGCGTCCCATCTCGCGGAGGTGGCCGAGCTTCTCGAGCAGCAGGTTCGCGTCGTCGGGGTAAAGCCGGAGAAGCTCCTCGACGCACGAGAGCTGGGTCACCCGGTCGGCGTCGTACGACGCCAGCGTCCGGCGCGCCTGGAGCGTGAGCCGGTGGCCGGGCGCCTTCGCGGCGAGGATCTCGTGGGCCTTGCGGGCCTCGTCGCGGTCGTGCCGTTCGAGGGCCTGCTGGAGCGCGTAGAGGAAGTCGTAGAGCGGCGCCTCGGGGAGCTCGATCCCTTCGAGGGTCGACTCCTTCGAGCGCGGGACGAGCATCATGCCGCGCGGGCCCGTCGCGCGGTACCGCTCCAGCATCTCCGGGTTCAGGAACTCGCCGTAGTTGCGCTGGTACGGGTCGCGCACGATGTAGCTGGAGCGGCGGCCGTCGTAGCCGATGAGCGCCTGGAGGTGGGCGCTCGCGGGCTCGACCGTCGTGAGGGTGAACGGGATCCCGCGGTCGATCAGCGCGCGGGCGCTCTCCCAGGTGACGGTGAACTCGCGCGCCGTCCAGCCGTTCTGCTCCGCCCAGCGCCGCTCGCTGTGGGCGGGCGTGCCGTCGTAGCAGATCTCCTCCGCGACCGTGAGGTGCTCCGCGGCCATGTCCCAGTAGCGGCTGATCGCCGACAGCGTCGCGGGCGCGCAGGTCATGTGGTGCTGGCGCACGAAGCCCACGGGCAGGAGGACACGGCGGCCGTCGACCTGGCCGTCGCCGAGCCGCTCGGCGAACCGCTTGTAGAACGGCGTGTCGATCTTGAGCGCGTGCTCGCGCGCCGCCGGCAGATCGCCGCACGCGTAGGCGGCGTCGCACCGCCGGGCGGAGAGCCAGGTGCGCAGGTCGTCCTCGAGCAGCGGATGGAGCGCCTCGATGCGCTCGCAGGTCTTCCGCGCCTCGGCGTGGTGGGCGAGCTCGACTTCGAGAGCGGCGAGCTGGACGACGACCGCGCCGCTTTCGATCTGCCGGGAGGCCTCTCGAAGGAAGGTCAGCGCCTCCGGGTCGCGGTCGAGCAACTGGAGGAGATGGCCCATCGCCTGGACCGCGGGCCGGTACCACGGCCGGAGGGCGAGCGCGCGTCGGACGGCGTCGAGCGCCTCCTCGTAGCGGTCCTCGTGCTCGAGGACGCGGGAGCGGGCGACGTGGGTCCAGGATCGGTCCGGCGTCAGCTTTTCGGCGCGGGCGAGCCAGTGTTCGGCGGTGTCGAAGTCGCGCAGCAGCGAGGCGATCTCGGCGCGGAGGGCGTAGAGGTCGGAGCGGAGCAGCTCGGGCGCCTCGGCGAAGTCGCCGCCCGGCTTGAGGACGTTCCAGGAGTCGAGCGGTCCGCGCCGGTCGAGCAGCGCGTAGGCGTACGAGTACAGCGCCTCGAGGTTGCCGCGGTCGTCCCGCCAGGCGCGGAAGTGGAGCACGCGACCGAGTCGCTGGGCGCCGAGGTTTCCGGCGAGCCGGCCGGCGAGGACGCGCGCGGGGGTGCCCCTCCAGCGTCGGAGCGGCCCGAGCTTCTCGGCCTCGGCCCACGCCTGGAGGTAGAGCCCGCGGTCGTACAGGTCGCGGACGCGGCGCAGCTCCTCAGCGGAAATTTCCATCGAGGACATGGATTGTACCCGACGGAGGAGCTACTTGCTCCTGGCGCGGGCGACCTCGGCGGTGAGGACCTGGGCGACCCACCGAAGCTCGACGGGATCGCGCCCCTCGAGACTCTTCACGGGATCGTTCCCTCGGCTCCGGATCAGCAGCGCCATGTGGGGGATGCCGTTGGTCGTGTGACCGCTCGGACCGCAGTCGATGTGGACGAGGTCGGCGAGGGCCCACTCGTACCGCTTCTTTCCGAACGGACCGTCGGTCGTGAGCGTCAGGCGTCCGCCGGCGGCTTCGAAGACGGCTTTGCGGCGGCCGAGATGGATGGCGGCGGCGAGCATCGCCCATCCGACTCCGGAGAAAAGAACCATGATGGCGGTCATGACGTAGGTCATGACGCGAAAGCTGTCCTTCGCCATGAAGTGGAGCACGGCGATCAGGCCCGCGTCCATGGCGATCCAGAGCAGTCCGAAGCTCAGGAAGCCGGAGCTTCCCTTCCCGATCCCTCGCGGCGGCAAGATCAGCGTCAATCCGTCGGGCGACGGCCGGAGAACGGCGTTGCTGCCGGCGGGCTGGGAGGACGTCTCGACCGTCGAGCTGTAGCTTCCGGGCCGCACCTGCTCCATCACCGCCCCTGCCCCCAGCCGCGGGGTCAAATCCCGCGCGATCCCGGTGAGCCACGTCATCGGATAGGCGGACACCAGGGTCCGCGTCCTGCCCGCCTCCCACGTCCCGCGGAGCATGGCCAACTCGCCCCCGGCGCCGGTCATCGGCCGGCCGTTTGCTTCGCCCGGGGTGTTGAGGGCGGTGACGATGCGGAGGCCCTGGGCTGGAAAGGACCGGCTCCGCCGGAGCGGTCCGGCCCGCGAAACGATTCGAAGCCGGCCGGAGGCCAACTCGACCTCGACGTGGCCGAACGAAAGAAAGGTGCCGAGCACGAGCACCAGGAGGCCGATGCCTCCAAAGCCGTAGCCGAACGCGCGTCCGATCCAGATCTCGGAGTGGGTGTGGAAGACATCCGTCATCAGCGCCACGCCGGTGCCCGCGAGCGTGAAGGCGATCCCGAGGACGAACGGGATGTACAGCATCCCGCCGATGGACGGACGGCGCGGGAGGGTGTAGCGCACGCCGCCGGGGATGTCCACGCGGCGGACGTTGCCGGGAAGCAGTTCTTCGGCCATATTTTTCAGAACCCCGCGGGAGCCGCCCGCGTCATAGACTATATGAACATGGCCGTTCTCATTCTGTTTCCGTTTTTCCTCGCCCAGGACGACGCGCCGGCGCTGATCCGGAAGGCCGTCACCCAGCTGGTCGCGATCCAGGAAGAGGGCGGCGCCTGGCCGTACGAAGGCGTCTACCGCGTCAACCGCGAGATCCCCGTCGGCTACCGCATCGGCGGCACGTCGATCGTCGCTTCCACGCTGCTCCATTCGGCGCCGTCGGACGAGAAGGCGCGGCGGGCGGTCGAGAAAGGCCTCGTCTTCGTCCTGCAGAATCTCGGCGACCCGCTGATGCGCGCATCGGTCGAGGACGGGTACGATGTCCGGATCTGGGGACACGCGACCGCGCTCGAATTCCTCTGCCACGTCAAGGCGGCGAAAGCGACCGGCGAGCGGGCGAAGGAGGTCGACGGCTGGATCGGCCGGCTGGTGAATACGATCGCGACCGAGGAGCTCGTCGACGGCGGATGGAACTACGCGAGCCGCGACCGGACGGCGTCGTTCGTGACGGCGCCGGTCGTCCAGGCGCTGCTCTTCGCGCGAGGCCAGGGGTTCGAGGTGTCGGCGGAGATCCTCGACCGCGCGAAGAAGTCGCTCGAGAGGGCGCGGAGCGACTCGGGCGCCTTCCTGTACGGCGGCCAGTTCAAGGACGGGGAGACGCGATACACCAGCGATCAACTCGCCGGGTCGTGCGCGAGGTCGGCCGCGTGCGAGTCGACGCTGCGGCTGCTGGGCGCCGGGTCGGTCGACGCGGTGCGCGCCGCGCTGAACGCCTTCCACGCCCACTGGGACGAGCTCGAGAAGCGGCGCAAGAAGACGGGGACGCACGAGGGGACGTACAAGATCGCGCCCTACTACGTCTACTTCGGCCACCGGTACGCGGGCCAGGCCATCCAGATGCTGCCCGAGGCCGACCGGGCGAAGGAGCGAGAGAAGCTGCTCCAGGCGATCCTCAAGACGCGCGACGCGGACGGGACGTGGAACGACCGCGTCTTCGACCGCTCCCGCGCCTACGGCACGTCGATGATCGTGCTGGCCCTGCTCGGCGACCAGGCGCCGCTGCCGCCGGCAAAGTAATCCTTACGGGACCGCCGCGGTCTCGCTCGCCGCATACTCCAGCTTCACCCGCAGCATGCGCTTGTTCAGCACGTCGTCCACGTAGGCGTATTTGTCGGTGACGGCCAGTCCGACGATCCAGCCGAAGGCGATCCGGGGCCCGCCGATGTCCTGGTTGCCGTACGCGCCGAAGGAGAGAATCTCGTTGCCGTTGGAGTCGAGCACTCCGATCCGGAACCGCCCATTGTCCGGCGCGAACACCCGGCCGAAGTCGTCCATGTCGAAGTCCGCCCCCGTGCAGTGGCAGGTGTCGTTCCCTTGCGTCTTGCCGACGTGCGAAAAGCCGGAGCGCCACCACTGGGCGCCCTGGAGCAGGTTCCCGCGCGGTTTCGTGTAGCAGGCGACTTCCTCCTTCTGGAGCGTCGGCGGGAGCTTGGTGTCCCGGGAATCTTCCTTGTCGAAGGTCCATTCCCACGGGCGGCTCCCGCCCGGGATCCGCACCCAGTCGATGCTGAAGCTTCCCTTTGCCGCATTGGTGGGACTCAGCGACAGCCGGTGAACGATCCCTTTCCATTCTTTCTCGTCCGACAGGTCGAACGAGACTTCCGCGAAGTCGCTGTGGGGCTGGATCGCGACGGATTTCTTCCGCGCCGCCGCGCCGTACGGTTCGCCCACGACGTGATAACTCAGGACCGCCTGCGTCCCGTCACTCTCGTTCTTCAGCCGCAGCACGACTTTGTTGTGCGTCGCGGCGTCGAGGCCTCCGGTGGGGATCGCCACCTCCGCGACTTTCTTCGAGATGTCCCCCCGAAGCGACCCGCCGGTGGTCCGGAGGTTGGACACGGAGTTTTCGGCCGTCACCCGCCAGCCGTCGAAGCTCAGCGGCAGGGCCGAACCGTCGGCGTACCAGATCGCGCCCCCCTCGGGGCCGAACTTGATCACACTGCCGTAGATCCAGTTGTACCAGTGCGGCGCCCGCTGCGCCGTCAGCCGCCCTTCGAACTCCTTCGGATAGGGCTCGCCCACCGGCTTGATCATGTCCATGATGTAGATGTTCCCGCGGGCGTCGATGCGCGGACCATACATGGCGTCGCTCACCGTCCAAAGCGCGGTGCGCTTCAGCCGGCCCTCCGTGTCGAAGACCTCGACGGTCATCGGACCGTGGTACTCCGGGCCCCGCTTCCGCACGTAGATCTCGTTCCGACGATCGATCCAGAAATCGCGCTCCCACGCGGTAGTCCCGGAGTTGCCGGCGTCCAGCCGACCCTTGAGCACGGGATCGCTCGCCGTCGCGGCGAACGGACTGAGCTTGCCGTTGGTGTCGTACCGGATGAGCCCCGCGGCGTGATCCACCGCGTAGATCGTGCCGTCGCGTCCCAGCCGATGAGTGCGGCCCTCCGAGCCCGCGACGTCACCGGCGACCACGCGGATCTGTCCCGTTGCTTCGTCCAGGATGTGGAGCCGGCTGTCCCAGCTGCCACCGATCCGGCAGGCGACGAGTCGACGGGTCGGATCGGCCGCCGGACGCCAAAGGAACCGGGGAGAAAAACTTCCCGCGGACGCCGGATCGCCGAACGTCGCGCCATGATCTTCGGAGCGAAGGAGGCTGCTCCGGCAGCCCGCCCAGATCACCGGCGGCTCCGCGGAAGCATCGAGCGTGAGGCGCCAGAGGGCATCCTTCTGCTTGGGCAACGCCAGCCGCGCGACCTCCTGGCCTTTGCCGTCGAACTTGACCACCCCGTCGCCGCTCTGGACGTAGATCGCGCGCGTCTTCGGATGGACCGCCAGCCAGTCGGGACCGGCGACGGCGAACGAACCGACGAACGACCGGTCCGATTCCTTCAGGATGACGACTCGATTGTTGCCCGCGTCGGCGACGAAGAGGCGGCCCTGTCCGTCGACCGCCACGCCCCGGGGATCGGTGAGATGGGTCGAGTCGCTGCCCGCCGCGGCGGGATCGCCGAAGACCGCTTCCTGCGGTCCGCGATCCGGCAGCGGCGCGCGATAGAGCGCGTGCCACGGTTTCGAGACTCCCCAGTTGTTCTGGGCGCCCAGGCCGGTGAAATAGACCGCTTTGCCGTCGGAGGCGGCGGCCAGGTAGGGGAACGCCGTCCACCCTGCTTTCAGCGACGGCCCGCCGTACTGGGGCTCGGGGATTCCGCCGTCGCGGTCGATCATCGACAGGTGGCCCACGCCGACCGCACCGGTGGAGTACATGTGGGTGTCGGCGGTCCGCGTCGCCAGGATCAAGCGCCCGTCGGCCGTGACCGCGGGCTGATGGGCGACGTCGTCGTTCGGATAGAACGAGAAGCCCAGGGGACGGTAGACGAGCGGCTGGAGCGCGCCGAAGGAATTGACGAAGGCGCCGATGGCCTTCACCCGCTCGGGCGGCAGCGTCGACGGGAACGGCTTGATGGTCTTCTCGTAGGAGCCGTCACGCCGGAAGACGTGGATGCGCGTGCTGTTCCAATAGAGCCACGCGCCGCAGTGGCTCAGGACATAGATGCGGCCGTCCGGACCCGCGGCGAGGGCGAGCACGGACTCGACCATGTTGGATCCTTCGTGGCCCGGCTCGGAGAAGGCCAGGCCGCCCCAGGACGGCGCGAGCCCCAGCCCGACCCGGACCCGGAACGGGGCGGGCGAAGCGGGCCTTCCGTCGTCGTCGGTTCCGTCCCACGTGAGCGACTGCTCCAGCGAGCCGGCCTTCAAGGGTTGCGGCGGATTCGTTCCAAGCCGTCCTGCGGCGAGATGACGGACGATCTCGCCCTTGGAATTCTCGACGTAAACGGCGACGTCGGTTTCACGGGTGACGGAGAAGTCGATCTTGACCGCGTCTCCGGCGCGGGACACCGAGGGTTTTCGGGCAAAGCCCGGAGCATCCTGCGCCTGGACCCCGGCGGCCATCAGAAGGAGCGCTGCGAGCGTTCTCATGGCTTCCTCTATGCCGTCTCCATCCCTATTAGTAACTCGCGAGAAGTTCCCCTATACTGGCTTCCGGCTTGAATGAGGATCCTCCCGATGGCCCCTCCCCGAGACGTCGCCGAGATCGTCACCGAAGAACTCCTGCTCCTCCGCCAGAAGATCCAGGCGGAGCTCGCGGACGGAACCCGCTCGATCGACGACGCGCAGGACGCGTACGTCAGCGCCCTGATCGGCCACCTGTTCGCGACGCTGCTGACGAGCTTCGCGCCGGGTCTGGTGGGCGTGGATCAGAGTCCCGAAGGGCTCGCTCGGGCGTTGAACACGATCGCGAAGAAGGTCGGCGTGGTGGCCGACAGTCTCGACCGTTCCGCCGACTATCGCATCCAGATCTTCCGGCGCGAGAAGGGCTCGGAACGAGAGTCGCCTTGAGATGATTCTTCGAGGGCTCGCGCTGGTCCTCCTGTTCGCCCAGTCCGAACCGAAAGCCTCGACGCGCTTCCAGGTGATCCGGTTCAAGGAGAACCCCATCCTCCATCCCGGGCTGAAGGGCCTCGAAGGGGATCTCGGCAGGAACATCAACGGACCGTCGCTCATCCGCGTCCCGGCATGGATCGACCACCCGCTCGGGAAGTACTATCTCTACTTCGCCCACCACTCCGGCGCCTACATCCGGCTCGCGTTCGCCGATCGGTTGGAAGGACCCTGGACCGTCCACGCCCCCGGCGTGCTTCACGTGAACGACGCCCCCGGGCGCGGCCACATCGCCAGCCCCGACGTCCACGTCGACGAGGCGGCGAAGGAAATCCGGATGTACTTCCATCAGCCGCCCGCCAAGGAGAGCGCGGCGAAGGAACAGCAGACGTACGTGGCGCTTTCCAAGGACGGCCTCCGATTCGCCGCCCGCAAGGACGAGCTCGGCCACGCCTACATGCGCGTCTTCGAGGTCAAGGGAGCACGCTACGGGTTCGGCATGGGCGGCACGGCGGACGGCGTCTTCATGAAGTCTCCCGACGGCCTCCAGCCGTTCGAAGACGGCCCGCGCTGCCTGCCCAAAGTCCGCCACAGCGCGCTCTGGGTCGAGAGCGGCACGCTTCACCTGCTCTACACGATCGTCGGAGAAGCGCCGGAACGGATCCTCCATTCGACGGTGGACCTGACGAAGGACTGGAAGGCGTGGGCGCCGTCGCCCGGCGAGATCGTTCTCGAGCCCGAGAGGGACTACGAAGGCGCCAAGGAACCTCTGGTGTCGTCGAAGAACGGCGCGATCGCCGGACCCGTCCGCCAGTTGCGCGATCCGGCCGTCTTCCACGAGGACGGACGGCGTTATCTGCTCTACGCCGTCGCCGGCGAACAGGGCATCGCGATCGCCGAGCTCCGCGGGAACTAGCCCCGGCCCCCGTGCAGGTCGACCACACGACCTGTAGCGGATCCGCCACACTTTTACGGGCCCCCCTCCCCACCCTGCGCGCAGCCATTCTAATTTTCTGAGTTCAAAGGGTTTCGGAACGGACCTCGGATGCACTTTGGCATCGCACTTGCTCTACCGGGGGTCGGAGAGAGGAGGAACCGCCGCCGAGCGCACCAGGGAATCCCTGAGAGAGTTGGGGAAGCCGCGAGAAAGTATGCAGGCTTCCGTCGACCGGGCGTCCTCCCGCATCTCCGCACGTCGCCTCACGGGACAACTCCCGGCCGACCGTTTTTCAGGGACCGATGGGAATAGAGAGGATGTCGCATGATCACGAACACCGGGTCGTCCTTCACGCGCGGGATTCCGGCCAATTACCGCATCGAGCGGCTGATCGGCACGGGCGCGACCTCGCGCGTCTATCTGGCCCGCCATATTTTTCTCCGACGGCTGACGGCCATCAAAGTGCTCACCTGCGATTTCGCCGAGTGGCCGGACTTCGACCTGGACCTCTTCGAACGGACCGCGGTGTCGGCCGCGCAACTGCATCACCCCCACATCGTGACCCTTTACGACATCGATGAGATGTTCGCGCGGCCGTACCTCCTGATGGAGTACGTCGACGGCTGGAGCCTCCATGCCCTGATCCACCGCCACGGTCCCTTCCCGCCCGCGCGGGCCCTGCGGATCCTCTGGGAAGTCGCGCTCGCCCTCGCCCACGCCCATTCGGCCGGCGTCGTCCACTGCGACATCAAGCCGGGCAACATCCTCATCGACCGGCGGGGGACCGCGAAGGTGACGGACTTCGGGCTGTCCCAGGCGCTGAACCAGGTCGACCGGAGCCCGCTGGAAGGGATGGTCGCCGGCACGCCCGAATACATCTCTCCCGAGCAGCTGCTCGGCCAGCGGCCCGATCAGCGGTCGGATCTCTACTCGCTCGGCGTGACCCTCTTCGAGATGCTGTGCGGGGAATCGCCGTTCAAGGATCCGTCCCAGGCCGTCATCTTCGAGCGCCACCTCGAGGCCTCCCGCACGGCGCTGCTTCGCCGGCTCCCGCAGTCCGCCGGCCCGCTCATCGACGTCGTGGGCAAGCTGATGGCGCGCCACCCCCGGAACCGTCCCCAGAGCGCCCGTGAGCTCCTGGCCGAGCTCCGGCCCCTTCTCCAGAAGGCTCCCCGGGTGCCCGACATCCACACCGCCCTCCTCCGGATCGGCCGGGCGCGATGCGAGCGGGGATCGAGACCGACCCGGTTTCCGTCGTGAAGGGTTTAAATGAATTTGGAATCATTTCACCCGTAACAAAAGACGCAGGTTACTATCTTAGTACGCCGAGGAGGGACTGCGCCCCGAGCACCAAGGGACGCCGCGGGGGTAGGGCGATACACACCGGGGTCGTTGGGAGCCAGCCGACGCTCTCCAACCTGCAACTGACATGGTCCGCCCGCCGCGCGCGCGCGGGCGACCGACGAGGATGAGGGCCCTGATGACGCCGGAACCCGGGGGACTCCGTTCCATCCCCGCCCCGCTCCTGCGCCGGTTCCGGATTCTGCGGCGGCTCGGCGCCGGCGCCGAAGGCCGCGTCTACCTGGCCGAGGACCGGTCCCCGGGCGGCGGCCGGCTCTCGCTCAAGATCCTCGACCGGCCTGCCCCGAAAAGCCTCCCGGAACTCCGGCTCCGACTCAGCGCGCTCGCCCGCATCGACCATCCGAACATCGCCCGCATCCTGGACTTCGACGTCGCCGGCGACGGCCGGTGCCTCTGGATCGCGCGCGAATACGTCGCCGGGGAAGACCTGATCCGCTTCAGCAGCGGCGAGCGGGAATCGCTCCCGCGGCTGCTCGAAGGAGTGGCCCGAGCCCTCCTCCAGCTGCACGACCGGAACCTCGCGCACGGCGACCTTCGCCCCGCGAACATCCTCTGCTCCCGCACTCCCGAGGGTCCCATGCTCAAGTTGATCGACGGCGGCGTCGCGTTGCCCGCTGCCGAGCTCGCGGCCGGCCAGCTTCTTCACCTCCGCCGGCAGGACCTGCGCTCCGTCGGCGCCAGCTTCTACACGGCGCTCACGGGACGGACGGCCGACCGTCGCGTCGAGCCGCGTCGATGGAACCCGTCGATCCCCCGATGGGCCAACCGCCTCATCCTCCGGCTCCTCGTCCCCTACTCCGCCCACGGGGTCGGCACCGCGGAACAGTTCCTCGAAGAGATCCTCCGGCAGTCGCGCGCGCCCCGCCGGGGCGGACGGCTGGCGATCACGCTCTCCAAGCCGCCGCTCGTGGGACGGGACCGCGAGATGGCCGCGCTCCGGGGATGGATGGACCTGGCGACCGGTCCGAAGCATCGGCCGTCGCTCGTCCTTCTTTCCGGCGATGCCGGCACCGGCAAGACGGCGCTCCTGAGGGAGGCCCAGGTCTATGCGCGGGCGAAGGGCATCCACTTCATTCCGGTCCACGCGCCGGCCGGCGACGGGCTTCCGTACGAGCCCATCCTCCAGATTTCGCAGGCGGTCACGGCCCTCCACGGATGGGTCGACTCCATCCAGCGGCCGCGGCAGTCTCCGGGCCAGCTGTCCGCGGCGCTCGCGCGGCTCCTCGCCCGCTCCGCCGAGCGGCGGCCCTGCGTCGTGGCGATCGACGACGCGCAGACCATCGCTCCCGATTCGGCCGGCGTCCTTAGGCGGACCGTCGAGGCGGTGACCTCCTGGGGCGCGCCGATCCTCTTCCTCCTCGCGGTCCGCGGCACCGAGTCGGCCGGACGCTGGAGCGAGGCGCTGGCGTCGCCGTTCTTCGTGCCGATGCCGCTGGGGGAGCTCGATCCGGAATCTTCCGCGACCATCATCCGGCTGTCGCTCGGGCTGCCGCCCGAAGACTCGCTGGTGCGCCGTCTCCACGCGCTGACCGGTGGAAACCCGGGGCTGCTGCTCACCTCGCTGGAGCTGCTCCGTCCGCGGTTCCGCCGGGAAGGCTCGGCGGTCGGCGTCCCCTCGCTCGAGGCGCTCCCCGTCACGCAGGACGCGGGCGCCTCCGCGGCGCGGGCCGCCTCCGATCTCAGCCCGGAGCTCCAGCGGGCGGCCCGGCTGCTCTCCGCCTATCCCGGATTCCTGAAGGAGGCGATCTGCCTCGAGGTCCTGAACGATCCGCGGGGGGCGGACCTCCTGCGGACGCTGGCCGAGCGCGGCGTGCTGCGCCGAGTGAGCCTCCATACCTACGAATGGGCCTCGACGGCGCTCCGCCACGAGTTCTACGGCCGGCTGGCGCGCGACCAGCGCGGCGGTCTTCACGCAAAGTTCGCCCGGGCGGGCCGGCTGGGAATGAGGCCCGGGACGCTGGCCGGCAACCTCTTCCAGGCCTACCATCTCGCCCGGACCGACCGGCCGGAACGAGCCGTCCTTCCGGCCCTCGACTCGGCCCGGCTGCTCTCGAGCGTCTTCCGGTACGGCGAGGCCGCCGACTACTACGAGCTCGCGCTCCGATTCCTGCGGCCCGGCCGCTCGTCGACCTCCCTCGCCGTGCTGGAATCCCTCCAGACGGCGTGCCGCAAGGGGGGCCTGCATCGCCGGGGCAAGCCGGTCAGCCTCGAGCTGCTCCGGCGGAAGCCGTCTCTGGCCCAGTACGCCGAAGCCGCCCACTTCGTGCGGATGGTCGACGGCGCCTCGGCCGCCGTGGCGTTCATCGATCGCGCCTTCGGCTCGCGGTGCCGCCGATCGCCGCGCGGCCTCGCGCTGCTCTGGGCCCAGCGGGCTTCCTGGCTCGCGCTCGCCGGGCGCACCGACCAGGCCCTCCGCTCCGGGGCGCGGGCCGAGGTCTACCTCCGTGAATGCCGCGACGCCGGGACGTCGGCGGACGTGCTCCTCGGACTGGGCAGCCTCCACTTCCTGCGCGGCGACCTTCCCCGCGCCTCGAGCTGCTTCCTGAACGCGCTCGGCCTCACGCGGAAGGCGCGCGACACGATCCGCGAGGCGTCGCTCTGCGACAACATCTCGCTCGCGTTCCGAAGCCAGCTCCAGACGGCCCAGGCGCTCCGGTACGCCCGGCGCGCCCTCGCCATCAAGCTGCGGCACGGGCTCCTGCTCGAATCGGCGCTCACCCGCATGGTGCTCGGCGCGCTCCTGGACGACTCGGGGGATCACGAGGCCGCGAAGTCGGAGGTGCTGCGCGCGAGAGAGACGTTCCGCTCCCGCGGCGACGACTTCCGCCAGGCGTGGGCCACGTGCGGAATCGCGTCGGCCTATCTCGCCCTCGAGCAATATCCCGAGGCCGTCGAGTGGTTCGACCGCACCCTCGACGAGGCGCCGAAGGACTCCCGCAACGGGCTGGCGCTCGCCGCCCACGCGGGCAAGATCCAGGTCTTCCTGGCGACCGGCGACCTCGCGCGGGCCCACGAAAGCCTCCGCGCGGGCGCGGCCCATCTTCACCCCGGCGTCGGCTTCGAGGCGCGGCTGGCCTGGATCCGGGCCCGGACGCTCGCCGCGTTCCACGGCGGCCACGGCCCGTCGTCGCGGATCCTGTTTCGACGCGCGCTCCGGCGGCTGTCCCGGTCCGACGCGAGGAACTCCGCGCTCCAGTTCCGGCTCCTCGGACTGATGCTCGATCTCCACCTCGACGGGCCGTCGGCGGAGTTCACCGGCAGGATCGACGGCCTGATCTCCACGCTGGAGTCGACCGGCCTGCGTCCCCTGCTCTGCGAGTCGTACCTTCTCGGCGCGGAGGCGGCCGTCCTGCAGGGGGACGTGCGGCGGGCGCGGTTCCTGCTCGGCCGAGCGGATCCGCTGCTCCGGCTCCAGCCGCAGCCGTCGTTCCGCATCCGGCGGGAGCTGCTCCGCTCGCGGCTGGCCGGATCGCACGCGGAGCGGATCTCGTCGGCCCTGGAGGCGTTCCGCCAGGCGACGCGCCACGAGCTCCGCCCGCTGGTGCGCGCGTCGGCGCTCCATCTCGGACGGACGTACGAGGCGCGCGAAGACTACTCTTCGGCGCTCAAATATTATCAGGAGGCCGGCAACGATGCTGGGCACCGGTCCGCTTGACGCCAAGAACCTCCGCCGCAAGATCGAGGAGCTGAAGGGCCGGGTCTCCCAGCCCAAGTGGCAGCGGGTCCTCGAGGAGCTGGCGGAGGAGATCCAGGGCGAGTTCAACCTTCAGCGCGTGCTCGAACGGGTGATGGACACCCTGATCGCGCTCACCCGCGCCCAGCGGGGATTCCTCATCCTCGCCAAGGACCGGGGCATGGTCTTCAAAGTCCGTCGCAACATCGACCGCCAGACCCTGCAGGGGCCCTTCTGCGAGGTCAGCGAGAACCTCATCCGCATGGTCATCAAGTCGGGGGAGATCTTCAAGGCCGAGGACGCGTCCGAAGACCCGCGGCTGCTCAATTATCCGAGCGTCCAGGCGCTCGGCCTGCGATCGATCCTCGCCGTCCCCTTCCGGCTCCGCAAGCAGACGATCGGCGCCGTGTACCTCGACAACCGGACGTCCTCGAGCACGTTCGACGGCGTCGACCTCGACATCCTCCGCTCGTTCTCCGCGATGGCGTCCCAGGCGATCCATGTGGCCGACCTGGTGACGCGGCTCAAGGTGAGGATGCGCCAGCTCGACCAGCTCAACCGCAAGCTGAAGACCGAGAACCGGTCGCAGTCGGCCCAGCTCCAGCGCAAGGAGCAGTACATCGAGCAGATCGACCGCGGCCTGCAGCGCCGCTTCTCGTACGAGAACATCGTGGGCCAGAGCCCCGCGATGCAGCAGGTCTTCGGCGTGCTCGACCGGGTCATCCCGCTCGCATCGACGACGCTGATCACGGGCGAGACCGGCACCGGCAAGGAGCTCATCGCGCGCGCGATCC
>Ga0134121_10000398_pt1 | contig 51052 bp, 43 predicted proteins | sample KB301_FD_96463 | JGI IMG/M metagenome (GOLD analysis project Ga0134121, IMG submission 96463) | Terrestrial soil microbial communities without Nitrogen fertilizer from Kellogg Biological Station, Michigan, USA - KB3-0-1 | ecosystem: Environmental > Terrestrial > Soil > Unclassified ...
ACCGATGACTAAGCCGATAAGCCCCAGTCAGATTTGGGCGCGGGTCGAATCAAGTTGATCGATCACGTTTAAAGTTTTGCCTGCCAAGATCTGAAACGACTTGTGCTTTTCCCGACAGGCTCTAAAACGGGCGACAGCCGTAGAGTTCAGAAGCTGTCGCCCGCTATCGCGGGCTCAAACCTTTATTCAATCGTGATCCTGGGGCTTGCGCCCCAGGCTTTATGCTGTCGCTCGCTTCGCGAGCTTTGCTTACGCTGCTTCGCAGGCTAAACGACTTGTGAATTCGCGGTATCAAACAAAAAAAAGAGCTGGGGACGGTGCCCCAGCTCTGATTAATCGGCCTGATTAAGATTTAGAACGTGTAACGCAAGGCGAACTGCATGAGTCGTCCGGCTCTAACCTCGCCGAGCGGAGCCTGCGTTCCAGTGAAGTTTCCGAAATTCAGTGGCGCAGATCCACCGAGAAGGAACGGATCAGTGGTGCTAATACCGGTGCCGTTGAAGCCGGTTAAGCGCTGCGTGTTTGTGACATTGAAGACTTCCCAGCGGAACGTTAGTGCATGTCCTTCCCAGGGCATCCTGAACGTCTTGTGCAGGCCCATGTCAATCGTGAAGTAACCCGGGAAGCGCAAAGTATTCCGGTCACCGCCCTCACCGGGCTTCGGATCGCGGAAACTCTGAGCCACGGCGTTTGGATCGGCAAACAGGTTCGGCACACCGTTGACGTCGCCAAAGTGTGTTTCAACCGGGCGAACGGCGACCATGCCGGACGAGATCTGCCAGTTGGTGGCCCAACGCTGAAACGCGAAAGGACGTGTCGCACCGGTAGGCAATCCAGAGTTCCAACGGAAAATTCCGGTGATGTCCCAGCCGCCCAAAATGCCGTTGGTAATCGTGCCGGCGTCGCTCAAAAACTTCTTGCCACGGCCAAACGGCAAACCTACCAACCAGTTCGCATTTATGTTGTGACGAATGTCGAAATCAGAATTCGCATAGTTCGACATGGGATCCAGCGGATTAAAGATCAACGACGCGGTCGAGAAGTTACCCGCATTCTGAAGACCGGAAGCATCGTCCAGCGAATGTGCCAACGTGTAGTTGAAGTCAAATGTAACATCGTTGGACAAACGCTGCCGGATACTTACCTGCGCGGAGTTGTAGTTGGAAATAGCGAACGTGGACCAAGTATTGAGTGCCGCATACTGTGGGTTCACGAAAGTGTTGTTGAAGATCGAGAACGGCTTGTCGTCCCAGCGCGCCCCGGATTGCAGGAAAGTGTAATCCGTGACGTTTTGCCCACCGACCGCAGGCAAAGCGATGCGACGGTATGCACTCTGTGTGGCGGTCAATGAGCGATTAACGCCCAACACACTGAAAGTACCGGCGATGCCGGGAAGGATGTTCTCAAAGAACGGGATCGCGCCAACCGATGTGATGGGCGCACCCGCGTAACGCAAATCGATCAGGGCCTGCATGGCTTCGTAGAACGTCTGACCTGACTTGGGATCACGCAGGTTGTTGAAGTGCATGATATCTCTTTGACCAAGCAGGTTCCGTGCAAAGCGACCGACGTAGCTCAGCTCAAACGATAATCCCTTGCCAAGCTCGCGGCCGTAGGAAAAGTTGTAGCTGTAGTTAACGGGTGTGGTAATCGTGTCGTCGAGTGAAGTTTCGATTCGCTCGGCGCCATTTGCCGGCTGTGTTAACGGGAACGCGATCGTGTTGCTAAAGTTTCCGGCAATGCCCGGCAACGTGCGTACGTCGGGTATCGTGCCGTTAAAGGCCGGCGCCAAACGCGTGCTGACGTTGTAAGTATTTACCGGAATCGTCTGTGCTGACGCGAAACCGAGCTGATTATTCAGATCGAAGTTGACCGCCAAAGCACTGCCGATGCGATCGTAGGTCATGCGGAAACCAGCGCGAAATACTGCTTTGCGATCGCGTCCGATCAGCTTGCCCCAGAAGTTATTCGGGAGCTCAGGCTGCCATGCGACCGCCAGGACCGGAGCGAAGTTATTCCAATCCTGTTTATAGAAACCAGGCTTGTTATTCGCTTTGCCAGAAAGATCGAGCGAGATCGGATCGTTGAAAGGCACGCCCGCAAACGCACTCGCCTTACGTTGTTCGAAGTAACCTCCAAGACTGGTCGTGGGTTGGACCTGGAAGCCATTTACCTCATATACGGGAGTGGAAGTGCCCCAGCGTACACCATAGGTTAACGTCAGGTTTGAACGCATGCGCCACTGGTCCTGCCAGTAAAGCTCGTACTCCTGAGTTGCGAAAGTACGATCGGCAGACGAGCCAGGCGCCAGTATCTTGCCATCCTGGTCGTAAAGGAAGTTTGCAGTATATTGAGAAAAACGGCCAATAACTGCGGAAAGGATGTTGCGCAGCGGCGTTAATGAATTACCGGCAACATTCGGAAAGATTGCTGGGCCAGAAGCATCCGCGCCTGCCGAGGTGAGCACAGCCGCCGAAGCCGCGTAGCCCGACGGGTTGGTCGTCAACGAGTCGAACGCACTTGCAAAGGACCGCCTCGTGTTCTCGATCAAGCGAACGTTGCCGCCAAACTGCAACGTGTGGTTGCCTTTCACGAAGGTAACGTCATCAACGAAGTTGTGAACGGGCGTTACGCGCGTGAGCGATGAGGTCAATGCCGGGGCGAAGATGAAGCGAAATGAAAGTTGGTTTCCGGTTTGATCACCTTGCCTCGTGAATGCCGCGCGAGTCAGACCGTAGGTGAAGCGGTTGACGACGCGGTTAGACAATGTCCAGGAGTGACCCGCCGCAAAGCCTTTCGGGTTGTACCAGATCGAAGGCGCCTGGAAACCAGGCAGGATTGGCGCGAGGCCGATGTTGTCGTCCTGGTAGTTACCACGAACAAAAAGGGTTTGACTGTTGGTCAGGTTGAAATCGAATTTGAGGACATAACTGTCCAGCGTGCTCGGCGTAGAGGCGGCGAAACGAAAGCCGCCTGTGTTGACCCCATCGCCGGCTGTGATTGTGTCGTTCGCGGGGAAGCGCCGTGCTATGTCTTTGAGAAAGTCTAAAGCCGGCTGGCTAACGCCGGGACTTATTCCATTCGCGTTAATGTAAGCCTGGTTTATTTGGGCCGGAGTCAAACAGTTGAACCCCGAAGGAGTACCTGCTGGACACGAAGAATCGCTGGCGCCGTTAGCGGTTCTATACCGAATGATGCCCTGCGCAACGTGCGGTAATGGCACAACCTGCACGGCGGGAACTGAAGTGGCTTCCCGCAACCCTTCATACGCGAAGAAGACGAAAGCCTTATCGTGTTTGATGGGCCCGCCCACAGAGCCACCAAAGAAGTTTCTGAGTAGTGGCGGTCGTGGCGCTCGCTCGTCGCCAACCGTCGCCAGCCCGGAAAGAACCAACGGATCGGTTGCGGTAAAGCGTCCAGCAGCATTATTAAAGAAGTCATTGGCAGTCGTAACCGTGTTTCGATGAAAGTGAAACAGCGAACCATGCCAATCGTTCGAGCCGGACTTGGTGGCCAACGAGACCTGTGCGCCTGAAGATCGACCGGTATCGGCATTAGGGTTCGTGGTGGTTACACGAAATTCCTGCGTCGAATCACGAATTACTCGAATGACGCTTGAAAAAGCCTGATTGGTAACGATGTCCAGACCACTCTGTTGTTCATTCACGTCGACGCCGTCAAGCGTGATGTTTGCCTGGTCGGATCTACCGCCGTTGACATAGCCAGTGCGCGTTACGCCGGGTTGGAGCGAGAGCAGTCCGACCACGTTGTTGGCGTTGAGCGGCAACTCGACGATCCGGCGGGATTCGAACGTGTTACCGATAGTTGCGTCAGTGGTATTAACCGGAGCATCCGCACCAGCGACGATGCTGACTGTTTCGGCGATGTTGCCGACTTCCAGTTGGATATCCCGCGTGCCGGGAGTATCGATTTGGGCTCGCAGCTCCGAGATGGCCGCCTTCTTGAAGCCTTTGGCCTCGACCTCCAGCCGGTAGGAACCGGGCGGAATCGAAGTGAAGGTGTAAGCGCCATCATCGTTGGTGTTTTGCGTGCGGGTAAAGTTTTTCTCCTCGTTTGTGATTGTGACCTGTGCTCCCGCCACTGCGCGTCCCTGCAAATCCGTAATAGTTCCTCGCAGCGACGAAGTGCCGGTCTGGGCAAAGGCAACGCTCGACATCAACAGCATAAAAGCGAATACGCTAAAGATGACCAGGGCCTTATTTAAAGCGGGGCTGGCTGTTTTCATGGAGTCCTCCATTGGGGATTTAGTGATTTACTGAATTCGGAAATTGATACACGACCCGTGTGCTTGCAGTCGTGAAGTCGTCGCGTAAGCGTCTCTCGATCTTTGTATGGAACCTTCGAAATTTCGCTTGCAGAATCTATTCCAGTGTTGATCCGCGGAAAGGCCGGCTCAAGATGGTGCTATTGTTGAGGAATTCGATTATCGAGGGACATGACTGGCTAAACAAATCCAAATTTTTCAGGGGACCTTTAGATTTTTGGATAGAGCGGCTTACTTCTTTCCGAGTCCGTCTACTAATACTTCAGACAGGCGGGACATCAGAAGATAGGCGGGATTGTCTACGGACCACATCGTCTCCGGCATGTCGTCACACGAGATCGCCATCGCGATCTTTCCATTCTTCGTGTAAAGAATCCCGATCGCGCTGCGCAGCCGATCGAGCGCGCCATACTTGCTCGCCATCGGCACGTTCCAAAGCGATCGCCCGATCGCGTTGCGATCCTGCTCGCTCTTCATCAAGTCGATCATTTCTTTCGATGCAGCAGCACTGATCACTTCCCCGCGCTCGAGTTTCTCCATCACGAGCACCATCTCACGCGGCGTGGCCATGCCCAGTCCGTATTTTTTATTTTCGGGATCTTTGCCGGCCGTGCTCTCGCCGCCGCTGCCGACCTTCCGCATGATCTTGATCTGCTTGAAACCGAGCGACTCCATGCGCGCATTCACCGCATCGGTCGTCAACACGTCGAGCACGAGATTTGTCGCGGTGTTGTCGCTGATCATCATCATCAGATTGACGGCATCGCGGAGCGTGAGCTTCAGCCCGTTTGAGAGTTCGTTGAGAATACCGGATCCGGAGACTTTCTTTTCTTTTGTGAGGACGACTTCGTCGGTCCACTTCGCTTTTCCTTCCGCCACGCGCGCGAAGGCCTCGATCATCACGGCAATCTTGATCGTGCTCGCCGTGCGCACACGCTCGTCGGGATTCAGCCCGTACGTTTCCCCTGTGTCGAGGTTCTTGGCGAAGAGACTGACCTTGCCTTTAAACGACGCGACGATCGGCTTCACTTGATCGTCGAGAGTTGTTTGCGATTGTGCAGTAAAACTGAAAAGGAGTAGGAGGGTTAACGCAATCACAAGCTTCATCTTGTTCGTCATCAGAATCCTGGTCTATAAATAATTTAACGCAATCAACAACTCCGCATTGAGTATCGCCGCACCTGCAGCGCCGCGAATCGTATTGTGACTCAACACCACGAAGCGGTAATCAAGCACCGTATCTTCCTTTAGTCTTCCTACAGTGATCGTCATTCCATTGCCGGCATCACGATCCAGCTTCGGCTGTGGGCGGTCCAACTCATCACGAACAACGATCGGATTTGCCGGCGCGGAATGTAACCCGAGTTCCTGCGGCAACGATCGAAACAAGCTCAACGCCTCGCGCAGCTCTGCCAGCCCGGGTTTGCGTGTGAAGTTCACGCGCACGGCAGCCATATGACCGTCAGCAACATTCACGCGATGACACTGCGCGCTCACGGCCATCGGCGCGGGTTCGATTGCGTCGTTCACAAAGCGCCCGAGAATCTTGGTCGTCTCTGTTTCGATCTTCTCTTCCTCGCCGCCGATGTGCGGGAGGACGTTGTCGAGGATGTCGAGTGAAGCGACGCCCGGATATCCGGCGCCAGAGAGTGCTTGCAACGTCGTCGCGACTGTTGCTGTGATGCCAAACGCTGCATGGAGTGGCGCAAGCGCGAGGACCAGCATGATCGTCGAGCAATTCGGATTTGTGACGATGAAGCCGCCTGATGTATTGGTCCGTCGCTGGCGTGCGAGCAAGTCGAGGTGCTGGTGATTCACTTCGGGGATCAGGAGTGGCACGTCTTCATCCATGCGGAACGCGGATGAGTTGCTGATGACCGGATAGCCTGCATTTGCAAAGCTACCTTCTGTGTCGCGTGCGATTTCGCCGGGCAGACTCGAGAATACGAGATCGCAGTCGAGTGGTGGCTGCGGTGGCTGCACTGGCAATGAGCGCACGGCGGTGGGCATTTCACCGTTGAGCCGCCACGTGCACGCCTCGCCGTAAGTTTTGCGTTGCGAGCGATCGGAGGCAGCGACAGCTGTGATTTCAAACTGCGGATGATTCTCCAGCAGTTGAATAAATCGCTGGCCGACCATACCCGTCGCACCTAAAATTCCTACACGATATTTTTTCATAAACCCTTTTTAGCCACAGATTGCACAGATATCACAGATTTTTTCTGTGTAATCTGTGGATGGCTTTCTTGATTCGTCTAACACCTTCTTCTAACATCTCCTTATCAGCACAAAACGAAACGCGCAAAAATCCCTCGCCTTCACTTCCGAACGCCGCACCGGGCACGGTGATCACCTTCTCCTCGAGCAACGCCTCCGCAACCTTCATCGACGATCCATACTTACTCACATCGAGCATCGTATAAAACGCACCATCAGGCGTCACGGCTCGTAACCCAAGCTCGCTCTCAAACAACCCCAACAAATAATCGCGTCGCGCCCGGAACGTCTCTCGAAAACCCGCACGCGCCGCTTCCGCTTCATCACTCCATGCTACCAGCGACGCCTTTTGCGATACCGTTGAGGCACAAGTCGTCACGTACCCGTGAAGCACAAGCATCGCCTTGATCAATTCTTCATCACCACACACCCAACCCAGTCGCCAGCCAGTCATGCTCATCGACTTCGATAACCCACTAATCACTATCGTGCGGTCGTAAACGGAAGACAGCGACCCTGGCCGCTCGCTCGTGTAGTAAAGATCGCGATAGATCTCATCGCTGATCAGATAAGCACCATGATCGCGCAGCGTATTACTAATCGCATGCAAATCTTCGTTTGTTAAGATCCGGCCAGTCGGGTTTGATGGACTGATACAAACAACGACCTTCGTGCGCGGCGTCAGCGCACGTCGAAACTCATCGATATCAAACGCAAAACCATTCTCACGAGGCAAACGATAAAAGCGCGACGTTCCGGCAGCCATCCGCACGATCGTCGGGTACGCGACGAACCCGGGATTCGGCAGCAACACCTCATCGCCTTCATCGACGAGCGTCAGCAGCGCGAGATACAACGCTTCCTGCGAACCCGCCGTGATTATCACGCGCTCGGGACGCCCTTCGAGAAAGGCATACTCACTCGCGACCTTCTCACGCAACGCAGGCAGACCGGCGTGTGACGTGTACCCGTTCTGCTCTTCGATAATCGCTTCGACTGCTGCTCGACGAATCACGTCCGGCGTGGGCAAATCGGGTTCACCCAATCCGAGATTGAGACTGCCGGGCCGCGCGCGATCGAAGACCTGGCGAATGACGCTCTTCTCGATCCCCTGCAACCGCTTCGGTGGTGCAAATTTATTCAACGCAGGTAATCCTCTAAGCGCACCGCCGTGTCAGTCTTTTCATCGCGATATTTCACGATTACTGCCGCGTAGAGCGACAGTCCCCACTCGTGTCCACGCTCTGTCGTTACTGCGCGCGCGCCGGGAACAACCACCGCGCCTGCCGGAATCTCCAGTGGTCCATCCGTCGCTCGCTGGTAGATCTCGCCGCGAACGAGATCGTAAACCGGAGTCGAGCCGGTCAGGATCGTGCCCGACGCCAGCACCGCACGTTCACGCACGATCGTTCCTTCATAAACTCCGCAATTGCCACCGACGAGCACGTCATCTTCGATGATCACAGGCACTGCGCCGACCGGCTCGAGCACGCCGCCAATCTGCGCCGCCGCTGAGATGTGCACGCGCTTTCCGATCTGCGCGCACGATCCGACGAGCGCGTGGCTGTCTATCATCGTACCTTCATCGACATAGGCGCCCGCGTTCACAAACATGGGCGGCATACACACGACACCCGGTGCGATGTACACGCCGTCTCTGATCGTCGAACCACCGGGAACGATGCGCACGTTCTCTTCGATCTTTGTCGGGCGACCGGGATAAGTGTCTTTGTCGAAAAACTTAAAGCTCTCACCAACCGACATGTCGATGATCGCACCCATGCGAAAGCCGACGAGTATTCCCTGCTTGACCCACGAGTTTACGAGCCACTTTCCGTCACTGCTTTTTTCAGCAGCGCGCACTTCACCGCGGTTGAGGGCACGCTTCAACTCGTCGAATACGGCCCTGTCTTCACCCGAAAACAGTTTGTCTTCGCGCGCGGCGAGGGCCTCGATCTGTTCACGCAACGGCATGCGTAATTTCCTTCAGTAGCCCAACTTCGGTCAAAATCTCGCGCATGCGATCGCGCGTCTTTTCCTGCACCGGCACGAGCGGCAGACGCAGGTTCTCTTCGATCATTCCCATCAGCGCTAATCCCGCCTTCACTGGACCAGGACTCGACTCGATGAAGTTGCCTTCCATCAACGGCAGCAGACGATAGTGCAGCGCGCGGGCTTCATCCCACTGGCCCGCGAGTGCGAGATCGTTGAGTCGCGACATCATTTCCGGAGCCTCGTTCGAAGCCACTGAGATCAAGCCATCGCCACCAAGCGCGATCAGAGGCAGCGTGATTGAATCATCGCCGGAGATGACTCGAAAACCTTCGGGCCGGCCGCGCAGGATCTCCATGATCTGCGAGAGATTGCCCGACGCTTCTTTCACGGCGACGATGTTCTCGACGTCGCGTGCGAGGCGCAGTGTTGTTTCGGCGGAGATGTTCGAAGAAGTGCGACTCGGAACGTTGTAGATCACGACCGGCAGACCGCTGACTGCTTCAGCGATCGCGCGGAAGTGCGCGTACAATCCTTCCTGGGTTGGCTTGTTGTAATAAGGCGCGACTGTCAGTACGCCGTCGACGCCGATCTCGCGCGCGATTTGCGAGCGTTGAATCGTGACGGCGGTTGAGTTACTGCCGGTGCCTGCAATTACTTTGGCGCGACCGCGAGCGAGCTCGACGGCGGTGCGGATGACGAGACGATTTTCTTCGTCAGTCATCGTCACGCTCTCGCCGGTCGTGCCGCACGGGACAAGGATACGGATGCCGCCTGTAATTTGATATTCGATGAAGTCGCGCAAACGTGGCTCATCGATCGCGCCGCTGGCCGTGAAGGGAGTAACGATAGCCGTCGCGCAGCCGCGAAGCCAGTCGAGTTGTATTGTCATAGTGACCTCCTTTTAGCCGCAAAAAAGGCACAAAAGCACAAAAGAAATCAGAAAGAATCTTTGTGCTGCTTGGTGGTGATAATTTCTTCTATCACATCTGAGAATTCAAACACTCCTGTTCGTCCGACGATCCAATGTGCTGCCAGCAACGCGCCGTTTGCGAAGCCCTGGCGCGAGCGGGCTGTGTGAGTTAACAAAATCTGATCGGCTTCGGAATCGAAACCGACTCGATGCGTGCCGGGGATGTAGCCGGCGCGCGTTGATGAAGTCGGGATGTCAGGCCCGAGATGTTCCGACATCAAGTCGCGGAGTTTCAAGGCGGTGCCTGACGGCGCATCGCGCTTCCGGTTGTGATGAGCTTCTTCGATGAACGGTGAATAGCCGTAGACGGCAGAAAACAATGCTGCCGCGTGTTGGGCGATACGGTAGAAAAGATTAACGCCGATCGAGAAGTTCGCACCGTAGACCATCGCACCGGAGTGCTCGGTCATGAGCTGTTTCGCAGTCGATTCGTGTTGTTTCCAACCCGTAGTGCCCTCGACGAGAGGCAAGTGTGCGAGCGCGCAGGCCTCGATGTTTTTGATCACCGCATCGCCGATTGAGAAATCGATCGCGACGTCGTAACCGCGTAGTTTTTCTGCAAGTTGATCCGCAGGCAGCTCGCCGTCTTTGCTTGTTAAGACGACACCGACCTCGTCGCCAGCTTTGCGTGCGCCGGCGTCGACCAATTGGCCCATCGCTCCGTATCCGAATAAAGCGAGTTTCATCGAATTATTATGTTGGTCAATCTCCAATACAACTCGACGGCGTTTTCAAGTTCGCGTTTTGAGATCCGCTCGTGATCCGTGTGTGCGTCGAGAATCGATCCTGGTCCAAGCAACAACGGATTGCCCCACTCAGATAAATACGGCACGTCTGTCGTGAAGCGCACCACGCACTCATCAAACCCCGGAACAGAAAATAGCCTCACCGGATTGTGCGCCGAACTATATTCGAGCTGCCCGCGCGTGCCGACCGCATCTTCCAACACACGTTTGACGTGCTCTATATCGATCCCGAGCCGAATTTGCAATTCCGCACGCGCTTTATCTGCGATTACGTTCGGCCGCGTGCCGCCGTTGAGCACGCCGATGTTGCACGTCGTCGAACCAAAGAAACTATCTTCAGGCCACTCATACGCACGAATGTCACCGAGAATGTCGAGCAGCTTCTCGATCGCCGACTCGCCCGCTTCCGGGTACGCAGAATGCGCGGCCCTGCCCTCAGTCGTAATGATCACGCGCACAGAGCCCTTCGTGCCGATGGCTAAACGATTATCAGTCGGTTCGCCATTGATGAGGAACTCGCATGACTCGGCGACCGGATGCTTGTTCGCCGCCTGCGCACCCAGACTCCCCATCTCTTCATCGACTGTAAACAGCAGTCCAACATGGTTCATACCGGCATCACGCAGACGCTGCGCTGCAAAGATCTGCGCGGCAATAATTCCCTTGGCGTCGCACGATCCGCGACCATAAATGAACTCTTCATCCTCGCTCGACTCGATGAACGGCGGCACTGTATCCATGTGCGTCGAGAACACAAAGCTGGGCGGCGCCTCTGTAGTCGCAATTACGTTGAACCGGTTAGCCGCGACCTCCTGTCTCTCAACACGATAACCAAGCTGTTCGAGATGTCGCGCGAGAAACTCCCCGACCGCCAGTTCATCACCTGTGACAGAGGGAATATCGATCAACTGCCGCGTCAACCCAAATAAATTCATGAATTATCTTTTTGTGCCTCTTTGTGGCCAAAGAACTCTTCGTGCAATCTCGTGACCGCTTCCTTGACACGCTCTTCTTCAACTACAAAAGTGAAATTGATACTTGACGCTCCCTGCGAGATCAACGACACATTGATATCACTGATCGTGCTGAACACTCGCGCTTCAATACCCGCCGTCCCTCGCAAGCCTTCACCAACAACGCAGATGATCGCTCTTCCCTTCTCGATCCCGACCGTGCCCAGTTGTTGTAACTCCTCGACTATCGACGGCAGCGCGCCGGCTTCATCCAGTGAAAGCGACACACTGACTTCTGACGTCGTAACAACGTCAATGACCACGCGATGCCGGTCAAACACTTCAAACAGCGCGCGCAGAAAACCATACGCGCCCAGCATGCGCAGCGACGTAATCTGCACGACCGTTACACCTGTCTTATGCGCGATCGCCTTGATCGTACGCGGCGAAGTTTCGCTCTGTGGACCAACAAGCGTGCCTCGCTCCTGTGGCATGCGCGAATTGCAGATACGCACGGAGATGGAATTCTCAATCGCGGGCTGAATTGTTTTCGGATGCAGGACTTTCGCGCCGAAGTAAGCAAGCTCGGCTGCTTCACTGTAAGACAAACTATCGATTGTCTGCGCCTCGGGAACCACGCGTGGATCGGCAGTCAACACACCGGTAACGTCGGTCCAGATCTGTATCTCGTCAACTTTGAGTGCGGCGCCGATCAGCGCTGCCGTGTAATCAGAGCCGCCGCGTCCGAGCGTCGTTGTCGCGCCTTGCAATGTCGCGCCGATGAATCCACCCAGAACCGGGACCACTCCGCTTTCGACAAGCGGGCGCAACTCATCCTCGGTGCGCTTGAAACTCTCGCGCAGCAAAGGCGCAGCAGACGTATGCTCTTCATCCGTGATGATGCAGCGACGCGCATCAACCTGCCGAGCTTCGACTCCGCGTTGATTCAACACCGCGGCCACTAGATGGCTGGAGAGGATCTCGCCAAACGAAACAATCGAATCCTGAACAGCTTTGCGATTGGAAGGACTCTGCGATTGCAGTAATGCACGCACCTGAGTTTCAGAGCTTTTCACCAGCTCGACAAAACGCTTCGACTCAGACACTCCGAGAAGTTGTTCTGCAGTTACTAAATGTCGATGAAAGATTGGTTCAACTGACGCGGGCGTTGCCGCCAACAGTGCATCAGTCACTCCGCTCAGCGCCGAAACGACGACAACGGGAAACGCCGCACGCTCTGTGGCAACAATGCGTGCGACGTTCTCGATGGCAGCGGCGTCGGCTACTGACGTCCCGCCAAATTTCATGACGATTGGCATTCGCCACAGATTACACGGATCCGTGTTGTCCGTGAACTCTGTGGCTCAATTTTTATCGCTGCGGCGCCACGTATTTCACAAACTTAAATTTCGCCAATGCCTCGAGCTGCTCAACCGGCAGACGTCCGATTACGATCTTTGAATTCTTCGCATCAGATACGACTTCGAATCCAAGCTCCTTGAGCTGCGCCATGGTCTCGTCGGTTTTCTCCGTGAACCAGACTTGCACCTCGACTTTGCCGTCGCGAATGAGGGCGCTTTCTTCAGTAGAAAGCGCCTGTTTGTTTTTCAACTTTTGGACAATCGAAAAGATTGACCGATGAAGTTTCTCTTCCAGTTCATTGCTTTGCTGGACAATAGGCGCACTTTCATCGACGTCGACACCTGCAGTTACCGAAGTGATCGTTGGCGGCTGGTTAGGAGGTGGCGGCGGAGTTCGACCTTTCCTGTAACCAATTACAGCCCCTCCAACCGCAAGCCCAGTCACTGTCTTTGGCGCTGAGGCGGTGGTGAGCGCGAATCCTACATAATTGCGATCACCCTCAACCATCGCTCGCTGCACGCCTTTCGGCACTTCCACCGGCACATCGATCCGTCGCGGCTTACCACGATCAGTCACCACTCGCTCTTCGACGGCGACAAACGAAGTAAACTGCGTCATCAAGCGGTACTCGATGCCGAGTTGTGTAATCGTCTTTTTCAAATCCGGACGCATGGTCCCGGATTGTGCGCCGTTGAAATCCTGGCCCATCAAATCGTCGATTCGCGCGCGCGCCCACAGCGACGCAAGCACGTCGTGCGACGCCATCGTTTCCGGAAAATCAACCGGAATGTCGCGGACGAAATCAACACCTGCCATCTTCCCTTTCAGTCGAATGCTGCCACGGCCCGCGGCTGTATATCGTCCTTTAATAACGAGAGGCTTCGCGCTGAAAAGATCCGGAATGCGTTGCGGATAGACGTCGGCAACGGGCAGATTATTCCACTCGATCGCGATGTCCGTCAGTAACGGGTTGCGTATACGTTCGTGAAAACGTCGAGCCGCCGCTGATCCGTCGTCTTTCAGACCCACATACTCCACTTCGCCGCGTCCTGCCTCGGCCATCTTGTCGAGCAGGAAACGATTGACTGAGCTGCCGATACCAAATGAAAACACACGCGCATTCGGATGCTTCTGCACTTCCGAAATGATCTCCATATCATTGCCGACGTAACCGTCAGTCATGAAGCAAACGATGCGAACGTGTGACTGATTGTCCGATGGCTCAAGTGACGCCCTGATCGCCTTCATCATCTCGGTGCCGCCGGAACCCACGCTCCCGTTGAGAAATGCTTGTGCTTTGCCGAGATTGGCGGGCGTTGCCGGCACTGGCTCCGGAAAGAGTATGCGAGTGTCGCCCGCAAACGTGATCAAGTTGAACGTGTCAGACGGATAGAGACTGTCGAGTGCGAGCTTCATCGTCTCTTTTGCCTTCTCGATCGGAAAGCCTGACATTGATCCTGACGTGTCGAGCACGAACACGAGCTCTTTTGGCATCACGTCCTGCGCGGTCACGCGCTCGGGTGGCTGAAGTATGAGCGTGAAGAATCCTCCTTTGTCGGAGCGATGTGTGAGTAGTGCGTCCTGAACGGCCTGGCCCGCGACGTCGTAACGAAGAATGAAATCTTTGTTTGGAATCGTTTCCTCGTTTTTGAGACGAAGGCGCGCGCTGTGGGCGTCTGGACGTTGAATGTCTGTGGGGTGAGTTTTCGAATCTATATTGTCGATGATTAAACCCGCGTCGAGCGCGACTTCGAGCGAGACATCATGGCCGCTTCTCATGCCGGCAGGAGTGAATTTGGGCGTAATACGTGATGCGTCAGGAACCTGAGTCGTGTCTGGAACACGGCCGTTGCCTTGTGACTCTGGTTTCGCTGCGCCCGGAATGTAACGTGGGCCAACAACCATCGGGAACACGAATTCATACGCGCCGTTAACGTAGTTCAGTGTTTCGACGTAGCTGATTGTGATCTTCACTTGCTCGCCGGGAAGGATATTTGCGACTGACTGCGTGAAGATGTTTGGACGTTCCTGATCGAGCAAGCTCGCAACCTGCCCGGCTTCCTTCGCCGCCTCGTAAACTTTCTGTGCTTCTTCGCGTGGCAGAATCTTGCCGCGTACTGTTCGATCACCGACGATCATCGTCATGTCGTCCACCGCAGCGTTTTGCGGGAGGGGAAACGTGTAGACCGCTTCGATCTTTTCCTTGAACGGATTTTCAAACTGCTGTGTTACGACGACGCGCGAGATGAAGCCACTGATCTCGGCCTTCACGTCAGTGTGTTTTAGCGGACACACCGCTTTCTGTTTTCCGCTTCCGTCGATCACCGTAAGCGCACCCGGTGTCTCTTCTGTTTGTGCTGAGACGCTTTCCGGCAGGTAAAGCGCGATGATCACCGGAAGGGTGAGAACGCTGAGAACGAGAATAAGCAAGGATTTCGGCAGGAGTTCTCTAAGCATGGTTTCCTCCGACGCAGAGTATGGACGCAGTTTAGAACCCGATTGTACGTCACTGTTCCCTAGAACGCGGGGACTATGAATGCCTTGCGCACAAAATCTCTTTTGTGCTTTTTGTGCCTTTCGTGGCTAATACAGATTGAAGTTGTACTCCAACTGCATAAAAACCGAAACCGGATGTCCGCCTTTGACCGCCGGCACAAATTTGATCTGTCGCGCTGCGGCAATAGCTCGTTCCGTCAGACCATACGGCAGGCTGTGTACCGCGCGTATCTGGACCACATCGCCATTACTCGCAAACACGACGCGCAGCATTACCGTGCCCGTAATCTGATTTTTACGCGCGTCTTCGGTGTACGTCGGCTCCGGTTTGAATAGAACGCGCGCGCGTTGTTCGACTTGCGATCCAGCAAATGGTTGATCGTTACCGCTGCGATCAGACCCGCCGGCCGGACCACAACAGCCAAACTGCCTGTCGCCGCCGCCCATATTTCCCTTTTCTCCTGGTCCGACGCCTGGTCCATTGCCCTCACCAATGCCGGGGCCCTGACCTGTTCCGATTCCGTCTCGGTCGCCCGGACCTTTGGATTCTGTCTCAGACTTCGATCGCGGATCGCCGTAAACAGGTGCTTTGAGATCCTTCCACAACGCGGGATCGATATCGATACCGGCGGCTGGCAGTGTTGGGGGATTGAGTGGAGGTCTCGTCGGGATCGCGGCGAGGATTGTTGAAGGCGGTGGCAACTTTCCGGTTTGTGGTGGGATGGGATTGTGATTGCCTCCTCCGCCACCACCTTGTGCGAGTTTTCGTGACGGACCGGAGCCTTCGCTTTTCTTGTCCTGAAACCCGACTCGACCTGGCCCGTCCTTGCCGGTGCTCGGTTTGTCTGTTGAGTCGAGTGATTTTGATGTGTCGAGCATGACTACTTCTACGTCTCCATTGTTTGCGGCGACGTCTGGAGATCCCGAGGCAGTTTTGTCGAATAAAACTACGATGAGAATTACGCACGTGATCGCGGCGACGGCGGTCAGTGTTGCGGGTATCACGTTTGGAGCTGTTAGAAACCTTCGCAGTCGGTGAACGATGTCTCGGCTCATCGTTCGGCTAAACAGCGACGGGTTGTTCGTGAATTCAATCCAGCTTCGTTTGAGCTCGTCACGTAAGAACGCAATCTGGATCAGCAGTCTTGCCAGTAGAGATCGTGTTTCGATTATGGTGGGTTGGTATTGGTGCATCGCAGAACCTCGTTTGACGGTGCAGGCACACCTCGAGCGTCTCCGGCGCAGCGATAGTCAGACCGGACGGCGTAATCGTTGTGTACTTACAGATCCACGTCGAAGCGTTATGCCGCCAAGCCGAACGCTTGCCGGCGCGGGGAGCCTCTTATTGCTTTGTTACCAAAACCAGTGAAAAGGTGACGCTCTGAGGAGACGTCTCTGTGCGGGAATTGTGATGAGGCGTCCAGTCTTTTGGATGCTTACTTGATCTGGTTGAAAAGTTTTGTCGCGCGCGCGCTGTCGATGCGTTGCAGAATTCGATACTGCTGGAGCGCCAGGTTTCGATTGTTCACTGCAATATACGACATGCCGAGGTTGTAATGGGCCGAGGCGTAATCGGTCTTTTGCTGAATCGCGATCATGTACTGCTGAATCGCCTCCTGGTAACGCCGCAACTGATGCAGCGCGTAGCCAAGCTCGTTGTGCGCTTCGGGATAGTTGGGCCTGATCTGAATCGCTTTGCGCAGCTCGTCGATAGCTTCGGGGTACCGCTCGAGATCGTTGTAACACCAACCGAGATTGTATTGAGCCGTGGCGTTGCCGGGGCGCAGCTCGAGCCCGCGCTTATAAGAGTTCGCAGCTTCGGTGTAGTTTTTGATGTTGTAGTAATAGACGTCGGCCAGACCGAGGTGCGCGAGGCCCATATTCGGGTTTGAGCGAATTGCTTCCTGATACGCCTGAACAGCTTCCTGGTTTCGGCCGAGATTGCGCAGTGCGTAACCGATCTCGTTTTGTGCTTCCGGGTAATTTGAGCGATACGAGATCGCCGTTCTCAGATACTTGAGAGCGTCGTCGTAATGTTTTTCCTCGTTTTGGATCCAACCCAACTCGTAGTGCGCGGCAGCATAGTCAGGCTTGATACTGATTGTTCTGGTGAAGGCGGTAAAAGCTTCCGAGTAGCGTTCGAGTTTCTTATAAGCGTAGCCGAGCTCAAACTGTGCGGCTGCGTTGTTTGGCTGTATCGAGACGACGCGCTGGAGCGGATCGACCGCGGAGCTGTAGTCCTCGAGATCGTTGTAGATCCAACCGATGCGATAGAGCGACGAAGACATTGAAGGATTGATTTCGGTGGCCTTTAAATAGAGGTCGAGGGCTTCGCGATATTTTTTCTGGCCGTAGAGTGCTTCGCCTTGCTGGTAGTAGGATTCGGCGGCCGATGTTGTTGTGGGAGTTGTGGTCGTTGTTGGCCGCTTGACCGGAGTTGTTGTTGGCTTCTTGCGCGGGGTCGTTGTTGTTGTTGTTGAAGCGGGTTTGCTTGCCGGTTTGGTGGCAGGTTTCGTCGAAGGACGGGTGGTGCTGCCACCGATCATCCCGCCGCCCGTGACGCCACCCGAATCGTGCTGCGCGACGGCGATACTGCTTGTCGTTATTAATAGGACTGCGGACAGACAAATTGAGCGAGGGGGCGTGAACAACATGACATTTTCTCCTGCATTGAAACCCGAAATGAACGGCGACGACCGCGGCTAGGCATTATAGTTAAGAATGGCGGTGCGTGGGAACGTTTGTTCGAACTTCAGCGTTTAAGCTGCGATTTTGCGCCCGGCAACACGCCCTCGTTTGACAGTCATAAATCCCATACGTTAACGTAACCCGCTTACACTAGTGCCCCTTCACCATGCGTCCCGTTCGTCTAGCGGCCTAGGACACCGCCCTTTCACGGCGGCGACACGGGTTCGATTCCCGTACGGGACGCCAAATTCCTTCAGCATTTTTAACATTTACCTAACTCGAGCCAGTCAAGCGTTTTCTTATGGACGTTCTTAGTGGACGCAGCTGCGGTCGTGTTGACTAATCATACGCAAAACTGAAGTAATATTGCTCTTCGCTTCGCATGTTACCGCAGTCCTGCGGCGGTAACCTGAGGGAACTTAAGGGTACTCTCCGACTACAACAATCGTTACCTCCTTGGGCCAAGGCATGTGCTTCAATCCCAGCCGGGACAGAAGATAAACGATGAATGAAAAGGTTTTGATAGCGCCCGTCTTGCAGGGCAGAATCAACAAGATAGATCTTATCGGCCCAGAGGCGCATTCTTTCCAAGTTATCCACTACGACAACCTATCATCGGTAGTGTTCTTCTCCGTATCTACTGATACGTATTTTCTGGAATTAAGGCTGAACGAAGATGGCGTTTTTCTGACTCGGAATAATATGCAGGTAAGCGCGCCACTCGCAACTCGTGAGAACAGGAATGGTTATTTTTTGGTAGAGGTCGTGTGGACTCCTACCGAGTTAACAGTGATTCTCCAGGACAGTTCCGGAAAACGGCAGGATTCGGTTAACACACCACCTACCTTTCCGCCTCATAGCCTTCAAGAGTGGGCAAGACGACAGGCGCTACTTCCCCGCGTCGTTTATGAGAATACGATAGCCGTCTACGAAGCTGCAGTAGATCAACTTCAGCAACTGATCAAGAAGATTGTGGACACAAATGCAATCAACGGGTTTTGGGATATTCAATATGAAGGCAACGCAATAGTCTCAAGAAAGCCCAAAAGAGAAACGGATATTCACCCTCAAATAAGGTTATTACTTTATGACTTTGAAGTGTTAAAGAATCTGCAAGTAATACCCGAGCATCCGATAGGTAGCGGCCAATTAGATTTTTTAATCTCTGGTCACACCGCAGAAGGCCAGATCGTTAATATATGTTTAGAATTCAAACTGGCACATGCCACTGACTTGGCCCACGGAATCGCGCAGCAGCTGCCCGAGTACATGGCTCGAAGAGCTACCGATTTTGGGATCTTTGGGGTGCTCGATTTCGGCGAGGTGTATCCTGCGAACACTTCTCAGTTCAAGATTCCATCTGTAGATAGCAAGAACAAAACCCTAGCCTTCATTCTTCCTTTAGCTGCATCAGAGACAGGATTAACTTATTTGCGGACTTTGATATTCGATCTGTCACGACGACCAGCCCCGACAGATTAGCAAACAACGAAAGGCCGATCTTCTAGACGCATCCTCCGAATGTTTATCTTTAGAGTCGTGATTACTCAATCAGGAGAAGCGCCTAATTACATGAACTGATCTATGGTTCACGTACTCTTTCGTAACTTCTGAGTTGTCATGCGAGTTTAATTAAGCGCACCAGGAACTGATAAAGCAGCTATCGAATCATCAAAAATGAATGAAAACAGCCCTTAGCTGCGATCGATCGTTTGAATTGATTCTTAATCAGTTTCTCGTTTCTTGAAACCGATCACGCGCATTGAGCCCGTCGCGTCCAGTTACTAAAAGCGGGAAGTAGTCTACCTTCTCCTCCGCAACTGCTTCCGAATCCAGAGGGGATCGCGCCGCAGATCCAAAATGGCATAAACATAGACTATGTCGTCTTCCATCTCATAATAGATGCCGAATGGGAATCGTTTCGATAGCATCCGATGGAAGCCAAAGTAGATTGGATGAACACCGGCAAAAAGAACTAGAGAGTCAAGATCGGAAAGGATTGAGTCGAGAAAGTAATCGCCAACTCCGGTTGCGCGCGATTCATAGAATTGTGCACCCGACTCAAGGTCTTCTGCCGCGTCCTCGAGTATTACGACGGTCATCGTTCAGAGCTTCGTAGGCGGGATCTGAGTTCTGCGAGAGTCAGAAACTTTGCTTCTCCGCTCTGGGCTCGCGCTTTCCTGTCAGCCAAAACGTCTTGATGCCAGTCCGGTGAAGGTATCTCGTCGTCACGGCGATTGAGGGAGTCCCAAAGCTGGTCCATCGCCCGGAGTCGTTCGGTCACTGACATCCTCTCGATCTGTGATGATTCAATCATGTCGTCACACTACCACTTCGGGCCTCGGGGCTGCAAGATACTCGCGACGAAGTTGTTAACTTTACTTAGTGCTCATTCGTTCATTGCCGCGTCCATTAAGCGTCCAAAAATTTGTCCTGAGAGTTCCTTTGACTACCTTACGGTGCTATCCATGCCGCAGGTTTCCTTTGAATTCCGGTAAATCGCTTCTCTTTCACGGCGGCGACACGGGTTCGATTCCCGTACGGGACGCCAATAATTAGTCACGCCTGATTGAGTTCAAGATCGCGTAGTAATTTTGCAAATTCCGCTTCGAAAGCATCGTCATCCTTCCAGTTCGAGAAGTCGGGGATGTAAAACTCTCGCACCTCAATAGCGAGATCCTTGCCGCTGTCGGCATCAAAGCACTCCCACTCCTTAATCATCTCGAAATCAACGAGTCGAATCGGAAATAATTTTCGCCGATTCTCTTCTCGCTCAACCTTTCGAGCGCGGCGTATTTCAAACATTACCCACTCGTTTCTTAGGCTGTGTTCGGATAGGACGAGCAACAGTTTGTCTTGAATTTGAATGGCGCTTGAAATTTCCTCATGAAGTTTTCTGCCCGCCTTCATGTCCGCAGGTGAATACCACACGCTTAGCTTCGCGCGTCGTAATCCAGAGTAAAGTCGTCGACAGAACTCTTGATCTTGATGACTATAACTGATGAAGCATGAGTGAAACTGGAGCGGAACTTCCACTAGCGAGGGTAGGAAGGTCATCAATGTTTCGGGAATGCCTGCGAGGGAAAGGAACTCCACTGGAATCTTTCCTTGGGACTTATATAGAGTATCGATACCGATTGTTATTGGCCCTAGCGGAATAGTGGACTCCAGACCTTTGACCAAACTGAGATCATTGTTCCCGAACGTTGTCAATCCGATATGTGCGTTGCTGAAATCGGCTCCGTCTAGGTTTGCATAGGTGAGATTTGCCTCAACAAGATCAGTTCCATTGAGAATTGCGTCGCTAAAATCTACATTGATCAATGTGGCCACACCAAGAATTGCCCTCGTAAGATCTGCGCCCCGAAAGTTCGCCTCGCTAAGTTGTGCTCTGAGCAAATTTGTACCGCGGAGGTCTGAGTAGCTGAGGTCCACACGTCTTATCGACAACCCCGTTAGATCCGCCCCGCTAAGGTCTGGCCTTATCGCAGGATTCTCGGCTCGCCATTCATTCCAAGCTCTCCGACCTTCCTTAATTCTTTTTGTGTGGTCTTCGTTTGCCACGGTGTGCCCACTCGACCCTTTGTTGTGCTCTAGCCAGTCGAGGTCGATTCTACATTGAGCAATGATCATTCGAAAGTTGTCACCTTGATTCCAATCAAAAGAGGGATGGGAGCTACAGTTGAGAAGAACGATACTTAATAACTACTTGTGGCTAATCGGCGGCCCTCCGAATGATTCTATCTCGCGTAGCCAACCAACAATGTGGTTCCAACTCGGAATGCTTTGGGACGCCAAGATTCCTGCGCATTTTTAAAATTTCGGTAACGTCGAGCTATCGAAGCGTTTCTTAATGGACGTTTATTGTGGGAGCATCTGGATTCGCGCGGTCGGATCATACGATCGCCTCGCATGCGCTGACTGCGGCAAGATCTTCACTCATCAAATGCCTCCATTGTGATGACATGCGCGCTGACTGGCGGCAGAGCGAATCATAACATTTAATCTTAAGATGTAGTTTCATAACAATCGAAGGCTGCAAGCAGCAAAGGCGTGTCTCACCAATGAAGCATCTCTCCGGCGATAGCCTATCTTATGTTCACGGCGCGTGTGACGTGCCGCTCATTGGCGAGACGATCGGCGATCTTTTCGACCGTGTCACTGAGAAGATCCCGGATAACGAGGCGCTAGTCTCGTGCCATCAGGGACTGCGCTACACCTACCGTCAGCTTCAGGCGGCCTGCGACCTTTTGGCACGGGGGCTGATGGCCTGCGGTATCCAGAAAGGTGAGCGTGTCGGCATCTGGTCACCGAACTATGCGGAGTGGGTCATTACGCAGTTCGCCACTGCCAAGATCGGCGCGATCCTGGTCAACGTCAACCCCGCCTACCGGGTGCATGAACTGGAATACGCGCTATGGCAGTCAGGGTGCCGCGCGTTGATCGTCGCGCCGCCATACAAGACTACGGACTTCGCCGCGCTGCTGCGCGAGGTCTGTCCCGAGCTCAAGGACAGCGCTCCAGGCCGGCTTTCCGCCGCGCGGCTGCCGCAACTGCGCACGGTGATCGCACTTGGCGCACAGAGCGTGGGCGGAGCCAACACCTGGCAGCAGGTGATGGCTATGGCCCATGAGGTCTCGCCCGATCTGCTGGCCGCACGACAGCGATCGCTTAACTTCGACGACGCCATCAACATTCAATACACGTCTGGAACAACGGGTCTGCCGAAGGGCGCCACGCTTTCGCACCACTCGATCCTCAACAACGGATTCTTCATCGGCCAGCGGATGCGCTTCACCGAACGGGACCGGCTTTGCATCCCTGTTCCCTTTTATCACTGCTTCGGGATGGTCCTCGGCAACCTCGCGTGTGTAACGCATGGCGCCACAATGGTCCTACCCGCCGAGGTGTTTAACCCTCGCAAGACTCTGGAGGCGGTGGCGGTCGAGCGCTGTAGCGCCCTCCACGGCGTGCCGACAATGTTCATCGCCGAACTCGGCCTCCCTGACTTCGACGACTATGACCTTTCGTCGCTGCGGACGGGTATCATGGCGGGTTCTCCATGCCCCGTCGACGTGATGAAACAGGTCCGTACGAAGATGGGCATGGACGAGATCACGATCTGCTACGGGATGACGGAGACCTCGCCCGTTTCCTTCCAGACCATGACGACAGACTCGATTGAAAAGCAGGTCAGCACGGTCGGCCGCGTCCACCCTCACGTGGAGTGCAAGATCATCAACCCTGAGAGCGGTGCGGTAGTGCCGCGCGGCGAACCGGGCGAGCTACTCTCCCGGGGTTATATCGTGATGCTCGGTTACTGGGAGGACCCCGTAGCGACCGCCCAAGCCGTCGACTCCGCCCGCTGGATGCACACCGGCGACTTGGCGACCATGGATATGGAGGGTTACGTGACTATCGTCGGCCGCTCGAAGGATATGATCATTCGCGGCGGCGAGAACGTCTATCCGCGAGAGGTCGAAGAGTTTCTCTATGGCCATCCACAGATTCAAGACGTTCAGGTCATCGGAGTCCCGGACGAGAAGTACGGCGAAGAGGTGATGGCCTGGGTCATCCTCAAGCCGGGTCAAACGACAACGGCCGACGAGCTTACTGACTACTGCCGGGGCAAGATCGCGCACTACAAAGTGCCGCGGTACTGGCGCATGACTGATCAATTCCCGATGACTGTCTCGGGTAAGGTTCAGAAGTACAAACTCCGTGAGATGGCGTTGTTGCAAGAGCCGGAATTAGATCTGTAGGTTGGCGGTGATGCGAACGCAACCGAACAGATGGACCAGGGCCGCGGAACTCGCTCAAGGCGCCGCTTCACCGACGCGCGTCACGAAGCCGAGGACCGTACCTTCGGGCGCCTGCACGTAGGCGACGGTCTGACCCCATGGCATCACTCGGAGTGGTGTGAGCGCCGTCGCCCCAGCTTCCACGGCTATCTGAAACGCGGCGGCGACATCGCGCGTCCAGAACGCGAGTTCAGTTCCCCGCACTTGGTTGCTCCGCGCTTGGCCATAGCCGTCGGCGAGCATTAGCATCCCGGCCTCGTGCGATGCGATCGCCACGGTCTGCTCCTCACCAAGGAGGGCGAATCCGAGATCCGCGTCGTAATACGTCAGCTCCAGCCCGGTCACGCGGCGGTAGAACGCGACCGTCGCGGGCACGTCGTCCGCGTAGAGCACGACAGTAGCAAACTTCAAGATCTCGCTCACTCAGTCGGTCCTCCAATCCGCGGTGGCCGCCCAACGCATCTCAGCGGCTCGCCGCGCAGGTTTCAGAATCGGACTTTAAACTGAATTCAAACCCCGCTGCCTTCTACTTTCGGTGTCCTGTTAGCAAGTCTCCACGAGAGCATCTGACCTTAGTGCGATGGCGGAGAACTAACCCTTCCAGCGCTGCGGCAACTGACCTTGCGAATTCTGCTCAATCCATTTCCCAGCTATAACGTTCATTTAGTTAACCACGCTTCTTCTCGGGCTTCACTGTAAAGCCACGTCGCTCTTTAGTCTGCGAAGAGGATGAACTCTGCTCTTTAAGCATTTTTTGGCGCTCGAGGTTTTTCTTTTCGATCGCTTCCTTCAATCTTTTTCTTGCTCGTTTATTCATAGCGCAATTATACAGAGTAGATCTGAACAGTGTGCGTGGTTTCGCGGATTCCTTCTAAGGTGGTGAGGTGCGCTGCAAACGTGCGACCGGTGGCAAGTCCGCGGATGTTGGACCAGGATTAAACATTCGACTGCAGGTATCCAGAGGTGCTGCAGAATGTTCAATTCCCTTTGGCCGTACTGTCGTAATGTCTGAGCAAACTCACACGCCATCACAAGAGGCGAGTGGTGGACGTTCAGGTAATCGAATTCGGCCACTGTCGTTGACAACTACAAATATGGGCTGGGGGAACATCAGGACCATAATCGCTGAATCTAACCCGCTTTTAAACGTCGGCGCGCTATTTTTCGCGTGACAGGGCTCGATCTATAGGAGAGTATGGCTTGACTGCGAATCAAACTCGGTTGGAGGAGAAGGTGGCATGAGGCAAGTGTCGAAACTCTGGACGAAGCGGTCGTTCGCGAAGTTATCCACTTCTAGTTTGATGGTCGCTGCACTTGCGTTCATCGCTGTGATCGGCGCGCCGGCCCAGGCGCAGAACGACAAGATGACTCCCATCGCTACGCCTTCGCAGCCCAATGCGATCGAAATCGGGACCGGTCCGCTGCCCGGTGCGAAGAACCCGGAGTCCTGGCATACCCAGTACGGCAGTCGGTTTGCGCGCAATGTAACTATTGCGACGTTGACACCCTTTCTCCCGGATCCAGCCAAATCAAGTCGTGCGGCAGTCGTCGTCGCGCCCGGTGGCGGTTTTCGCACCTTGTCCATGGAAAATGAAGGCTGGAATGTCGCGCGTGCACTGGCGGAAAAGGGTGTCGCCGCGTTCGTCCTTAAGTATCGCTTGAACCAGACCCCCGCGGACATGGCGGGGTTCGAGCAGTCCATGCGGGAAATGTTTTCGGGAACGGCGCGGCCGCGCCCGGACCCTGAGAAGGCGATGGCCGGTCTCGCACCGCAGATCGCCGATGCCCGCGCTGCGTTTGCACTGATCCGGAAGCGTTCTGCCGAGTGGCACGTTGATCCTCAGCGGATTGGCATGGTTGGCTTTTCCGCCGGCGCGATGCTAACAATGGCGACCACGCTCGCCGGCGAGGATGCGAGGCCAGCCTTCATCGGCAACATCTACGGTCCTCTCGCGCCGCTGACAGTTCCGGCCGACGCGCCGCCTCTGTTCATCGCCCTTGCTGCCGACGATCCTTTCTTCGCGAACGGTGGCTATGGCCTCATCGATAGCTGGAAGGCAGCGAAACACCCCGTCGAATTCCATCTTTATGAACAGGGCGGCCATGGCTTCGGGATGTATCCGAAGGAAACGACGAGCACGGGTTGGTTCGAAGCCTTTGTGCGCTGGATCGGGATGCACGGAATGCTTAAGCCGGGATTGTCAGGAACCGGCGGGCCGACTAAATATTAAAGTTTTCATCCTTTCTCACACGCACGCGTCTCACCGACGAAGTCGACGCCACACTGATCCGGCGACAATGGTCTATTTCAATTCTTTAACCACTATGTGGCGCTCATCCCCTTTCCACGGACATCACGTGGACCTTCCACCTTCCGAGTTGCCCCGCTTTGAAGGATGATTCCAATCAATTATGGGATCATCGGTTCGGACTAATTTTCCGCAGCCAGCGGCACACCTGAGACTTCCGGTAACAATTTGCGGAAGCTTTGCATTTCCTTTAGCCAGCAAACAATCCGGTTCGAAGTCGGAATGCTTTGGGACGCCAAAGCTATCTTGACGCTCAGAATTCCTGGAAGCATTACACATCGTCTCTCCACTCTATTCGCAGTGGCAGGCGTGTGTCAGCCAACCAAGCAAGCAAGCAACTCCGAGCCCAACTTATTGAAATTTGCAGGCATTCCGGACATAAAAAAGCACCACTGCACGACCCGGAGGATCTTCGCGAAGATCAGATTCGACTTCCAACGCCGATGGCCCTCTGCGGCTGAGCAAGAAAAACGCGTAGCCGTAAGTAGCCATAGCATTTCGGATCTTTAGAACCCCATTCCAACACCACCTCATCGGTGCTGCTTCGCGGGAACTGCTTGAGCGCGGTCGCGAATTCTTCCAAGGAATCAGGGTAGAGATAAGCCTCGTTATAGGTAGCGTGAACGAAGCTCGCCGCTTTCACGGTCAACTGAAATCATGCTGTCATCATCAGTTCCAGAGAACTGCAAATTCTACGGCGTTCATTCTTCGATGACTGGTTGCGCTCCCAATTCGAGAACCAAGAAATAAATAGCATAGGGCTCCTCATTCAGACGCACCAATCCTTAGTTTCCGAGTGCACCGTAGAATCAGCACGGTTGTAGAGAAGTCAGCGCAAGGACGTGTTAGATTATGCGCCTGATTCATCTATCCAACTTCCATTCTCTACTGCCACGGCGAGCTGGCGCAGTGTCAACGGAGAGAGCTTAGTCGACTTACCCGTCATTAACCGCCGAGTCATCATGGCAATTATTGAGATCGGGCTCGCAGCGGCTTCGGCCCCAAAATAGTTGTCAGGCTGGAACGTCCCGAGATCGACTGCAAAACGTCGACTAAGCGCCTGCATGAACTCAAGGCCGTCATCCCCAGCCATACCCAAATCATTATTGATACTCGTCTCAGCAAATAATCGGCTTTTCGGCTCTTCGCAGTATTCGGCCACGAAAGCTATCACCTCATTGAGTGTCTCCATGTTCATTGCCAATACTACAGAAAGAATCTAACGCTTCAGCAGCTCACCCGCGCAGCTTCGATTGAAGTAATTCCAAAAAACATTAGTTTGACTCGCACGCGAAGGAGACCGTGATTGGACGTGTTCAAACAATCACGCGGCGCTTTGACGCAGAGTCTCCATTTCCTTAGCCAGGAGACGACGCGGTTCCAACTCGGAATGCTTTGGGACGCCAATCAACATCGTTTTTCTGTCGCTCTGAGATCGCGAAGTAACTTCGAAAACTCAGCCTCAAAAGCGTCTTGATCTTTCCAGTTTGAAAAATCTGGAACGTAGTATTCGCGCAACTCGACGGCGAGATCTTTGCCAGTATCCGTATCAAAGCATTCCCATTTTTGAATCGCCTCAAAATCGACTAGACGAATCGGGAATAGTTTCCGCCGATTCTCCTCTCGTTCAACTTTTCGGGCTCTACGGATTTCAGTCATCACCCATTCACTTTTCATGCTGCTTTCAGAGAGCACTACCAATAGTTTGTCGTGAATCTGGATGGCATCAAAAATTTCCTCATAAAGTTTTCGACCACCTTTCATGTCTTCTGGTGCATACCAGACGCGCAGCTTCTCGTCCCGCATCCTTGAGTGGAGCCGCTGTGAAAACAGTTCGTCCTGATGACTGTAGCTAATGAAGCATGAGTGGAACTGAATCGGTTGAATGCCGGCAATAAGCGATGGGATCTGAATGATGAAGTCTTCCGGAACACCTACTCCCCGGAGAAACTCTACCGGGATCTTTCCGTGGGACTTGAATAGGGTATTAAGGCCGATTGTGGAGGGGTAAACATGGTTTGCATGATCTAGTTCTGGGGCGGTGCTCAAATCATTATCAGAGAATGTGGTGTGGCCAAGGATGGCCCTGAAAAAATCTGCCCCACTGAGATTTGTCGCGTCGAGGTTTGACGATATGAGGTATGCTCCGCCGAAGTCTGCCCCGCTAAGGTTAGCCCCGGAGAGGTCTGTCTCTATGAGGTCTGCTCCGCTGAGGTTCGCGCGTCTGAGGTCTGCATCGCGGAGGTCTGCCCCGCTGAGGTCTGCCCCGCTGAGGTCTGCGTTGAGATCGTTGGCGTCGTACCACGCATTCCAAGCGTCCGCCCCTTGCTTAACTAGGGCAACATGCTCTTCATTGGCCATTTCGTTTGAGTCCTTGAAGGCTAGGGTATTACGACTTAGACGAATGAGTGTCGGGAATTCTAACTTAGGAGCGCTTGAGCTGTCAGGGTTTCAATCAACTTAGGGATTAGTCAGTTCTGCCTGTTTGTGTCGAAGAATACCTTTGTTTGGAAACCATGCGGCCACTTTGCGGAGGCTTTTCATTTCCTTTAGCCAGCAAACAATCCGGTTCCAACTCGGAATGCTTTGGGACGCCAAAGCTATCAATCATTTACAAAGAGTCCCATTTTCGCCGAGGGTCCAATAAGGGTCCATTAAGCTAGACCGCTTCCCTTTTGCAAATACCAGGGAGAAGCATCTTGACGACCTTGCTCTGCGCTTTGCGTTTCTCATCACTAACTGCTTGAACGTAAGTGTCCATAGTGACTTTGAGGTTTGCATGACGCAGCAATTCCTGAGTAGATCCTGATGGTCTGCGCTGATCGATTGCGTACCCGCAGGTTGTCGATCATGCGTTGACGAAGAGTAGTCATGGGAAGCTCCTTTCAGAGACAGAATGTTTGTTTGCGACTACATTATGCTCTGTTGAAAGGAGCTTTCTGCTATGAACCTGACGACTAGATGAGTTCAAGTCCTATGAAAAAATCTTGCAAGCTTACCGCGTAGCGGTTTTGTCCAACAGCGATTATGTTCGGGGCTTTGGGGAGAACATAATCCGCTGTTATCAGACGACCGTCCTTATTGACCGCTGTGTGATCACTCGTCGGAGAAGGGAACAAGGTCTTTAGCTGTCAGCCAATGAAGCGGGGGTCACGTGTCTCTCCTAACCAGTTGCGTAGCACCTTCTTGCTCTTGGTTTCGAGTGGAGTCACACAGATCACACCTCGTGCATGACCACCGTTGACTATATTTGAGCTAAGAGAGCGTCGCGAAACTAGGGTATGAACGTAGGTGCTGCTATGTTAAAATTCGTGCCATCGATGAAACAGCAACGCGGACCAGGTTTTTTATAGAAACGAGTAATCGGCAGAAAGGAGTTTGAAAATGGAGCAACTAGTAAGTCGCAAAATAATTTCTGAGGTCAAACTCAATCTTGAGAGTACCAATATCCCTTGGGACTTTATACCAACGAACGGTGATTTAAGGTTGATACTACCCACATCTGCAAGGCTTCGAGTGGTTGATGACGTGCTCAGCATCGAGATGATTGTCACAGATCCAGAACTTTGGGGAGATCAATATTATGAAGCGCCAAGTTTCGAGGACGAGAATCCTCCGATTATCACGCTGAACCTTCACAAGGAGGAAATCCTCCGTCTTGTGGTCGGAGACTACAACTACCAACACCAGCTAATCGCTACGTTAATAATTACAGACCCAGGAGAAGTAGTTGATTCCTTACAGTTAACGTTTGCCTCAACTGATTCTAATAACCCCGAATACGCGATACGAGCACTAATGAAGATGCTTCGTCACCGTTTCGACGTTACCATCGAAGAGTTACAACATGCACCGGAATCAAGACGGGACGAATTAGACATTCCATTCTGACAAATTTCTTAATTGGATTTGGTGGACCAGGCCACAGGTTTCCTTTGAATTCAGTAAATCGCTTCTCTTTCACGGTGGCGACACGGGTTCGATTCCCGTACGGGACGCCAATAACGTCTTCAACACATTTCTGGACGGGCACTGATCAACTTAGTGCATCAGGGACACCTTTGCCGAAGATCCTATCGAGAGACGCCAAGTCGTCCTAGATGCTCTTTCGCATCAGCACGAGCACGTTCGTCCGTTGCAAGCCCTAAGAATTTATCAAAATCAGCAATTGCTTCATTCTTTAACTCGAGTTTTTCAAGTGCTTTTCCCCGTTGATGATATGCCTCGGCTAATTCAGCATTGATGGCAATCGCTTTATCCAGATCCGCTCTCGCTCTTTCGTAATCCGTAACTGAATTGAAGAGCGTCGCACGACTTACGTAAGCAGCCGCCGAGTTAGCGTCAGACCTCAAGAGCTGATTGTATTTAGCCATCTCAGTCAAAAACAGCTGCTTATCTATGAGCGAATTTCTATTTTCATCTGGGTCTATTTCCGGTCTTATCAATTTGGCGCGGTTGAGATCATCAATACCCAGACTGTAATTTCCTAGTTTTATGAACGCTATCCCACGATTATTAAGCATTTTCCAGTTGTCCGGTTCGACACTCAAAACGCGATTCATACTTTCAATGGCCTGTTCAAACTGCTTGCCCTCAAAAAAAAGATCGGCAAGATGACCGTATGAGTCAACAAATGTGGGATCACGGTTCACTGCTTCAGTGAACGCCTGAACAGCGTTGTCTAAATCACCCTTTCTTTGGTACGTGAGACCAATATTATGATGAATTCCCGCCGGAGCAGCATCGTGTTTTCGGGACTCGAGGAAATCCTTGAGCGCGGAATCAAAATCAAACAATTCGAAAGACGCGATTCCGCGGTTGGCATAAGCACAGGCAGTGCAGAAATTCTTTGGGGTAATTCTTAACGACTCAGTAAAGTCAGCAATCGCATTCTTGAAAGAACGAGTCGCCAAATGAGAGTAGCCTCGAAAGTAAAAAACGTTTGCAGGATCGATCAAAGTCTCTGGCGCCGCTGCAAGCTGGATAGCTTGAGTAAACAAAGAAATAGCATCCTGATGTTTACCGGATTCCATACGAGCAAGCCCAATGGTCAGTAACGTGAGGTAGGTCATCTCGTTTGAGAGACGAGTTTGTAGTTGAAAACTTTCCAGTTCTTTCGCAGGACGGATCGACTCTTGGGTTTCTCGCTTGAGCCTAAGGTCTGCAGGCTTTTTAAGAACTTCCACATGCACTGTTATCAAGACATTTTCTTCCGTCTTCCGATACCAGCCCCAGAGAAAGATACTCGCATTGTTGTCACCGGCTAGAGTACGCGCGTGGTCACGTCCTTCTTGTGCTGTTACGGCCGTCTTCAAAGCCTGCACGTGAACATCACTGTAGTGCTCAGTTTCAAATCTTAACTGTTCGAGAATTTTTTCTGTAACACCATAATTCTGTCCATCTAGGCTTTCAAAATTCGCCACCAAGATTATGATTTTATCTGATGAGATATTGCGCCTATTTCGTATAACAAAGTAACCGGCTGCATACAGGACAGGCAACATAAAGACCCCAGCCAGCGCAATGATTCTTTTAGGTTTCTCAAATGAATAGAAGCTTTGGGTACTTCGGCTCTTGAATCCAGCCGTTTTGTCTCGCGGTGACTTTTTATAGACAACGTAGAAGCAGGTGAGCCAGACAGAACTCAGCGCTATAGCCAAAAGCACCAAGCCAGTAACAGAGTTCTCGTTACGTAAGAGTTGAATGACGGCTACTATTCCTGTTAAAAACCCTCCGATCGCGAGTAAACTCGCTCCGATGTTCCGGAAAAAATCTGCTAGTCCTCTAAGATTTTGGCTCATAGGATTATTCATCCGTAGTTCTCCACGGGTCAGTCAACGAAACTTAACGCCATTGTCTTGCGCGGCTTGCAGATGCGTAGATTATGCGAAGTTTTGAGCCTTGATGTTTACGCAAGTGGGCTGCGAAGAATTCATTCTATACATAACAGAAGGTTTCGAATCAACGGCGGATTGAAGATCCTCTACGCGTGTATCAAACGATCGCGAGATCAGCGACTCTAAGCTGAAGCCCTCCGGACATTTAATTCGTCCAACAATCCGGTTCCGACTCGACTGCTTTGGACGCCAAGCTCTACCTCAACGAATTATTTGTAGTTAACCGTTGATGTTACGAAGAAATTCGCCTCGTGCAGCCCGTCCTCGAGTATTACGACGGTCATCGTTCGAAACTTCGTAAACTGCATCTGATCTGCCAAGATCTCGCTTGACGAGTGGTCACCTCGTCGGTGAGGGTGGCCCTAGTAATCACAACGCGCGGCGAAAGTTTTGTGAACTGTACTTAACTGTTCATTCGTTCATTGGTGCGTCCATTAAGGGTCCAATAACGAGTCCTTTGAGTTCTATAGACTATCTTACAGTGCTATCCATGCCGCAGGTTTTCTTTGAATTACAACAAATCACTTCTCTTTCACGGCGGCGACACGGGTTCGATTCCCGTACGGGACGCCAAAGCTATCAATCACAGGTTCGTTGCTTTTTTGGCTGAGTTAGAAAAGTCGGATAAGTTCAGGGTGCCCTATCAATTGAGGCCTTGAGTTTCTCTGCCAGGTAGGCCACATGAGGCTCTTCCCGGATGGTGTCGTGACGACCCGGAATCACATGGACCTCGAAGCCACCGTCAGTAACAGTTTTCCAACGCAGCCGATTGTCTTCAAATCGGTTTCTGTACTCGTTGTCTCGAGCAAGAAAATAGGTGAGCCTGGCTGGGATCTGTTTGGGCGGTACATAGTTGATCTGCGTTGCCTTATAAATGGCCCACTCAATGCGCGCCAAGGGATCTTCAGCAACGATAACTTTCTGTTCGTACTCTTGTTCCTCGTTAGTAAGAGGAAGATCGTCATCGCTCTCGCTCCTCCTCGTCAGTTTCTTCTTCACACCATGCGCCGCAGCTTGAAGATATGACCTCACTCCTAATTGCCTGAGATGACTGAGATGCGAGAGCACCCTTTGGCCTGGCGACTGAGGTAGCGGACAATGAGTATCGAGCATCGCCAGCAGCGCAATCTGTTGCCCGGCAACACTTAACTGGTGCGCCATCTCCAACGCAAAGAGTCCTCCCAAGGTATCACCCAGGAGATAATATGGTCCGTGTGGTTGAAAGTCTCGAACCTCCGCTACGTAGTGAGCAGCCATGTCCTCAAGGCGAGTCAGCGGCTCCGTTTGGCCGTCCAGACCTTGCGCCTGCAGGCCATAGACCGGCTGGTCCAAACTAAGATGACGAACAAGTGGTCGGTAAATAAAAACGTGCGCGCCGCATGCGTGCACACAATACAGCGGCGGCCTCGAGCCTTCGGGCTGAATTGCGACCAGCGAAGACCACCTGGGAGACCAGCCTCCCTGGCGAAGCAAATTGGCCAGACCTGCGACCGTAGCAACTTGAAAAAGCGTAGCCAGCGGGAGTCTCGTGCCGAACCTGTTTTCAATCTGCCGGAAGAGTCGGGCGCCTAAAATAGAATCCCCACCTAAATCAAAAAAATCGTCGTCGAGTCCGATAGGTTGTATAGATAGAACCTTCTCCCAAATATCCACTAATTGCAGCTCCAGAGAATCGCAAGCATCAACCCGAATCGGAGCTAACTCGGGTCTCCGGTCAGGTTTGGGCAAGGCATCGCGATCCACCTTTCCGTTCGGCGTCAAGGGAAGACTCTCCAACAATACAAGTGGTGACGGCACCATGTAGTCGGGCAGTTTCTCCTTCAGTTTCGCGCGCAGGGCAGTGACGCTGTGGCCGCGGTCACGGAGGGCTATATAGGCCACCAGACGTTTCTCTCCAGGTTCATCTTCTCTGACGATTACTACACTATCCCGAACTTCAGCGATCTCGGCGAGAGCCGCTTCGACCTCTCCCAGTTCGACTCGATTGCCGCGGATCTTCACCTGATGATCAAAGCGACCCAGGAACTCGATACGCCCATCAGGAAGATAGCGCGCGCGATCTCCGGTCTTATATAAACGCGCGCCCGCTTTACCGCTAAATGGATCAGGAACGAACCGCTCTGCGGTCAACTCTGGACGATTTAAGTAGCCTCTCGCGACGCCAGCACCACCAATGTATATTTCGCCTACCTCGTCACGCGTCGCTACGCGCAAATCCTGGGTCAGGATTGAGACTTCAGCGCCGTCTATTGGTTGGCCCAAGGGCACGGAACTCAAATCGTTGCCTGTCTCCATTGGCGCTAACTCGTGAGTTATTGCTCCGACCGTCGTTTCGGTTGGTCCATAGTGATTGATGATCGTGCAGTCGGGCGCCAACTGCCGAACCTTGCCGATCAAACTCCAACTGAGTGCTTCACCACCGAGTATCAGTCGCTGACGCGGCAAAACCAGACGAGCATCGGAGGACGTCAACAGAGATAACAAATGGGAGGGTACAATTTTCAAACAATCAACCGTCTTCTGTTTAAAGTGTTCAGCGGCTGCCTCCGGATCCACGGCGCACTCTTGCGACAACAGGTGAAGACAACCACCACTACACAGTGACGGGAAAAGAACTGTATTGCCAAGGTCCGCGGCGAATGTGGATGCCATGGCGTAGTGGCTAGTGGCTGGGAGTTTAAATTGTTTGGTGATGGCGTGGATGTAGTTAACGAGTTGTCTATGCTCGATTGCCACGCCCTTAGGTCTGCCCGTTGAACCCGAAGTGTAAATTACGTAGGCGAGGTTACCGGGAAGAGTTGTATGCGGAAGATTCTCCTGACCAAGAGCTTCGATCAAACTCCAATTTGTGTCGAGACATATTACCTGGGCACTATGCTCAGGCAGTCGAGCGACAAGCCGATCCATAGTGAGGAGTATTGGCGCCTTAACATCATCGAGGATGAAAGCGAGCCGCGCTCGAGGGAAATCCGGATCAAGCGGCACGTATGCTCCGCCTGCTTTGAGGATAGCCATGATTGCTATTGGAATCTCGAGAGACCGCTCGAGACAGATCGCAACTAGCACTTCCCGTCTAACGCCTTGACAACGAAGATAATGAGCAAGCCGATTTGCCCTTCGATTCAGTTCACTGTAAGTTAATTGATAATCCTCGAAGACGACGGCAGGGGAATGCGGAGTGCGCTGAACCTGCTCCTCAAATAGCTCGTGAATGCACTGGCGCTGAGACGACTCTGTAGCGCGCATCACGGCTGAAGTTGAATGCGCGGCAGATGCCGAACCGAGTTGTCGGGGAGTAAAGGCGCTCATGTGGTAGGGGTCCGGTCATGCAGGAGCTGCAATTAGATCTTATTTTATAAGTAAAGCTTCCCTCCTTATTTGTGTACATCATCATAGGAAAGTAAGTAACAAGTCGCATCGCAGAAGTATGCCGTTCTTTGCGGCACGTTGCTGCCATTCCTGAACGAGAGATCGTTTGCGAGGGAGACGGCGGCGGCCCCGGCCCACGGCGGCCCGCCTTTCGGATGAGAGACGTCAAGAAGTTTCGCTCAATGCTCTTCTCATGGGCTTAACCCACGAAGTATCGCGAGCTTCCTCGCCCTCTTCCCCACTGCGTCGAGCTCTTTGCAGAATTGATCAAGCGCCGATGCTTCGAAGCGCATCTCGAGGGTGACGTCGTTCATAATCGGAAGTTGAACGTTGTCGTATGCAAACTCGGAGAGGCTGACTCTAACAACGGCATGACCTAACTGATCTATACAGCGGAACACGAGTTTCGCTCGCGGACCGTTGTCAGAGCCGCCTTCGAAAACTTCCACTTGAGACACCGCCCTCGGAAATCCCTGAATGGTTTGTGCAAGAACAGCAATATCTCCCTGGGCAAAATAAACCCTTGCACTTCCGCAATACTCTCCGTTGCTGGCAGTGATACAGAGCTCTTCGAGATCGACATCTTCCCAAATCAGCTCGATCGATAAGTTCGGATCGCTTTCCATTTGTTGCTATGTGAATAAGCAAATAAAACAATGCGGTTCCACTTTATCCAATTTAGAACTGAAACCTATTTTCGAAGACGACCTATCAAATAACCGATACCCGGAATTACTAGAAACGCAGGCAGAATCAACCACCAAAAAAAGGAGAAGATTACGATCAAGTTAAACGACAACTCCTCTTTCATATATTCCAGCAAAGGACATGGCCGGCCCTGACCGCCAAAGAAGTAAAAGACTCCACATCGGCCGTTGTAGCTCAAAGCAATCGACACCACCAAAAATGAGCCGGCGATGAAGAGAATTACGAAATTAACGAACAGACCTATGACCAGGTACTTGAAAGGCTTTGTCAAAATATGTAACCAGGATCAGTGTGCCGCACTATCGGTTCCAATTAAGAATGGGAGAAATCATACTTCAAGGAAAGCCGTGTCTCATGAAAGTTTACTCCGAGAAAGAAGGGCAACTCGGGATGACTGCGGCGACGAGGCCTAACCAATCACGCATCCCGAACTGAAGGACCCTGCCGCCAATAATAAAATTCAGTGGCGTCTTCTGGATAATTGCGCCCATAGTCCTTTCCTTCAATGGGTTCTTCAATTCTATCCGCACGAACATCGATTCGTCGCCACTGCGGCTCACGCACGTAAGAAGCTTCTGCCGCTCGCACCTTCGAGCGGAATCGCAACTCGGAGACTCCATCTCTATAGTAGTTCTCCTGAGCCTCGACTAAACTCACTCGATTGGCACCGCCAGACATCCGTGGAAATCTGAGCTGAGACAGGTCATCTTCCCAAAAACAAATCGGACAGATGTCATAGGAACCAGGCGATTCGTCAAAAACCAAATAGCCACAACAAGGACATGGATACTTCACTCTCATCACCAGTGATCTTCAAAAGCAATATAACTTTAATTGTCGAACACTACTTGTGCTCGACGACGATTGAGATGTAAGCGACTTATCTACAGCGTCCTCGCGGAGCTGTCGGTGGCGTGGTCGATGACCGCGATCGCATCGACCTCGATGCCACCTTATTATTGGAATAGTCGCCATCGTTCAGCTATTCTGCCTAAAATGGAGTTCAACGAAACGCTCTGGAGGTAAAAGCAATGTCGTATGTCGCCGTCGCCATCGTTATCGGACTGCTAATCGCCATCCACGAGTACGGCCATCTATTGGCGGCGAAGTTGTGCGGTATTCCGGTCAGACGATTTTCAATCGGGTTTGGACCAAAACTGTTTGAAGTCAAACGCGCCGAAACATCCTACTGGTTCTCGTTGATTCCATTGGGCGGATATGTTTTGCCTGCGCTCGACTACAGGGACTTCCAGCAACTCCCTACGTACAAGCGAATCACTTTCGCACTTGGTGGCCCGATAGCGAATATAGCCGGCGCGTTCGTAGGATTGTTCGTGATAGGCATCCCGCAGTTCAGTTTAGGGTTCGTCCAGGCTTTGTCGTTCGCCGCCACTAAACTGATGACAGGCCTGCAAGAGCAACTGTATGGGTTGTCGATGCTGTTTAGTAATCTCGGACAGGTGAGCGGCATCGTCGGATTAGTATCTGTTGGGGGTACGCACTTTGGCTCCACCTTCGCAGGCCTGCTCACCTTTTCCGTGCTGATCAATATTAGCCTCGCAGTCTTGAACCTGTTGCCGCTTCCTCCCCTGGATGGTGGGAGAGTTCTCTTCTGCGTTCTAGAGAAGATCTATCGTCCTACCGCCAAGGTCGAAGTACCTGCCACACTCGTAGGCTGGGCACTGGTTATGGTGTTGATGGTATATGTGACTGTTCAAGACGTAGGAAGGATCGTAGCTTAGACTTTCTCAAATCGGACCAATGGCTAATCCGTCCTGTAAATCGCCTACTGGCTAGTTAAGGTCCCATCGCCTTTTTGTTGGGAATATTATTTTCGCTTCTTTAAGAGGCACACCGCCGCAGCCCCAACGATCCCATAGATGGGTATCCCCAAAAGAATGCCGTAGAAAATGGGTAAGATGATATTAGAGCCGCCCACATAATTGCCTCTTAGCTCAACCGCTCTTATGGTCGGTAAGTAGGCGAAAACGAACACTTCGAAGATATGGTCCAGCCAGGGCGAGAACCCGATCGCGAAGCTTCCAAAAATTATCCAGAACAATGCTTGTCCGGTAATTAACAGACCAGCAAGTCGAATAAATCTCATCATCTCAAAGGGCGGCCTTGCATATTTCTGTTTCAACCCTGCAATTACGTCACTTGTCCGGTGCCTGATCCGGTATCGCCGTTTCCGGGTGCAAGGACCATCGCCCTCAGGGTTTCGTCGAATTCATTCTCTAATGCTCCCGTGTGTGTTTTCGCGAACCAACTACCTCGGAACCGCGTGAAGCCGTTGCGATACGTAAAGCCGGTCATGAACACGTCCATCCTATCCCACGTGAAGAACAAGGTCAGCGCGGTTCCGTCAGGGTTGGCCACCGCCTGACACGTTCCAGACAGTGCCGAGAGGGGTATATCACTGAGGAAAACTGTAGACTGGGTAGGATCGATCGTGCCATTAGTTAGTTTTATATTAAAAGTCAATTGTTCCAGTTCGACCGGTGGTTTCCCCTCAGGGTCATTGATTTTCCACATCCTGATTACCAAAGTAATGTTCTGGCAATTAGCCATTTCGTTTCTCCTTTTCTTCATTGAAACCGAGACTGTGAGTCTCTGAGACTTGTAATGCGAATTGATTGAGTCTATTGACGTGCGCTTGGAACGCCAGACGGAAACCTTCCCAAATCGACGCCTCTATTCTGGAAAGCCTCTCTTCAGGATCGACATCTACTGAGTTGATAATGGCCCGCTGGTAGGAATAAAGGATAAACCCGAGAGTTTGTTCCTTTGAGGGGAAGAGACTGAGCGCCACGCCGGTTTCGGGTAAGTAAACTCTTTCAAAATGCTCTCTGTATTCCGGCGGCAGCGAGGCTGAGAGCAATTCCTGTACTTCGCATGGCGATGCTACTCTCAAGAGGGCAGAGTGAGCGGCTTGTCCAATTCGGGCAATCTGCTCCGCGCTTGGTACATTGGCATCGCCCCTAGCCATTCCCGACTCTTCTCGCACACTTAGGCGCGAAGCAAGCCAGGCGAACATAACATGGGCCATTTGGCGACGCTTATCGAATGGCGCCAGCCACAACGCCAGGTTTCCATAAAATTGTCCAATCTGATCTGCATCCGAACCTACAGGTGTACCCGGCCTGAAATTCTGAAGGTTTTCGTTCATGTAGTGATGCCATGTGGAATCGGCAACGATGCGGCCGACGCTCGCGGGATCGCCGTCATAAGCCGCTAAAATATTTCCCACTGTAGCGTTTTGATGGTCCAGGCCTTGCGCGACCACTTGCGGTTTAGGCCAAACAAATTTTCCTTTCGGCCAAACCTTTTCATTGAACGATTCCGGTATGACGACAGCACCTTCATGTACGTGATCCGGGAATACCTGAATAAATCCTCCTTGCGGATAAAAGAAGAGAGGGTGTGCGGCGCCTGTTGAACTTGGATTTCCCGCGGCATCAAAGCGTGACAAAAGCAGGAGCATTGGAAACCTGTCAGTTTGTAGTTCGCCACCGCCGGGATCGTGACCTGTAACTGGGGTTTGCGTGTTAAAGCGATCTTTTGGTGGGCTGCTGGTCGGAGAGCCCTCCCACCTTCGCAGTAAACCAGCTCGAGGCACACAACGACCGAGGGCTCTTCCGAGGCCCAGAAGATCTTCATTACTGGAGTCTGGACACAATGGATTTTTACCGGGTGTTCCCTTAGGCCTGGGCTCGGCGTGATCCCCAGTCATCAATACCCCTCCACCTTTCAACTCCTTCATCTCGTCGATCTTCATCCAGTCAGTTAGCGCTCGAACTTCGCGTTCAGTGAGTTCGCTTTCGGGCGCGTCTGGCTCGTTATTAAGTTGATGAATGCCAAAGAACCAGATTTCGTCGTAAAGCTTTAGCATCTTACGGTTGAGTTTGTGGTCACTAGTCTTGGAATTTCGACTGACCCACGTAACTTCGAAGCGAGCAAACGCGGGCTGGTGGGCGCACAGATGCTCGATCATCGTGCCCAGATCTGAGGTGTCGTTCCCGGGCCTGATTCCGTTAGGATCGTCTGCATATAACAGAATTTTTATGATCGGAGGATCGGAAGGCAGCCTGTGACCCGCCTTGATTCTCTCCACTTCACAAGTCGTGGTAAATTCCTGATCAGACATACAAGGACCTCATTACTTCCGTTTCATTCGGCGTGTGCGCCGGATTACTCAATCTTCTTCGCCTTCGAGTCCTGACACGAACCCAACCTCAACACTACGCCCGTCACCTGTCCATTTTCATTCTTGACGAACATCATTTCCGTCTCTGTCTCTTTAGCGAAGAACTGAGTCTCTGATAGAGGAACGAGTGTTACCGGCATTCGGTTGCCGCCGCGCCATCTAATACCGTCGCCTTCACGCGTGACGGTGGCAATGGCGTTTGGTCCAAACTCATATTTCCCGACGAAAGAATCCAGCAATTTAGGATCGATCGTTATTGGTTTGCGCTCGGGCGCGAGACGCGTGCCTTGTGCCTGCAGCAGTTGCCAGTGGCCGTCCTTTTTCACAAAGATGCTACTGACTGCAGTGCCGCGTACCGTGTGTCGCGCGACAACTACGTCACCGTACACCATGAGGCTTTCGATTGCGGGAGCTGGAACCGGCATCGAGGAGATTGGATCATTGCTCATGATTCCACTGATCTGGGTCACCTTATTTATAACGCCACCAGAAGGACGGATGAACTGGAACTCGTCCGCGTAAAGTTGTTCCAGCCGAGGTCGATCTCGTTTCGTAATGGCGTCGTTCAAATCGCTGAATAGCTTTAGTATCTCTTCCTTCGTTTTCTCGTCTTTGGCCTGGTGACCTTGTGCCTGGACCACGGCGGGTGTTGCCAATAAGAGAACGATCGCGACGTGCATCACTATCCTCATAATCATAATCTCCTCTCTGTGCAATCGGTGCTATAACATCCTCAGCAAGGATAAAGCGCGGTGCTGGTTGAGTAAGCTATTTGTGGAGTCCGTGGATCTGACGACTTTGCCATTATAGAACAGTTATGAAGCGAGGCTTGAAGAGTAATGCTTCTGGATTACAAAGATCTGTTTTTGACCGGAGCTTTCGTAAGAGAAATACTTTTGAGTCCCGGTAAGGTCCTGACGATCAAAATTCTTCGCGGTCCTGTGAGGAAAAGCGATCGGGACGTCGTCGAGGAATTATTATTGGAGTTCAGAAACCTGCTGGCATTTCAGGCCGAGGTGAACTCTGATCTGACCGAGCCCTCGATTGAGATCCTATCTCACTCTCTCAGTCCCTCTGCTACTGACACGCCCGCAATTCATTTTGTGCTTAGCAGCGACAAAGGTCATTTCACTATTACCGCCGCCGATTTTAGTTGGTCTGTTATCGACGAGATTCCGTTAGTTTCATCGCCAGCATATTTCGATGGCGCCGCAAACATAGCAAAGGAGGAAGAACCAGAACCAGTCATTTGTTCTTTTTGCGGCCGCAGCGCTGATGAAGTGATGCGAATCGTAAAAGGAAACCAGGGTTCAATCTGCAGTGATTGTGTTCAGACTTGCGTCACGATTATTGGATGATCGTGATTGAGCTGCAGCAGATCCCACCGGTTACCGTACAAGTCTTCAAACACCGCGACCATTCCATATTCCGCACTCTTCGGCTCTCTTACAAATTTGATCCCGTTTGCAACCATCTCATCGTAATCTCGCCAAAAATCGTCTGTATTGAGAAACAAAAACACTCTGCCACCTGACTGGTTGCCAACAAAAGCTTCCTGTTCGGCGGTGGCTGCTTTCGCCAGTAACAATGTCGTTCCAACTGAGCCGGGCGGAGAAACTACAACCCAACGTTTATCTTGCTCTGGCTGATAAGTATCTTCGAGCAACGAGAAGTGGAGCTTTTTCGTGTAGAACTCGATCGCTTCATCGTAATCTCTAACGACCAGTGCCACATGAACAATCGATTGCCGCATTACGTCGTTGAGCATGTCGACCTCATCGAAGTTTAGTGAACTTTGGCACCGGCGTCCGGTGAGTCTTTATCGGAACTAATTTACCCACAACAACATTATCGGGTGAAGGACTGACAACCAACTCGCCTTGCACGCTGGGCGGAGCGGCTTGATTGTTATGCACCGTAACCATTTGACCCATAACATGAGGTCGACGCAACAGTTTGTCAGCATTGCGATAAAAATCGATTCCCGTAATGACACTCAATACAGCGGTCGCCACCGCCTTTGCCGCGCGCGACAGTCTCCGCTTAATCGCACGCAGTCCAACAGGGCAATTCTGAGTAATGATCGATCCGTCTTGTCTTCGGTAATAACGAACACACAAGCGTCCTTCAGTTTGGCCAATCAGCCGTTCCGCTTCCGCTTCCGACATTTCCGAAAGGTTATAGACATTGAGTTGGCATTGCCCGCAGAAACGGACTCGCTCATTGCCAAACATACTGTCCCAATCAGCACTGCAAGGAGCGGCAATACGAACGTTATCGAGTGTGCTGTTGAATCGCGTCATGTTTTCGTACCTCATGTCGAATTTACACCGAGAACGAAACAACAACCTGCTTCTTGCAGGACATTTCGGGTCCATTCCCCGTCAATTTTTCTGACCCAGTAATCGTTCCAGCTCACGCTTCATCGCCTCGAGTGTGCTGCCTGCTTCCGGTTGATTGATGATGTTCTTCATCTCATATGGGTCGGCGGTTAGATCGTAGAGTTCATCCATGCCGTCAAGCTCGTAGTAATGAATGTACTTCCACCGTTCGGTGCGAACCGCCTTGTAACCCATCTGTCGGACTCGTGGGATGACTTTGTCCGAGTAGTATTCGATCAGGAATGAACGACGCCAGTCGCTGCCGGGGCCATTCAATAACGGTACGAGCGAACGTCCATCGACCATCGCTGCAGAAACACCAGCAAGCTCCAGCAGAGTAGGAGCCAGATCAATGTTCAGCGCAAACTCGTCACGCACCGTGCCCGCTCTGACCACTGGCGGATACCGCATCAGCAGAGGCATACGGATTGACTCCTCATAAGCCAACCGCCGCTCCACGCTTAGCCCATGTTCTCCATAGAAGTAACCGTTGTCACTCGTAAAAACGATCACAGTGTTATTTAACTGGTTCGTTTCTTCGAGCGCCTTCAGGATCTTACCGACTCCCTCTTCGACTGCCATCAGCGACCGCAAACGTCCCAGCACTGCCTGATCCGCTGTCGCCGTTTTGGCGCCAAGGGGCGGCAGATTATCTATCGTGCGTTCAAGCGCAGGTTTGCCAGTCGGGGATTGCATAGCACTGGGCCGGCGTGGAATCTTTTTTCCAACAAACAGGTTCCGATGTCTTTCTGCGGGTATGAACCGTTCGGCGTCGGCCATATTGATACTGCCATCGTCGTGTTGCATCACTTCCGGGTGAATCGCTTTATGCGCCAGATAGACCAGGAAAGGTTTGTCATGCCGTCGTTTGATAAACTCAACCGCGTATTCGTTGAGGATATCGGTAATGTAACCGCTGGGCTTCACATCCCGGCCGTCCTCATTTATTTCCGCGCTCAGATACGACCCCTGCCCTTTGAAGCTTACCCAGCGATCGAAGCCCGGGCGCGGAGAGTCGTCATTGCCCATGTGCCACTTGCCGATGAAAGCCGTCGCATAACCTGCTTGTTGCAACACTAAAGGAAAGGTGATCAGTTGATGGCTTGCGACCGAACGATCGACGTTATCCGTAATACCGTGATTGTGTGCATATTTCCCGGTCAAAAAACTTGCACGTGAAGGCGAGCAGAGGGGCGTAGTCATAAACGCATTGCGAAAGAGCGCGCCTTCCTTGCCGATGCGATCGATACCCGGCGTCTTGAGAAATGGATGACCTGCGATGCTCAATTCATCCCAGCGCAAGTCGTCAACAAGGATGAAGATTATGTTGGGCCGAGGGTGTCGTTGCTGATTCGGGTGGGCCAGACCGATGCCGGCCACGATTATCAGCATGAGTAAAACTGAAATTGCCAGGAGGTTTCTCATGTTCAGTTTCTCAAATGGATCTACTTTACTTTCTGTCGTCGCATTGTAGTATCACCACATGAAACTTACACGCCGGAAGTTTGTCCAACGCCTCGCCATCGGTTCAACGTTACTAAGCGGAGGAATTCGCTCAACCGCAATCGCGAATTCCGTTCAACGCTCGTCCGGTGCTAAAGAATCACGGCCCAACATAATCTTTATTCTCGCTGACGACTTAGGTTGGGGCGATCTCAGTTGTTACGGTCGACCCGACTACCGCACTCCCAATATCGATCTGCTGGCGTTGCATGGCACAAAATTGACCGATGCTTACTCCGCATCCGCGGTTTGCACACCGACGCGGTGCGCATACATCACTGGTCGATATCCAGCGCGGTTCAAAATTGGTTTGGAAGAACCACTGAGCGCCACTAACTCTAAAGTCGGTTTGGAACCAGACCAAAAGACAATCGCCTCATTGCTCAAGCAGAGTGGTTATGAGACAGCGCTGATCGGGAAGTGGCATCTTGGTTTTCGGCCCGAGTGGGGTCCAAACGCGCATGGATTCGACGAGTTCTTCGGCATTCTGGCTGGCGCAGGAGACTACTTCCTACACAAGAACGGACTCGGCCAGCCAGACCTTTACGAGAATCTGACTCCCGTGGAGCGCAATGGTTATCTCACGGATCTACTGACGGAACGTGCAGTCAATTACGTGAAGAAAACACGAAGCGCCCCTTTTTTCCTGAGTCTGCATTACACAGCGCCACACTGGCCGTGGCAGGGACCAAAAGGTGGCGAGCCGACCCACTTCAACGATAAAGCACCTGAGCCCGCGACGATGGCCAGCGGCGGTTCTCTGAAGGCGTATGCGGAAATGATGAAAAGCCTGGACGACGGAGTCGGTCGGGTAATGCAATCGATCAGAGCTGCCGGCATTGATAAAAAGACTCTGGTCATCTTCACAAGTGACAACGGTGGTGAGCGGTTTTCATATCTATGGCCATTTTCCGGACAGAAAGGCGACCTGCTTGAAGGTGGGATCCGTGTGCCTGCCATTGTTCGCTGGCCCGGTGTCGTGCCCGCTAATCGCGTAACCCAACAGATGGCAATAACAATGGATTGGACCGCCACTATTCTTGCGGCCGCTAAAGCAGATGTGAGTTATTCACTCGACGGCGTTGATCTACTGCCGGTAATCAGAGGTACAAGCGGCGTGACTGATCGCAGTTTCTTTTGGCGCATCTATTCGCAGGACGCGGTGCGAGCAGGAAAATGGAAATACGTTCGCGATGGAGAGGTTCGCAAACTCTTCGATTTATCTCTAGATCAACATGAGCAAGCGGATTTTAGTAATAAGCATCCCGAGGTCCTGCAGCGGCTGATGAGAGAATTCAACAAATGGAATGAGCAGATGCTACCGCGTCCGCCGGCACGACGCTAAAGTGCTTGCGAAATTCTCTTCGTGAGAATCAATCTGGCAATTTCAGACGCGCTTTCATATCGGCGTATGCAGTTTCGATTAATTTCGTGAGCGCCGTGGGATCGACGTCGCATTCAGGCTTGAGTTTAACGTGCCGCATGAACTTGCCAGTACCTTCCAGCAGACTTTCTGGGTCCGCAATCTCGGCGCCACGAAAGAATCCGACATTGACGTGGGCTTTGAACGCGTTGACATAGCCAAATGCCGCATCATCTACACACGCAGTCGGATGCCCATCATGCAACAGCTCTCGCACGTCGTTTCCACAGGTGCGCATGACCTCAAACCACTGCCGCGCGATCAATCCCAACTCACCTGAATGCTCTTGCATCCAGATCTCGATGGCCGGGTCTCGCTTGACCGCATTAGGGAATCTGAAAAGTTGGCTCATCAATGAATTTTTTTGCGTAGTCGACATACGTCTCGATCGGGGAGCAAAAAGGTTAGCATCATAACGATTTCACATTTGGATTCTGCAGCTCTCGCACTTTCCGGTACCCCAGTCCACATCTTCATCCAGCGGCTTGCCGCAACGCGGGCACGCGACCGGAACGCCGTCGTCAGTATCGTAAAACACCCATAACTTTGTAGGAATTTTTGAGGAAAGTATCTCCGCTATCTCTAAGCCATCGCGATTGACTTGTCCCTCGATGTCAATAAGTTGCTGCTTCGCGTATTGCTCATAGTCGCCGGAATCTAACCACAAACCATAGAGAGCGCTCTCCACAGAAAACCAGCTAGCTACCATTCCGGTTTCTCGTACCGTGAGCTGCAGTCGTTCAGGGTCAACCTCTTTCAGACAGTGATCGCAATGAAGCGGGTTGTCGCTCAACTTATCGACTAAAAACAGTCCGCTTACTGAAGGGCATTCGCAAGATTCAATCTCGGTCCAAGGTCGAAGTTTATGATATTCATCCATGTTCGCGTACACACCTTCACTCTTAGCTGCTCCAACGGCTTAACCAGGTAGCTGTGGTCCACAAAAGGGCACAAAGTGAAGAACACAGAGAGGCACAAAAAGACTTTTGTATCTTTGTGTTTTTTTGTGATCCCCTTCTCTAACATTCTCACCCTGGAACTACATACATAGTAAGAATCGACGAGGCATGATCAGCTAAGTGTTGATCGGTCCACCATCCTCGTACTCAAGTTCGGTCATTGCTGCCGCTGCAATGCCCCCGACAAATTTCACCTGCGGCCGGAGGCTTGTCCAATGAAAATGAACCATGTTCGCTATTCGATCCTGGCTGCTGTGCTCTTGATGTCCCTCGCCTCGTTCGCGTCGGTATCCGCGCAGCCTCCAAAAACTCATGCCCTGATCCACATCACCAACAGAAGCAACGCGAGGGCGACCGTTTACTTCAAGTGGGGTAATGGCTCCTGGAGAAGGGCCATCATCGAAATCGGGCAGCGCCACTACTTCAGCCGCCGCTATGACGGGCAATCCAAGAGCTCCCCCGACTTTTACGTTCGTCTAGACGTTGACACCCAAGGGGTCAGGTTCATGGAGCATATACTGTCGCGTGGTCAGTCGCCAGATGAAAGCTCAGATAGATACGGTCATCACTTCACGATCAGGCAGTTGGCAGGGACGGATACCCGTTACATCCAGGCCGTTGAGAGCACCGCCTGGGTCAAGGTTACCGATACAAACTCGTCAAAGCCCAATGTGGATTAGTAAGGTCGTAAGGAAAACAACTGAGCGCTCGATCATTCTCCTTTCGCAAAAGCTCGTGAGGGAGAATGATCGAGATCGTTCAAAAACTTAACAGGCACCTCGTGTTTGAGCGCCACCGTCACATACCGCGGGTTTGACAATCAGCCACGTAGTAACGGCGCCGGCGGCCACCCCGGCCACGATTAGCCAGGTCTTTGTAGAGATGCCACTACTCGCCTTTTTAACACTGTCAACTTCCGAATAAGTGATTGACTGCAACCTTCCGTCCTTTGGATCTTTGAGGGTAAAGGACACTGGCTCAACAGAGACAATGTAGCCCTTGACCTTTGTCTTATCGTGGAACTTGACTTCAACTTGCGTGTCCTTGCTCGCTGAGAGGACCTGCACATTTCCCCGGATGTTCTCGACGCTGGCCCTCGCTTGAGCCCTCGCTGTCCCGGGCAAACCAAAACTTACCGCTGTAATAATGATTGAGAGCGCGATCGCAAACTGTTTTTTAATCACCAAAGAATCTCCTATCGTTTTTAGACTAGCCTCCCGTTGGCAATCGCAATACCAAACGCGTCCGTCGGAAAACAGCATCTTTGTGAAGAAACTCAGATGTAAAAATGCTTCACCTGAATGTTAATTCTGTCTATAGTTGGATCCATGCCCGTTCTGCCCTTCATGGAAAACCTGTTAGCAGTTGAAGCCGAAGCAAAATATTTGTTAGCTGCGAGCGATCACTTTTACGAACAAACATTGATGCAGGAGTTGTTGAGGATATTCAAAGAGGCTGAACTTGTGTTTGGTCCGAGAGATACTTCATATCAATTGTCTGTACCTCGCATTACTGAGTGCGCCAGTTCGCGAACTTACTTTATTCGGCCCTTGCGGATGACCAGAATATATCTGAGTCGCGAGTCCGGGACTAAGCCGGAGATTGCTTCGTTGGAACTTGCTCATGAAGCGATTCATGTGCTGAGCCCCGTAGCATTGGGTGGAACGCTGACGATCCTCGAAGAAGGACTTGCCGAATGGTTCGCCCAGAGTTATGTGAATCGTGTTCATGGGCTTGTGTTTGAGCGAGGTGCTAATCCTAAGGCTGATGCTGTAATGCTGGCTGTCTCGACGCTTCTGGCCAAGAATAAATTCGTGATAAAGGATTTGCGAACTCGTCAACCAGTGATTTCAAAAATTGATGAAAAACTTCTGGTTGAGGTGGCTCGTATCGAGCGTAATCAGGCAAAGTTTCTGTGCACAGATTTCCGAAGTTATTGGCGCAGGTAATCACTCGTATCTGAGCGTCTCCAACGGATCGACTCTCGTTGCACGTCGCGCTGGTAAATAACAAGCGAGCAAAGTAACTCCCACCAGTAGCACTGTCACGATTGCAATCGTGAGCGGATCCCCTGTAGTGAATCCAACCAACATACTCGACAACAATCGCGCGACTGCAAGTGACGCGGGAATACCGATCACGAGGCCAAGCAGAACCAGCTTCATGCCCTGTGCCATCACGAGAACCAGAACGTTGTGTGCCTGTGCTCCAAGCGCCATGCGAATTCCGATTTCGCGTGTGCGTTGGACCACCAGCCACGCCATTACGCCATAGAGCCCGATGACTGCCAGCATGAGTGCCAAAGTGCCGAGCGCAGTCGCTCCGTGTGATGCGGCAGACATGATGCTCTGTTCTCTGGCGATTTTCTCTTCGAACGTTCTCACGAACAGTCGCAGCACAGGCTCGACAGCATAAGCCTCACGGCGGGCAAGATCTTTCAGCGCCGCAGCGTCTGTCGTGGTACGCACCAGCAGTGTCGTATCCAATTCGCCAGGCGCAGCGCCGGGAAGATAGACAATGAGCGGTGGTGTTTCTCCCGATGAATAGAGCTGATTGTCACGGGCAACGCCGACTACTTGCGCGGAAGAAGAGATCATTTTGGTGCTGCCGTCACGCATTGGCTGCTCGATACGTAACAACTTGCCGAGCGCACTCTCGCCAGGCCAGAGGCTTCGCGCAGTCGATTCACTGACGATGAGTACCGGCGTGTGTGCGTTTACCTCGTCCACTGTAAACGCACGTCCGAGAACGAGCGGCGTACCAATCGTTTCGAGAAATGTTGCGGGAATTTCTTCAATCGGCACGCTGGAAAACTGCTTTGGACCAGTCCCGCCCTGGTCCAACAACGTGATGATGCCGCGACCGACATGCACGCGATCGAGGCTGATACTCTGGACACCGGGCAGCGCGGTGAGCCTCGTCATCAATTGTTGCTGAAAGTTCTTCGCACGTTCCGCGTCATAACCACTCAATTCCAGGCTATAACCCACCGAGAGAAGGTTCTTTGCTGCATACCCTGGATCGGTTGCCAAATTGAGTTGAACGCTACGCAATAACAGCCCGGCTGGAATCAGGAGGACAAAACAGATCGACACTTGAGCGACAACAAGTGCGCTGCTCAGTCGCGATCGCGCTGAGCTTCCGGTGGCGGTTGCGCCTTCCGACTTGACCACTCCAATCAAATCGGGGCGCGTTGCGCGCAACGCCGGAACAAGACCAAACGCGATTCCGCTCAACAACGCCAGTCCAAAAGAATAAGCAAGCACGCGCCAATCGGGCGTGAGATCGATGGCGATTCGCTCCATCTCGGCGCCACCGTAGCGCACAAAGACCACGGACAGAAACAAGTTGAGAGTCCACCATGCGAGCATCACTCCAGCAACCCCGCCCACAACACTCAACACCAAACTCTCAGTCAATAACTGTCTAATCAATCGCCAGCGGCTTGCGCCCAGGCACAGGCGGACACCGATCTCTTTCCGTCGCGCGATCGCCCGCGCGAGTTGCATGTTAGCGATATTGAGGCAGGCGATCAGCAGGATGAGACCAGTGGCTCCGAGGACCATTCCGATAAGCATCCACGCTTCGATCGGGACCTTGAGATCGTTGATCGGGTCGACGGCAATTGTTCGCTTTGGGTCAGTGCTCGATTGAGTCTGGAATCGGCCCAACAGAACATTCATCTCGGTGCGCGCCTCACGCGCGGTCGTGCCGGGCTTGAGACGCGCGTAGATGCTGAGCCACGGAAAGTTGGGTCCGCCGTACCAGTCTTTCTTTTCAGGAGCGACGCCTTCGAAACCAGTCGTCGGCATAGCCGCACGCATCGCGAGTGGCAGCCAGATGTCCGGCATCTCATGCCTGAGGCCAACGAACTCCGGATGGGTTATCGCGATGACCGTGAACGGTTTTCCATTTAACTTAATGCTGCTACCAACAAGGTGTGCGTCACTCCCAAAGCGTCGCTGCCAAAAACCATGACTCAACACGACGACTGCATCACGACCTGGAACACTGTTCTCTTCGGCTGTGAAAAAGCGTCCGAGATGCGTGCTACCGCCAAGCATCGTGAAGTAGTTGTCTGAAACGAAGTTTCCGAGAACCTCTTCAGGGTCGTGGTTAGGTCGGTTTTCTCCGAGAAGAAAACGCTCCTCGTCGAATACGGCTAACACATCGGAGAAAGATTGGTTGTGATCGCGAATGTAGGAGTAGTCGGGAAATGAAAACAGGTCCGATCGACTGGAGCCTTCTTCCAAAAAGAGTCGCACAATCGACTCCGGCTCCCTGACCGGTAACGGGCGCAGCAGGATGTTGAAGACACTGAAGATTGCAGCGTTGACACCGATCCCCAGCGCGAGCGTCGCTACAACGACCAGGGTAAAGCCAGGTCGCTTCAATAAATTTCGAAGGCTATATCGTAAATCTCGAAACATATGTGTGCCTTTTAGTACGGAGCCAGTTTTCGTGAGCGGACTTTTTCGAGAAAGCTGCTTCAACTCATAAACGACACGCAGTCTTCGTTATTAACAACGGTGGGACGCAAGCCTGCGAAGCAGGCGTCAGCATAAAGCCTGGGGCGCAAGCCCCAGGATTACAGTTCTCAAAGCCATTGAGCCCGCGGAGCGGGCGACAGCGCCGGATAGGTCGCGCTGACGCCCGTTTCAGAGCCTGTCGGGAAAAGCACAAGTCGTTTCAGATCTTGGCAGGCAAAACTTTAAACGTGATCGATCAACTTGATTCGACCCGCGCCCAAATCTGACTGGGGCTTATCGGCTTAGTCATCGGT
>Ga0134121_10000399_pt1 | contig 51019 bp, 42 predicted proteins | sample KB301_FD_96463 | JGI IMG/M metagenome (GOLD analysis project Ga0134121, IMG submission 96463) | Terrestrial soil microbial communities without Nitrogen fertilizer from Kellogg Biological Station, Michigan, USA - KB3-0-1 | ecosystem: Environmental > Terrestrial > Soil > Unclassified ...
AGAGCAGCCATTACTGCCGTATCAGTTGGGTCTGTGCAATAGTCGAGAATTGCTAATGCCAATTTATTCTGCATATCTCCCAGTAAATCAACATTGACTATGGCTGTACCTTGCGCATCATAAAAGCATTCAATAGCCATTATACTTTTGGTTATAGTCCCCGTTTTATCACTTACGATGGTGGTAACCTGACCTATAACTTCAACACCATGCAATCGCTTCACCATTACTCCTTTACGTGCAAGCAAAAAAGCCGCGAGAGATAGTGCCATTGTTATAATTATGGGTGGTTGTCCTGGTATCATAAGAAAAGTAAGAGAAAGCCACGTAAGCACCATTTCTTCCCATGATAACCCTCGTATATAACCAATAGACGGTATCAAAGCGCTTATTATTATCGCGAAAAATGCTGATATTTTTGAAAGCCTTATCATAGATTCTTGCAAAATCGTTTGCTCTTTATGTGTTTCATGCACTTGTCGCACTATCTTGCCCCACTCGCTCTCCACGCCCACCGCCATCACAGCAGCAGTCCCCTCACCATCAATAATAGTAGTCCCAGAAAACACTGTATTAACACGCCCAGATAATGGTGTTTTGATGTTTAATATGGCGCATGCATTTTTAATTACCGGTAATGCTTCGCCCGTTAAAACGGCCTCATTAACTTTCAGACTATGCGAAGTAAGCAAGCGCGCATCAGCTGAAACAATCGTTCCCGGCGCCAACACAATAATATCACCCACTACAATATCGTCTGTTGCTACTGCAATCAGCATACCATTGCGTAGCACCCTACTTGTTGGACTTGATAACACTCTGAGTTTGGCCATAACACGGTCAGCTCTATATTTATGCAATAACTCAATGGCGATATAAGCAACTACAACAAATATCATGCTTGCAGCCCCTCCGACGTTGCCAAATAACAGTGATAACATCGCAATAGTAAATAGCACGAACATCATTGGCTGTTGCATACCTTCCAATATAAGGGCGATTATCGTTTTAGTTCTATACACTCCTACGCTATTAGAGCCAAAACACCTTCTCTGCTCATTAATCGTCGCACCAGACAATCCGTAATCAGGATTTATATTCAGTAATGAGATAACTTCTTGCGACGACATACTCCACCAAAACACCCGCCTATGTGGCGTCATACTTTTAGTCTTCATGTACTCTCATTTTCCTTTTTATTTAATATTCTGCGAACAGAGTACCCTTTTTGTTATATTTAATGCAAATGCATGCCCTCATATACATGTGGGTTCTCTTGCGTGTCGCATCTTTTTTCACGTAAGCTGTCAGTACAAATATAACGCTGTATAAACATGCGATATAGGCAAAAGGGAAAAATAATGCGCTTGATGCACCAGATACTCATCTCACTTATGCTCAGCACGGTATCAGCACATAATGTACGCGCATATGGCATTGAAGGAACATCGTTCTTCAGCCCCCGCTCGCAAAGTATAAACAGTGCACGCGATAGTAGCGGTACAAATCGCTATCGTATTTATACTGACGACAAACCTGCTCAAAGTTTTATCGCATTCACTCCGTATTATGCTCATTCTGTACGTAGTAAACGCATTGCCGATGCACTCTTCGGTACAGATACGCTGACCATAAGCGGCAGTATGGTCGCTAAGCGTTCTGATACTGATATTCTAGCCGATTATTTCGGATTATCGCCATTCTTTAAAAGTTCAGTACACTGTAAACCATCAATTCAAAATGCATTACTTGCTATCAATGGATATTGGACTCTCGATCGATGGGTCGATGGAGCGTATGTGTCAATACTTGCGCCCGTCGGAGCAACACAATGGTATATAGAACTACAAGAAGAAATCGTCCAAAAGGGCGAAACAATGCCATTTCCTGCACATTATATGGCAGAAAATCCTATTCAAGCCCCCATTGATAGCTTCACGCAAGCGCTTACCGGTAACGTACGATTTGGGGACATGCAAGATCCCATTGCATTTGGTAAACTATCGCCCTGTCCTCTATCATATAGAGGTCTATCTGACGTTATAATAACATTCGGCTGGAATTGTATACAACGAGACTATGGCCATCTGGGTTTTGGCCTCAGGACCGTTTTACCAAGCGGAAGTCGACCCAAAAGTACATTTTTGTTCGCACCTCTATTGGGCAATGGAAAGCACTTAGAACTCGGCCTTTCACTTGACGGCCATTTATTGTTGTGGGAAAAAGATGGAAACCAAGACTTCTCTATTTATGGACAAGCACATATAACGCATATGTTCAAAAGTCGCCAACGACGATCTTTTGACTTGCTCTGCAATGGACCATTAAGCCGTTATCTACTACTCAAGAACTTTGATACACAGAGAATTTATAACAGATCGCTTACTCCCGCTATCAATCAAGTGACCTTACCATGTACTGTACAAATGGCCATTCAGACAGAGATACTGGTTATGTTTGAGTACACATATAATGCATGGCTGATTGATCTTGGATATAATGGGTTTATAAGAAGCAGAGAGAAAGTACAAATTAAAGATACTTCTATCCCTACTTTTACTTTCGGTATAAAAGGCATCCAAAATGTGACAACTCCATTAGGTACACCCGATAATAGTACGCAAAGCACCGCAACTATATACGGAAACACCCTGGATCAACAAAATAAAACAGCTGATATGGCATCTCCCGTCTTTGTTCAGGAAGGCGATATCGATATGCAATCAGCCGGCTCCCCTCGTATTATCACGCACAAACTATTCATGCATCTAAGCTATACGTGGAATCATACCCGCTGTCAGTCATTTTTTGGCCTCGGTGCGGAAATAGAGTTTGAGGGAATAAATCCGCGTAACAATACCCAATCGGTGCATGATACCGTCTCTCTAGCAGGATTTTGGCTAAAAGGGGGGATCAGTTTTTAACTAAAGTCCCTTGAGTAGGCATATATAATCAAGTACCTCGTGCATAGTAGTGAGTTGCTCTGCTTTTTCATCGTCTATTTCAATATTAAAATGCTCTTCTAATTTGAGAATAATCTCAACCATTGCAAGTGAATCCGCTCCCAAATCTTGTAGTGTGGAAGACAGGCGCACGCGATCTTTGTCTATATGCAATGTTGTAGCAATAATATCAGCTATCGTATGAAATATTTCCTGTTTTTCAGGTGGTATCATTCTGATGTTCCTTCTGATGTTCCTTGCGATTGCTCAGGGTTGTCTATTAATGTTTGCGTATCAAGCATATTTTTGAGAACTTCAAAGTCTGAACTTGTATTAACCGTTACTATCCTTTTTTCCGGATACATACCCGCAATCATGCTGCCAAGCTGCAAACCTGGCGTCATTTCAACTAGTATATCAGCATCAGCACAAGATTCCATGACTTTATCCCAACGCACAGGACTATTAATATGTTCAATAATATGGTGTTTAATATTAGAATCACTCGTTATAGCTTGACCATCAGAACAACGTAACAATGGAATATGTATGTTATTAAAATCAACTTTCTCTAAATACATTTTGAACTGATCTACGACTCCATCAAACAGCGGCGAGTGTAACGCAGATTCGACATTAACGCGGTGAGTCTTTGCATGCTCAAAATGCTTAAGCATTTCTTTGACTGTCTCAAGAGCACGAGAACCGCCCACAATTATATGATCAACTTTGGTACTATGCAAAGCTATAGAAACGTAATCGCCCTGAGCGCTTGCCGTGGCACATACCGTTGCCAGATCTTGAGTGACAACCCCTGACACAGAAAGAGCATGAATATCTACATTACCGAGAGCATCCTGATAAAGGCCACTCAGCTTGTTAAGCAAATAGAGACCATCGGGAAAACTAATACCGCCTGCGGCAAAAAGTGCCGTATATTCGCCATGAGTATATCCAGCAACCATATCAAATGGTATGGCATACTCTTTGAGTAAAGCGGTCGCCGCCGCGCCTATTAAAAATAGAGCGGTATTAGCATGATTTATTTTACTCAGTTCTACATCTGATGAAGCAAAACAGAGCTTGACAAAATTAATGTCCAAGCAACTCGATGCTTGCTCAAAATACTCTTGCACCACACGATGATCGTTATAAAGCTCTTTTCCCATTCCAACAAATTGGCTTCCATATCCGGGAAAGAGTAGCACTATTTTCTTCACACATACTCCTTTTTTTATATCTATTTTTGTATGTGATTACGTAGCTTTTCTATACGCTTTACTGACTCAGACTTACCCAATATTGCAAGTAATTCAAAAATCCCCGGACCAGAACCAGCGCCTTGCAGTGCAATGCGCATTGGCTGGGCAAGTTGGGTTAATTTTAACCCATGTTTGTTAGCTATATCTTTAATAGTTATTTTCAAATCTTCTACAGCAAATGTAGCCTGTTCTTGAAGCCGTGTTATAACCTGCTCCAGATAACATTTCGTATCTCCCGTGATCCAATTGGCATAGTCGTGCTGAATATAAAACTCCGGCCCTCTAGCCGCTACTATCACTACTTGCATTAGTTCTTTAACCGTATGCACCCGCTCTTTATACAGCTCTATAAGCGCGTATAAGCGCTCATGATTATCCGTGTGTAAGTCACGTAATATATGCGTGAACAGTGAGTCCAGACAGTCCAAGGCGTAGTCATATAGCTCGGCTGCAGGCTTGGAACGCATATATACCCCGTTAAGCCATAACAGTTTGGTGATATCAAAAATGGCTCCCTTTTTACCCACATGATCTAATAAAAAATAGGTAATAAGTTCTTGCTTACTAAACACTTCTTGATCGCCATGAGCCCATCCTAGGCGCGCGAGATAATTAAGTAGTGCTTCCGGAAGAAATCCTTCTTTTTTATAATCAAGCACTGAGGTTGCCGCATCTCGTTTACTTAATTTATCGCCGTCTGGTCCTAAAATAAGCGGCACATGTGCAAACTGGGGTATTCGATAGCCACACGCTTCATATAATAATATTTGTTTCGGGGTATTGATAAGATGCTCCTGTGCCCGAATGACATGAGTAATATTCATGAAAGCATCGTCTACCACGACAACAAAATTATACACAGGGAACCCATCGGAACGAGCAATAATAAAATCATCGAGCTGGTGCGTTTCAAAGGACATATGCCCGCAAATCAAGTCTTCAAAGACAACTGTTTCTCGATCTTCTGGTAGCGCAAAACGCACCACGAATGGCCCGGGTTGCTCTGGTGACGCCTGAGGATAGATCACCTGTTCAGTGATAGACCTGGGACGACAAAAACGATCATATTTTATGTGCGGCTCTCCCGGTTTCGTTAACTCATGACGAGCAACTATCTGATCTTGCGTACAATAGCATCTATACGCCTTTCCCATAGATACCAGGTGGTCAATAACACGCATGTGCTCTGTTTTGCGCTGCGACTGAATAACCATAGGTTCATCAGATTGAATACCCACCCACGAAAAAGCGGATAATATGGCGTCGGTATATTCTTGCCTCGAACGTTCTTTATCGGTATCTTCAAGTCGCAATAGAAAAGAGCCATCAAAATGACGAGCAAATAACCAATTAAAAAGCGCGGTACGCAATCCTCCCAAATGCAATTGACCTGTTGGAGAGGGCGCAAACCGAACACGAATGGGAAAACCTGCTGCCATTACGTTATGACCTGTTTCAGAAGATACTGTGCTTGCTCAGCCCATGGACTTTTTTCATGGGGATTATCACTGGTCATGGCACTGAGTTGTTGTAATGCTTCCCTCGCACGTATATTATCACCCTTAGCCAAACAATAGCGCCCTAGATAATAGAGTGCCTGGTCACGTTGCTTGTTGTTTTTATTCTCAGCCAACGTGCTTATCATTCTTTCAATTTTTTCCGTAGGAAGGGACGATTCTTGTTCGAGATCAAGATGCATAAGCGCTGCTTTGAGTGCATATACATAATAAAAATCATGGGATAAATCGAGCAAGGACACTGCTCGATCCATTGTCACCGCTGCTTCTGAAAGCTGATTATTTTTTATTAAAGCTTGCGCCTGATATGCAATAAAAAAGGGAGCTAACGAAGTATTACGATATTTTTGAGCACCTAACTCAAAAAGACCCACAATCATGTTCCAGTTCTGATGCCCTGTCTGCGCAGTAAGCGTATTGGTATATTCTTTCAGGCAGCCGGCAAATTCTCTCTGGGCTTCCCGTTCATAACGTACACGATTCCAACGATAGGCTACACAAAAAATGCCCAATAAGACAATTACCGCCGACGCCTGCAAGATACGCCACGTGCGCTTATGCAGTATGTCTTTATGCATAAGTAGCCTACTATAAACGCCAGTTTTTCTATTTAAAGCCATGATTTTAACTCCACGCCACACGCGTTAAAAACAGACGCGATAACTATTTATTTCTACAATAATACGGCCACACTAAGATACCGTAGTGTACAGTAGCACACCCATGCAAAAAGATAAAGTATGTTTATTTATTTTTATTCGCCATTCCGTCCAGAATCTGATTCGCGACGTTCTGCTGTGCGGGATGCTTTTGCTTGGCGCGCATGTGCCCGCTCAATGAGGCGATCATGCTTTGTACGTAAAATCTTTTCACCCTTATAGAAACCACATTTTTTGCACGCCTGATGCGTGGCCAATGGAGCTCTGCACGATGAGCACATGGTTATAGACTGAACTTTCATTCCCTTATTGGCAAATCGACTATCCCGGCGCGCTCTGGAGCGCTTACGCTTTGGTACTGGCATTGTAGACCCTCATATAAATCAAGCTATATAGTACATTTTTACTTTAATCTCCAAAACTATTAGAGCTCCACGATTCTCATAACCCTCTTTTACCGCTTCTTTAGCGCCCTGATCCGTTTAGAGCAAATCATACTGTACAAGATAGCGCATTATAGTCAAAAAATCAAACCACACGTTCTCCTGTATGCAGGATATGCATGCACAAAACGACAATAAACAAGATACCTCCAGTGGTAGCAATGGCTCCGGCAATCGAAACATCTGCTAGATATGCCCACGTGTAACCGGTCACTGCAGATGTAACTGCTATTACTAGGCTCATACTAAGCATGTGTTTCACGGTGCGGGTTAACAAATAAGCGGTAGCCGCCGGCGTAATAGTAAGAGCCACGACCACTACAGACCCGACAATATCAAATGCCCCCACTATGGTAAGACTCGTCAACAGCATAAGTGCGTAGTGCAGCTTGGAGGGACTGAACCCCATGGTATGCGCAGCTATCGGGTCAAACGTCGCAAGAACCAGCTCTTTATAAAATAGCCATACAAATACACTGTTTATTATTATTATGGCGCTCAATAACCATAGAGCATATGGGCCACAGTTAACAGAACCTAGTTGCATAATGTTAAATGGTGCAAAAGCTATTTCACCGAGCACAACCATATCAGTGTCCAAATGAATATTACGCGCATATCTGTTTATAAGAATAACACCTATGGCAAAAAAAAATGGGTACACCAATCCAATTGCCGTGTCCTTTTTCATATGTTTCATTGTAATCAACGCTTCGGTGCATATAACCGTCAACATACCAACGCCCGTCGCTCCACATAATAACAAAGGCGAGTCAAGCCTATGCACTAATAAAAACATTAACACAATACCGGGAAGCAGCGCATGACTAATCGCATCGCTCATAAGCGCGACACCACGCAATACTAGAAATACACCAGGAATAGTGGCTGCGCATGATACCAAAACGGCAATCAGTAGCACATGCCATTGAAACAATGCCATAAAGATTCTCTTTTAACGAAAGCAGTCTCCGTTCTTTTCATGTAATAATGCTCATCGCCATAATTATATATTTATATATGGTAGTATACACCAATTGGCCGATAATCCATACATAGCACTGGTGTACTTTTTTTATACTAATTATTGCAACCAACCAAAAAAATGTATTACGGTTCTACGTAAGCAGTAACGCGAAATACATACCGGTACTGTCAGGGAGATGAGAATAGGCCTATGCGGCTTCGAATCATTACTCGCTAAGGTATTTATTAACTCCCGTGAGTGGTATGGCGTATCACTAAACAGAATTGGCACCGATAGGGGCTTTTTGTATTCAGGCCAAAAGCAACAGGTGGAGAGGTTGAAATAGTCGGTCCATTGAACGTGTAATCAACTCACTATGTATTTGATTTTCATGCGTAACTGAGTTATGTGCGCCTTTTTAACTAACGTTTTAAAGGTGCACATAATAAAGAAAGTAATGCTATGGTACTTGCTATTATGATTATAGCGGGCCCCGTTGGCAGTCCCATCTTATTATAACTAATTGCTACACCTATTATGCCAGAAGACGCACCAAAACAGGAAGCTAGTACTGCCATTATCTTTGTGGACGATGTCCACTGACGCGCCGCAACCGCCGGTGCTATCAACAAGGTACTCATCAATAGCACTCCCACAGACTGCAGTCCAATAACAATGGCAATCAGAAGCATACTATTGAGCATCCGAAAGCACCAGGCGGGATTAAATCCGACACTATGCATGTATACCTCATCAAATGCACATCCCACTAGTACTTTCCAGAATAAACAGATACATAGCACCATACACAGACCTGCTACAGCTATAGCGTAGAGCTCGCCTTCCAACAACGTTGCTATATTGCCAAACAAAAAAGTGTTTAGTATGGGTTGCTGCGTAATTAATTGTTTCTGGATTAGCGTCAGCAGTACTAATCCACAGCCAAAAAAAATGGAAAGCACGATACCCTGCGCCGCATCTCTTTTCAGTCGTGTTTTCCTAATAACAAGCGACACCAATGCCATACCAATAGACCCAGAGCATATCCCTCCACATAATAAAACATAATGATTGTTCGTGTGCGTCGTAAGCAGGGCCAATGCTATGCCTGGCAGCGCAGCGTGAGCTATGGCATCACCCAACAGACCCTGACCACGCAGTAATACAAAAACACCGAGCATTCCTGAAAGCATGCCTATTGCTATTACGCCAAGTAGCACTATGCATATTGTATATTCAACAGCCATGATAACCCTATTTGCTATCGACACGTACGGGAAAAGCGGTGATATATCGTTCTCCATAAGCCGATCGAAAATGGGGTGCCGTAACCACGTCTGACACGGGACCATATGCGACCATGTGCACATTGAGAAGGGCCGCACAATCAAAGTATGTGCACACCGTGTGCACGTCGTGATGTACTACAATGGCCGTTTTGCCCGCTCGAGTCATATTTTGCAGTAGCCGCACAAGAGCGTTTTCCGTAACTAAGTCGATATTGACAAATGGCTCGTCAAGCAAATAGAGATCCGCCTGTTGCGCCAAAGCACGGGCGAAAAAAACTCGTTGCTGTTGTCCCCCCGACAGCAATCCTATGGGCATATGCATGCAAGAACTAAGATCTACTTGTTCAATCGCATCCATAACAATACGCTTATCATGAAGCGTTGGTCTTTTCAGCCACCCAAGCTTTCCATAGCGACCCATCATTACAACATCGTATACGCTAATGGGAAAATCCCAATCAACGGTCATACGCTGTGGAACATACGCTACCTTATCTCGATTAGTATGAAACGGTGCACCCAGCACAGATATCGAGCCCGCCATAGCTGGCAAAAGGCCGACTAATGATTTCATAAAAGTCGTTTTACCGGCACCATTAGGGCCTATCACCGCAACAAGAGATCCCTGAGAAACATCAATAGAAATATCGTGCAAAATGAGCGTAGAACCATATATAACGGTTAATTTATGTACTGTTAATGCTGATACCATAATTACTTTTATTCACTCAGTTATTCACCCAGCGCGCACACCAAGGCATTTATATTATGTTTCATCATATCGATATAGCTACACGCATCACTTATATTGGTTCCAAGCGCATCAGCAAATAGCTCTTGTCCCACAGCCACGCTTTTACCGCGCGCCTGAGCAGCATTTTGTACCGCCACAATGGTGCGCGGCGATACGAGCGATTCGACAAAAAGTGCACATATATCATTCTTAACAATTATATCAACAACACGAGTAATGTCATGTAAACCAATATCAGAATCAGTACTTATCCCCTGCAAGCCAACCACCTGAAATCCATAGGCTTTACCAAAATAGCCGAAGGCGTCATGAGCAGTAATGAGAACACGTCTATGGAGTGCTATTCTGGCTACCATATCTCGAATATATACCTCCAAATCACATAAATGGTTATCATACTCTCTCAAAAAAGAGGAGTAGTCTGCTGCATGATCCGGGTCACGCGATGCTAATATCTCGCCAATATATCTTTGAACCAACCGCCATAGTGTAACATCATGCCAAATATGAGGGTCTACCACGGAATCAGTATCAGAAATAAAACGAAGTTTGTCTCGAGGGATAGCATCGGCAACAATAACCACTTCCTGCGCCTTAGACTGCAATCGTTCAAGCATACCTGCCATTTTCCCTTCCAAATGAAGTCCGTGATAAAAAATAATATCAGCCTGAGCTAGTTTATGCATATCTGACTCCCGTGCACGGTACGTGTGAGGGTCAACACCAGGGCCCATGAGACAATCAACGTGCACGTGATGCCCACCTATGTGTGACACCAGATCAGCCAACATACTCGTGGTACATACTACATATAATGCTTTATCAAGCCGACGCATGCATCGATCTGGTATATGCATAAGCACACCAAGCGATATGAGTATAGTACTCACAAATAGTGTAAGCGCTCTATATGGATACTGGTGCTGCATCATATGCAGTTACAGTTACAGTTCATAGCAGACGTGTGAGCAGACTGCATAATAAGTTTGAACCTCTATAGTAAATAGATTATTGGGCGCAAAAACTGGTAATAGCGCTACTTCTTAGTGTAGCGAGCAAAGGAACACACAACAAGCTATAATCTCGCTATTGTCGTCCCTCATCGTCTAACTCTGCCTGAATGGATTGTATGGTACCAGGATCAAGACTACGAGCACTTTGGTGGCTCTCATTTTTGATATCAGGATTTGCACCATATCTCAGAAGTAATTTTACTAGAGCACGTTGATTCTCAACTGGAGTCCTTGAATGCAATACGTTATAGAGCGCAGTGTTTCCCCTCTGATCAATGGCATTAACATTCACATTATTATCAAGCAAAACAGCAAGGGCATGCACCATGCCATTTTGACACACAAAGTGTAACGGACTTTCATCAGATTTGTCAGTCGCTTCAATAGATTCTTTTGCAGCAATAAGCGTGCGCAGCATGGCTAACTTATCTTCGCCTTCACCCATGGCAAGAACCCGCAATACTGGCTTATCTCCTTGATTGCCATATTCACCGCGATAACCCGTAACGCGTCCAGGAACTGATAACGCTTTTGCTAACTCGTTAATATCGCGATTAGCAATCGCCTGCAATACGTGCTCTCCCGTATTACTGAAAAACCACACATGATTATCATCTGCATCAAAGCCCCCGATATCGCATTCGTCTTCTTCTATTGAAGCTGTAACCCCAAAAAATGAACGCTCATCACCATTAGAATCGGTTAAAATAAGCTCATCAATGTCAAACTCTTTTTTCTCGGCATAACGCACATGCGGAATAAGATCTTTTACCTTTGGCATGTATGCCTCATACTTTACTAATTTAAGTTTATGCTCCGCCCGTCCGGGTAAAAGAGATATAAGTGGAACAGGAGCATCAATACTCTTACCCATAATAAGGGGGAACTTTATTTCTTCTGTTGCCAATAGAATAGCTGTAGGGTTCTCCTCCATACCGGTTGTGCTATTTTTGTACTTGTTTACCGTAAGTTGCTCTCTTCTTGTTGCGCTCATAACATCGCCAATACGGATTACCGCCTTATTAACCTCCGTGACCGGAAACCATGCCGGTACGTAAGGAGGGCGTATCTGGGGAATGCTTCCCATTGTTTTCGGTGTTTCAGCTTCAAATCCTCTTTTTATTATGGCGAATAAATTCCCAAGCACTGCTGCATAACTCACATCGTACTTTTCATATTTTTTAGATGCCTGCACAAAAGCATCGTACCTCGTCTCAGATCGCGCGATATCCTTGATTTCTCCCACAACAGCAGGAGCATCACCCGTCGCTCCAGTAACAATGCCAAACGGATATGTCGTGGCTCCAACCTCTGATTTCATATCTCCAAAAACCTGAGCGGCAGTCGAACCTGCACCATAACATGTGTTATACACGAATAACTTCACACGCAATCGCTCATGCATTATCTCGGTGTATAATCTATCAAGAAGCCGTTTAAATTGCGCAGGATTTCCCGCATTATCTTCTTTAGTGGATAACCCGGCAATTGAAGCGTTATATCCACCATGACCATTCTGATAAATTGTGTAACTAGTATTATGCTCGACATTTTGTAAACGTTCACCGGACGGTAATGCGCCTATGGGAATCAATAGCTTAGGAAATAAGGCAAGAAACTGCTCGCCAATATCATATTCGTGTTCGTGCGGTAACCCGAGCAAAGATTCAGCACGGGCACGACGTGCACGATGTGACTGCTCTAAAAAGTAGTTGTATTCTTTTTTATTGTCATCATCAAAGTAATACCTCAATCCATTTTTATTCTCAGTGACTGCGAAAGGAAGCGGTGAAAGTAATGACAGGTTAAAATCGTTTAACGAGACACCTCCAGTCTCTATATCATGAATAGGTATTAGCAAAAAAAACGCATCGTTTCGATACAGTTTCCATTCAGTTGCATCAAATAATCGACGGAACTTTTCCAAAAACAGTTGCAATTCCGTTGGGTTATCCCAAACAACAGCATGCGAAAACGCATGCGCAAGTAACGACCCGGTAACCAAAATGGGTCCCGCTTTTTGGTATAAAGCCAATGCCAACTGCGTAACAATCGCTGGTGTGTTCGTAGCAATTTCAGTATCGTCTAGAAAGATCAATAACGTACGGTCATTAGAAAACGCCTTTTCCTCATGCTGCTTTGCTTCTTCTTGCTTCTTTTGTTCTTTAAAATGCCGAACATGTCTATAAATATACTCTTCTGATGGCAACAATTCAGATTTTAACAATTGTTGAGATATTTCTGGCGTCAACTCTGGGGCTTCGGGGTTGCGTTCCAAGGCGGCATTCACCACCATCACACACATAGATGTCAGTATCCATGACATAATCCTGATAGCGTATTTACCCATACAGTACAACCTCCAATCCATACGTTCCCGCCTTGCATTCATGTCCTACATGTCCTAAGTTTTCATATAGCAATTAACCCTAATATATATTCAGTACTATCTTAACAGTACTCTCTAAACAGTAGTATCTCTCGCTCTGCCCTCTATTAGAAATAATAGTATCACAATTTCAGATAGAAAATCAATTGTTATAGACCTAGCACGATAGCCACTGACCAGCAATATTTTGTCTAATAAGCCCATCAAGCTGTAAATCAGACAAGAGCTCCTGGGCAGCCATGTACGTCATACCGCACTGCTGCGCTACATCTTCGAGTGACAGTGGGTATTCACACAAACGTAGTATGCGGGTCTCGATAGTATCTACGCTCTTATTAGAATTGCTGCTACTCTCGACATGACTAGATGCTGCAGTGTGCTTACTGGTATTTTCCATCGCTGACCGCGATAACGATTGTGCGGTCGACTCTGTCCTGAAAACATGCTCGCCAAGACCAGCCAATATATCATGTGCATGCGTAGCAAGCATGGCACCTTCTTGCAATAACAAGTGACACCCTTCACTCAAAGGATTATCAATCATACCGGGCACTGCAAATACCGTTCTTCCCTGCTCGAGAGCATAGTGCGCTGTTATAGAAGCGCCGCTTTTACGTGCTGCTTGAACTACAACACAACCTGTACTAAGACCCGAGATTATACGATTACGTGCAGGAAAATGTGCCGCCTTCGCTTCAGCATTCAGAGCGAAAGAACTCACCAAAGTCCCTCCCGACTGTACAATCTGCTCAAAGAGCGTTTTGTTTTGATAGGGATATGGTCTTAATAATCCAGATCCCAATACTGCAATTGTCTTACCCGACGCTTGCAGTGATGCACGGTGTGCCATACTATCCGCTCCCACTGCACCGCCGCTCACGATTGACCAGTCTTTATGTACCAAAATAGGAACAAATAAATCTATAACAGATTGCGCATAGGTATCGGCATTACGAGAGCCAACGATGGCAACACTTTTTGCATGTGTATCAAGTAATGCGCCTCTCATATATAATACCGACGGTGGTTGATAAATATGTTTTAATAATGCGGGATAGCCATCATCGCAATACGTTACCCACTCTATACCATGTGCATTAATACGTTCTAATTCTTGCTCTAAGCTATGATAACCAGCAAGTCCAACACTCACCGTCGCCGCTGTTCTCTGCGATAACCCTAATGCAATCCAATCTGTCTGAGTGAGATCGCGCATATCTTGCCAAGAACAATTATCAGGCTTACTACGTACAATATGCGATATCGTAGCAGGACCCACGCCTTCAATGAGCGATAAATGCAAAATAAATAATCGCTGATGCGCGTCTAATTGCTCACGTATCATGTCAATACCAACAGGAACATACCCGTCTTATTAAAATTCAAAAAATGCATTGCTATCAGAATCATCAAAGTCAGAATATGCGTCTGCCGCGTCTTGCGCATGATCGAAGCTTAATTCGCCAGCATCATGAACACCAGCAAGCCGTGCTTTATCATGAGACTCATGCTCAGCCTGTCCAGAACCGCCATTTACGTCATATCGTTCTGATTCACCTTCCTGCGCGTGTTCCTCAAATGCTGCAATGGATGATAGCACTTGTCCCTCATCAAGCTTAATTAACCGAACACCTTTCGCTTGTCGGCCCATAGTGCGCACTTCGCTGCCCGGCAAACGAATAATCTTGCCTACTTGATCAATAAGCAAAATATCTGAATTTTTTTGTACTATCGTCAATCCGACTACAAAACCATTACGTTTATCTGTTGGTATAGTACGCACACCAAACCCACCGCGATGCGCAACACGGAAGTCTTCGACCTGTACTTTTTTACCATAGCCATTCTCCGTCGCAAATAAAATATTACCCTGTTCATGAGCACCAATAACTTCCATGCCAACAACGGCATCGCCCTTTTTCAAACGAATACCTATAACCCCGCTCGCTTGACGCCCCATGTCACGTACTTCCTGCTCACTAAATCTGATGCCCTGACCCTTAGAAGTTGCGATAATAATAGAATCTTGTCCCGTACTGAGTGCGCAGAAAACTAACTCGTCACCCTCGCGCAGGGTCACTGCTCTAATGCCATTCGTACGAATATGAGAGAACTCGTCAGTGTTAGTGCGCTTAATAATGCCGTGGCTGCTCAACATAACCACAAACTTATCTTTCAAATCTCTTGTGCATAGCAATTTTACTACACGCTCACCTTCTTGTAATGGTAATAAGTTAACAATCGCTCTGCCTCGTGTTGTACGCGTCCCTTCTGGAATCTCAAACACATTGAGTGTATATACACGACCCAAGTTGGTGAAGAACAGTAAAATATCATGAGTCATGGTAACAAAAAGATCCTGCACCCAGTCATCGGTCCCCTCTAAAGTCACCATACCCATCTTACCCTTGCCACCGCGATGTTGGGCACCATACACAGATAGCGACACTCGTTTAACATATCCTTTTGCTGTTAGCGTCACTACTACGTCTTCGTCGGGAATAAGATCGGCCTCAGTCAAAATATCTATGGCACCTTCAATGCGAGACCGACGAGCATCGCCATACGTTTGCTTTATGTCTTCGAGCTCCTGTTCTATTTCTTTCTTAAGCACCGCCTCGTCTTCAATAATAGATTTTAATTTAATTATAAGTGCTTTTATTTCTTCGACTTCTTGATATATCTTTTCCTGCTCAAGGCCAGTCAATCGTTGCAAGCGCATCTCCAGTATGGCCTTACCCTGCTCATGACTTAACAAAAAACGCTTGTGCAATATATTGATAGCCTCTTGTTGCTCTTTTGAACCCTTAATAATCGCAATAACTTCATCAATATTTTGCAACCCAATAATAAATCCTGCGAGTATATGCTCGCGTGCATGTGCCTTTTTAAGATCAAATTGCGTCCGATTATAGACAATTTGCTTCCTATGGAATAAAAATTCTTGCAGCATCTGTCGCAACGTAAAAATCGTAGGACGATTGTCAAGTAAAGCGAGCATGAGAAACGATATAGAGGTTTGCATTGGAGTATGCTTAAATAATTGATTTAGTATAACGCTCGGTACTTCTCCGCGTTTTAACTCAATAACTAAGCGCATTCCCTGCCTAGCAGACTCATCTTTAATATTGGCAATACCATCAATTACTTTAGTTTTTACCAAATCGGCGATTTTAATGGCGAGCTCAGCTTTATTTACCTGATACGGTAGCTCGGTAACCACTAATGCAGTACTATTTTTAGTTTCTTCAACGTCTACAACAGCTCGAACAATAACGTTGCCCCTACCTGTCTTATATGCCTTCACAATCCCAGCTCTACCGCAGATAATACCACCAGTCGGAAAATCAGGAGCAGGTATAATTTTAAACAGATCTTCATCTGATAAATCTTGATTATTAAGTAATGAAATACACGCTTCAACCACTTCAGTAAGGTTATGCGGCGGTATCGTCGTCGCCATACCAACTGCAATCCCCGCAGTACCATTAATCAATAAGTTCGGTATGCGGCTCGGTAGTAATACAGGTTCATCAAGCGTTTCATCAAAATTGGGTACAAACTGCACCGTGTCTTTATCAATATCTGCCAATAAACACTGTGCAATTTTTGCCATACGAACTTCCGTATAACGAAATGCAGCAGCATTGTCACCATCAACGGAACCCCAGTTTCCTTGTCCGTCGAGTAGAGGATACCGTTTTGAAAAACTCTGTACCATGACAACCATAGATTTATAGATGGGCTCGTTACCGTGCGGGTGAAACTTACCCAACACGTCCCCTATCACGCGAGCTGACTTGTGATACGGCTTATTATAATGAAATCCCAATTGATGCATAGTATACAGAATACGGCGATGTACCGGCTTTAGGCCGTCACGAACATCCGGAATTGCACGACTCACCACAACAGACATCGCATAATCGAGAAATGAATCTTTGAGCTCTTCTTCTATTAAGACTGGCTTAATACGAACCTTGGACTCATTATTACTGTTTGTTGATTCCATTGGACGATTCCCTCTCAAACCTAAAACTAGTAGGCGCTAAAAACTAATCGATATTGTATTGCGTAGCAGATAAGCATTTACTAGTGTATGATACTGCAAAATGGTCTATAAGACAAGATCGCACATCATGTCTCACCGATGCTTGCCGTATTATTACTCTTTACACTTTATTGCTGATTTATCATGCACCACGCTTATTATTTTACTTTGACATGTTCATGTCTGTCTATATTGACGGGGGCTGACTGTGCTTGCTGATCAGACCGTTCCCGTACCCCTGATTGCGGCGCCTGCAATTCACCTTGTTTTTCCTGTTTCTGAGATTGTTGCGATCCCGGCTTTTCCGGCTGCGCTTGCTGCTGTTTCTGTTTTACTGAAATTTGTATATTTTTTCCTTCAGGCTTATTTATATCACGCTTATCTCGAGAACCAAAAAGTTTATTGTGGCACCATTTTACTATCCCACCAACGGCACAAAGAAAAGCTACTGTACTCAAATTTACAGTCCAAACAGTTCTGAACGGATCAAATTTATCATAAATTGTAGGCAAGCTATCTATATCAGCTGTTTTCAGTTCTAGATCAGTAAGGGGGTTCCCTGAATCGTAGTACGCGTCAAGGCACCTCATGCTCTCCAGTAGTAGAAAACCACCGTGCATTACCGGTATTTTTTCACCGTTAACATCTCTGGTCACCACTTTTCGCACACCTCCAGGCCACAACAATGCTCCATCTTCTTTTTTTGCAAAAAATAAGTGTGTATAAAAAAAACAGGTGATTCTTTCGCATAATAGGCCCATGGCTGCCCAATAATTGCGCCGTCATCATTTACAGCCACGTGGTATACGAGCTCACCCTCTCCTGCCGTAGCATATGATATTTTCCCCTTCCGGTCTACCAATAACTTGAGGCCAAGCCTCTTTAGCCCCCCATCTTTCTCGTTCTCGCTACCTGAAAGAACGTTCTCTCCAAATAACTTAGCGCCGTCGTCAAGCGGGGCAGGAGCGGGATTTTTGTCTTTAAAGTGGTACTCAGGGATAAAATTTTGTCCGCTCATGTGATATTCGTACCATTTCGCGATCTTTCGTACTACTGGTACTTTTGACACCATGCCCACTACACCATCAGCAATCCACTTACCTCTAATACTTTCTTGTTCCCCACTCATCTTTCCTTCTGGTGCTTCTACACCATTATCCATAGCATGTATTGGCGATACCAGCATATCACTGCCAACTACGCCAACGAGTAGTAAAAAAATTGATAAGACATGCTTACTCATATTTACCCATTATTCGACACACTGACGCTCGCCGTCCTGACTTGACGCCTATCAGCGCCGGTTTTGCTAACTGCACCGGCTGTACTGATGGGGCTGACTGTTCTTGCTGATCAGACCGTTCCCGTACCCCTGATTGCGACACGTGCAATTCACCCTGTTTTTCCTGTGTAGGAGATTGTTGCGATTCCACTTTTGCCGGCTGCGCTTGCTGCTGTTTTTGCTTTGCTAAGATTTGTATATTCTTTTCTTCAGACTTATTTATATCATGCTTATCTCGAGAACCAAAAAGTTTATTGTGGCACCATTTTACTGCTCCACCAATCCCACAAACGGTGCAAAGAAAGGCTGCTGCACCTAGATTCACAGTCCTAACAGCCTTAACCGGGTCAAATTTATCATCAATTGTCGGCAAATCTTCTACGGCAGCTTGCGTAAGGTTAGGCAACTCTTCCATTTTTAGGTTGGCGTATGCGTAAAGATTTTGACCCGAATCAGGTGTAGTTTCCATTAATAGACTGTTATTGTACATTACCGGTATTTTTTCACCACTAACCTCTCTGGTCGCCAAGCGATAACCTGCGTTCTTCTTGTTCCTCTTATCAGGCATAAAAGGCTTGAAAGCCCCATCTTTTGTTGTACATAGCATAGAACCATGCATAAACTTAATAGGCATGCCGTCTTCATTTTTGACAAACATTATACTGGGTATTAGCACCTGACTGCTGTCAAGACGCATAACTGCGTAGATAGATCCATCTTTCGCTACCGCGTAGATGTAGTCAGGATTACTTAAAGGATCTACGGATACATTGATTATCCTATTACCCTCCCATTTTATCAACAGCTGAAGACCAAGCTGCTTTGGATCTCGATCGGCGCCTACTGGTATCTCACCATCCAAAAAAGCCCCTGCAGGTAACTGTTGATCTCCTACACCACTAAACGAGACCAATCTATTTACAACCCTATACTCGGGATTAAATTGTTGCCCGCACGTATGAAAGTTATACCATTTTGCCACCCCATGCATCATTGGCAATTTTGAGGCAATGCACATCACACCGTCGGCAACCCATTGGCCGCGAACAGCCTCCCTATCCGCGCTCGCCCTTTCTTCTAAACTATTATTCATAGCGCGTATAGGAGATACCAGAATATCACTGCCTGCTATGCCAACGAGTAAAAAAATAGATAACATGTATTTATTCATTATAATGTCCCCTCAGCGATCCCATGCTAAATTAAAAAATATTGATTCAATAGGCTATATACCGTTATTATTTAGTGTACTGCAACCCTCGGTTATTGCAATGACGCTCCCGGATAAAAAAGCCTTTTTATTCTTATAGAAATATATAGCTCTGTTTTAGGGAAAAGTCACAAAATATTGCAAAAACAGCATACTTGCATACACTGAATTAGTAATCATAATTACAGCCCAATTACACCATCTATACGCTATAAGTCATAACAAACACTAATGGATATAAAAAAAATCGATCTCAAACAGATTATCCCAGAACATATTCGTAATTTTTCTATTATTGCCCATATCGATCATGGTAAATCAACTCTTTCCGATCGCTTACTCGAATTGACCGGAACGGTCACTGAACGGATGAAAACGGAGCAATTTTTAGATAAGTTACAGGTAGAAAAAGAACGTGGCATAACCGTAAAAGCACAGACAGCTTCTATGTTCTATGAGTATCAGGGCAAAACGTATTTGCTCAATCTCATAGATACTCCCGGCCATGTCGACTTTAGTTATGAGGTATCCCGTTCGCTATACGCATGCCAGGGTGCGCTACTGCTAGTAGACGCGGCACAGGGTGTACAGGCACAAACTATTGCCAATTTTTATCTCGCTTTCGAACAAGACTTACTTATTGTCCCTATTATTAATAAAATCGATTTACCTACTGCAAATATAGAACGTATCACCAGTCAAATTACTTCAATTTTTGATTTCAAAACAGAAGAAATTATTCATGCGTCCGCAAAATCAAACATAGGCATGAACAATATCTTGAAATCGATTATCGAAAAAATTCCTCATCCGACTACCAATCCGTCCGGACCGCTTAAAGCATTATTATTTGACTCATGGTTCGATGAATACAGGGGTATTATCTGTTTAATCGCATTACACGATGGCTCTATAAAAAAGGGCGATGTCATACAGCTGGCTCAAGCGCAAGTAACTTATGAAGTGCTTGAAGTTGGCCTTATGTACCCAGAACCAACACCCATGGATACGTTATATGCAGGGCAAGTAGGATATCTTATCACTGGTATGAAAACCATTCGTGAAGCACGCATTGGAGATACTATATGTCTTGCCAAAAAGCCAGTTACCCCATTCCCTGGCTTTAAGCCCGCAAAGCCAATGGTGTTTGCAGGTATTTATCCAGTAGATAGCGACGATTTTGAACAGTTACAACATTCAATAGAAAAATTAACGTTAAACGACGCAAGCGTTACTATTGAAAAAAAGACGTCAGCTGCATTGGGACTCGGCTTTCGTTGTGGGTTTCTCGGCTTATTGCATATGTCCGTATTTACTGAACGGCTTGCACAAGAGTACAACCTTTCCGTAATTACTACTGCTCCCAGTGTATTATTCAAAGTGGAACTGAAAGGTAAAGGAGAGGTACTTGATATCGAAAATCCATCAGATTTTCCCGAGCCTAATCGCATAGAAGCTATATTTGAACCCATGATAGATGCCACTATTATTGTACCGAATCAATACGTAGGCAACATTTTTGGTCTTTGCGAGCAAAAACGCGGCATTCAAAAAGATCTTAATTACATAGATGAACAGCGCGTTATCCTAAAATATCACTTACCACTTAACGAAGTGGCCACTGATTTCTATGATGACCTAAAATCGTTGAGTTCAGGATACGCAAGTCTTGACTACGAAGAAGCAGGATTCAAACCAGCTGATTTGGTTAAAATGGATATTTTACTTAACGGCCGCCCTGTTGTTGCACTGTCAACCATAGTGCATCGTGAAAAAGCTTACCATGTTGGCAGAGATATGGCTGAGAGATTGAAAAAAGCAATCCATCGGCAATTGTTTGAAGTTGTTATTCAAGCTGCCATCGGTGCGAAAATCATCGCTCGCGAACGCATAGCGCCACTACGTAAAGACGTGACTGCCAAGTGCTACGGTGGCGATATTTCACGCAAACGCAAGTTGCTTGAAAAACAGAAAGAAGGTAAAAAACGTATGAAAAACGTCGGTAATGTTGAAATACCACAAGACGCGTTTTTGTCTATCTTGAAAAAATAGTATTGTATATCACGCCTCTTCGAGCATTAATAGCAACTCGTATCCTGAATATGTCCCCGTTGGGAGAAATAAAGTTGTCTTTGGTATCAGTTGCCGCATACGCGTTAGCGCACGTATCGAATTTTTGTGTTCAACTTTTAGCAGAGATTTGAATAATGCGAATATGTTTGGCGCTGTGTAAAAACTCTCGCTCACTATCGTCACTTGAGTCCCCAGATCAAGAAGCGCTTCTAACTGTTCCAATTTTTCTTTTGCTTGCGCCATTTCTATGCTTTCAATGATACGAGAAGCAAAGTTTCCCTCACGTATCATTTCTGTCAGCTCTCGAGTAATCGCCTGTTTTTCTAAACCACAACAGCCTTCCATAGGATGCTTCGCTGTTTCTAATAAATCATACAACCTATTACATTCTTCTATAAGACACTGCGCCGTTTTTTCACACTCATCTCTCGCACCCTCATTATCGTCCCCTTCCTGCTCATTTTCACCATTATCTAATGTATCATGATCAGGCTCCATAAGGGCACAGTCACAATTTTTTCTTTGCACCGACAATGCCGGAATAACAATCTGCTCTTCGCCAGTCACAACCAAAACATTATCATCTGATTTTTTTATACTGCCGCCTTCCTCCACTTTTTTTTCTTTTGCTCGTCGCTTCTGAGCTTTCTTTTTGAAATTCTTATTTTTATTTTTTAGTATCTTCTCAAGTAACTCCATAATATCATCAGCCTGTCCTATAAAATCCTGAGAACTCGGCCTTAAGCCTTGCGAGCACAAATAACTAATGACATCACGCATGCGCTCCCTAATCATTTTTGAAGCTCTCTCATCGTCTAGACTTTCACGTTCCTTCTCGGCGGCGCGTAGTCTATCAAAATTTCTTATACTATCCGTAGCAGCATGCAGGTGATTTATATCAAGATACACCCCACTACCGGATAAGTATTTTACTAATTCAATCTGACCTTTTGCCATGGCCTGAATTAACAAGTCAGTACCCTTCTCGTCCCTCACAACATTGAAATCAAAGCCTTTTTCGTACAGGACTTCAAAAAAATTCACATCGCCTTTCGCCGCCTGGATCCATGCATAGCGAACATAGATTACGGGATCACAATAATTCAACAAAAGTCTGATAAGCTCTTTTTTTTCTTCTGTAACATGTAGCGCATCTTTGTTACGTGTGGATACATAATCAAAAGCACTATTTTTCTCACAATCAACCTGTTCTATGCGAGCACCTGCATCGAGCAATTTTTTCGCTATGTGCTGATTTCTTGTTTCAAGTGCCGCTGCCAATAACGATCTGTTACCAAACTGTTGCCAGGAATGAGTAAACTCTGCGATATGGTGTTGCTTTTCAGTATCCCATATCACATCAAACACCCGTTGATTACGTCCCATAATAGTCTTCGCGCACGCGTTAAACACAAGAGTATTGGCCTCAAAATTAATCCTAGCGACCTCTGCACGCGTCTGCTCATTATTCTGCTCATTATGCTGCTCATTTTCCACAGCACCCGGCTGTAAAAACATTGCACTGCTACTACTAAATACCCCACACACCAGACCAATTATCAACACATATTTATTCATAACTTCACCTTACTATACAAATTTCTCTGTGAGTACTGAGAACCATTTTAGTTTGTTCGCACAATTTTCATCAAATCTTCTACTGAATAAGAACCAACAGGAAGTTTAACCAATCCATGCGCCCGCATTATTTTTTTAATAAACTCAAATACTATAAGCGAATCTTTATGCGCTTCTTTCTTCAGCGCATCCTGTAAAAACTCAAATATTTGAGCAGAGTTGGCCGTAGCTTCTTCCTGCTCTCCAAGCTCTTCAAAGGGTAATAAACATTGCATATCAAACGCAAAACGATCTTCTTCTATAACTAGCCTCTTGGTCACATCAAATAACATACTAACAACACTCTCTCCAGACTGATTTTTCTCAAATAACCGAGTGCCGGCAAGAGCTGTTGGATATCGTTCGCACAGCAAGTTTGCAAATTCAATATTACCGTGCTCAACAGCAGTCGAAAGCACGGTATTCCCCATTTCATCTGCATAATACTCGACACCTAGTGGATTATTTTTGATAACGCCAGGTTTTGCGTACGCAACCTGTATGGTCGGACATCCCTTATGAAAGTCATAGGTAAATGCGTCTATGGCAGAACAATCGTTTTTATGCGCTGCTTCACGTAATAAAACACCCCATTTATGAGCGAGATCTAGTTTATTGCATGCATGTTTAGATCGCGGTTTCACACTAATCGTCTCTCGCACGCTACCTTTATGTTCACGGGCACGCCGTCGTTCATATTCCTTGGCCACCCATTTCATAACACATTCCGGCGCACGCAAGTCCACATTAATATACTCATTCAATTGTGCTTTACGCTGAACCCAAAAGCCCCGCTGATCAACAAAACGAGCCGCTTTTTCTTCCAGCGTACCCTCATCATCCCCATCTTCCTGCCTATACTTATCTTCTAATAATTTCAGTTTTTCAGTCACGTATTGCTTACATGCATCGTGCCGACGTGCTAATCGTTCTTCATATTCTTGCGCAAGCAACCGACAATCTTGGAATACCTGTAACAGTGCCAGTTGTGCGCCGATCGTAAGCGTCACCAACTCGTTTACACATGAAAAGGGATTTGCACCCGCGATAATGGCCCGATACATGTCTTGGTAATTACCTACTTTAATCACCGATCGTAGCCGATCATCAGCCCGCTCTTGCTCAGACATTAATACGTCTTGACGAATATCTGTCTCATGATCAGGAATAGTATGCTGAGCAATTATCTCCACTTCAGCTGCACGTCCAGCCACACGTACTTCACACCCTTTACTAAAATACCGATTTATTGATGATTCTATGTCAGCGCACGCAACAGTTTTTTTCCTACTTACTGTTCTTAACATAGGGGACGACAGCTGCATCTTACTCGCAACCTGCGCACACGCTCTCTCTTTTCCCTCGTTTTCTTGTCCTTTGCTCCCTTGCGCCCCTTCTTCTTGGTGTACCACCATTTCTGATATGTCTTGTATCAAGTCTTGACGACTCTCTTGCTCTCGATTAGATGTAGACATGCTGCTTGCCTGTTGCTCCTGTTCTTGCGGTATTGTCTCTGCTCGCCTTTTTTTGGCAAGAAAATTTCTAAGAGCTTTCTTCTCGGCCTGCTGACTAGGAAAATTCCCATTTGTTATCAACAATTCCCATTCTTGCCGGTATTGCTCTGAAACTTTGTCTTTCCACCACTGTTCTTTTGTATCAACAGATTTCTGAGGCACTTCTTCATGTGTATTATTTTCACACGCATGGCTCTCTTGCACTTCACCATCATTCGTGTCACTAATCGGCGTGTCACTAATTGGCGTGTCACTAATTGGTTTGTTGTCGATAGCAAAAACAGTATCAGCACCACCTGCTTGCCTCTTTTTCTTTTTTTTCTTTTTCTTACCATTACCCATATCCGTCGGCTCTTGACTCACTATATTTTCTATATTCGCATCAGGATCTATGCCAGATACTGGATTCACAGCACCACCACTTGAATACTCGATTGTCTGTTCCACTATCCCTTGTGAGTTACGGGTAAAATTGGTAACTTTTATCCCCCCTCTTTTTTTTAGTAAATCGATAAGCACCTGGTTATTGGTCTGGTGAGCATCAACCCATAACAATACTGGAATGTCGGTCACTGGCCCTCCCTCAGGACATGCACTATCCAATAGCTCGCTCATAATTTCGCTTCTTAGGTTTTTCTTCGTGTTCTGCAATGCATAAAAAAAAGCATCACGCTCATAAATATCTTTGCAGAGCGGAGTAGCACCTTTCTGTAGCAATCTTTTTACCATACCCAAGGTACCATGTTGCGCGGTAAGCATAAGATACGTCTGTGAACCACGCTCCATTACTTTATTGAAAAATGCATCAAAACGTACTTTTCTTTTGTCCATTAATCCTAACACACGAACAAGATCTGTCTCTCTGCTAAAAGCTGATCCATTTTTATTATTTAAAATGGCTGTGCGCAAGTCACTTTTCATTTTATCAACTTCTTCTTGAAAAAGAGGCATGGCTCCGGTGCTTGTTAAAGCAGACGATAACACATTTGCTTCCTTTCCATAAGATAACTCTGTGGTGTAAGATACGTTGTAAGTACGCACCGGCAGCCCAGGTTCTCCTTGATTTCCTGAAATATGCACGCTTTGTTTTAATTCTCTCCCTTTTTCTTCCCCTCTCTGCCCTGCAAACATAGATGGAAACATGGACGGATTCTGCACTGCCTGCCGAGCTAAACCCGCTATCGTAGCAGTCAGCACATTATTGCCTACCATTTCTGCCATAAGATCAACTTCTGATTCTGGTATCGGGCCGGCATTAGAGAATGCATGCGTTTTATGATCATCACCATGTGATAATGGCAGATCATGTTCATTCATACCATGCAGATACATAGTGCATGACACGATAATTACCAATGAAGAAATACTTATTTTATTCATAAACCTCCTTACAACACTATTAGTTTGGCACTATTTAAACAATTAGAAATTCCATTTTTGCCCTTACAGAGTAACACAAAAAGTAAAGTTACCAAAAAGTCTGTAGCCAAACCTTCTTGCCTTTTTTTGTGTGTCATTTATATTCAACACAAGACAGATCAGTAGACAATCGATAATCAACACAATCAAGGGAGCACCAGTGGAGTCACTATCATCCTCGATATCACCGTCGATCATTGATACCGATTTTGTATTTTCCGGCAATATATTTATTTTTCACGCATTTGACGTCGGAGACGATATACATCTTGACCGTATCAACAAGATGAGATCGGTCAATACTATTCCGCTACCATTTCCAAAACATTTTAAAAATTACCATATACCACTGACGATTGAGCTACCACATCCGCATGAAAGTACGAAAAACAGGGGATGCAAAATTCACAATTTTGGAGCATTATCGATTACCTATAAAATCCCCTTTACCGACTCTTTGCACAATATTCGTGCGCAATTTAACGAAATCCATAACGAGTATCAAGAACAAAGTATACTCGATGCACGCTCAGTCTATAAAAAAATAGAAACAGCAATAAATAAGCCTCGTTTTTTTCAAACACATACCTCCTATGTAGTTATTCAGGTAGACCCTGTTCCTACTAAAATGGATGTACAAGAATTAAAAAATATTTTTGGCGGCCTTATTGTTTCTACACTACGCTTTGAACAAGTAGCATTGTCAGAAAAGCAAAAGGACGAGATTTTACAGGATGCAATTGGTTACTTTCGCGGCGATCTCATCGTCATAGATACGGAAACAGCATTTGTCTACGATAAACAATATGATGAAATCTTAGACTTCTTTGAATTTGCTAATGTTCAGTTAGCCGAATTACAATATTTTGATCGCCTGCTCGATCAACGTCTTAACAAAATGTATGAAGGAGAAGAAAGGAATCCTTCGTGGCGAGCATACCTTCCCTTTGTTAATATGACCACAAGTGATCCCATCGAATTACTTGGTAAGCTTAAAGTAGATATATCTGTTATTACAGAACGGCTTGATAATAGCATCAAAGTAGTCGGCGAGCCATATTTTTCAGAATTATATACCCTATTGGGAGAAAAACTTGATATTGCGACGTGGAAAAGCGGAATCGATCGTAAATTATCAATAATTCACGATATACAAAGCACCTACCAACATCGCATTGATATTATCAGAGAAGATATACTCTCAGTCCTCATTATTGTGTTAATTATGATAGAGGTTATTATAGGAATCTTAAAGTAAAGATCTTTGCATACATGTAAAGCGTGCGCTAATACTAACGAGCAATAGTAACTTTGGCCGGACGTATGACTTCATTGTTAAACATATACCCCTTTTCCAACACGTCAACAATATCCCCTGACGTATGATTTGGCGCATCTACCTGCATAATAGCATCATGCTTTGCAGGATCAAATATCATTACATCGGTCATTACTTCAACACCAATAGATGTTAATACTTTCATCAATGACTTATATATTAAACCAAAACCGGCGATATCGGCAGTAGTATCAGTATCTTGCAATGCTCTATCAAAATCATCTACGATAGGCAATAACTTTTTTATTATATCTATTTGAGCTGCACCAACCCATTGCGCTCGCTCTCTATCCACTCGTTGTCGAAAATTATTCAGATCAGCCAACGCATACGTATACTTATCCTGTAAGCGGGCAAGTTGCTGGCAACAGTCCTCCCCATAACATTGTACTTGCCCCATTGACTCTTGCTCTTCAATCTGTTCGCTACTAGTCTTTTTTACTTCTTTTTCTGCACACATGATATAATACCCTACATTACTATTTTCTTAACTATTTGCTTAACTATTTTCTTATGTATCCTCAATAGACAGTATACCAATAGACATAAATATCGGCAATAAAGGCAATCCTCATGATTTACCCAAAGAGATCGTTTTTACGATTATTATTATTTGCTCTGATCGCTTGCTGCTCCCATTATGCACTTCACTCGTATAACAACCCTCATTTCTATCAATCATTTCATATCCCCGATGAACCGCGATTCCAAAAGCCATGGCTCACTTCTATCGATGTTGATCTATCAGGCGGGAGAACTTCCACTGGGTTCAATGCGCACGGACTCGCGGTACCCGTTCTGGATATTTATGGTTTTCACAATATGCACCAACTCGGGTCGGGTGTTGCGCTACGTGATCCTCATAACGCCCTCGATACTATTATTACAGACCTGAGTCTTGTTCCTGCTCACGAGCCATTCGGCCTTCTTTCGTATCAAGGAAAATTCAGCACTCTTGAACTTAATCTCACCTATACACAGAACATTACACATGGCTTTTTTCTCGAAGCTAACATACCCATTAGAGCATTATGTATAGATCATATCCATGTTATAGACTTGACTCCCGATTCAGGTCTATACAATAAACACACCCCCGAGTGGCAACGTTTTTTTGAATCATTTGATGCTATATTAGAGCGATACGGCCTATCGCAAAAACCATTACGCGAAACTCATACCGGAGATACGTCACTATTATTTGGCTGGGCCATTAATTATCAGAATACACATGTACTCGATTTCATTGATATGACTATTAAAACCGGCATACTATTCCCAACCGGTAAAAAAAGTGACAAAAACACATTATGGGCACTTTCATGGGGTTATGACAAGCACTGGGGTGTCCCTTTATCATGTGACATTGCTTGCGGATGTTATGATTGGCTGTCCGCCGGGGCTCATTTTGATATACTGCCATTTGCCCAAAAAACAGAGATAATCAGAATGAAAACAGCGCCAGCCCAAAGTGGACTTATAAAATTAGCTGAGGGACAAGCGATCATTCATCATGGCAGTATCGTTGTTGCAAGCGTATATTTAAAAGCAGACCACTTAGCACGCACCCTTTCTTTCCTTACCGGTTATTCATATGCACGTAAGAATAAAGACACTGTAATCCCCATAAATACCCACACCTTTGATCTTTCTATTGTTAATAGCGACGAAACGTTTCATGCATGGACTACGCACACTCTGCACATAGCCCTTGAATATGACTTCACTAAAGAAAATAATGTATTGGGACCACGACTTGGCTTCTCCATTAATATTCCTGTAGCAGGTAAGCGAATATTTAAAACAGTTATGAGTGATATAACCTTCGGATTGGAAATATCTGCAGATATATAAATTGCATACTACGCCGCGTGAGAAAGAGAAATACACAGCTGTCTGTTTATGCGCTGTATGCACATTCTTCGCTCATGCCCTAACACAGTTGCGCAGCATTTATCCACCCTATCCATTATCATGCTAACCACATACTTCAAATAATGCACATCCGCCTGACAAGCTCGATTATCATGGCTGCAAGCCATTTGTTCTAGACAAAAATGTGCATACGCCAAGTCATTTATTACACGCATAAAGCCTCCATTACTCACACAATACACACATGTATTACCATCTTTTTTACAGCTATCTACTTGCTGCATTTGTGCCCAAGCGTCCATACATGCATTAAGTGCTTGGCTAAACCACGTCGTACATGATAAGTCATCGAATAACAATGGCTCCTTAGCATTATTCACTGCGGCATCTACATGTGCATACGTTATCATAATGCTGAGCAGGCCTATAGCGGGTATTCGTACATTGAGTAACACAGAATTTATTAGTTGCAGCCTACCATACTGTTCCATTATTCCCTCCATTTTTTAGAGACAGCTGTCTGCATGCTCATTATTGCATTAATATTTTCTTATAGTCAATAAAGAGATAATAAAAAAGGGCGATCTGATTGCCAGACCGCCCTTTTTTATTATCTATAATATCACAAATTAACTATATCAAAATGGTTAGAAAGGAAGATCGTCTTCAAATGGTGGCTCATCTTTAAAATTCATCTCACCACCCACAAAACTTTCTTTCGCTGAAGTGGTAGCAAGTGACGACATTTCTGCTGCAGCTGGCTTGATTCGCTTGGTAGAATCAGCTGGTTTGACTGTTCGTCCTTTAATTTGATCAATTTGTTGTAAAAGGTTTTTCTCTAACGCACTTTGCGTTTCCGATTTCCGTCCGTCATACAAACCATCCTGTGATAAGTCAGTATCAACGGTTCCTTGTGCGGTTCCCAAAAATACAACGTTATCGGCAATAATCGAATGCTTTGACCGTGTTTGACCCGCCGCATCGTCCCATGTATCCAACTTAAGGCGACCTTCAACCAAAACGGGACGACCTTTTTGCAGATACTGCCGACATGTTTCTGCTTGAGGACCCCACACATCAACATCAATAAAACATACTTCCTGAACCACATTGCCTGTTTGACGATTCTTATATTGGCGATTAACCGCAAGACCAAGACGACATACCGATTGCCCCGAATCAAGGCGTTTGTGCTCCGGATCTCTTGTCAAATTACCCACCAATATAACACGATTATATCCAGCCATTATATCCCTTGTACCGTAAAACACGCCATTGGACGTGCTATCATTAAATTATAATTAATACTATACGAGCAGCGTAATTAATAGCATACCAAAAAAACCAATAAAAAAAGATTATTATTAATGAAGCAAGCGCATCTTATGTGCGTACTGATCACACTTTTGATGCATGCTTTTGATCGATCCTGCAATGGCGACAAGTTCAGCATGCATTTGCTGTAGTTTATGCACATTCGCCTGTTTTAGCATACATGCATCATTTCCCTCAACAAATCCGCACACCTGCTTCATACCTTCCTGCTGCATATCAGCCACACCTTTAAGCAACAACGGCAATTCCCGCAATATACCTACTATTTCTTGGCAGCATTTCTCTTGCATCTTGCTTTTCGAGGGAGCTCTGCCTCCCTTTGATTGCGTTTTTTGCGGCCCCGGCACAATAAACTGATTCGCAAATATACCACAAACAAAAAACAGAAACACAGACACAAGCATCTGCTTACATAGACGCTCATTAATCAGTATCGCCTTATACATAGATCGCAACCTTTTATTATATTTTTTTTCTTACACACAACCCAATAAGCGCATACTGTAACAGAGACAACAACACCATAGTTGCCACTATAGGACACATGGCATCACCTATTTGTTTGAATGCTGCTCCCCAAACACTCGAGATAAAGCACGTACCAATAAAACATACTTGTAGCACTGTAGTAATTTTACTTAACAAAGTAGGTCGTATATCAATGCACCCATGCCACACATAAAAGCATGTAACACCTGAAAGAAGCAATAGCTCTTTTGTTAATACAAGACACGCCAACCAATACGGAATCGCATTCGTTATGATATCTGCGCTCGTCAACATAAATAGACAGGTAATCAGCAATATCTTATCAGCGATCGGGTCCAACCATGCGCCCATGACGGTATGCTCGTTACGTAACCGAGCCAAAGCTCCATCACACACGTCAGTAAAGCTTGCTATCACGAAACAAACAAACGATGCATGCAAATATCCGTTCTTAAATAACACAGCAATTACTGGTGATAATATAATGCGCAGCAGTGTACACCAAGTTGAAAGCGTAATCTTTTTTATGTCGCCCATACAGAAGATCCTATAACGCCCCCACCATAACACATACCCATCTCATCATATAATACAGCAAACTGCCCTTGGGCAATACCCTGATCACGCTCACTGAGCGTAATAAGCGCAGAATGGACACCATTCTGCATAGTTAAAGCGACCAATGCTTGATGCATATGTTGACCGTGCCGCATTTTTACTAACATACGGCCATTAGATATAGAAGGCGCATGCGAAATCCAGTTACACTGTTCTATCATAAAAATATTGCGCTGCTTTTCGGGTGCATGGTACTGCCGTGATATATATACATTATTCTTTTCCCGATCTTTAGCAACGACATACCATGGCCCGCCAGATAAACCAGAACCCTGACGTTGACCGATCGTATAGAACCAGGCACCCTTATGATTGCCAAGAACTGCACCTGTTTCAAATTCTATCAACGCTCCATCTTGTTCGCCCAAATAATGCTTAATAAAATCTTTAAATTTTAATTTCCCCAGAAAACAGATACCCTGACTATCTTTGCGATCTTTATTGGGTAAACCAAAGTGAGCAGCGAGCGCTCGCACCTGAGCTTTATGCAACCCGCCAATGGGAAATAATATGCGTCCTATCTGTTCCTGGCTTAATTGTGATAAAAAGTAAGATTGGTCTTTAATAAGGTCAGGGGCTTGATATAAATAATATAACCCATCACGGTACACAACCTGAGCATAATGGCCCGTCGCTATTTTTTCAAAACTGTTATCTATGGCGTTAAAAAACATACCAAATTTAATACGCTTGTTACACAGCATATCCGGATTAGGAGTTCGACCCGCTTTTACTTCGGCAACAGTATACTTCACTACTTCTTCATGATACGCTTTTTGAAGCGAAATAACCTGCAAAGGCACTTGTGCTTGTTCGCAGACCGCCCTTACATACGCAAGATCCTGTTCCCAGGGGCATTCCCCTAGATAACTAAGCTCATCTTCAAGCCAGATTTTAAGATAAAATGCGGTCACATCGTGCCCCTGTTCCAGCAACAGGCGTAACGCAACGGAACTATCAACCCCGCCAGATACTAATACCGCTACTTTCATGTATTCACCATAACTAAAATGCTATCCAAGACTTAATAGTAACCAGTATATCATGATACTACGACCGCCAAAAGCAAAAAACTAAACCACCCTGTATAGAGAGCCCTTACTACAAACCTACCTCGTCAAAACATTTCAAGTTGTTGCTCAACAGAATAAACAAATGCTATATTTATATAGAAAGATATTACAAATAGAAGCGCTTATGGCTTTGGAAATAATAAAAAAGATAATATTAATTAAAACAGGGAGAATAGATCATGAGTAATAATAACACATACAACACTAAGCCATCATTCAGTGTGATATTGATACTAATAGCGTCACTCGTCATATCTAGCAATCCACTGCATGCAGAAGTCCCGTCTGAAACTTTTCCCGTGTTTGCAGTCGTTTCAAATAATGCACAGGAAGAACTCGAAAAACGTCTTGATAAAAACAAAATAAAAGAAATCAAAAAAGGAATTGCTCAAGCAAGCGAAAAAATACCCGATATGACGGAAATATATACCACACTTAAAGACCCCATCTTACTTGACGCCTTCCAGGCATACAAATCCGCACACAACAAGCTTGCTTCAATATTGTATCAATACATTAACATCCTAATAAGTTCTCGTTTAGTTATGCACGATCAGGGTAAAACGAATCCGACTCCACAGGATATATTAGAAGATGCATTATTATACCTGGAAAAACAAGAACCCGAGCTCAAGCAGCGCCTCGCAATACTAAAAGAAAAAAAGCGCTTACTTAATAACAAAAAATTATTCACGGGCATTTTTGAAAGAAACAAAAATGAAAAGAGAGCACGCAAAAACATGTTGATTCGCTATATGCAGTTTTTGATAAACAATATTGACACGCTAGAAACAAACACAAAAGAGTTACGCAAAAACATGAAATAAAAACATGAATATATTATAAAAAAAAAGAGATAACCTCATGAGCACCGTAATACAAAGCCTCGTCAAACCACAGAGACCCCAGGCACCGCACGCATTATTCGCACGATTGCTCCTGTGCGTAATGCTGCACATGCTATTCATACCGCAGATCAGCGCATCACAGGAAAAATATGAAAGATGGTGGCCCGAGTTAGTAAGGGCTCTCGCTGGAAATTCAGTACTATCATCAAAGATAGATACAGAAATAAATAAAGAGACGGATCAAAAAGCATCAAAACAAGCCGAAATTGATTTAGCAGGACTGCGTGCTGAACTATCAAAGACGGAAACTTTTATCGATAGCAAGGCATCGGGAGAAAAAACGCTACTCGAGACATGGAAAGCATGCAAAAGTGTATCTAATGCACTGATCGCTGCCCTATACCAATATAATAATATACTCAAAAGCAAAAAACCCGCTCAGGGATCTCAAAAGACTGCTTCCATGAAAGCTGGATTCCAAGACGCTCTCACGTACTTGGACAATCAATTAACAACATCAATCAAGCTATTAGAAGCACAACTACAGCAAAAAGCAAAAGAACTAGCGAAAAAGACTTTTGACACATTTTTCTCATTTAACCCAGAGCGCGATGATGCACGACAAGAGGCCAAGAATCGACTTATCTTATATACCAATTTGCTTGGAAGCGCAATAGTTACAGTAAAATCAAAAGTTAACAATTTAAAAACTCAGCAACCAAGTGCAAAAGCTGCGGTGAAACCGAAAAAACCAGTGATTGCCCAAAAACCATCTGGACCCGTACAATATCGCATATTTGGCCAAAATGAAAAAATCGATGTGTATGTCAAAGGAGAAATTAAAAAAGATCTCCAACGTTTTATTTCAGTCATCCTCGCCTTTCCGCGCAAGGGGGATAAAGAGGTTGCGTTACATGGCGAAAAGTATTTACTAGACAGGTGGCGAAACAATGTCACCGAGACCTATGACAGTCTACGCAAAAAGTGGGAAAGTGCACTAAATAATCAGACATTAGGGGGAGCCAATCGCGTGATGATAAGCATATTCTTAGACCGTTTGAACAAAGAAACGTATTTGCCCGAACTTGAAAAAAAAGCACTCAACGAACACGCATTATTACAAGATACACTCACGACCGCCAGTGCCAAAGCGTTATACTACAGGGCGGAAAATCACCGGAAAGAACTCAAAAAAGAATTCGAACATTTCTTATCAATGGCCACCAGGACTTATCCCCAAGGAAAGGGTGGTGGTGATACTGAACAATGGAAAAATAATATGGATGAATATTATAAAGGTTTGAATCGAGACTGGTCCGACGTAAAAGAAGGATGGGGCGAGAAAGAACTATCAGAGGAGGAAGCGAGTTGGATTTCCGAACGACAGCGTAAGTTAGCGGTCATGTATATGCGCATGACAAAAGACTATATTCTACCTACGCAAAAAGACATTGATAACCTATTCAACAATTGATAGTAAAATTTTTTAGATTTTTAATAATCGAACCAGAATTCAAAAAGAAATAAATTATATCGGGGGTAGTCCTATGAATATAACAACACAAATCACAAAAACACGATATCGCACGCGAAATCATCTAGTATTTATGCTCACCGCATTCTTAGTATCGACTTTTCAGGCCTATGCAAAAATTACCGATCTCACCGCAGAGGCCCATCAAATACTAAATTCCGTCATATCTGCAAGCAATGACCTATTTATGATAAAAATAGAGCAACTACCGAAAGGACCTACCAGATCAATAACATTCAAAACATTACATGATCGATATCCTGAATTTGACCCATTATTAAGTGATGTTAAACAAGATGAGCTCGCAACAAAGTTAGAGACGTGGCGAAAATCTATAGTACAAGCCCTCAAATTTATAGAAGAAAATACATTTGACAACAAAATGTTAGAAGAAGCAAAAGAAGCATACAGAGATGTTTATCTCTTTTTTGGTACTCAGGTGCTCACTAAGTATCGCGATATGATAGAAAAAAAGATCCCTTTGCCTGCAATAATACGCGTCACCCAAGAAAGAATTTTCGGCAATGCAATGGAAGGCGAAGGAAAAAGAATGATTCATGCGCGACAAAATCTTGGTAAAAAGTTTGGTAGAATCACATTTAATAGGGAAGACAAAAATAGCACACGAGCACTTCTCATACATTTAATCAACGAACTTAGTCGCAACATTAACATAGTGAAAAAACGAATCTTCGAACTAGAAAGAGAATTAAAGGACTGAGCTAATGAAGAAAACGCCATTACGCTAGATTATGATAAAAAAGGAGAGAGATTATGAAGACAGTCTTTCAAAACATAAGCACATATTCCATGAAAGTGCTATTGCTTATGGCACTAACCATACACAGCTTTCTATCGCACTCGGCTGCACCCGGCCTCACACCAAAAGCCCAGCAAACTCTGAACTCAGTTAAATCCGCAAGCGATAGCCTATTTTCCATAAAAACAGAACAAACACCAACAGGAGTCACCAGATCTTTAACGCTCAAAACGCTACAAAACCAGTATCCCGACTTTGACCCATTATTAAGCAATGTTAAAAAAAGTGAGCTGGCAGAAAAGCTAGAAAAGTGGGCACTTTCCGTAACGTTAGCCATCAGCTTCATGGCAAACAATGAATTTGACGAAAAAACGCTGCAACAGTCGATAGCGGCGTATCAAGAAGCTTTTGATTTTTTTAAACACATAATGGACAGATACGATCCTGTCAGGCGTCCACTAGATATAAATATAGGGATCGTACATGGTCCCATTACTGGCGAGCCGTTCCAAAGACAAGAAAAGCCAATGAACCAAGCACGTAAAACGCTCGATAAAGAATTTGGCAGACTCACACGAAATAGAGAAAATAAAAATAGTACACGTATTCTTCTCATCAATCTAATCGATTTACTGAACAAAAACATACACACCGTAAGAAAACGAGTATCTGAACTGACAAAAGAGCTAAAGGCATTGCCACAAGAAAAAGCGCAACCTCAAGCGCCGGGACAGCGGCCACATGAACTACCTGCTCCGCCATTAGCACATCCACAACTAGAGCGTCCGGTTATTCCCGCAAAAAAAAGTAAAAAACCCAATTAGAGAAAGATACACACGAATGTTATAAGGGCTATCAACAACAATTTAATGAGATTTCACGCCAAATGGTTAGCGCAAATGTCAAAAACGAACGTAAAAACCAATAGGAGTCCCGGTCATGTACACAGCAAAAAAGCAAACTATCATGACGCTTAGTATTGCAGCCATGATAGTAACGGTACCGTTATCGCTGCCACTCTCTGCTAGCTTCTTCGAATTGCGCCAAAGCATACCGAGTACGACCCTTGATCTCAATATCGTACTATCACATAATGTGGAGAAAGAACTTGAAAAACATACAAATAAGACAAAAGCAAAAGATGCTGAAAGTGCAATTGCTCAATGGAACAGTAAGTTGTCACCGATGGCACAATATTATACCAAACTAAATCAGCCAACCTTGCTCAAAGCGTGGCAGGCATACAAATCAGCGCATAATAAACTAGCTTCCGTGCTTTATCAATACAATAACATCCTAAAAACTTCACTCGAGAATATGCGTGACCTCATTAAACAATACCCAAATAAATACGATAATATAATGTCGTATGCACTCGAATACATGAATAATCAGTTACTCGAACTTAACAAACACTACGCATTATTGCTAAACGAAAAAAAAATTCTAGATAGCGAAAAATTGTTTACTGGCTTCTTAGAGAGAAATAAAGAAGAAAAAAATGAAGCACGTAAGGTACTGCTACAACACATAGATAGCCTAATGACAAATATCGTAACAGTACAACACAACACTAACGCATTGTCTATGGAGCTTAAAAAAATGAAAGCCGCAACAAAACCATCAGAAGCAATCGCCCCGAGTCCCTTCGCGCCTCAGATGAAGCAACAGCTTGATTGGTAGAGGATAACCTAAATTATAACATGAGTTATAACCCGGAGAAAGTTATGAATTTTTCAGCACAATTCACAAAAACACGGTATGCTCGAATACTCCTGCTAGCCGTGCTACTGCTACAAAGTTTTCAATCACATACCATAACCGAACCCACACCCGGCCTTACACCAAAAGCCCAGCAAACTCTGTACTCAGTTAAATCCGCAAGCGATAGCCTATTTTCGATAAAAACAGAACAAACACCAGCAGGAGCCACCAGATCTTTAACGCTCAAAACACTACAAAACCAGTATCCCGATTTTGACCCATTATTAAGCAATGTTAAAACAAGTGAGTTGGCAAAAAAGCTAGGAACGTGGTCGCGTTCCGTAAACCTAGCCATCAACTTCACGGCAGACAATGCATTTGGCGACAAAACATTGCAACAGTCGATAACGGCGTATCGAGGAGCTTTTGATTTTTTCAATCACATAATGAACAGATACGATCCTGTCAAGCATCCACTAGATATAACGTTCGTACTTGCTCCCATTACTGGCGGGGATTTCAAAGAAACAGAAAAAGCAATGAACCAAGCTCGTCAAATGCTCAATAAAGAATTTGGCAGACTTACACTCAATAGAGAAAATAAAAATAGTACACGTATTCTTCTCATCAATCTAATTGATTTACTGAACAAAAACATACACACCGTAAGAAAACGATTATTCGAACTGGACAAAGAGCTAAAGGCATCGCCACAGAAAAAAGCGCAACCTCAAGCGCCGGGACAGCGGCCACATGAACTGCCTGCTCCGCCATTAGCACATCCACAACTAGAGCGTCCGGTTATTCCCGCAGAAAAACGAAAAAAACCATCAGAAAAACCACAATTTAAAGATGTGCAGGCAGAGATCAAAGAAGAGCGAGAAGCATTTTATAAAATGCTACAAAATTTCAAAACACACAAAACATTCGAATTCTACAAACAAATGATTGATAAATATAATCCAGTGCCATACAAAGCAAAAAACCAAAACGGTCAGTTTGATAGTTTGATTGCTCGATATCGTAATTACATTGAAGAGATTGTTGCCGCTGATCAACAGCTATTTCAACATGACTTAGAACGTTATCGCAAAGCACACAACGAGCAAATGAGAAAAGAAATACGAAAACGATGGAATCCTCAACAAGTAAATATGAAAGGCCGAGTTGAGCAAGGATTAGATACACCTTATGAGGCGACAAGGGAACGATACATTAATTATCAAGAGCAATTTGATAAAGTTGCGTGGGAGAAGCTCGGCGTAAATGTCAAAGAAGAAGAGCGAAAAATGCGCGGCAATAAATAAACAAACAATTTGTTATTAGCAAAAGCTATTTTCATAGAAAATCCCCGACAACTCGGGGATTTTTATTTATCAAAAACCCCCCCGCTAAAATCCAGCAAAATTCCCCTTTTTATTGTTTCTAATTGACAAATTGTGATATTATATGTAGTAGGAGGCGCCAAAAAGAAAGCGCGCTTTTATTACATGCCAACATAATTAGACACATAATTAGGCACACTATGGTCATATAGAGCAGCATAATCACTGCTCGTCAAAAAACAAAAAACGTTTTGGACAAATAACGTTTAAATACTTTTTAGGTAATAATTCAGGATGGAGGGGTCATGAATATAAATAAAAATAAACTAAAAAACATATTATTGGTCGCGATAACTCTGTGCACCACAACCTATGTACCAACGCTACTAGCAGCCAAGTCACGCCAATCATACACCGGTGCACAATATACATCCCGGATAGCTCCTGGCGCATGGCAGCCCTCACGTACGCCCGCTTATGCACCCACACCGAACATCACACCGAGCGCTACCCCAGGCACAACACCGGACATTACGACAGATATTACGCAGCAGGAACAACCACTTATTCCACCACCATTACCATCTATGCAAACAGCACAACCTGCAGAAACATTTGAAGCTATGCCAGCATCAGCAACAGAAACAGTAACCACTACAACAGCGCAAAAACCCACGCTTCCTTCTTCTTTTAAGGGTCTTGAAACACTGAGTACTACCGTCAAAGAAGCAAACGAACTCAAAGATGACCCCGCTATGATCATGTTTGCACTGAAAACACTCACGCAATTTATCGCATATGCAGCGCCACAATACGGACCAACTGCTGCCGCTGTTGGTCAAGCGGCAAACTCATTGTATCCATTGGTTGTTAACTTAGGACAACTACTCACTAAAATGGGTGTATTAGGCGGAGAATCATTGCAAGTACTTAAAAATGCACTTGCTGATTTAAACTCAAAAATAGATGAAGGGGTGTATAACCCTCTCGCCGCGCAAGCACTGATCACCATTGCAGCCGATTTCATAGAAGTAAGCGCCGTAAAAACATGGCCGCAAGAAAGCCAAAGCTTGAAAATGGCATCTCAACACATACACGAGTTACTCGATGCGATGGGCATGGGTGCAGATAAGACAAAATCGATCAGTGAAATTGACATACAAGAAACTCGTCAAAAATTGATTAAAGACGATCTAGCAATCAAAGGAATTAAGTATTGGGCATCAGCTAAAAAAGACGGCCGCGATATCTTTTTCATACTGCACCCATTACTTGAAAAAATAATAGATAAAAAACTGTATACATCAGTGCACGTATCCCCTGCTACGACACAGTTAAGAGAAGAACAAACACAGTAATACAAGATAGAAAGGCCATTCATGAAAGAACTGATCGCAAAATATACACTAGCTATTGCATGCATTCTGCTACTCGCACCTGTAATAATTGCCGTACCTACTGAAAATCGAGCCTCCGTGCAGCAGCAAGTACCAACTCAGAGAGAAACGAGGCAAGGCAAACTATCTTCCTACAAAAAACGGGCACAGCAATCTTTACAAAGAGCAACTGAACAGGGAAAACGCAAAATGCAGCAGTGGGGACTCCTGAAAAAAGAGCCCGCAAAATTATATATATGCGCAGATATCGAAGGAGTCTGGGAGCGAGTACAAACGTTTGTTGCACAATGCGACGGAGCTTTGACAATCTTAGACGAAGATAATGACCCGAACCCCGCTACTAATACATTTAAAACGACATTTCCTGGTAATGCGTTATTTGTATGTTTGGGTGATACCATCGATAAAGGACCAAATAGTATCAAGGTATTGAAATTCTTAAAACACATGAAAACAACATATTCCAATCGTGTCGTACTCTTATTGGGAAATCGTGATATTAACAAAGAACGACTGCTGTTGGAACTTACTCCAGAAGCACTCAATATGCGAGACAATAAATTTGCGCTCAATAAATTTAGATTAAATAGCTGGGAAGATAATTTTGCCCGATGGCTTGCCATACGAGACGATAAAGTTGATAACAAGGTTGATGGAAAACACGTAGAATATCAGCACGGCGCTAGTCCGAAGACTGATACCGTACTCAAGCTAAAATGGATGCTCCAGAACAATATGGGCGCGGGCGAAGCACTCGATTTTTTCAAAAAAGAGCACTTCAGGGCGAACGCAGTCAGTACGTCTGATTTTGATGCATATATACAATACGTACGTACTATGCTCTCCCCTGATGGCTTACTTACCTATTATCTTACTCACGCTGATGCAATGTATTATAATTCAGAAATACAAGCGATTCTTATGCACGGTGGCATATCCCCAGATAATCTTGGCTACGTGATCAAAACACATGCCGACTCTTCCCACCCAGACTATAAGAACGCTTACAGAATAAATATACGCACCAATCAAGATCTTCTTGACTGGGTACGTGAACTTAATGCACGATCAGCATTCTGTGTACAACAAGGATTGAATGGGAATCTATCAGCAGCAATTCCTATTATCGAGGCTCAAGAGCCACAAATAGTGACTAACCCAGCTATTCTCATTGAAGGAAAGCCATTACAAACCTGGGGAGGACCAAATCCTATCAGCATAATACAAGGACGTCCGTGGGATAAGGCTAATAACCTGGCAGCCATGAGTACCGATTTGGCAGCGCAACTCTACCGCGCGGGAGTGCTCATGGTGTTCTTCGGTCATAGTCCTGTGGGGCAGGTACCGGTAATATTAAAAACACCGCTCCCTCCCGATCTAACAAAGAATCAAGCTATTTACTTCTTAACCGTAGCGTGCGATACAACTAGCGCAGTACCCGCACGTAACGCTGCCGTAATCGCTTCTACCAACAACGTAACGGTGCATGCTACTTACTACAATCGCACACACCCTAGAGCGAAAGTAACCCCTCAACCACTACGATATAGCTCCCGAGATAAGTTCGTAGGCCGTTGGTTCCGGGGAGGTGGCACACGGTGGTGTATATCACCGTTAACTGAAACTACTACGCTTACTGGGATGTGGTCACAGGCTCCGGGGAAAAATTTTAACGTACCATTGTACCACGAGTATACTGACCACAACATAGCTATTATGCTCGAACATGGAGGGGTATTGCCTGTCCCACCAGCAGAACCTCCAATAATCCCAGCATCGCCTATCGAAGCAGAGCTCGCCAACACGCTGGAACAATTTAAAACACTAACAAGAAAAGAGCCTGATCAAGATTATAAAATATGGAACGAGTTCCATACCATCAGAGAAAGATGGATGGCTCAAAGGGAAGCCGAATCAAATGAAAACACTCGAAAACTCATAAGAAGTTATGAGGGAAAACTCGACGAGGCAGCTCGGCCTTTTGAGCCAAGACACGATTAAAATATATGTTTATTTATAAAACTAGCTCATTAAGGAGATTGGTCATGAAATGTAGCTCAAAAACGCTTATACTGCGCACATATCGCGCTTTTATGCATAGCCATCTCGCAATTGCCCTTAAGATTGCCATAATGGCCATGGTGGCTACGGGATCGCTGTGTAAAACACCAGAGTCTATCGCCAAATCATTCGCTAAACCGGTCAATTTTGAGTCGGAGCTCCGTACTCTACAAAAAGACTTGAACACTGCGTATTCACAGGTATTCGATATTCCGCCTTCTGCAGAAACGCAGGGTCGTCCCCTTCTTATGTTTAATAACATAGACCAAGCACGAGGAGCACGGCAACCACTGATTACCCATTTTGGCCCAAGAGTATACGAAGAAATTCCTGCTCTGATAAAAAAATACAAATTAGGCGATTTACTCACAAAAATTGCACATAAATATGCTCAAACACATCAAAAATTATATGATGCTCTTTCGGGTTATTATAATATTATTATTAATAACCAAAGTTATGATGAGACCATGAGAAGGGGCGACAATAAGGCTAAGGATGTGCGTACAAGTGTGCTTAATGTGCTGAAACAGGCTCTGGAGTTATCCCCCCGGCCGTCATCACAAAAAAAAGCCACACTCTCGCAGTCAGTGCTCGATTCTTTCATGGATCTCGCTCGTGAAAGTACGCCACTGCGCAATCCAAAACTATTTACAGGATTTATTGTACTGGATAAAGAAAAACAGAAAAAGCAGCAAAAGGCACAGCAGTTTCTCATAGAAATCATAGACAAACTACAGCAAGCGCTACAAAAAACAAATACAGCGCTCATCAATGCTCTTTCATCGCCATCTATTCTCCAAATCCCTCAGCGGGAACCCGAAAAAGCGCCTGCCGGCGCAATAAAGCCCACAGAACCTGCGCCAAAGCCACAGATTTTACCAAAGATCCCGGTATCACCAAAGCCCGCGACTCAAGAAGAACAAGAACTCATATCTCTAGCAGATAACATTGAGATCCTCAAGAAAGATCTCTTCCACCTCACCAGATACTTGGATACTGGCAACCTTAATGAGTTTGATCGGTACTATACGTTCATTACACGCCAAGGCAAGCACAAAAAAACAATGGAACATTACAAAAAACTAGAGAAGCAGTTGCACGATGCACAAGACACACAATCTCAAACTCTTTATAAACAATATATTCAGCCAGTTGCTTCCTTCCTGCACAACTATGAACATGAGTTACAGCAGCTCAAACAAAAAGCCGAGCATGCGCGCCAATTAAAAACAAAGCCCAAAGAACCTGCGCCAAAGCCACAACAGATAGACCAGCCAAAACAGAGCCCTTCGCCTGCGTCATCTTTACCAGAGATCCCAATCTCACCAACTCCCGTGACTGAAAAAGAATTCATATCTCTGGCAGATAGCATTGGGACCCTCAAGAAAGATCTTTTTCACCTCACCGAATATCTCAATACCGGAGATCTTAAGCAATTTGATCAGTACTATGCGCTCATTACACGCCAAGGCAAGCATGAAAAAACTATGGAACATTATGACAAACTAGAGAAGCAGTTATACGATGCACAAGACATACAATATCAAACTTTTTATAAACAATATATCCAGCCAGTTGCTCCCTTCATTCACAACTATAAACATGAGTTAGAGCAACTCAAACAAAAAGCCGATCATGCGCGCCAATTAAAAATGTCGCTGTCTAACAACAATACCAGGATGCGTAAAGAAGCCGGCTTAATCGGCAAGGGACCCGTAAATAAACAGCTTGAATCATCGTATCGACATTGGTTAGAGGGTGTACGCGTGAGTATGGATAGGGCAGCCACAATAGAACGCGAAAAATATCTGGTACCTATATATGAGCAGTTCTTTGCACAGGTAAAACAGATAGAGGAAGCAAAATCAAAAAAATAAGTGCAAGCAAAATAGTTTTAGAGCTTATACGAAAATTAAATGAAGAATAGAAAGCCCCTTTAAAACAGCTATATTGGCCGATAACAAAAAACAACAATAAAGAGGCTTTTCATGCAATGTATACCAGAAAAACTAAGGAGATTGGTCATGAAATGTAACTCAGAAACGCTTACACTGCGCACACATCACGCTTTTATGCATAACAATCTCGCAACTGCTCTTAAAATTGCCATGATAGCTACAGTGGCCATAAGCTCGCTGTGTAGCATTGACAGCATGTGCAGCAAAAAAACACCTGAGTCTATCGCTCAGTTATTAGCAGCACCGACCAATTATTTTGAGTCAGAGCTCAGTAAACTATATAAAAACTTGAACAATGCGTATTCACAGATATTTGATGTTCCGCCTTCTGCAGAAACGCGAGGTCGTCCTCTTCTGATGTTTGATAACGTAGGCCAGGCACAAAAAGCACGGCAAACACTGATTACCCATTTTGACTATAGCGTGATTGAACGTATTCCCGACATGATAGAAGAATACAAATTAGGCGATTTACTCACAAAAACTGCACATAAATGTGTTCAAATACATAAAAAATTATATAGTGCTCTTTATGGTTACTATAGTACTATTATTGATGACCAAAGTTATGACGAAACCATGGAAAAGGGCGACATTAGGGCTAAGGCTGTGCGTACAAGTGTGCTTAACGTACTGAAACAAGCTCTTGAGTTATCCTTCCAGTCGTCATCACAGAAAAAAACCACGCCCCCGCACTCGGTGCTCGATTATTTCATGGATCTCGCTCGTGAAAGTACGCCACTGCGCAATCCAAAACTATTTGCAGGACTTATTGTACTAGATAAAGAAAAACAAAAAAAGCAACAAATGGCACAGCAGTTTCTCATAGAAATCATAGACAACCTACAGCAAGTGCTACAAAAAACAAATACTGCGCTCATCAATGCTCTCTCATCGCTATCTACTCCCCAAATGCCCGAAAAGGCACCTGCCAGCGCAATAAAGCCCACAGAACCTGCGCCAAAGCCAAAACAGATAGAGCAGCCAAAACAGAGCCCTTCGCCCGCTTCATCTTTACCAAAGATCCCAGTCTTGCCAACTCCCGCGACTCAAAAAGAACAAGAACTCATATCTCTAGCAGATAGCATTGAGACCCTCAAGAAAGATCTCTTCCACCTCACCGAATATATCAATACCGGAGATCTTAAGCAGTTTGATCAGTACTATGATCTCATGACACACCAGCGCACGCATGAAAAAACAATGGAACAGTTCGAAAAACTAAAAAGGCAGGAATTCAGTGCAGAAGAAGCACGAACTCGCAACCTTTATATACAATATATCTTTCCCGTTACTCCCTTCCTGCAAAATTATGAAAAAACGTTACAGCTACTCAAACAAAAAGCCCAAAATGCGCGCGAATTAAAAACGTCGCTGTCTAATACAAATACCAGGATGCGTAGAGAAGCCGGATTAATCGGCAAGAGACCCTTAAATAAACACCTTGAATTTTCATATCAACATTGGTTAGGAAGTGTACGCAATAATATGAATAGGGCAGCCACAATAGAACGCGAAAAATATCTGGTACCTATATATGAGCAGTTTTTTGCACAGGTAAAACAAATAGAAGAAGCAAAACCAAAAAAATAAATGCAAGCAAAATAGTTTTAGTTTGATAGAGGAAAGCGCATGCAGTCAATTCGCCAAACACGTACACGGTGAATATATGCATGCGTCTTGCCATTATCACTCTTTTGGGATTATTGGGACTATAGCGGCCATTTTCGCAGAACAGTAAATAGAAACATGACAATTTAGTGCTAATGCGGTATTGTTTAGGGTAGCAACAGAACTCGGCCACACCGGCTTTTTTAATAGATTATTCTCACTACCTACTATCACGCATATTGGGGAAATTGCTCGCTATGAACGTTATCGAATCAATTCAACAACACTTTATACAGCATCTTATTGCTACCCTTTCTCTTGATCCAATAATTGCACAAGAAACACGACTCACGCTTAATAGCGATCCGTCACGCCAAGAATTTGGCGATTTAAACGCCAACAGTGCACTTGTATTTGCAAAACAATTAAAGCGCAAGCCACGCGAAATAGCTGAACAAATAACAAAAACATACAGCAATGACCTAGTACGATCAATAGAAATAGCCGGTCCGGGTTTTTTGAATTTTTACTTTTCCCCCCATGCAATTTCGCTCCTTGCTAGACAAGTGTATGAAAATGGCGATCTCTTTTTTAAGCCAATCAATCTTGCTAGGCAATCTATTTCTTTAGAATTCGTCAGTGCAAACCCCACGGGCCCTTTACACTTTGGTCATGGTCGTGGCGGGATTATCGGTGATGTACTCGGAACCATTTTATCGTTTTTGGGACACCATGTAACCAAAGAATTTTATATAAACGATGCGGGAAATCAGATAGCTAAGTTGGGAGAATCATTTAAAATACGATGCCAGCAATTAGCCGGCATGAACATAAATCTCCCCGAAGATGGCTATCAAGGCGAGTACTTGGTGACACTTGCTCAGGAATTCATGGATCAGCATGATGGCAAAGCTCTACTCGATCAGCCCGATGAGCTTTTCCAATCATATGCCATGAATAAACTGCTTGAAAATATACGTACAACGTTAACTGAATATGGCATAAACTTTGATACATGGTTTTCAGAAAAAACCCTACACACTTCTGGCGCCATCACTAAAACACTCAAGTATCTGGCAGCGCATGATTATTTATATGAAAAAGATGGTGCTGTATGGTTTGCTGCTACCCGCTTTGGAGACGATAAAGATCGTGTTATCCAAAAGCAGTCAGGCGAGTTCACGTACGTGGCAGCTGATATCGCTTATATGGTCAATAAAGTAAGTCGTGGTTGTTCTCAAATGATCATGGTATTGGGACATGATCACCATGGTTACGTAGAGCGTCTACAAGGGATACGTAAAGCCCTTAATCTTTCTCCCGAATTACATATAATTTTATACCAACTCGTTAATATTAAAGAAGATGGTCAGCAATTACGTCTTTCAAAACGAGCTGGCCGTATTATTACGCTTGAAGACGTTATTAAAACAGTGGGCAAAGATGTCGCCCGCTTTTTCTATCTCAATCGCAATGCTGACACGCAGCTTGAATTCGACCTCGCCCTCGCATTAACCAAGTCAGAAGAAAATCCGGTATATTATATCCAGTATGCATATGTACGAACGGGAAGTATTCTGCAAAAAGCGAGTGCCATACCTAGTCTCGATAATCTCTCTGCCCATGACGCCCTTGAAGTAAGTACAGAAGAAGTAATTTTGCTCAAAAAAATAGTATTTTTAAAAGAATTACTTGAGCTTATCAGCGTTACCAATCAAACGCACCAGCTTGCGCATTATACGTATGAACTGGCACAGCTCTTTAGTACTTATTATGCCAAGCATCGCGTTATAGATCCTGGTAATATCCCTTTGAGCCGCGGCCGCTTATTTATGGTACAACTCATACGCAATACGCTGCAAACATGCTTTAATTTACTGGGAATCAGTCAGCCCGAGCGCATGTGATTAACAATCTCGTAATAAAAAGAGAAGTGCTTTATATAGGGCATATAACCCTACACCAAAGCACTTCCTAAATGGAGAAAAGCGTTTTATATTCTTGTATTAGATCTTGCTATCTTAGTTAAATTTAGTTAAATAGTGATCCTGCTATGCGTCTCAGTAATCCTTTTTTATTTCTCTCTGGGCTAAATTTGCGCTCTACGCCGTCCCTAAAAAGTGCTTCATATATTCTAAAGCGCGCCTGTGCTAACTCAAACTTTTTTGCATTGCTCGGTACAGGAAGCTCCCCTATTGTCGATATTGAAGGATCAGAAGATTGACCCTTTTTATTTTGCTGAATAAGGTAAGATTCTTGCAGTTTATCAGAATGATATTTCATCCCTATTTTCTGAGCTTTCGATTTACTACTGCTCTTCTCAAGCGCCTTCAAATCTTTATCAAGTACTTCAAGTTCCTTCTCAACCTCTGCACGCACCTGTATTGACCCTAGAGAAGCATCATACCAAATTTCTTTGTCAGTTTGTTCTGCTTTTTTATCTTTTACGTTTTGTATATGGCTTTTAATTATGCCCACATAATCTCTACCGCAAACTTCTTCTTTGGCATTATTAGCCATTCGCGCTATCTGCCTACCACCCAATAGCGTAGCACTAAATAGCAATTGCGTATTACCAAGCATTCGGCCGACGTAATCGAGCCTGCCCTCGTTTTCTTTCTGAGACCACCACTTATTTTCTACCATACATGGGCGTCCAAGCACCCTATTAGCTACCACAGAAGCGAGTGGTTTTATAGCTTCACACGCTACGTTGGCACGGGCATATAGAGTCATAACAGAATTCAGTGCGTTTAGAACTGAATCTTGTTGTGGTCTAGCCCCCCCATGACCTCCACCTGTATCCATGGCAAAAAGCCCAGAACCACTAAGCGTAGCGGCAAGCGCAAAAATAATAAATTTTTTAGATATTGATACTGATTGCATAATAACCTCCATAGCATAATATGCACTAAAAGCTTATTTTTTATCCATTTACTAATTACTTTACTACGCAATTGTCGTCTTGTAAACAGCCCCCCGCTCGACCAATAAGAAATTTTCTGCCAGAAATTAATGATCCTGGCCAGTTCTCCACCTAGGCTTTAGGAATAATATAATGTCTCTTTAAGAGAAGTTGCCAAAAAGACCTATTCTGGCACACTTAATTACTCTACGATTTTATGATAACGCTTAAGGAGCACTATGACAATTGATCGTGAACTAATACAACAATTGCGCAATATTACTGGCCTTGGTCTTATGGACTGTCGCAAAGCATTAGAAGAAACTAATGGTGATATTGAAAAAGCAGTTGAACTGTTGCGCAAAAAAGGCGCAGCCGTAGCTACTAAAAGAGCTGGTAAAGAAACTACTCAGGGTCTTATTCACGCATATATCCATCCGGGAAATCAAATCGGTGTTTTGATAGAAATAGACTGCGAAACAGACTTTGTAGCACGTACTGAAGCAGTAAGACAATTAGCCCAGGATGTGTGCTTGCATATCGCCGCCCTTAACCCATTATATTTGGCACCCGAAAACGTAGATCCAACGTTTTTAGAGCATGAAAAAGCTATTATACACGAACAGCTGGCAAATTCTGGAAAACCGGAAAAAATTCTCAATCAGATTGTTGAGGGGAAAATACAAAAACTCTACTCAGATATCTGCCTGCTACAGCAAGCATTCGTAAAAAACGATCAAATCACCATACAGCAAGCTCTTGAAGAACTTATCGCAAAAACCGGGGAAAACGTGAAAATTAAACGCTTTGCTCGTTTTGCAATTGGCGCATAACAATCAAGAGCACTGAGGATCACGATATGTCACATGATATTACTAAAACGGTCACACTGATCGAAAACGATGTTAAAAGCTTCCAAAACCCCATGGAAGTTGAAATGAATAAATCGATTAAGCATTTTGAGGGGGAGTTAATAAAAATCAGAACAGGAAGAGCACATAGCTCACTCGTCGAAGATATCCCAGTCAGCATTTATGGTCAACCAGCCATTGCACTTAGGGGCATAGCCGCTATTGCTGTACCAGAATCTAATCTGATCACTATACAACCATGGGATAGCAATACTATCCCAGACATAGAAAAAGCGATTACCGCTTCTTCTGTTGGAATAAACCCGGTCAATGACGGACGCATTATTCGACTGCGATTGCCGCAAATGAGCAATCAACGACGTGATGAACTCATAAAAGTATTGGGTAAAAAGGCAGAAGAATGCAAGGTCACTATGCGTAACACGCGGAAAGATTTCAATAATCTTATTCGCGATTCAAAAACAAAAAAAACTATTTCTGAGAATTTTTATAATCGTTTACTAGACGTACTACAAAAGGTCACCGACATTTTTACTAAAAAAGTCGATGACATGGTTAAGAAAAAAGAAGAAGAACTGCGTACCATTTAAATAAACTAAAACTTTATTTTATTTAAATTCTTGTTACACTGGTCTCAACATTGACATATTTAGTGACGGTATGAGCTGCTAGCATATATAGCATGATAATAGACTCGTAAATGTAGTGAGCATAATGGCTAAACTCCAACGCAGCTCACGAATTTAAAACGTTTCCGTGCAGGAGTGGCGAAATGGTAGACGCGCTGGACTTAGGATCCAGTTCCTGAGAAGGAGTGGGGGTTCAAGTCCCTCCTCCTGCACCAAATCGAAGGAGAGTACTATGATAGGCCATCTGTCTCATGAAGCAAACACCATCACAACAAAAACAAT